>Ga0206881_10132_pt1 | contig 23094 bp, 14 predicted proteins | sample Alteio_BWOrgCont_3_FD_152867 | JGI IMG/M metagenome (GOLD analysis project Ga0206881, IMG submission 152867) | Enriched cells from forest soil in Barre Woods Harvard Forest LTER site, Petersham, Massachusetts, United States -... | ecosystem: Environmental > Terrestrial > Soil > Temperate forest >...
CGACAATCCGCTCAGATATTAATGATCCGGAGCATAGTAGCCAGCTCGGACACCGATGGTGACATTGTTTGCCGAGTCGGAAGTGCCTACATAGATCTGGTGGAACAGGCCATCGTGTTTAAGCTCCGTGCCTGTAAACAAGCCAATATTGATTTCGTAGAGCCCAATCGATCGTGCTGAGGTCCTTGTACGTTTCGGTCTCTGGATCGTCGAGGTGGAATACACGTCCGCCTGTCTGGGACGTCAGAAGAGCAAGGTCTCTGGGGCCAGAGGAAGAGTTTTCGGCTGGCTGGGGGCGAAAAGCATAGATGGAGGTGTTGGCTCGCTGACAGATGTCGATCACACTTCTGAGATCGACGTGGCCGGTATTGTCTTCACCATCCGTGAAGAGCAAAATGACATTCCCGCTGGTGGGGTGATCCGATTTCCCGAACTGATATAGACATGCACTATAGAGAGTCTCAAAGAGGGCTGTGCCGCCCCGAGGAATTCTTCACCTCTGCTTCTACATCGCTTTTCCCGGGAATTTCTGCCCGCACGGGAGTGGCCTCGGGGATGAACTCGCCGATAGTGAGGTTTGAGTCTTTCAGATAGGCCTTGGCGACCCTCTCGATGTCTTGCGGCGACACCGTCTGGAGGCGATCGCGATTGAGGAAGAGAATTCGCCAGTCGCCAACGGCGATGTACTGGCTCATGAAGAGGCCGATGCGCTCGGAGTCCCGCAGATTGAGATCGATATCCTTGAGAAGTCGGGTTCGCGCGCGGTCTACTTCTTCTTTCGTCGGGGGCTTCGTGGAGACTCCGCCGATGGTGTCGAGTATGATCTTGCGGGCGTCGTCCAGCGAGTCGGTCTTGCTGAGCAGAGCGCCGCAATAGAAGATACCAGGCTCATTCATTTGCATGGCGCTGCTGAAGACTTGACTGGCTTTCCTGGTATCCACCAGTGCCCTGTAGAGGCGGCCGGAGCTTTCCTCACCGAGAACGTTGGCCAGAACCTCGAGAGGCGGATAGTCAGGGCTCGCGCCGTCGGGGATGTGGTACAACGTCAGGATCGCCTGGATGTCTCCGACGCGCCGCACAGTAGTGGTACGCTCTCCGTCCTGCGCAGGCTCGACGGTGTAGGTGGAGGTGAGCACGCGCGTCGGCATGGGGATCTTGCCGAAGTATTCGTTGACGAGCTCGACAACGTGATCCTCGTCAACTTTTCCGGCCACTGTGAGAACGGCGTTATCGGGCTGGTAGTACTTGTGATAGAAGGCCTGTAGGTTCGCGATGGGAACGCGCTCGATGTCGGAGCGGTTTCCGATCACGGATCGTCCGTAGCTGTGCCACAGATACGCTGTGGACATCGTGTGCTCGAAAAGGACGCTGAAGGGGTTGTTCTCACCCGCCTCAAATTCATTCCGCACCACGGAAAATTCCTTGTCGAGGTCATCCTTCTTGATGAAAGAGTTGACCATGCGGTCGGATTCGAGGTCGAGTGCCCAGCGAAGGTTCTCGTCAGTCGCCTTGAACGTTTCGAAATAATTCGTTCGGTCCCAGGAGGTCGTTCCATTGGGCCGCGCGCCGTGCTCGGTCAGCTCCTGCGGAATGTTAGTGTGCATCGGGCTTCCCTTGAAGAGCATGTGCTCGAGGAGATGGGCCATGCCGGCTTCGCCTGCACCCTCGTAGCGTGACCCGACAAGGTAGGTGATATTCACAGTGATATTGGGCTTTGACGGGTCGGGGAAGACGAGCAGCCGGAGGCCGTTTGCGAATTTATATTCTGTAATCCCTTCGACTGAGGTCACCTTTGTGACGCCTTCGGGCAGAGCCGCGGTCTGGGCATTCGAGATCATGCAAGTGAACAGGAAGACAGAGAGCAGCAGGCGCCGAGATTTCATTGGGCAACCTCCGTTGTAACCGGCAACGAGAGCGTACCACAGCAATAGCTGGCGAGGGCGCTGTCAGGCAGCCGTGCTGCTAAGGTCAAATTGAGGCTCTGGACCCAGGGTAAAGAGAAAAGCTTGCATACTGTCGCAAGAGTCAGGCGATCAAAACGTTTGGGCCGGTTGACCGGGTAGGGAAGTGATACGCGCAGCGCCTGAAAAGTCCCGTTTTGAGTAACTTGGCTCCCGATCGACGGCCGATAGGCAAGTTACCGAGAACCTCGTTTTTTGAGGGAACTACAACGGCGATTAGGTTCGCCGGTGGCAGGATAGCTTCCGGTTTGCCGACAATTCGTCCAGAATCCTCTGTCGATGGGCTCTGGTAGCGCAGCGCCAAACGCCCAACGAAAAGGTTAAGCTCGATGTAGCCGATGCGCCGGAATCGAATCGACCCGAAGAGCTTCGATCTGATCACACCGCACTCTGACCGCGGATACAAGGTTCCTCCGAACCGCAGAGCGGCAATCGGCCTGAGTGCCTGGCATGAAATCTGGAGCGATGCTCGCTATGGTATGCGATCCTTGACTCGCAATCGTAGCTTCGCAGCGGTCACGGTTCTTTCATTGGCCCTTTCGACGGGCATGGCGACGGCAATGTTCTCGCTGGTTCATGCGGTTCTCTTCGATGTTTATCCCTATGCAGACAGCGGTCGCACGGTGAATCCGATCGTTTTCGATCCGCTCCATCCTGAAGATTGGGATCGGTTCGTTCTGACCCGCTCTCAATTCCGCACCTATCGCAGCAGTGCCGTGTTCGAGGACGTCTTCGGCATGGTCAAATACACCGTTCAGGTGCACGAATTGGACGGCGAGCAGCAGGCATGGCTCGTGGCACTGACAGCAAATGCGGCCCAGTTTCTCAAGGTAAGGCCGCTGATTGGTCGTGGCCTGCAGGCTTCGGATGGTGACTATGGCGACCAAGCTCCGAATATTGCAGTTCTCGGCTACAAATTCTGGCTCAAGCAGTTCGGCGGAGACGCCTCTGTACTGGGACGCAAGCTGACGTTCACCAGCGACTACCCGAAACCGAAGACAGTGTCAGTGACCATTGTTGGCGTGATGCCCGAGCGTTTCGCGCTCGGCGGCACACCAGATTTTTACGTACCGTTATCACAGGTGCCGTTCCCGAATATCCACCTGATCGCCCTCGCCAAACTTAGGCATGGTGTCACAGCAGCACAGGCAAGCGCCGCTGTGGACGCAATGGTTCACGATTTCGCCGCGCAGAATCCTCAACTATATCCGAAGAAGTTTCAGACCCGGCTGCAGCCGTTAATCAAAGGTTTCACTGAGCGATCGAAGTTTATCCACAGTCTGCCGGTGTTATTTGTCGCCGTCACCATTCTGCTTTTGATCGGGTGCGCGAACTGCTCCATTCTGCTGCTTGCGCGAGGAATAAGGCGTACTCACGAATTCGCGCTTCGCGCAGCGATCGGCGCGTCTCCGTTTCGCATGGTGCGGCAACTTCTTGTTGAGAGCCTAGTCATTTCGCTCCTCGGATCGTTGTTCGGCATCGCGCTTTCCTATTTCCTCGCCAGGTTGCCGCTGCAATTCGCGGACAATCTCTTTCCATCGGAGAGCGTAATTCGGGTTGACCTTTCCGTTCTTGCTTTTTCTCTGGCCGCTGCCATGGTTACCGGCATGCTCTTTGGACTATGGCCTGCACTGCGCTTTGCGCGACCAGAGATTGCACAGACGCTACAGAAGAGCTATCGACGTACGGTCACCCGAGGCGGCCAAGCCTCTCTGCGGCGGCTTATGGGCGGCCAGATTGCGCTTACCCTGGTTCTGCTTACCGTCGCTGGAGCCGCCGTTGCCAGCTTTGTTCGTCTGACCAGAATCCATCTCGGCTATAACCCGGCAAATATGACACTCGTTCTATGTGACTACGATGCGGCAGATGCAAAGACCTGGACTGAGCGTAATGCAAGGAACGAGCGTCTTCAAGATGCGCTAGCCGCTGTTCCCGGAGTGGTGTCGGCAGCAATGGCCGACGACATTCCACCTGGTAACGAGAACGGCAGACAGTCTACTTTTGAAATCGTAGGGGACCCTTTCAGTCAGGCGGCTAACACGCGGCTGGCCAACGTAGGTGCGAACTATTTCTCGAACCTGGGAATTCCCATCGTAACTGGCCGTGCTTGGACAGAGGAGGAAGGTCACCTCGGCATCCCGCTGGCTGTTGTGAACCAGGCATTTGTTCGCCGGTACTCTCCGAAACGTAGCATACTCGGCAGGACGATTCGTCTTCCAAGTCTGGGCAATCCAGCGGTCTTATATGGAGCTGTTCGCTCACAAGCCTTCACGGTACCTGAAGTACAGGTAGTGGGAGTGACTGCGGACGCCATCAACGACGGCCTCGGTAAAGCGGTCGCGCCGAATGTGTACATAAATGGAACCGTACTTCTCTACGCCGGAATTCCTATGCTAGTGCGTACGCGAAGTGATCCCTCGCAGTACACGGGCGCGCTGAGGCATGCTTTACATGCGGCGGGCGCCAGAGAAATCTACATAAGCTCGTTTTCTCTCGAAGAAATGGTAAAACGCGACGAGACCTGGCGGAGACAGCAACTCACCGCTGTTCTTTTCGGTATCTTCGCAGCCGTTGCGCTTGCGTTGGCACTAGTCGGACTTTACAGTGTGGTTGCGTATGTAGTGGCGCAGAGGACAGAGGAGTTTGGGATTCGCTTGGCACTTGGCGCGACGCGAGGTCAAATTTTCTGGCTTGTGCTTAGAAGCAACGTTGGTGTCATAGTTTCAAGCGCGGCGATTGGCTTCATTCTCAGCCTGGTCGTACGACACCAATCGGAACAATGGCTGGAGGGAAGTACGCTCTCTCCTGCTCTGATGGCCAGCACTGCGGTTGTGTTAGCGCTGGTGGCGATCGCCGCCTGTCTCTCGCCGGCTCGGCGCGCTGCCATGACGCCGCCGAATGAAGTATTGCACGCAGAGTAGAATTCTGCATGTGATCGATTCTTCTGGCGTAGCACCCTTGCACTCATCCGGCAGCGTCCTCAGAAGTGTGGTCGGCAACACGGAAGTTTGGGCGTTGGAAGACCGCGATTGACGCGAGACCGCCAATGCACTCATGGCCGGCTTCCAGACGTGTGACCGGCTACCCGGAAGCAATCCTGCGTAGCGCCTGAAAAGTCGGGTTTTCGGTAACTTCCGCCACGCGACGGACGGCGAGCAGCGAACTTGCTCAAAACCTCGTTTTTCAAGCACGACGGCCCGAAGTTGAGATTGCTGCTGCGGGTAGTGTCCGGATGGCCGACCACCCATTAAGAATGCGGCTGGCTGGCTTCGAAAGCGCCGAGATCGGATCAAAACCGTTTGTCAATACAGACCAGGGATGAGTCGCTTTGTGGCATGCACACCCCGGAATGGGGAAACATCTTCGGGCGATTAAAGCCGCGAGTCACGATTGCGCAGGCGCAGGCGGAGTTGTCCGTCATCGACCGGCAACTTGCGGCCACGCGCAGCGGCGATCTGCCCAAAGATGCGTGGACCATTAGTGTGGAACCGCTCAAGAACGACTGGGTGGATAAGAAGCTGGTGCAGAATCTCTGGCTGCTGCTTGCGGCGGTCGGATTCGTCCTGCTGATAGCCTGCGCCAATCTCGCCAACCTGCTTCTGGCCAAAGGCTGTCAAGGCAGCAGGAGCTCGCTGTTCGCGCAGCGTTGGGTGCAACGCGGAGGCAGATCTTCGCGCAGCTGATCACCGAGAGCCTTACGCTGGCCATTCTCGGCGGCGCAGTCGGGATCGCGCTCGGCTGGGTGATCCTCAAACTAGCCATTGCCCTCCTGCCGAACCTGGGCACCGCCGAGGCTGTCATTCAACTGAATCTTCCTGTCCTGTACTTCGCTTTAGGTGTAACGCTCCTGGCAAGCGTCCTGTTTGGTTGTGTTCCCGCATGGCAGGCGGCCAGACTCAACCTGAGCGAAACGCTGAAACAGGGATCGCGGTCGGTGACCGGCCGCGGGCGCATGCGCACGCAAGGATTGCTAGTGATGGCCGAGTTTGCGCTGGCTCTTACCCTGCTGGCCGGTGCCGGCATGGCGCTGCACAGCTTCTGGAATCTTACTCAAATCGATCTGGGTGTTCGCACCGACAACATCGTCACGGGATGGATGGAGACGAGCAGACACGACTTCACAAACCCGGGCCAGATCAGCGCCGACGCTCGTCAGCTTCTCGACAAGGTGAGATCGCTGCCCGGGGTGCAGAGCGCTGCGCTGGCTACAAGCATGCCCCTGGATGGAAATGGCTCATTTCCCTTCAGCATAGTCGGCCAACCCGTTGCGGTCGTCGATCGGCCGGTCGCCGATTACCAGATCGTTACGCCAAGTTACTTCGAGACCTTCGGCGTGCGGCTTGTTCAGGGCCGTCTCCTCAATGACAATGACCGCGCCGGCGGCCCCCAGGCTGTCGTTGTCAGCCAGAGCTTTGTCGATCGTTTTCTGCGCGGTGTAAACCCCCTCGATCAGCGCCTGCTGCTGGGAAAGCTTGTTCCAAACCAGAGACCCGGGCCGGCATCGGAATGGCAGGTCGTTGGCGTATTTCACGACATCCGTAACGGCCAGCATCTGACCGATAAAGCCGCACCGCAGATTTTTGTTCCCTACTGGCAGGTTCCATGGCCCTGGACTGGACTTGCTGTGCGAACGGTTCTCGATCCAGGCCTGATTTCCGGCAGTCTCCGCGATGTGGTGGCTCACACTCTGACGGGATACTCATTCACCCATGTCAGGACTATGCAGCAGATGGTGAACACGCAAATGACCGGCGACCGTTTTGGCATGGTGCTCTTCGCCGGATTCGCCGTGCTTGCACTGCTGTTGTCCGCTCTGGGTATTTACGGCGTGATGGCCTTCGCTGTGGTCCAGCGAAGCCATGAGATCGGCCTGCGCATGGCTCTTGGCGCACAGCAACGTGATGTCGTTCTGTTGATTCTGACCGATGGCATGAAGCTGGCATTGGCGGGCGCGGGTATCGGGCTCGTGGGTGTCATCGTGCTGGGACACCTGATGCGAAGCACGCTCTATGGCATTCACTTCGTCGATCTGGGAAGCCTCGCCGTGGTTGCTCTGGCGTTGGTGGCCGTTGCGGTGGTTGCGTCGTATGTGCCGGCCCGACGCTCGGCACGAGTCGACCCAATAATTGCTCTGCGGCAGGAATGATGGAGGTAACGATGCACAACGTTGTAGACGCGAGTACCCTAATCGACTATTTGATTCGGCCGAAGGATAACACTTCGATCCACTGCATGTAGCGACAGTGGTGGGTGCAGCGTCAGCGCCTCTCCTGACTTCGGCGATTACTAGCGCGATCGATGAATCAAGGCACGATCAGCATTTTCCGCAGATAGGTCGCATATTAGCGGGACCCTTGTTGGTTCCACAGTCGTGGTTCGCAGAGGCTGCTACCTATCTTTACAGCTTGGAGAACGCTCGAGATTTGTCGGAGATAGGCGCTCAGAAAATCTCCAACATATTATCTGCACTCAACTTTGAGGTTGACGACGGAGTCGGCGCAACGCTACCGCGGTACCGCGAGCTTGCCAAAAAACATAAACTTCCAGCCAATCTCATTATTTACCTCGAGCTTGCCAAGCGACGAAATGCAACGCTGTACACCACAAACATCTCTCTTAGGAAGGCAGCGGACAGAGAGGGCATTACGCGGCCGTAAGAGGCAGATTTGATCGGGGTCCCCCCGTGTGCTGAACGCCCACACCCCTAATTACTTGACGCCATCTGGCTCCCGAAACGTCCTCGAAAATGAGCTCTCGGATATCGGCTTCCGCGTGGGTTCCTACGATGTGCGCCGCCCGCTGATCATCGATCCAGTCTTCACGTTCTCCACGTATCTCGATGGGACCGGCCTGGACGAGGTTGCGGCAGTGACCACCGACTCTTCCGGCAACATATATCTGACTGGGACGACAGGCCCGACCAATTTCCCCACGCAGGGTTCGGAACAGTCCCATCTGGGATGCACCCCATCAGGTTCTTCCAATTGCCAGAACGCTTTCATCACCAAGCTCGATCCCACCGGAAAGAGGCTGATGTATTCCACCTACCTGGGCGGCTCAGCTCTGGATTTTGGTGCTGCGATTGCCGTGGATACGAACGGCAACGCCATCCTCGGCGGCGTTTCGACCTCGATGGACTTTCCCCATGCGGGATCAGTTCCTTCTGTTTCATGCCAAACCAACAACTGCTGCTATTTTGTAGCCTCTCTCAAGCCTGACGGCTCTGAACTATTCGGGTCTGATCGGTGGCAGGTAACCCGCGTCGGGTTTCGGTCGCTTCCTCAATCTCTCGTCTGGTCGCCGCACCATAAGCTTCCTCGCCGAGCGGTGCAGCCGCCGTGTATTCAAACTCGCCAAGCATTAGTTACACATTGTGATTCTAATAACGCACGGGTGAGATCAAATGAACACCGCCGCGGAGTTGAACCAGCACGGGAAGTGGAGTGCGACTTCGTCAGGGTTTACGGGTAACCTGTCCGCCGATTTGATCGAAGAGCAACAGCGAATCGGAACACGTCCAGCGCTCAAAGCACCGGCCATTTCTGAAATGCAAGATGCTAATGCCGGGAAGCTCAATCCGCTGTCCGACCGCAGCTATACCCATGAATTCCTTTTGCTGCGTTCCCGTAATTACGTAACGGACAACGAGTGTGTCATCCTCCTCGATCTCGATGAGCTCCTGAATCGTCACTTGTGCATCCGGGAATATTTCCCAGAAACCTTTGTAAAACTGCTTCACGCTTTCCAGTCCCGGTTCAACCCCCTGATATCCATGCAAAACGATGTCCTCGGAATAGAGGTGAAAATAGGCTTGTCGTTTACGTGGGTCGGCAAAACACTTGAGCGCTTGTCCCAGGCTTTGTCGGTTGGACATGGGTCCATTCTAACGATTTCTATCACGATTAATTAGTGGATCGTCGTCTTCTCATTGCCACACGGCGGCGAGACGCATGAGCTCCTCTGTTTCTTCAAAGAAAACTTGCCTGGTCCGAAAACGCAAGAGGCCGCAGTGCGCCAAAGCAGTTTGAGATCAGTCCATAAGGTGGCGTTTTGCATATATTCCTGATCAAGCTGTGCCTTTTTGGGTTTAATGCAGGTCTCGTAAAAGGCTTCGAGCTGGCAATGGGGAATTCGCGAAAGAATCTCCTCTTCATTGCGAAACAGGAGGGTCGCCATTCCGGTGATTCCAGGGCGATAGGGTAAGTCCAGCCCTTCGTGATGCGGCAACTTGGGGCGCGGTCCGACCAGACTCATGTTGCCCTCCAGTACATTCCAGAACTGCGGCAGTTCGTCAAGTTTATGGCGGCGCAGAAATGCGCCAATCGGAGTAATACGGGCATCGCCGCTCACCGTAATGGCGGGTCCTGGAGAATTCTCCACACGCATCGAGCGAAATTTATAGAGTGTAAATTCCTTCCGGTTGCGGCCCGCACGACGTTGCCGAAAAACTAAAGGACCCGGGGAACTCGCACGAACAAGAAGCATGATTAGAAGCATTGCCGGAAGCAAAATGAACAGGGCAACCGCAGCGACCACGCTATCAAAACAACGCCGCGCACCCGACACGATCCATGGACTCGCAATCGAGTGTTCCTCAGCGGCATGCGACGCCAGTCCGTATGCAACCTGCCGAATAGCTAACTGCTCTTCGCGGCTGTGCGCCAGAGGTGACTGTTCTGTAGCGGCAAGGATAGGAGGAACATCCGCCGCGTCAACATAATGAGGCTCTACGATCGAGTTTGCGCCCATCAATGAGAACTGCCCGGCGCAAAAGAGGATTTAGCAATCGATAAATGAATAGTCGAATCTTTAATCATTGTTTCCCTTGCATCTCGGCACGCAAGTAGTGGGTTCTTGTGTGCCGACGTCAAACGTTATTGGTGCCTTTTCGATAGAGTTCGGCCATCGCTCAGCAAGGGCTTTTCTATGGGTTTCTTTGACCGCGTCTTCTCGCTCCACTGTTCCGAGAATTGGTGTGATCGCCGTCCAGTTTCTGTCGCGTGCGATTCGGCTTCTCGACTGCGGCCTCGAACACAAGGAAGTGCGAGGTATTTGTCGATGCCGGCCGAGGGCTGTCGTCATCAGGCATCCAAGCAAAACCCACTGCATACGGATCATTGGCTGTTTTCTGGCCATTGTGCATCTCTCTCACACCATGTCTGCTTTTAGAAAATCAATTTAAGTTCGAATTGCATGGAGCGCGGTCCCCCTTGCTGATAGAGGGAACCTGTCGCGCCGAAGCTTTGGTACAGCATCTTGGTCGGCTGTCCGAAGAGTGCGTTTGTTAAGAACGGATCGACGTACCCAAAGTTCGGGTGATCCAGGAGGTTGAATATTTCAGCCCCAAAATAAAAGTTCAGACGATCGTGGAGATGGAACTCCCTTCGGGCCGCGAGGTTCACTTGCACGGCGTTGAAGCCGCGAAGCAAATTGCGGGGCGCATTTCCTGGCTCGGTGCCATCAGGCAAACTAAAAGCGGGATTGACTTCGTTTGGGCCGCCATTGAACTTGCGGCCTCCAGGAAAGCCCGGCCCATATAGATACAACGGTCGGTTTGGGATGAGATTGACCCCGCTGTAATACGTGCTCCCCGTCACAGAATCAAAGAACATATTCCCCGAAAGGTTAACTGGGAAGGCACTTCGGGCAATAAGCCGCCCATCGAGGCTCCAGTTTTCCAACAGATTTCTCGCGAGACGGTTTCCCGAGGGCTTCGGCAAATCCCAGGAAACTGCGGCCTCCAGATTTTGACGTACATCCAGATCGGAATTTCCATGAATCAACGGAAAGGCGGGGTCTGTTGAGCCATAATCCAGGGAGTGTGCCCACGTGTAGGACGCAAGTGCCTGTAAACCGTGGGATACCGAACGTTGGAACTTTGCCTGCAGCGCCTGGTAGGTAGAGGTCAGACCGCCGGGAAAGTAATAGACGTCTCCAAAGGTAGGATTGAATTGGCTGACATTTCGCCGTTGCTCTTCTAACAGTCGATGGCCATTGGCGCCGACATAGGAGATCGTGAATGTCTGATTTCTGTTGAGAGCCTTTTCCAGGCCGATATCCCATTGAAAACTAAACGGAAGTTCAAGATGTCTGGGGAACGCAAATACTGTTGTGTTGGTGTACGGCGGAATAACCGCAGTGGAGAAGTTGAGCTGTGATTGGGCAACCGGCAATGGCGTGTTTTGAGAATGCACGGATGATGCGAAGCCGATCCCATTGAAAGCGCCTATCGCCGGCTGAGTTCCGGTATCGAAGAACACTCCGCCCCCGGCGCGCAAAATCAGTTCCTTGTCGGGTTTCGCGTTTGCAATCCATGCGGCTCCCAGGCGAGGGGCCAAGTTGTACCAACTGGTGCGCCATAACGGAGTGCCTCTGGGCGCCAGCTTTAGGGTAGCGGGAGATTCAACATCGCCAAGAACAGTGTAGGCGTCTTTTCCGTTCTCTCCCGTTGGAGGCGGATTCACTTCCCAGCGCAGGCCGAGCGACACATTCAGAGATTTTGATACCTTCCAGTCGTCCTCGGAGAATGCGGAAAACTCATTGAGAACCGGGGTAGCGGGCTCGCTTCTGGTGATCACGACATCCGAGGCGAGATTGTTCACCATCGACGCCCGATCAAAGAAAGTCGCTTCGACTGATAGGGCTGGGGGATTCAGTGTCGAGGTGACGTGTCGCTGATCAATGCCAAACTTCAACAGATGGTTTCCAGCCAGGAGGGTGAACGTATCCCTAATGTTCCATTGATGGAGAGCGCCGGAGGCTTCATCCGTGCTGCTTTCGCTATCACCGACCCCCACGATATGGATGTATGCGCGCGAGCTTACCGGACCATAAGAGCCAGGAATGCCAATCGCGGTATTCAGGTTCAGCGGCGGATCGTCCTCAAAAAAACCTTGCGTTCTTGTATTCACGGTAGAACTGTTCCCGACGTATCCCACCCTGAGTTCATTACTTCTTGTCGCAGATATCTGGCTGGTGGCTCCAAAGGTGAATGTCTGAGTTTTGACTTGATTGGCCGTCAATGAATAAAGTTGCCTAGTTTGGCTATAGCTAGGCGTGCCTCCGTATCGAAAGAACACAGAGAGCTTCGGGGAAAAGGTGTGGTCTACGCGTAGACTCGTTGAATTTACGTGGCTCGGGAGAGCATAGCCTGGGACAAGGAGATCCGCCAATCCGGTCGGGTTGCCTGTGGTGGCGTCGAAGCTTCGAGGAAAACTCTCCAAAACAGGCTGTAGCGCAATAGGGGCTGCATTGAATACGTCATCAGATGGAACATATTGAAAGGTCTGTGGAGTTGGCTGAGACAGGTAGAGTCCCTCGTACGAGAAAAAGAAAAAGGTTTTATCGCGACCATTGTGGATCCTTGGCAGAGTGACCGGTCCTCCTAAGGTCCCTCCGAAATCGTTCTGGCTGTATCGCGCCGGGAGGAAGTCCGCCGGATTCGTATTCGTAAACCAATCGTTAGCATCGAATTGATTGTTTCGGAAGTACAAGTAGAGACTGCCATGGACGGCATTCGTGCCGGCGCGCGTGAGGAAGCTAAACTGGCCGCCGGGCCGCCGCCCATATTCGGCAGAGTAGGTAGAAGTCAAGACTCGAAATTCCTCAAGGGCGTCTAGCGGAATCAGGCTCTGTGTCGTTCCAAGGGCAGTGGAACCCGCAGCAGAGCCAGTGCCCACCAGTCGAGAAGCGCCGGAGACAAGTCCGGAATCGATATTCGCGGAAACCCCGTCCACGAAAAATGAGTTGGACAATGGCTGCTGCCCGTTGACGCTGAATTCGCCTTGTGTATTGCCGAGCTGGCTCGCTGCCTGCGGGTTTTGGGTGACAATGCCGGGAGTCATCGAAATCAGGTCCTGAAAGCTTCTTCCATTCAAAGGAACCGTTCCGACGAATTTGCGGTCTACGACTGTACTGACAGATGCGTCAGTGGTGTTCAGGGTGAGGCCACTGGCATCGACACGCACTGATTCCGTGATAGAGCCGACCTTCATGCGAATTAAAAGAGTCTTGGTATCGCCGACGTTCAGGGTGATCCCATTGACCTGCGTCGTGGCGAAACCGCCTCGCTCAATTTGCAACGTGTAGATACCAGGAATGACACCGGGTAGCAGGAATGCGCCTTCTCTGTTCGTTACGGAGTCATTCTCCGACCCTGTTTGGGTGTTGATGAGTTTTACTTTCGCATCCGGAATGCTGGCCTTCGAGGAATCCTGCACAACACCCAGAAGAGTGGCACTACTCACCTGTGCCAGGCCCGGAACCGTATAAGACAGGAGCAGGAACAGGAGGGACCTTGGGATGAAACTCAACTTGTCAATACCTACGCATTTTCTATTCACTATTACTGGTGGGGAACCTTCAGACCGTCTTTCTTGTTTTGTCGATTCACAACTCCAGCTCCAGCAGATGTGTTCAACTGGAGGGCAAAGTAGGCTAATTCCTCGGCCTGTCGCAAGGGAATCGCATTCATGGTCTTGATCAAGAGCGAATCTTGACCGGACTGTCTTTCGCCTGATGGGTTAGAGGTGAAGACGCTGCCAATGTATCGGTTCAGCTCCTGAGTGTGATGCAAAAGCTCATTAGCCGCTCGCTCGAACTCTACGGGGTCTTCAATTCGCAGGAAACCATCACTCGCCTTTGGCAACTCTTCACCAACTGGTAAGATCGCGGCCATTTGTCCTCGAAGAGCGCGGAGTTGCTCTTCCAGGTCTGAAGCATGCTTATGCACCATCTCCGTCCATTGGTGCCGGGAAGAGATGCTGATTGATCTGAGGTCGGCAACAGAAAGGACGTTTCCAAGGCGGTCTAAGGCATATGCGTGTTGAAGTGCGCGTTGGGCATGTTGCAGCGCATCATTTGAAAACTGCTCCGCAGCAGAGTCCAATCGCTCGCCGATTAGACCCTTCCCTTGAAGATATTTTCTTAACGGCGCATCCGCTAAAGACTTAGCCTGATTTACATCGTAGACGCTCGTGTTCTCAACAGGTGCCGCGTGAAGATCAGGAGCCCGCACCTGTACATCGCGCGGCGAGGTTAGCGTGAGATCAAGAAGTTGATGGTCACTCAGCATTTGCAGGTGAGAGACGATTTCCCGCCTGAGTGCGTCGTCAGCAACCGTGCCTGAGACGCGAATGCGACCATCTGGTGTTGCGATGACTTCGATGGGCTCGCCCGTATCCGCGCCCAGCGTATTTAACTGATACAGCACACCGATCTGCAGTTCCGCCAACTGTACGTCGGTCCCAATCGCACTCGGAAGATAGTGCTGGAGTTTTGCAGGGCTCCCTTGATCTTCAAACGGTCGCAAATGCTGATCATGGGGATCGAAGACCGTGTCTGGAACCGATGAAGACGGTTTGCGCTCATAGCTTGTTTGGACAAAACGAAGCTCGTGTATCTGGTCACCAACGCGAACACGCATGACTTCACGGATGGGTAGGAGGTGCCGTTCTAGCACAAGCGTCGCCGATATCAGCTGCGGGCGATCTTCAGTGGGGCCTAGAGTGGTCAGTTCATAACCACCATCGATAGCATGAGCCTGCACTTCCTTGCCTTGTAATGTGCTGAAGGCGTGAGCCGAAAGATCCTGATCCCAGAATTCACTCATTGGGAGTAGCTCATTGGGATTCAATGGGTCTTTATCCCTTTCCTTCCGGCGTGCGCTGGCTTCACCGTTCTTATTCCGCCACTTTGCCGCAATCAAACGATTCTGGGAATCGTAGAGACGGCGAACATATCTGCTGCCGTTGCCATCTTTCCAGAGGTCAACAGTTCCTTGTTGCAGAACCTTCCCGTCTGCAGAAACCTCTTCAATCCGCAAGACTTGATGCTCGGTCTCTCCCTGAAGATTAGCGGTCTCGATCTTGACCGATTCGTCAAGAAGTTTCTTAGCATTCACCGGCGCAATTGCATGACGGTAGGCCACGTAGCCTGCAGCACCGATGAGAACCGTGAGCGTGAGCGCCCAGGCTACCGCCGAAGATGGAACCAGCGCGCTGATATTGCGAACGAAAGCAGCATATAAAGCCCGGGACCAAAGCAGAACGCCGGACGCTTGGAGTCGCGTGTCAAACCTGGGCTCCGATATCAGGGAAGACTCTTCCGTGTCCTCTGCGGCAGACTCGATAGCCAAGGCTGGATCGAAATACACGACTTCACTATTCAGTCCCAGGCCGTCGAAGGTAAGGATCAATTCCAACCAGCGTCTGTCACTGAGAGGGACCCGCTGATTTCTTACAAACGGACTTTGCGGCGGAAGTTCGCCAATTGATAGAAGGGCGAGCCGCACATCCTGTTCGCTGAATACTTCGATGAATTGTGCATTTTCCGGGTTCTGAATTCGTGCGGATAGCGAACTATGCTCCCCTTGTACATCGTGAAAAGCGATGATTTGCCCGTTAACGGCAATTGATAAAGTCTTCGGGCGATGATCATGGACTCTGGCCCAAAGTTTATGAACGGAACGCATCATGGCCTTATTGGCCATAGGGCTTGGCTCGGCCGCGATGCCGTTGCTGATTCCGGAAGAGGAGCCGAAACCGTCCAGAGGTTCACGGTCACTCAAGGTGGGCCGGCGGAAATGGCGATCCACAACGGCCAGACAGCTTTCACAGCTCACGAGATGGGCAAGCAGTGAACAGGAGATCGGTTTTGACATCGAAGAGCGGTAGTGCGCGAGGAGGTCCTCCTCAGGAAGGCAATCGGAAATCCGTGCGCGCAGTATGGCTTGACGCAGTTCGTTGAAGATCTCCGCAGACGATAACAGAACCCATGAGAGAGCGGGTAGCGGCGGAAGATCGCGATTCACAATGCGAAGCTTGCCTGGACTTTCAAGATAAGACTTTACTTCGCCGCGAGCAGTTTTTAGCTTATTGTAGATCGCGGAAATCGGCAGGCAAGCCAGCTCTGCGATCTCGCGGCGAGAGTAACCGTGAAAGAAATGGAGAACGAAGTAGCTGGCGCTCTTGGACGACGCTTTTCGCCAAACTGCATAACCACAGATGCGGCGGAGATGATTTTGCATTTGCAGCGGATCGCCTGACCGATAGGCCGCTAGGGCGAAATCAACGGAGTCGAATTCGGCCACGCTGACGAAATGCAATGCCTCCCGAGAAGAACGGGCAAGGCCAGACAGGAAAATATGGCGGAGGCATGTATAAAGATAGCCGTCTAAATTGGCCACAGCGCTCAGATCAGGCTTGGTCAGGGCGAAGTACAGACAGAACTCTTGAACGATATCCTGTGCCTTGTCCGCATCGCCGCGCGTCAGTACCAAGCCCCATTTCAATAGCTGGCTATAACGGCTGGCCAAGAGCTGGTCAACCTCGGTCGGCGCTCCGGGATCGCGCCATTTGATCTTGCGTTGCTCCATTTGCCTCTAAAGAGTAGATACTTGAGAAAATCTACCTTCGAAATCAGAGATTTTTTTATTGCAATCTCGGGTAAGCTGCAGAAAAGATGGCGGCCTGTGCCGGTCGATTGCCGTCGTGGTCTATCCCACTGTGCGCTGAGTGTGGGAACCAGATTGCATCTGAAGCTGCTTGCAAGCTCGCATCTCGACCTCATTGAGGCGGCCATCTGGCGATTTTACTTTGGAAAAATCACGATACGACTGCGTTAGACTCCTGTACCTATTGGACTTCAATCCCCATGCAGCCCAATGGTCCGACGAGGAAACCTACGGTTTCTGTGTGCGGAGACATATCGTTCGTGGGCCTTCCTGCGAAATATTTGTAAAGCGTTAGGGTAGATTTTGCTAGATGCACTCCTCCTTGGAAGTGAACAATGCTTTCCTTAGGGCGTGTAGTGACATCATCGCAGTTGGCTCTTCGCGGTCTCTTCGTCCGCATTTCTTCCGCTGATCAGGTATTTATTGGACACGATTGGAGCTTGACCTGCGCCGAAGCGGGCCATTCGGACGTTCACCTTGTAAACAGAGATCGTCTTCTTAGAATACGACGAGTGCGTCCGATCGTCATCACACGACAACGAAAGGCGCTACCGACTCCACCCTTCTGCGGACGCCCGCCTGTGTCCTGTTGCCGATTCACGTTGCCGTTGTAGATGAGCCTTACAACCTATGATCTTTTCACTGTACCCGCCAATTATTCTCCTCGCAGTCGCCGCCTCTGTCGCTACTCTTAGGGCGGACCTCCGACGCAGACGGATTTCTATCAGTGATCTTTCCCGTCTTCCCTTGCTTGCGATGCTTGACTTGTTGCCCCCTTCAATCAACGCGTCCCTTGCGGTGTCGTTCGGCATCAGCGTTTATTCTCATGTTGTCGCATTTGGCGTGTTACCGCCAACTGTTCTCGCCATCGCTCTCTGCGTGGTGACCTGGCCAGTGTTCTGGGCAGAAGGACGGAAACAAATTCAGTTTCAGCGTCCAGTTGGGCTGTTGTTTGCCGAGTGGATGATCTTCCTGGGAAGCGCGCAGATTGCGGTCACACTTTTGCTCGACCATAGCGAGTCACAAATGGTTCGCTCGGTGGTGTTGTCGCTCCCTCTGTTGCTAACTGGGGGCCTTCTGGTTGTCAGGGTTGTACCGACATTTCTTAATAAGTATGAAGGGCTGCGGATCTTGGAGTGCGTCGCCCGTAATGAGCAGTTCTCTCAACCTGAGTACTCGCGCCCGACTCCCGAATGCCCGCAACCAGAGCTATGGAGCATGCTGGACTCGCAAACGACAGAAGTCGAGGTATTGGAGTTCTTAAAAGCATTAGTTACAACGATCAAGCCTAAGCTGGTGGTTGAGACAGGGACGTTTCTCGGCCATGGCACGATGAAGCTCGCAGAAGGGATCAAGGAAAACGGATTCGGCAAGGTCATCACGGTCGAGTTTGACCCAGCGATCCGCGCAAGAGCTGAAGAGCGATTTCACGATTCCGGGTTAGCTCCGTGGATCGAGTCTCGCCTAGAGTCGAGTCTGGAAACAAACATTGAAGGAACCATTGACTTGCTCTATAGCGACAGCCACTTAGCAAATCGGGAGGCAGAGATCCGGCGCCTCCTGCCGCGATTGAACCCTCGCGGTCTGCTGGTCATTCATGATGCCAGTTCACACTTCAGAATTGTGAGAGAAGCTGCTCTTAGGCTAGAAGCGGAGGGACTTATATCTGCGGTCATGCTTTCGACACCTCGTGGTGTTGTGGTTGCCCAGCGACGTGAGGGCCGGAACTAGAGTTGGCGAGGGGTTATCTCGGACAATGCCTCTTTGGTCAAGCGGAAGTGTGGGCGTGCCGGTCTGTCTTGTGTACAGTGCAATTCACCTGAATAGAAAAGCTGAACGGGTGCACTACAGTTTTTAAACTCAATCACACCATTACCAGGAGCAAACAGGTTGTTCAATGAAAAGGTAGAGGAACGTTGGGCCATTTCTTTAGTTGCCGTTCTGCTGGTAGCTTCCTGCATTTATCTAACGAGTATCGTTTCCCCGCCGTCGCTAATGGACGATGTTGATGCAGTGCAGGCGCAAATCGCACGGAATATGTTGAACTCTGGCGATTGGGTTACAGCGCGAATTGATGGCGTAGTCTACTTTGAGAAATCACCGCTGGTTTATTGGCTGATGGCCATTTCGTATAGAGTGTTTGGCGTCCATGACTGGGCAGCGCGAGTTCCAATAGCGTTTTCTTCGATTGGATTGTCCTGGCTGACTGCTGAGTTTGGAAAGTGGGCATTTGGCAGGAGAGCCGGCTTCTACGCAGGGCTTGTAATTGCCACCTGCAGCGGCCTGTGGCTGTTTACCCGCATCCTGATCCCAGATGTCATGCTTACCTTAACGATCACTGTGGCCATGTGGTCCTTTCTTCGAGTCTTTGATCCGGAAGAAAGGCACCCGCGTTTACGGGTATATATCTTCGCAGCGAGTCTGGGCGTTGGGTTGTTGTTGAAGAGCCTGATTGCGATCGTCTTTCCGACAGCGGCTGCACTATTGTTTCTGCTGGCCACGCGAAGACTCTGTTCCAGGGAAACATGGAAGCGCCTCCATCTATTTACCGGAACATCTATAACTTTGTTAATAGCCGCTCCATGGCACATTCTAGCGATGGTACGCAATCCGCCATACTTCGCTTGGACGTTGAGAAGCATGCCAGGTCAATACCATGGCTTTCTATGGTTTTATCTTATTAACGAGCAACTGCTGCGTTTCCTCAACCTGCGATATCCCCGTGACTACAATACAGTTCCGCGCATATGGTTTTGGCTTTTTCACCTGATTTGGCTGTTTCCGTGGAGCGTCTACATTCCCGCCATCACCAGGCTGTCCTTTCGTCCGGTCGACCGGGCTGGACGCGCCCGTCTCCTGGCACTCTGCTGGACTGGTGTTGTTCTGATCTTTTTCACCTTCTCGACTACGCAGGAGTATTACTCTATGCCCTGCTATCCGGCGCTGGCGCTGATGATCGGCTCGGCAATGGTTGCCGATGGAGCCTGGACCCGATGGGGCACACGCATGCTTGGGATCCTTTCGGGGGTGGCGTTTCTGGCTTGTGTCGCGATACTGGTCGCCACACGGAAACTATCAACACCAGGCGACATATCGGTAGCGCTCACCAGTCATCCACACCTCTATTCGCTATCTCTAGGCCACATGGAAGATCTTACCCTGAACTCGTTCGCCTACCTGCGCCCACCCTTAGTGATAGCAGCTCTCGCATTTCTGCTGGGCACGATCGGGACGATAAAAGCTAAAGGAGCACACGCATATCTTTCCGTAGCGCTCATGATGGTCGTCTTTTTCCAAGGTGCGCGGTTAGCATTGGTCAAGTTCGATCCGCTGCTTTCCTCTCGTGATATGGCGAGCGTGATCTTACACAACTCGCCCGGCCAGATCATCGTTGATCACCATTACTACACGTTTTCCTCTATCGCATTCTATACAGATCGCGTGGAATTATTATTGAACGGCCATTGGAACAACTTTGAATATGGTGCCAACGCACCCGGCGTACCAGATGTTTTTATCAATGATGGCAAGTTAAAAACACTATGGTCCGAGCCACAACGTTATTATCTGATTGCAAAGTCGGATGAATTGTTGCGGTTTCAAGCCCTGCTTGGCAGGGGGAAGTTCCAGGTTCTGGACGTCAGCGGCGGCAAATTCCTACTAACTAATAGACCGTTTATGAGCCAGTAAGCGGTTCCTTATAGCAATGAAAAGCACTGGAGGGTACCACTATGTTGAAATATGTCTTACTCGCGGCTGGCCTGCTCATCGGGGTATGCGCTTCGGCGCAGGAGGTTCCAGTCGTTCCGAAGATGGAAATCCCGGTTGGCTTTTCCTTTGTCAACGTCCACCCCGACCTGGCGCCAATCACCAGTTTCAATGTATTCGGTGGAGGCGGCCAGTTTAACGTCAACTTCGGAAATTATTTCGGCGTCAAGGCCGACTTTATGGGATATGCCAAGGGCAGCGGCCTGAGTAACCAGCTTCGGAACAACCTGGACTACACCGACTCCACGCGCGGAAACACGTTCACTTACATGTTTGGACCCCAGATTAAGAAACATACTGGAAAGATACAGCCATTCGGCGAAGTGCTGTTTGGCGCCGCGCATACCAACGCATATGCCACGATTGCGAATGCCTTCGATTCGGCTTCCGGTTCGGGCAGTAACAATGCTTTCGCCATGGCAGCCGGCGGAGGTATTGATTTCAAAATCAACAGGAATTTTTCGCTCCGGCCGGTCCAGGTGGATTATCTCTTGACCCGCTTCTCGGCCAACCACGTGGCTGGCTATACGAACAACCAAAATAATTTCCGCTATGTCGGCGGGCTTGTCTTCACATTCGGCGGCGCGCCCCCGATCCCGCCGAAGGCAAGCTGCTCGGTCTCTCCGACCGAGATCATGGCTGGCGATCCGGTATCGGCCACGGTCGCGACGCAGAATTTCAACCCCAAACGCCCAATTACTTATAGCTGGACAAGCACCGGCGGCCATATAACCGGCACCACCGAAACCGCCAACGTAGCCACCACCGGCTTGTCGCCAGGAAGCTATACGGTTTCGGCGACAGCCACCGATGAGAAGCAGAGGAACAACACGGCGAGCTGCAGCGCCAGCTTTACGGTAAAGCAGCCCCTACCGCCAACAGCGAGCTGCTCCGCCAGCCCAACCACAGTGAAGGGCGGCGAATCGTCGACCGTGACTGTTTCAGCGCAAAGCCCAGATGGAAGCCAGTTGACCTACTCGTTTGTGGCCACTGCCGGACGCGTCAGCGGCACAGGCAGCAGTGCGACGCTGGATACTACCGGTGCCCCCGCCGGTAGTCCGATCACTACGACGGCGACCGTGACCAACGTTCACGGATTGACTGCTACCTGCGAAGCCGTGGTCAACGTTGCTCCTCTGCCTCCACCCGAGGTGGTGCAGGAAGCTACGAATGTGGGAGAGTGCAGTTTCAATAACTCGAACAAGCCTGGCCGAGTCGACAACGAATGCAAGGCGACCCTGGATCAGGTAGCCCTGCTCATTCAAAAGGAACCGAACAATACATTTGTGATCGTCGGTTTTGCGGAGGACGAAGAGACGACCACAATGACGCAGCTGGCGGGCCAGCGGGCGGTGAACGTGAAGTATTACTTCACCCAGGGCGAAGGCGGCCAGCAGATCGATCCTTCCCTGTTGCAGGTGAAGACTGGGAGCGAAAAGAGCAGGAAGGTCAGGATATATACGGTGCCGCCTGGCGCTAAGGTTCCGGATGAGGTCGTTGCCGTCGACGAGACCCAGATGCAAGGGGTGTCCCGAAATGCTCCGGCGAGGAAGCACCGCAAGACCGCAGCCGCTGCGAGCGATGCGCCAGCAACTCCGCAATAAGTCTTCCACCTGGCGGAGGACTCTAACCAGCTCCACCACCACTACCTGCTCGTTGCAAGAAACAGGTAGTGGCGGTGGAGCTCATCTCTAACCCATCACTTAATTTGCCTCCCCACGCGTCCAGGCCGCGCGGGGACCTTTTTATATTCGTGGTCTCCCGCGCAATCGCGGGCAGTACAGCATTAGCCATCTTTTCCTTCTGATAGCCCAATAGGAGCTGGGGCCACTGATTAAACGAGTTAAACAGGACGCGCAGAGAACTGGTAGCGGGACACTTCGAAGAGATCACCAAGGAGATGACATCGGCGCGACCGAGCGCGATCGTCCTTTATCGCCAGCTTGCCCCAAAGGATATTGCCGACCTCCTAGCCAGCAAATGCGTTAAGCACTTCGGTGTGCCGCAGGTCAACGAGCTGACTGGTTGATTGAGTTTGGCAGAAAAAGCCGGATCCCGCGGGTATTCGACCCGAAATAGCGCTGATTACGGGGTCCATTTGACAGAAAGTCGGTTCCATAGGACAACACTCAACAGAAGAGAACCGCCTATGGAAAACCTGAACACAGATGTCCAGAAGATGATTGAGGAACTGAACCAATACATGCTCCCCAGCACCCTGATGGAATGCTTCGACGCCTGGCGGGAGGAGGCATATAAGCAGGATCCGTTCGATCCCGAAGTCGAGTCTCGGTTGGTTTTTGGATATGCTGAACCGCTTTCGCGGACCGGAAGACACAGAAAAGAGTTGCTGCTCGAAGTCTTCGATCCCAGCATGTTCACCGTCAATCATCCAGCGTGGCAAAGTCCGCCGGGAACGGTGATCGAATTGCCGGCGCTGACCTCCGAGATAGCAGCCAAAGCCGACAGGGAATCGGAATTTGCTGAAGCCGCCCGAGAGGAGGTGCGCGAGTTCCACGAGCATGCGGACCTCTATGGTGACGAGGAACTGATGCAGCTGGGCGCGCTTGCCCTTGCCGGCCTGGGGGACCAGAGAAGGACTTTTCAGAATCGGGAAGCCGTGATCCGCTATCTGGCGATCAATGCTAGCCCGCGCATGGAGGACCTGTGGGTCAGCGATGACAGCGAATGGCTCGAGGCGGCGAGGCGCCGGATTGAATTTCCGGATATGCTTGCATGGAGAAAAGAGCAACTGCTGCGGGGGGACGGACCTCCCTCCTTCCTCGAGCAGGAGTTGATCTGTTACTCAGAGGACGAAATCAGACGGTTCGGACTGGATATGCGGAGCCTTTTCCTTCATGACCGGCCCCGGCATCTTGCCATTTGTTCCCGCTGCCAGACAAGGCTCGAGTT
>Ga0206881_10086_pt2 | contig 22909 bp, 3 predicted proteins | sample Alteio_BWOrgCont_3_FD_152867 | JGI IMG/M metagenome (GOLD analysis project Ga0206881, IMG submission 152867) | Enriched cells from forest soil in Barre Woods Harvard Forest LTER site, Petersham, Massachusetts, United States -... | ecosystem: Environmental > Terrestrial > Soil > Temperate forest > O...
TCTTTAGGCTGGCCATCGGTCGCCATCCAGACATCGGCGTTTTGGGGCGCGTTGGTGGTGTTGATGGTCATCAGCCAGTTTTGCAGCCCATTTTTGGTCACCATTTTGCGCGCCCAGATTTCGGGAACGGAGGCGTTGGCGTTGCGCAATACACCGCAGGCGGTGAAAAGCTTTTCAAAAAATTGCGCTTCGAGTTCGCGGGAGGTTCTCCAGACGCCGGAAACGTCTTTCCCGTCCCGCCAGAAGGTGCTGCCCAGGGTGATGATCTGCCCCTTGCCCACCTTGCGGTAGCCGATGGCCACGGAGCCATCTTCCCAGCGGGCCAGCGGAATGGACGACGAATCGTCGGGAGCAAAGCCCAGGTTGTCTTCCTTGGCGTGGTCTTCATTAAGCCAGTCAATCGCCTGGCCCTGACCCTCGAATTCCTTGCCCTCCCAGCCCTGGAAGAACGGAAGCGTCGAGGCAAACTGGATGGTGCCGTGCTCGCTGGTGCCGGTGACCTTGAAGCCGCTCAAATCGGAAATGGGATAGGAATTGGGTTCCAGCGCCGTGTCGATCCCGGTGTTGTTGAGGGCGACAAAGGTGCCTCCCTGCTCGACATACTGGCGGATGGCCTCGACGGTGTCCTTTTCCATGAACTGGCTCCCGATGTCGAAGAGTACCGGATAACGGTCGGCCAGACCCTTCTTGAGACCATCCTCACTAATGTAAACATCGCCATAGTGGGCGGCTTCGATTTCTCCGCGTCCAATGTCGCTCGTGTTTGAAAGGGGATAGGTTAAACGGTCGGTTTCCGATGAATCCAAAAGCGCCACCCCAGGCTGAACCTGGAGGTATTTGCCGAAGAGCTGGACTTGGCGGTGATGCCGGGTGAACCAGCCGCCTTCCTTTTCCCTTTTCTCGGCATCTTCAATGTCCTGATCATAACAATGGCTGGAATCAGCATCGAAGAGCATCCAGGCAAAACCTTTGTCGAGCGCATCGCCTTGCGGCGAGGTACTCCATTCGCTGGTGGCATAAAAGCCGGCCGCCAGACCATAGCCGGGCAGCCACGGGTAGTAATTGGCCTCGCGCCCGGTGTTTTCGACGCCCAAGCCATAGTCAACGGCCAAATGCACCGTATAGTCAAAGAGTGGGTTTGCCCCGCCGGCGAGAAGGATGGGGCGGTCCGGATCGAGTTTGCGGGCCAAGTCGAACATCTTCCGGTGATAGTCGGTCATGGCCCAGCACTGCCAATCGGCGAAATCGGCGCTGAGCGCGTTGGCTCCAGGACCAAGATTGGGAAGCCGCTGTGGTTCATGGGTGGTGAGAAAGACTGGCCCGGCCAGCTTGCCGGCGCAGAGTTGGCTGACCGCACAGTTCAAGCTGACCTGGAGATGATTGGAACCCGCGGTCAAAAGGCTGGTGAGATCAACGGCAAAGGAAACATTCTTCGACATCCGATCCTTGGGCAGGTCCATTTCCTTGTCGTTAAACCATACGTGAATTCCGTTAGCCTGGGGCCCAGTTTGAGTTTGAGGCCCAGTTCCATCCAGGCCAAAAACGAGCCAGACGCTTGCGCCATCCTTTTTCTGTTTCAGCCAGGCGCTGGGATCAAAAGTCACGTCGAAATAGTTGAATCCTGTCGAATCGAGAAAGGCCTGCCGCAGGGACGGCGGCCGGTCAACCGGCACCCAGCCCGGGTCGTCCGAAGCAATCGGAGCGGAGGCCGGTTGATCGAGATTTTGCCATCTCCACCCCGAATCGACTTGAAAGGAATCTGGCCCCATTTGCCCGTAAAACTGATTCAGGTCGGGCACCGTCACCTCATCCCAACTCGAAAAATGGTGGGGATCGCCGTACCAGCGGGTGCCCAGATCGGCCAGCGACAAATGGCGTTCGTCCCGCAGCCAGCTGCGCCAGCCTTCCTGCCCCGCGTCCGAATAATCCCAAACGCGCGTGGTGGCGTGACCGTGGAAATTATATTCCTCGCCGGGAGCGCCGGCATAAAGCTGCCACCCGCCCAAGGAAGGAGAGGAGCCGTACCGTTGCATGGCTTGCTCGAGGAAGCCCAGCCCCATCTGCATGCGTTCGTTTAACGGAGTCGACCAGGATTCGTAAGCTCCTCCCGCCGCGCCCACTCCACCCCAGTCTCCAAGCAGCGAGGTGGGCGACGGCTTCATCATGCTGCCGGGATACTCTTCCGCCCCCCAAAGCGGAACCCTTCCGCCGCCGACCGACGTAAACACGATCAGGCCATTTTGTTTTTCCGCCGCCTGGAGTTCATAGTCCTCCGCCGTCCAATCGTTGACTCCAGGCGCGGGCGAAATGCACCAACCAGAGGGGCCATGAATGCATTCACCGGCTCCTATCGAATTGAGAAAGGGCCAGTGGCTTTCGATCCCATAGTTATTCCTCGACCTCATGGGTATGACATAGGATTTGAAGGCCTTGTTATCGTAGAAATCGAGGAATAGAGGGTGGGGCTTTGCCGCTTGGCTGGTCACATCCGGGCCCTCCAAAAGCGGTTCCTTGGCCACTTGGGCGACAACCTGGTCTTCGTTGTCTCCACCGACGACCACGACGTTCTTTCCCGCCCGGGCGATCACCGCATAGCCGTAACCTTCAACCGTGTAAATCATCACGGTGTTCGTGCCTATTTTCAAATCGCCCTTTTGCATGGGCAATGTGTTATCCCAGAAAAGATCGCTTACGAGTTTATCGAGTAGGATGTCGGCCTTCCCCACGCTTTCACAGGCAAAGACACTGCGTGTTGGCGTCAAATCGGCCGAGACTTTGCCGTAACCACGCAGGTCAACCACAACCGGATCAGCAACCAGCGAAGTCGATGAAATAAGAAGGAAGATCAGTCCAAAACTGGCTGGTCGAGAGAAGAGAGAGGCTTTCATGAATGGCATGTTGATAAAGAAGCTAGAAAGAAGAGATATCTTCATCGAGGCTTTTGATAAGGATTGTGATGGAAGGGTCTGGTGTGAAATCCCAGGCCAGAATGTTCGAGTTATTGCATTAAACAAAGCTGTTGGAAAATGGTCGCGTTAAAAAGATGCGATTGCACTGATATACCCAGATTCATTCGGCGCGATCTCGGTCTACTTTTCAGACAGCTTTTATCAGCATCGGGCGCAGATTAGGGGGCTGCACACAAGATCGTCGATTTCCTTGATGATCTGGCCGAACGGCTGCGCGTCAATCCGCTCCTGGCCTGGATCAACTACAGCAACGTCAGGACAAGAGCGTTCCTCGCTGATGTTATGGTCAGGCTGCGCTACTGGCAGCCGATGTCGATCGAATCGAACTGGAAGGCAGTGTCTTCGCCGTTGTGTTTATTGATGCTGCCCAGAGGCCATATCTCAATGTGATTCGTTTCTCCGAAATTAAGATACGGAGTTGCATTGAGCCGGGAAATAAGCCCGAACGGATGAGTGAAAGCATTGTAGCAAATCGGGTGTCCATTAATCACAACACAGGCCATCCATTGCCTTTGGGTTGACCATTCCAGGTAAATGTTTCTTCCTTTCCAGTCGGCGGGAATGGAGATGTCGCGCGTGATGTATTTTGCCTTCGTATCCGTTTGACTTGGCACGGTGAGATCGTTGTGTGTAAGCCAGTCGCCTTGCACCATCTGCCAGGTTCCGCCCAGGTCAAGGACGGGTGCCAGGGGAGCACGCGACTCGATCCAGATTGCGCCTGTGCCCAATCCCCCATATTTCGGCCCGGCGGTGTCTTCCAGCGTCAGGACATTCTCTCCGGGATGCACCTGATTGGTCACATCATAGTTGAGCGTCTGGCTCCACCCATGCGCCTTGTAGGAAGTCACATGGGTTCCGTTGATCGAAAACTCCCCCTCGTCAAAGACAATCGGCGTGTCAAAATCATAAAGATTGAGCAGGATCTTCCGTCCCGTCCAGGCATCCGGCACGTTAAACTTTACCCGGTAAAGCCCCGTGCCGTGATAGTCCTTCAGGGCCGGATCGCATAGGTTCCAGGGCCCCGAGTTCCTCACCGGCCAAGCACCGTCATCAAAATCGACCGTCGTCCATTTACCCCCGCCAGCGATGGCGTGGTCTTCGTCGGTATGGAAGCGCCAGTCGTGCAACGGAATAATCGGTTCCTCAAGCTCCTTATCCGGCAGGGGCAGCGGCATCTCCGCTGCGGCTATCTCGGCCGGCGTTCGCTTCCAGTAGGTGGTCTTTTCTCTCCACCAGATGGGCAAAGCGCCGGCGATCGTGGCCCTGGCCACAGCGAAGGCCTTCACGGCATAGGATTCGTAATGGACGTTCTGGATCGTCACGCCGTTGTTTTCGTAGACGAAGGGGACGGAAGTGTTGGTGTCGAGATCGATGACTTCTTTAGGCTGGCCATCGGTCGCCATCCAGACATCGGCGTTTTGGGGCGCGTTGGTGGTGTTGATGGTCATCAGCCAGTTTTGCAGCCCATTTTTGGTCACCATTTTGCGCGCCCAGATTTCGGGAACGGAGGCGTTGGCGTTGCGCAATACACCGCAGGCGGTGAAAAGCTTTTCAAAAAATTGCGCTTCGAGTTCGCGGGAGGTTCTCCAGACGCCGGAAACGTCTTTCCCGTCCCGCCAGAAGGTGCTGCCCAGGGTGATGATCTGCCCCTTGCCCACCTTGCGGTAGCCGATGGCCACGGAGCCATCTTCCCAGCGGGCCAGCGGAATGGACGACGAATCGTCGGGAGCAAAGCCCAGGTTGTCTTCCTTGGCGTGGTCTTCATTAAGCCAGTCAATCGCCTGGCCCTGACCCTCGAATTCCTTGCCTTCCCACCCCTGAAAAATCGGAAGATTCGACGCAAACTGGATGGTGCCGTGTTCATTGGTGCCGGTGACCTTGAAGCCGCTCAAGTTTGAAAGGGGATAGGAATCGGGTTCCAGCGCGGTATCCATCCCGGTGTTGTTAAGGGCGACAAAGGTGCCGCCCTGCTCGACATACTTTTGGATCGCGGCGACGGTGTCCTTTTCCATGAACTGACTCCCGGTGTCGAAGAGCACCGGGTAACGGTCGGCCAGGCCTTCCTTTACACCATCCTCACTAACATAAACATGGCCATAGTGGGCGGCTTCGATCTCTCCCCGGCCGATGTCGCCCGCACTTGTAACCGGAAAATTTAAACGGTCCGTTTCCGCCGAATCTAAAAGCGCCACACCGGGCTGGACCTGGAGATATTTTCCGAAGAGCTGGATTTGGCGGTGATGCCGGGTGTACCAGCCGTCTTCCTTTTCCCTTTGCTGGGCATCTTCGATGTCCTGAACAAAACAATGACTGGCATCAGCGTCGAAAAGCATCCAGCCGAACCCTCGGTCAAGCTTGTCACCTATCGGCGTACTAGCCCATTCGCCGGTGGCATAAAAGCCCGCCGCCAGGCCAAAACCGGGCAGCCACGGGTAGTAATTGGCCTCGCGCCCGGTGTTTTCGACGCCCACGCCGTAGTCAACGGCCAATTGTACCGTATAGTTGAAGAGTGGGGCTGCCCCCCCGGAGAGAAGAAAGGGGCGGTCCGGATCGAGCTTGCGGGCCAGCTCGAACATCTCCCGATGATAGTCGGTCAGGGCCCAGCATTGCCAATCGACGAAATCGGCATAGAGCGCGTCGGCTCCTTGGCCGAGGTTGGGAGGACGTTGCGGTTCATGAGTGGTGAGAAAGACTGGTCCGGCCAGCTTGCCGGCACAAAGCTGGGCTTGAGAGCAATCCAAACCGACCTGGAGATGATTGGAACCTAGTGTTAAAAGATTGGTGACATCAAGGGCGAACGAGATATTTCTCGATAGCCGATCACGCGGAGTAACGACTTCCTTATCGTTAAGCCATACCTGAAGTGCATTATTTCCAGTTCCAACCATTCCAAAAACCAGCCAGACGCTCGTGCCATCCTTTTGCTGCTTCTGCCAGTCGCTCGGATCAAAAGTCACATCGAAATAGTTGAATCCGGTCGAATCGAGAAAGGCCTGCTGCTGGGACGGCGGCCGGTCCACCGGCACCCAGCCCGGGTCATTTTGGGCAATCGGAGTGGAGGAGGGTTGACTCAGATTTTGCCATCTCCAGCCTGAGTCGACTTGAAAAGAATCATTTCCCATTTGTCCGAAAAACTGATTCACGTCGGGCACCGTCACCTCGTCCCAATTCGTGAAGTGGTTGGGATTACCGTACCAGCGGGCGCCCAGATCGGTCAGCGACCAATGGCACTCGTCCCGCAGCCAGTCTCGCCAGCCTTCCTGACCTACGTCCGAGTGGTCCCAACTGCGAGCAGAACGTCCGTGGAAATTATATTCTTCGCCGGGAGCGCCGGCATAAAGGTGCCACCCCCCCACGGAAGGAGAGGAGTCGTACCGTTGCATGGTCTGCTGGAGAAAGCCCAACCCCATCTGGATTCGTTCTTTCAAGGGGGTGGGCCAAGCTTCGTAATGCCCTCCAGCCGTACCGACTCCACCCCAATCTCCGAGCAGCGTCGTGGGCGATGGTTTCATCATGCTGCCGGGGTCCCAATCGGCTGACCAGAGCGGAACTTCCCCGCCACCGACCGGAGTGAACATGATCAGATCATTCTGTCGCTCTGCTTCCTTGATTTCATAATCCTCTGCCGTCCAATCGATGACTCCAGGCGCGGGCGAAACACACCAACCTTCCGGGCCAATAACGGCTTCGCTGGCTCCCATCGATTTGAGAAAGGGCCAGTGGCTTTCGATCCCAAAATGGTTCTTTGATGCCATGGGCCGGACATAGAATTTGAAGGCCTTGTTATCAAAGAAATCGAGGAAAAGGGGATGGGATTTCGCCGCCTGGCTCGTGACATCGGTGCCTTGCAGCAGCGGTTCCTTGGCGGCCAGGGCGACAACTTGGCTCTCCTCGTCTCCTCCAATGACCACGACGTTCTTTCCCGAACGGGCGATGACCGCCAAGCCGTAGCCCTTAATTGCGTAAACCGTCACTGTATTCGTGCCCACCTTTAAATCGCCCTTTTGGAGAGGCAGCGTGTCATCCCAGCAAAGATCAGCTTCGAGTTTATCGAGTAGGATGTCGGCCTTTTCCACGCTTTCACAAGCAAAGACACTGCGGGTCGGTGTCAACTCGGCTGAGACTTTGCCGTAACCACGCAAGTCAATCGTAACTGGGTCAGCAACAACTGAAGCCAATGAAATCGGAAAAAGAAGGAAAAGCAGCCCTAAACGGATTGTTAGTGAGAAGAGACAAAATTTCATGAAGGTCTTGCTCGTGTGGTGAGGCTAAAGTTCGTAGAAAAAGTCGACTGCCTCACGACGAAGGCATTTGTCGTTATTTGTTAGCGTGCTTCAGGTACGCCACACTCGTGTGGTATCAGCCAAGTCCTTTGAGCAAGTATCGGCTCGATTGATGCGGAAAGTCTTTATTGATTCGGCTTAATCCAACGTCTGTCGCACCTGAACGTTCATACTCGATTTGTTTAAGGCGTGTTTTCAAAATAGGGCAAGGCACGAGGAGGGTGTTGTTGCGTACGTGCCGGCCATGCTCCAAGCAATGATGAAAAAACCGGCCGGCAAAGGTTGCGAGCGGCAAGTGCTGGTAGCGAGGTCAGCAACATTCATGCAGAAGAACTTTCTGTCGCCATTAAACAAAAAGAGAGGGCGTGAGGGAATGGATTTTTATGCGGATTCTTTGTGTTATTATGATGTACCAGATCCACAAGTTCGTCTTCATGATCCCTGCGGCCGGATAATTCGCTGCCTGTAGGGCGGAGGGGGCCGCGCCCGCGAAGATTCCCTTGCTCTCGCGGACGCAGAGTTAGGGCTGGTCAGGAAAGGCCACTGCTGAATACACACGCGTGGCCGGAATCTCTCCCGTCCAGCTTCTAAACCGGCACGCGTCCGAGGGGGCGTCTGCTCCTCCGGGCATAACGAGCGCCCCTCTCGGCTTTGCATCGATCCACTTCGACACGTGGACAGGCCAGATTTTCAACCGGACAAATATGAGGCGGCTTTAGGGCACTCGTCCGAGTTCTTTGACATGCCCGATTTGCATTTCCGTGATTTAATTTCTGATGGTAAATTCCCCACCGCTTGCGGTGGGGTTCTTTATTCACGAAAAATCAGAACAGCACTATCTTTATAAAAATTATTTTTTGTATATCAAAAAATTTGTTGAATGGCTAAACTTGTACGATGGTGCGCATAGCAATTGTCGGGACCGGAGGCATGGCCAAGTGGCATGCCAAGGAATTTTCCGCCATCAAGGAATGTCAGGTTGTCGCCGCTTGTGACGTGGACAAAACCAAGGCTCAGGCTTTCGCCGCGGAGCATGGCATCCCCAATGCATACGGCGACGTCGATACGATGCTCAAAGAGTGTCCGCTCGACGCGGTTGCCAATGTCACGCCCGACCGCTTTCATGCCCCGGTATCGCTTCAAGCCATTGCGGCTGGAAAACATATTTTCTGCGAAAAGCCCCTGGCCTTAAACCAGGCTGAAGCTCTGGACATGGTCCGGGCCGCCAAAATGAAGGGCGTTATCAACATGGTCAATTTTACCTACCGAAACGCGCCTGCCATCCAAATGGCCCGCGCACTGGTCGACAAAGGCTCATTGGGTAAAATTGTCCACGTCGACATGTGCTATCTGCAGAGCTGGCTGGTTTCAACGGCCTGGGGTGACTGGCGCAGTAATCCTTCCCTGACCTGGAAGCTCTCGACCCAGCATGGCAGCCAGGGAGCGCTTGGCGACATCGGCGTCCATGCGGTCGATTTTGCTTCATTCCCGGTTGGTAAAATCACCCACGTCAATGCGCGTCTGAAGGCTTTCTCTGAATTTAAAGGAGAAGAACTTGGCGGCTTTAGGCTCGACGCCAATGACAGCGCCTTGCTCCAGGTCGAATTTGCCAATGGTGCGTTGGGAACCATTCACGTCACACGCTGGGCCACAGGCTGCCTCAATACGCTGCAACTTCGGATATTCGGCACTCTTGGCGGATTGCGCATCGATCTCGACCGGGCCCAGGACAGACTGGAAATCTGCACCGAGGCTGACATTCACCAGGCAACCTGGAGGGAGGTTGTTTGCCCTCCCACCCCAAAAAATTATCAGAGATTCATTGAATCGATCCGTACGGGCATCAATGATCAGCCCGATTTTCAAAGGGGTGCCGAAATACAGTCCGTGCTCGATGCCAGTTTTGCTTCAAATGCGAAGGGGATTTCTGTCGAAGTCTAGTGTCCTGAGTCAGAAGTAAATCGTTCTATCAACCTTGCCGTCATCCTGAGCTTGTCGAGGGATCAGACGCCGTTGTTTCAGGCAGAAAGTCGTGAAGGCATTCTCGCAATCGTGCTTGATGATCTGTGAATTTGGACCGGGTTTCCGCTGAGGTTTCAATCGAGAATTGAGGGATTACGGCCACACCCAAGGGAGTATTGGACATGAGTCTGATCCCTCGACAAGCTCGGGATGACCGGAGAAGAAGTCGATTATTCTTCGACAAATCAATGACTCGGGACACTAGCGTCCTATAAAGCAAGTTCTTATGGCGTGTCTTCAAAATAAGGCAAAGTCGCGCCGGGAGGTCTTTTGCCTTCTGGCGCAGCACCTCCCTCCTCGTGCCTCGTATCGGCCCAAAATTGACTCGCAACGCTGCCTTGACCTATTTTGAGGACACGCCTTAAGATCCAAGCAAGCATGGAAGTTCAAGCTTGCGTGATACATTAATTTCTTGATATCTTTGATAAGTTTGATACCTTTGAAACATTCGAAGCCTATGAAACATAAGAAAAGTAACACCTGTTTCGCTTTTTCGGTTTTTTCGGTTCGCTCGATGCGGGTTCTTTTTCTTTGTCTTTTCGGTTTTCTTTTACCAATGGCATCGGTTTCCCGGGCGCAAACCAACTTCACCTGGACCACCAACAGCCTTTCCACCAGTACCAACTGGAGTGCGTCTACGTCTTGGACTAGCGGTACGGCTCCAACCACCTATACGGGCACGAATGATCTTTATTTCGGGGTTTCGGGCGTCGGCTACAATATTCTCGACGATTTGACGGGTTCCGTTGCCGAAGGTGAAATCTTTTTCACCACCGGCGCCGGTTCCAACGGCTACACGATTAATGCCAGCGGTGGGGCCGGCCTCACCTTGACTGGGGGGAACGCCGTAGGCACCTCGAACAACAACGCCACGCTCATTAACAACCAAACCAATAATCTCGAGACGATTTATGCCCCGCTTTATTTCGAAAATACCAACTCCGTTAATGTAATTGACGTGTCAGCTGGGAACCAGGGGGGGCTGGATCTGGTTGGTGGCATCAGCCCCAGCAGCACCTACGGTACCAACCTCCCTGTCGCTGCTAATCCACCAAGTAGTGAGTACCTCAAGTTCGAGGGCTCGGGCAACCTGACTCTTGGAACCAATGTGGCCGGCACTTACGGCTATGAGGCAACTTCCTCCAACAGCAGTTATGGGGAGGAACTCTATTTGATAACTACGGGCACGAGCACCAACACCGATACCATTTACGGCATCGAAAACAATGGGGTCTCCGATGCGGGCGTCGATTTCGGTGATTCGACGACTCCTACCAGTTATGCGACCACCTACTACGTCGAGGGGCAGGTCTTAACCACCAACACCGGCGGCGGCACCGCCGCCGGCCTTAGCCTCAGTATTATAGGAAACGATTCCGCTGTTCACCTCGATGCCAATATGGACACAACCAGCCCCTTCAATGACAGTAATGGCGAAATACAGATCTTTTTTGGCGGCGGTCTCTCGAACACGGCCCCCGTCAGTACATTGCCCTATTTGGGTGTGACGACCATAACTGGCTCAAACAACTTTTTCGGCATTACCACGGTCAATAGCGGCACGGTGATTCTGGCCAGTACCACCGCCTTGGGCGGCAGCGGCTTTTCCGGCACCAATGGTATCGCCGGCGTCGGAGGTTCGCTGGCGCTTAACGGCGGCTTGGTTGACTTGGATGGCTACAGCGAGACGGTAAGGACGTTGACATCCCTATCTCTTGATTACAACAACGCCACCAACACGGGCTCGACTACCAACAACTTTCAAGCCACTGGCGGCGTCCTGACCAATAATGGCCTTTCTCCGGTCACCCTTACCATCGTTGTGGGCAGTAATTCTGGTCTCTTCTTTGGCGGCACCATTGAGAATGGCATCAGTCAGACTGCCGTTGCCATTGCCGGTCAAACTTTCGGCGGCTTCGTCGTTCCGGAGTATTTTACCGGCACCAACACCTACACCGGCGCGACGACGATCGAGCCCGGCGGCGGCCTCTTCCTCGGCAATGAGAATAATTTACCGTATGGAAATAACCTGAGCCTTTACCAAACCGGTTCCATTTCCGGGTCGAGCCCCATCGATATTGTCGGCGGTTCCAATCCTGGCGCCGGCGGCTATACGGCAGGCACTTTGGGTGAGAGTTTTTTCGGGGTGACCGAGTCGGGCAATGTCACCCTGGCTAATTCCATCAGCGGTCTGGGCGGCATGCTGTTTCAAGGAACGGGCAATACCACCCTTACCGGAATCAACTCGGAACAAGGCTTTTTCATCATCAATAACGGCAACGTGGTGCTTAATAACACCGCCGCCGGCACTTCCAGCAACCTGATCTACAATGGGGTCACCAGCACCATTACGGGGCTTAGCTATGCTACCGGTAGCACAAACGTAACGGTTTCCGGCACGCTGGCCGGGGACAATATCCAGGTCGGCGACTGGATCTACTCCAACGGTCTTACCGGCATTGTTACGGCAACCAACGGCACAACCCAATTCACTATTTCCGCTGCGACTGCGGCAGCCAGCGCGGGTGGAGGCGAGGCCATTGTTTACGGTGGGACTGCCCCTGTGCTGAGCAGCAACTACACTATCACCACAACAGGCTCCCTAGACCAGATCACGTTGAACAGCGGCACGACATCCAATCTCATCTTGGGTGAGACTGTTGCTTTTACAACAACGAACGGCATCACCGACTTGACTATTGTAGGCATAACCTCCTCCAATACGTTTACCGTTTCAAACACCATTAACGGCCAAACTCCCGTAAGTTTGGCCGCCAATCCCGCCACGATTAATACGCTCTACCTGGGTGATGTCCTCGGTAATGCTCTGCCTGGCTTTACCCCCACCAATGAAGTTATCAACGGAACCAACGTGCTGATTAGTGGCGGCGCCAACCTGACGATTGTTGGCGGCAATGGTGGAGTCACCACGCAAGCCATCGGCCAACTCAATCTCACGAACGTGGGTGGCGCCAACCAGGGCAATGGCAATACCTTTGACGGAAATTCAGCCAGTATCAACCTTTCTCCCGGTGCGAACGGGAACATCCTTGTTCTGAACATTGGCGGCATTTCTGCGTCCGGTAACGCTGGCGGCTCGTTAAATATAAACATTCCGACCAATGCTTACGTTAGCGTGGCCAACCCAGATATGCCGGAAACCGGGGGATACGCTCCCTCCAGTAACGGTTATTTGCCCCTTTACCTAGCCAGCGGGGCCTCGGGTGACGGTCTCTATGCCGTCGTGAACGAGGACGATTTTGCCGTTGTCGATACGAACGCCACACCCGTGGATGGCACGAATCTCTATAACCTGGTTATTCCCATGAGCAGCGTTCCCTCCGGCACATATTCCTATATCGACATCGGCGCGGGGACTTACACTGGACCCAATTTGTCGGGTCCCGATGTGATCGATGTCGTGACCAACGGCGGCACCGCTACGTTCAATCCCATTAATAACACAAACTATCAGCAGGTGAACGCCATCCGGTTTAACCAAGCGGCTTCCGATACCGTCAATTTCAACACGGCTCTCAACGTCGGCAACGGCGAATTTGAGACCCTTTTGGTCACGCCCAACGTTGGCTCCAACACCGATTATATTACCGGCGGACCAATTCGTGCCGAGAATGGCGGCAGGCCGGTGGTGATCTACGATTACGATACCAGCCCCAACAGCATGCTGGTCATCGAAAACTCGCTGGCGTTCGGAAGTGGCGCCGAGATGTTTGTCCTGACGGGTGGCGGCACGGTGCAATTGACGGCCACTGAATCGCTGGAGCAAGGGGCAAATATCGACCAGGGCACGCTGATCGCCACGGGCAACGTGGTGGCGCCGGTGGTCATGACGGCTAATTTCATCTCTGGCAGTTACGTCCTCACCGACGTGTCCAACATCAACAGTCTCTTTGTCGGTGAGTATATCAAGCAATCGCTGACGAACGGAGTCGTCTATATTAGCGCGATCAATCCGGTGGCCGATTCGGTGACTATTACCGGCACGACAAATACTACTTCCACCAACATCACGTTTGAGGCTTATGGCGGCAGTGCCCTGACCAATTATGGCTCCGCGGGTGCCAGCCCGTTCCTGGGCGCTGGTGTCAACGGGGTTGTCGTTTCAGGCGGCGCGACTCTTCAGATCGGTAATGGCGGCTCCAACGGCAATCTTATCGCTAATACAGCGATTACGAACCTTGGCGGCACGGTTGCCCTCGACTGGAACGGTTCCGGTTCTCCCCTTAACGATTTCAATACCTTCTACGCAAATATCAACAATAGCAGCACGGGCGGCCTGGCTGTGCTCAACCCCGGCAGCACGGTGGTTGTGACGAGTAGCAACAGCACCTACACCGGCGGCACCGTCATTGGTTCCGGCGCGACCGTGGTGGTCCAGCAGGCGATTGCCGGGGGAACACTTGGAGGAACGGTAAGCTTTAGCACCGGCACGAATGTTCTCGATATCTCCAATGTTGCCGGTCTTCAGGTAGGGCAAACCCTCTCGGGAACGGGCCTTGTCGCCAACAGCAATATCATTGTGGCCATTAGCGGCACCAACGTCTACATCAACGGCACGACGTCGGCGGGCAACGGTGGAACGTACACAAGCGGCGCCTACGGAGGCACGGCGCTCGGCGGCAACGGCAGCAGCGGCTATAGCAGTGTTGAGCTCAACGGCACCGCCGTCCTCAATCTCGGTGGCAATCAATATTCCGGCAATAGTCTCCTCATAGGCACGACCAACAGTTTAACGGTGGGAGCGCTCACCTTCAACGGCGGCACCCTGTCGAACGGCATCATCAACACCCGGTTTGGGGCCTACTCCTACGGCGGCGTGGAAACAGCCAGCGCCAGCATCACCAGTACGAGTACCTTCTTCGATCAGATCTCCGGAACCACCGTTCTCGAGGGCGCCAATACCGATCCCGATGGCGTCGAGGTCAACGGGGGCACGTTGATCGCGGAAAACGGCGGGGCCTTGGGCGCGGGCGGCGCCATCACGGTGACCAACGGGGCGGCTTTGCTTTATGACGCTCAGACTAACGCCCAGTTGAATCTCGGTGCTTCCGCCGTGACCTTCTCCGGCGGCTCAATCTTGGGCGGTTCCATCGGCAGCTCGACAACCTCCGACGAAATCCTCACGACCGGCAAGGTGACGGTTACGGCTCCTCTGACGATCGATCTTTACGGACAGCTCGGAAATACCACTACTCCTACAAACGGCAACTATACTGTTATTACCGGCGGCAGTAGCAGTCTGGCTGCCTTTAGCGCCACCAATTATGTACTGGGGACTGTTTATAACGATACGGACTTCACCGTTGGAGCCCTTACCACAACCAATGTCTCCGGCAATACCATTACGGTTAGCATCACCGGGGCAACCCCGCTCACGTCTGAATATTGGGTGGGCGGTCTTCTCACTGGCACGCAGGGCACCCAGCTGGCGGCATCCAACGGCAGCACGAAGAGCAACTGGGTGACTGCGGCCAGCGGCGGGACCAATACGCCTCTGGTTCCCGGCCCCACGGCGGTGGCCTACTTTGGCAGTGAAATCACCACCAACCAGGTGCTTAGCCTGGGTGCTTCCATGAGCGTCGCCGGGATCAGTATCACCTCAACGTCCAACATCACCATCAACCCCGATTACTCCCAAACCGGCGGTGCCCCAATTGATGGCCTGATCGTCGGCACCAACAACCTCGTCTTCAACACCACCGCCACCGATACCATTGCCGCACCGATTTCCGGCGCCGCGCAGATTCAAACCACAAACACTGGCACGTTGATCCTGACCGGCCAAAACACCAACACGGGCGGCGCCAGCATCGGCGCCGGCAGCACCCTGCAGGTCGGCAACGGCAGCAACACCGTCTTCAGCTCCCTGGGCTATAGCTCCACCAACGGCATCGTCGATAACGGCGCCCTGGTTTACGATCCCGGCACGCCAATCACCGAAAACAACAACATCAGCGGCACGGGTACGCTCACCCAGGAAGAAACCAGCGGCACGAACAGCACCGGCATGACCATTCTCACCGGCACCAACACCTACACCGGGAATACCTATGTGACTGGCAACACGCTGCAGATCGGCAACGGCACAGTCGGTTCGATTAGCAGCAGCAGCGCCATCACGGTGACCAACGGCGCCACCGTTGCCTTCGACGAGGCGACCGGCTCCTATAACGGCAGCATCGCCGACGGCGGCATCGTTGAGGGCTACGAAATGGGCAGCACCAATAGCGTGGTCAGCACCGCCATCACCGATACGCTTGGTGGTAACATCAGCGGAACCGGCTCGTTCCTCCAAGCCGGTTTGGGTACGACCATTCTCTCCGGCACCGACACCTACACCGGCTCGACCGTTGTCACTTACGGCACCCTGCAGATCGGCTACGGCAGCTCTTCCAACACCGTCACCGGTTCGATCAGCAGCAGCAGCGTCATTACCGTGAGCAACGCCGGCACGCTGGTCTTTGATACCACCAACGGCAGCGTGATCAGCAATAATATCTTCACCGGCACCAACAACGGCAGTCTTGCTCCAGGGACGGTGGAAGGTGGCGAAATGCTCGGCAATGCCAACACGCTTACCGGTGTCATCAGTGGGAACGGTGACTTTGCGCAGACCGGTCCCGGTGAAACCGTGCTTAGCAACCTGAACACTTATAGCGGCGGCACAACGATCACAACCGGCACGCTGGAGATCGACAATGGGTCCCTCACCACGACGACTGCTTCGGCCATCGGCACGGGTGCTCTTTACATTGATGGTGGCTCCATCGACAGTTTGACTGGCGCCGCGCTGGGCACGGCCAATACCCAATACTGGATGAACAATTTCACCTTTATTGGCAGCAGCGTTCTGAACCTGGGCACCGGGACGGTCTATTTGATGACCTCCACCAATGTTGCATTGACGGTGACCACCAATACTTTGATTGAACCCGGCAGTATTATGGAGGGCACCACCAATAACGACGGTCTGACCAAACAAGGGGCGGGCACGTTGCTCCTCTCCGGCGCTAATACCTACACCGGTGGCACAATAGTTTCGGCCGGAACCTTGGAAGTGACCAGTGGATCGGCGTTGAGCACCACGGGTGGAGTCACGGTCGGCAGCGGTGCCGCGTTGGTTTACGACCCCACGAATAGCAACCTCTCTCTAAGCCTCGGTTCTTCAACGCTGACTTTGGCCAGTGGCGCTACTACCCTGGGCGCTTCAATCGGTTCCACGACAAATGGCAATGAAATCCAAACAAGTGGTAGTGTATCCGCCACAGGTAGTACGGTTACGGTCAATCTTTACGAAGCCCCGGCGACGAGCTCGACTAATGGCACCTACACGCTCTTAACCGCCACCGGCAATGGAGTTAATGGCGCCAGCAGCTACACGCTGGGCACCGTGTATAACGACGTCAATTTCACGGTTGGAGCCTTGTCTGAAACTGCCAGCACCCTGAGCGTGACCCTTACCAGTACGAACGCGCTCACGGCCGAATACTGGCAGGGCAACGTCCTGAGCGGCACCCCCGGCACTCAGATGGCGGCATCCAATGGCAGCACCATGAGCAACTGGTCAACCACCAGCAACACCTACGTCGCTACGCCGCTGATTCCCGGCTCCGGCGGGAGCGTGGTTGCCTATGTCGGCAGCCTCGATACCACCAATCAGACGGTTACCTTGGGCGCCTCGATGAACTTAGCAGGACTTGATATCACCACGTCGAATGTCTTCAACATTGCTGCCGACGGCAACAGCCTGACGATCGGTACCAATAACCTCACCGTCAATAGCATCGCCAACGATACGATCGCCGCTCCGATTACCGGCGGCGGCAAGCTCTTTTTCGACGACGAAACCAGCACTACCGGCACGCTCACCTTGACCGGCAGCAATACCTACACCGGTGCGACCTATGCCCAGAAAGGCACGATCATTCTGGGCCCGGGCGGCAGCCTCGCCGACCAACAGGTGTCACTTGGCGCCGGCGGCGGCGTTGTCGGTAACCTCCAGTTGGGTAGCGGCACCACGCCGGTCAACGAGGAGACGGATAGCCTGATTATCGCCACCGGCGGGGGCACGACCAGCGCGGTGTTCGGTGGCTCCAGCGCCGGGATCTCCCTCCTGACCGTCAACCCGACCATCACCACGAGTGATCTCTACATCGGTAACTTGGGCGGCAGCGGCGCAAACCAGAACAACCTTGCCCTGACCAAGGCTGGCTTGGGCACGCTAAACCTCTCCGGTACGGACACCTACATCGGCCCAACGACGGTCACCACAGGTACGCTCGAGTTTGGCACGGAGACCTCGCTTTATGACGACAGCAACACGATGTGGACGGGAACCAATATCATCGTGGGCAACGGCGCGACACTGGCTTTGGCCGTCGGTGGGGGTGGCCAGTTCACCTCAGCGGATATCACCACGTTGCTGGGCATCAGTTCATCGGCTGTCACCGGCTTTGAATCTGGCTCCATCCTCGGTTTGGATACTGGCACGAACACCTTCACCTATGCCGGTGCCATTGCCAATACCTACACTGGCGATGCGTTGGGCTTGGGCCTGACCAAGCTCGGCGCGGGCACCCTGGTTCTCACCGGAGCCAACAGCTACAGCGGCGTAACGACGATTAGCGCAGGTACCCTGCAGGTCGGCAACGGCACAATCGGTTCGATTAGCAACACCAACGGCATCACGATGAGCACCACCACCAACACGGTCTTGGAATTTGAAGCGGCCAACAACAGCACCTATGGCGGCACTATCAGCGAGGGCACGACCACCAATAGCAGCACCTACTCGATCTTCGGCTTGGAATCGGGCAGCAATGTCAACACGCTGAGTGGCGTCATCAGTGGATCGGGTTCCTTCACCCAGAGCGGCACCGGCACGACCATACTCTCCGGCCAGAACACTTACACCGGTGCAACGACAGTCAATGCGGGCACTCTCTCGTTGGGCAGCACCGGCTCCTTGCTTGGATCCAGCGGGGTGACGGTTACCAACGGTGCCACGTTGGCTGCCGCGGGTACGAATGGCGGTTCGTCGGGCGTTATCAGCGGTAATGTGACCCTGTCAGGCGGAGGCGCGATCACCATGCAAGCCGCCACGATAGGCACGCTCGCCATCAACGGCAGCAATGGTCTTACCGTCGGCAGTGCCTCCAGCCCAGCCTCCACGATTACCCTTGATATCACCACCGGTAATGGTTTGGTGACCCCCAACGTCGATCTGATTAATTTCAATGGTACACCGGGAACTCTGGTAATTAACGGCAACACGACGATCACTATCGCCAATTTGACCGGCGTGAGTTCAGCCATCCTGACCCCCGGTCAATATTTAGTGATCTGGCCGGATTCCACAATTACGGGTACCCTAGGCGACCTCACTTTGGCCAACAGCTCAATTGATGGCTATGGCCTCAGCCTGACCATCGGAAACGCCGGACCGAATAATTATTATGGTGTATTTTTGGACGTAACCGGTGCGCCCGTTGTGGGCTATTGGACTGGGGCAACCAGTGCAAGCTGGGCGACGAGTTCCGGGACCAACTTTAGCACGAGCTCGAGCACGAACACCTACAGCGGCGGGAGTCCCGCCTATTCCACGGATATTGTCTTCGGTACCACTAGCCCGACGCCCACCAATCTGAACACGACGCTTGATCAGACCACCACGATCAACAGCTTGAGCTTCAACACCAGTTCCAATGTCAGCATCGCCTCGGACACGAATAATGATGGGGCCTACTCCCTGACCCTGGACGCGGCGACGAGCACGGGTTACGGCGGCATCGACACGACGAACAACGGTATCATGGATAATGCCAACAGCGGCAATGTCACCATCTCCGCGCCGATCATTCTCGGGACCAACCAGAACTGGGTCAGCAGCAGCACCAACAGCCTCACGGTCAGCGGCGGCGTGACCGGCACGGCCAGCCTGAACCTGCAGGCGGACTCGTCGGGCGCCATCACGCTCTCCTCGAACTCTGTTAATCCCACCGGATCGATCACCAACACGGGCACGGGCACGGGAATAACGACCATTAGTTCCGTGATCGGCACGAATGTGACCGGCGGAGTCACGCAAAACAGCGCCACCTCCGAATTGGTGTTGAGCGGCTCGAATACCTACAGCGGCCCGACCACCATCACGACGGGAACCCTCTCGCTGGGGAGCACGGGCTCTCTGGGTGGTACCGGCTTGGTGTCGGTTGCCAACGGCGCCACGTTGGCTGCACCAGGGACAGCGAACCTGATCGCCGGTTCTGTGACCGTGGCGGGTGGCGGCGCGATCAACATGCAAAGTACCGCGATAGGTGCGCTCAGCATCGGCGGCAATCTTATCATCGGCAACGCCAGCACACCCAGCGGGCTTACGTTTGACATTACTTCGGGTTCGAGCGGCAACCTCGATCAGATCGACGTGACCGGCAGCGTGACGCTGACCGGAGCCAGTGGCACAACGATCACCATTGCGAGTTTGACCGGCGCAGGCGCGCCTACGTTGACGGACGGCATCTATGATCTGATCACTTCCGGCAGTCTCTCGGGCAACACAAATGATCTCGTCCTGACCGACACCAGTTTTGATGGCTATACGCTTAGCCTGATCACCACGTCGAATGCGGTTGAGTTGGATGTGACGGGCGGTGTCTCACCACCTGCCGCCGCCTATTGGACTGGGCTGGCCGGTACAGGTACGAATAGTTGGACTTTGGCAGGCAACTTCAGCACGACCAGCGGCACGAACACACCCGCCACGCTGGCTCCTTCGTCAATTACGGATGTTGTCTTCGGTACCACCAGCCCGACGCCCACCAATCTGAACACGACGCTTGATGCGGCCACCACGATCAACAGCCTGACCTTCAACACGAGTTCCAATGTCACCATCGCCCCGGGCGCGGGTGGAACGTTGACCTTGGAAGCTCAGACGACCGCGTCGAATACGGCACCGCAAGCCATCACGGTTAATAACGGCGCAGGCGCCGATACCATCAGCGCGCCGATTATTCTTGGCACCAATCAGACTTGGACGAACTACGGCAGCAATCTCTTCACGGTTAGCGGCGGGGTGACGGGCACGGCCAATCTGACCCTGCAGGAGGGCGGTGCCTCGTCGGGTGGCATCACTCTCTCCACGAATTCGGTCAATCCGACCGGCTCAATCACGAACATGGGCAGTGGCTCGGGAGAAACGACCATCAGTGCCGTGATCGGTACGAATGTGACCGGGGTGACGGAAAACAGCGCCACCTCCACGTTGCTCTTGACCGGCACAAATCTCTACACCGGCGCAACGACGGTTACCACGGGTACACTGCAGATCGGCAACGGCTCAACGGGTTCGATCAGCAACAGCAGCGCTTCCACCGTCTCCCACGGGACCCTGGCCTTTGACGAGGCCAACGGCGCCAGTTATACCGGAACCATTGCCGATGGCGGTACGGTCGAGGGTTTGGAAACTAGTACCAACACCAACACATTGGCAGGCGGGATCAGCGGAACAGGCTCTTTCACCCAGGCTGGCCCCGGGACAACACTGCTTACCGGTTCGAACACCTACACCGGCGCGACGACGATTAGCACCGGCACGCTGGATTTGGCTGCAACCTCGGGCGTAGCCGTTGACGGCACCAATGTTGCCGTCAGCAGCGGCACCTTGAATCTTGACGACGGCTCGAGAGCCCAAATCGTCAGCACCGCGATCGTGACGGTGACCAACGGGGGCACCTTCAACTTCGGTTCCGCCAATCAAAACCTCGCCGGCGTCGTCAACGATGGCGGAACGGTTAATTATGGTAGCGGTGCAAAGACTATCGCCGATCCGACTTGGACGACGGGTACGAATACGATTGGTCCTGGCGGTCCGACCACATTTAGCGGCGGCTTGGGTGTGTCTGGTGGCGTTAACACCATCGATAGCACCAATACTACCAATAGCCTCCTGATCGTCCAGTCGGGTGCCAGCAGCACCGCGGGCGGAGCGGTGACTTTCTTCGGCACGGGAACCCCGAATATCACGCTCGAATCCAATAATGTGGACCCTGCAACGCTCCAGGTCCAGGGCGATATCTATGACACCGACACGACGGGGACGGCCAGCATTACCAGCAGCGGAAGTGGGACACAAGCCGGCGTTTTGGATCTAAGTACGACCAGCGCTGCTCGCGGCATCAATGTCTCCGCCGGAGGGACGCTGAACATTGGAACCTCGATCATCGATTCCAGCAACAATCTTGGAGTGAACGTGAACAGCGCCAGTGGCTATACCGGCACGAATGGCGGTATGGTGGTCTTCAGCGGCACCGCCACCTACACCGGCGCGACCACGATTAACGGCGGCAACCTGCAAGTCAACGGCTCGACCTTGAGCACCGGGACAATAACAGCTGCTAGTGGAGGCACCCTTTCCGGTATCGGCAACGTTGGCAACATCGTCCTGAGCGCCGGAGGTGAGATCTCTCCTGGCAATGCGACCACCATGTTGGGAACCAACCTCTCCTCTCCCACGACGACCAACAACGTCCTCACCGGCAACAGCCTGACAATCAATGGCGGGACCCTCTCGTACAACCTCTATAACGTGACCCCAAACACCGGCTTGAACTCCTCAAATCCTGCCGGCGGAACCGTCATTAATCTGGGTTCGGGCTTGTTAACCTTTTCGGCAAGCTTATCGAGTTCAAACCAACTCGTCCTCAACTTTAATGATTCGGCTTCCGGTGGAAATGGGGTCGTCAGCAACGGCGCTCTCGTCTCTGGCACCCCCAACGTCTATAACCTGATCGAGTTCGGCAGCAGTGCGGGTATCACCGATCAGGCGGAGTTGACAGCCGCCTTGAATGATAATGAGATTGTGATCAACAATCTTGCCGCCGACCTCACCCCTGGCGATTCGGCTTTCTTGGTACTCAACACCAATATCGGTGATGGCCAGGAAGCCTTGCAATTGGATGTGGTACCCGAGCCGAGCACTTGGGCCATGTTCGCCCTGGGCTTGGGCTTCCTCTTCTTCGCCGTGCGCAAACGGATGCGCCTGACCCGCAAGCAGGAAGTTTGCGTGGTGGTTCTAAGGACTAAGGATTGAGGTTTAAGATTGTGGCCTGAGAAGCATCAGCCTTCTCTTGTCGCCCAAAATCTGGCTTGTGGCCGAATAAGCGCTGGCCGAGGCGTTGACAAGGTTGGTAAAGGCGGCCGCGGAATTAAAATATTGTGCACACCTATGCGAGGGTAGCCCCGACAACCTGAGACCTCTGCAAAAGGCTCTCTATTTAGATTCTGTCATCCCGAGCTTGTCGAGGGATCAGCCTCCAGAAAATAATCGCAGCTCTCATGGGAGCTGATCCTTCGACAAGCTCGGGATGACGGATTGAGCGAGAATCGAAGTCCCGAAGGGACAGTTAAACGTAGCCCGGCGATGAATCGCCGGGCTACTTTCGGTCATTCCTCCGGAATGACGCCAAGCTTGAAAAGCGACTTTCGCAGAGGTCTCAAGTTGTCCGGGCTACCCGCCGCAATGGTATCATTAACGCTATGAAGTGGTCTTACTTCTCGTTACAACCATCAACCATTTCGCAACGGTAAAAAAAGCTGCTCACCGGCTTTTAAAAA
>Ga0206881_10133_pt1 | contig 22615 bp, 21 predicted proteins | sample Alteio_BWOrgCont_3_FD_152867 | JGI IMG/M metagenome (GOLD analysis project Ga0206881, IMG submission 152867) | Enriched cells from forest soil in Barre Woods Harvard Forest LTER site, Petersham, Massachusetts, United States -... | ecosystem: Environmental > Terrestrial > Soil > Temperate forest >...
AAGGCCGCGAGAAACGAACCGTCGTAGGTATCGGCTTAGTTCTAAGAAATGAAATCGTTGACGAATCTGCATTCGGATTCGTCGCAAAAGATCCGGCACATTCGATGCTTACCAGACTTTCCATGGGGCCTCCCCACGCTCCCACAGTTCATTCAAAAGCTGCATATCGCGAAGGGTGTCCATGCATTGCCAGAACCCTTTATGGGGATACATCATGAGCTGCCCTTGTTGGGCTAACTTTTCCAGGGGTTTGCGCTCGAAAATGCAATCGTCATCTGTCGAGAGGTAATCAAACACGCGGCGATCTAAAACAAAGTAACCGCCATTGATCACCCCTTCATGCGTCTGTGGTTTTTCCCCAAATTCGATCACGCGATCGCCTTTCACGATCAACTCGCCAAAACGGGATGGCGGCATCACCCCGCTGACCGTCGCAATTTTGCCGTGAGAACGATGAAATTTAATCAGATCTTTCATGTTCACGTTGGCGACGCCATCTCCATACGTTAAAAGGAATAGATCACCCTTCACATACGGTTCAATCTGCTTAATACGTGAACCCGTCATCGCTTTGAGACCCGTATCGGCCAATGTAATTTTCCAGCGCGACTCTTTCAGGCGTTCGTTATGAATCTGGACTTTGCGATGATCCAGTGAGAGCGTAAAGTCATTGGCCATCAGGCGATAATTCAGGAAGTAATCTTTGATCATCTCTCCCTTATATCCCAAACAAACCACAAAATTATTGTGTCCGTAGGCGCTATAGGATTTCATGATATGCCAAAGAATCGGCCACGGGCCGATATTGACCATCGGTTTAGGGCGATATTCAGTTTCTTCACGGAGGCGCGTGCCTTGACCGCCGGCCAGAATAACAACGGATTCATTTGACATGAGAGGATAATCTTACGATTTCTGGTCAGCTAAATCGAGGACGCGATCTCCTACGATTTCTGATGAACAAGATTTGAGGGAGCGGTTCCAAGGACTGGAGACGAGGATGCTGCGTCGTCCATCGCGCTAAGATGCCCACGAATTTTTATTTTTTCAAATGGGCGCTCAACAAGGTAGTAGCTTAGTAACGCGATGCACAGCACTTTGACGATATTGAAAGCCATCGTCAATAACGAGGATAGCGGTGATCCGGGAATAAAATGCGTCGAAGCGGCTAAATAAACGGGTTCATGCCAGACATAAATGGCGTACGTCAGCGTTCCGAAAATCTGCGTGGCGCGAACCAGCCAGCGCACCGCATGGAACTCCGACGTTTGAATGGGACGGCTCAATTCGAATAAGGCAATGGTGAATGCGATCAGGATCCCCGTGGCCGTCGGAAATACGTAGAAGAGAGCCCGATGCCAGCCCGCATTGGAAAGAAGGACGCCGTGAGCGCAGGCATACGCTGAAACGGCATAAACCGCGCCAAGGATAAAAATTCCCACCGAGACGCCATGGGGAACCCATTTTTGCCGAAGTCGCAGAAATTGAATGATCGGATTAAGAAAAAAACCGCAGAGAAATAAATCGAGATTGCCGATCAAGGGCGTGTACACATACGTCACCCAGTCATTCCCTCCGACATTGAACCATAACGTCACATTCCGATAAATAAGCCCGAAACTGAGCACCGCCACCAGCAACGCGATCGCGCGCATTGGATTTTTAAATGTCGTCCATTCACCCACTCCGATAAACACAAAGGGGACCAGAAAATAAAACTGCATTTCCGTGCTGATCGACCACAGAGCATCAATAATAGATCCCGTACGATGAACACCATTAAAATCGAAAATCAGATAATGAAAAAGAACCCGGATATTCTTTAGATCAAAAGCTTCGGGATGTGCAATGCAGGCGACAATCAACAGAACGAAAATATAAAGCGGGACGATGCGTAAAATCCGATTATGAAAAAATGCCTTTATGCCGTAAAAATCGGCGGAATAGCGTCCGCTGTAAAAGCCTTTCCCCATCAGATACCCCGAGAGGACGAAGAAAATCCAGACGCCCGTCCATGGACTGGCGGTCATCAACCAGAGCTTCCAGCTGTTCTGAAGCCGTTGGCTCAAGGCTGCCGGCGGAAAGGCGATTAAAACCGAATGACCCATGAGGACCATCACGCAGGCCAACCCACGCATACTCAGCAGAGGGTCCCAGGCATGCACGGTCGGAAATTTTCTCAGAGTGCCGACGGTCGTCGAGGGGGGCGCTTCGGATAATTGCCATACGGCATACAGAAAAAGTGCAGTCCCTGAAAACAGCATACCGTAAACGAAAAATCGAGAAAAAAAAGATTGGATGGGAAGATCGAAGAGACGGACGAGGGAGAAAATAGCGATCCCAGTTAGCGCTAAAAGCGACAAACGGCGCGCAGAAATCATCTGAAGCGTACTATAGCTATTTTCAAGATATGAAACAAAATCAAACGGATTTTGCCGCTAAACGTTGGAGAGGCGCCCGAAGTGACGCGAAAAACACGATGACCAGTAGAATGGGATTGATAAGACTCCCTATCGTAACCGCCTCTAATCGAGGAAGATGCATATACGCTTTGGGAATAACACAGAGACTGAGCAAGATGACCGACCATCGCGTCGAGGATTGGTTCTCGGCGCAAAGAATAACGAGCGGGATCAAGAGAAACGAAAGGTAGTAATCCGCCGTGACCTGAGGCATCAAAACAAGCCAGCATGTGATCAAGAGAATGCCTTCGTTATCGGGAACGACGTTAAACGCAAAGAGCACGACCAGAAGCAGCAGGGAACCCATCGATAAAACATTATAGAACGGCAGAATGGCTTTCATCGTCGGCAGAATATCAGCTTTCCCACACCAGTAAAGCATCAGTTTAATTCCGCCCCAGAGCGATGACCCCCAAGGCAACCCATCGTTTCCCAGCACAAATCGAATAAAATAATCCTGCATCCCGAACTTAAATTTCTGCAAGCTATACCCCGGCAAGACGTGATGACTCACAAACCAAACGGGACCCAGCGTCAACACGGCCGTCCACAGGATCTGCAGAATGGCCGCTTTCCAACGGCGCTCACGAATGAAAAATAATCCCAAAATCGCCGGTGTGATTTTAATGGCGGTGGCTAAGGCAAAAAAGAAAGCGGCCCAACCATCCCGCCGCTGGCGCCATTGAATAAACCCCAGGGCAATAAAGGCCGCTACATATCCTGCTGGATTTCCGCGATCGGTATTGAATAGAACGGGATAGGACAGAATCATCAGCCAAAGCTCCGGACAGAATACAGGCCGGAAGTTCGGTGAGACCAGTTTCCGAAGGCCATAAGCCAGAAGATAGAGCCAGCCCAGAGTGAAAACGCCAAGCGAGAACGCGTAGGATGTTCGTTGAGTGATTTGTCTACAGATCCAACCCAAAGCGATGACGATCGGCGTCATCACATTCGCATGACCCGCATCCATCATCGAATCAAAATCGCTGAAACGCGATCCGGACGCGCACATAAACGAATCAAACGGATAGCGCGCCGGCTGAAGCCAATGCCGATGCAACGCATGATAAATGAGCGAAACGATCAGCCCCAGGGTGAGAATGGTGATCGCTAATCGAGTGGTGCGATGGGAAGGAGCGTCCAGCGAAATCCGAATTACCTCGCAGCCACAACGGACTCCCACTTGGTCGCCATTTTTTGTAATTTGGGATGACTCACCAGAAGATGCCAAACCACGGCGCAAAACCCTTCGGTATGAGGCGTAATGCGGTTAGGAGATACGGTAGGAACTATGACACAGGCATCGGACACTTGAGCCGTATATCCCCCGTCTTTTCCGACGATTCCAAAAATAGAGGCATCGACCTCTTGAGCGTATTCCAGAGCCTTCACAAGATTTACGGAAACGTTTTTTTCGCGATTCCCCCCGCCTACTGAAAAAATCAAGACGGCATCTTTCGAGCTAAGACGGCTGCCCTTGAGCCATTCGGAGAAACACGTGTCCCAACCTTCATCATTGATTCGGGCCGTCAACTCTGAAACGTTGTCCGTAGGGGCGTACGTTTCAAATCCACATAACTTCCGAAAGTCATTTACCGCATGGCCGGCATGCCCCGCGGATCCGCCGACGCCTAAAATGAAAAGACGCCCTCCGGAATTCCGCGTTTCGGCGAGGCCTTCGGCCATGTGTTCGACATCTTCATGATTGATCTGGCGCGCGACCTCCATTGATTCCTTGAGAAAAGTCTGTGCGAATGATTCCATGGGAGCGTCTCCTAGTTAACGTGGACCCGCAGGTGCGCCACGAATTCCGGTAGTGTGGCCAACCACGCATCCGGGATAATGTTTAAATCGTGAAAGATGGTTAAGGCGTCGCCCTTGCGGGCACCGAGGTAAGCCGTTTTGATCCCATAAGCGGCACCCGCTTGTACATCGGTAACTCCATCTCCGACGATCCAAGACGTCGCTTTGTCATAAGTCGGGTTCTGTTGAAAGGCGAACTTGAGAAGATCCGTCTTTGGTTTGCGGCAGTTGCAGTGATCTTCCGCTTTATGAAAGCAAATGTGAGAACTTAAAATTGTGCCGCCCTTAGCTTGGATTTTTTCCAGAATCAATTGGTGAGTCGCTTCTAAATTCTGTTTCGTCGTTTTCCCTTTGGCAAACGCGGGCTGATTTGAAACGATGGCCAAACCAAAACCAGCGGCCGTTAAATCGGCGACGGCTTCGGGGACGCCCGGAAGAATCTCAACTTGATCAGGATGCAGCGGACTATCGATTGTGCCGTGGTCGGCATCGATGACCATTCGATTCAAGACTCCATCGCGGTCCAGCAGGATCAGACTTTGGCGATCGATGGGAGTGTGAACCCCGCCTTCGTGGCGTCGTTGTAGAACATCTTTACGGTTTCTAACGAAAACTGGCCCAGATCTTTTCCATGCATCGCTAATTTGGCGATCAAGTCGTCCGTCGCCGTAATAATATCGCAGCCGCATTCTTCGGCTTGGAAAATATTCAAGGTTTCGCGGGGGCTCGCCCAAAGCACTTTGGCATGTGGAAGATCAGAGAAATCTTGCACGGCTTGACGCATCATGGGGACGGGATCAACCCCGGTATCCGCGATACGACCGGCGAAAATGGAAACGATCACGTCGTCTTTCGGTTTCAGAATCGACCGAAGATCCAGCCACTGTTGGCGCGTCAGGATGGCCGTTACGTTCAGTTTCAACCCTTTGGCAAGGAGACGCTGGACTAAAGGGATCGCCGACTCGCCCTTCGTATTGGTAATCGGTATTTTAATGTTGACGTTCTCGCCCCACGACCCGATCAACTCGGCCTGGCTTTCCATTTCATTAAAATCATCGGAAAAGACTTCGAAGGAGATCGGCAAGTTTTTAATTTCCGCAAGGACGGACTGCGCAAAACCCTGGTAGTCCGTGATTCCGGCTTTGGCCATCAAGGTGGGGTTGGTCGTAAACCCTTTAATGAATCCTTCGCGATAGCGTGAAATCATCGTCTGTAAATTAGCGCCATCCGCAAAAAGTTCGATTTTCAAAGTCGGGAATGCCATTTAAACCTCCAGAAGATGATGAAGCTTAAGATAATTTTCTAAATCGGACAGCCCCGTCGGTGATCCTATTTCAAAAAAGCGCTCACGCATCTCGTAACCCGCCAACTCGCCGTTTAGGCTCAGACGATGAAACACATCGGCGAGGTCCAATTTTACCCCATCTGGGACCTCTTTTTCCAACATATTGCGCCGTAAAATGCTCAGGCCATAATCGACATAGTGCAGGCCAAGGGAAAGCGGGTCCGGGGTATTCTTTTGATATCGCGTCACGCGATGGTCCTTAAAAGCCGCATTGCTCCGCTCCCATTGATTGTCGTTTTTAAGAACGGTCATCAGTGCCGCTTCTTTTCTGGATTCAAAAAACGTCCAAACGGGTCGAAGGTCTTCCGGAAGATAGGAATCCCCGTAAAGAACGATAAACGTGGGGTCAAGAAATCCGGCATTCAGCGCCAAACGGAGCGCGCCGGCTGTTCCGCGAAGATTGCTGCCTTCATCGACATAGTTCAACCGCAAATTCCAAGCTTCCCCATTCCCCGCATATTGTCGAATCATGTCGCCCATATGGCCGATGCACATCACGACGTCCGTGACGTCCTGTCGTTGAAGCCAAGAGAGCTGATATTTTAGAAAAGGCGATTTACCGAGCGGAAGCAAGGACTTCGGAATTTTTTCAGTGAGCGGACGCATGCGAGTGGCGAGACCACCCGCCAAAATTACACATTGCATGCTGAATAGGAGTCGCTTTGCCGATAGACATCGCGCACCACTTCGAGCGCGCGCAGGGCATCGACGGTCGAGGCGATATCAGATTTTCCACCATCGATGGCTTGAAGAAAAGCGTCGAATTCCGTCTGCCAGGAAAGATCTTCGTCAGGAAAAGTGTCGATGGTGATATTGGGCGGACCCATTTCCGGTTTCATTTGGTAAAGACGCAGCTCTTCTTTCCCATAACTGCGCCCGATCCCCGAAATTTCGATTTTGGCGTGCTTGCAGAAGATTTCGAAATCAAAAAGGTTTTTCCACTCCGTGCAGCTGGCATGTAAAAAGGCCGATCGCTGTCCATCAGGCGACCTGAGCATCATGAATCCATTGTCTTCAACGGGCATATCCCAGAAAAATGTTTTCGCCATCCCCCACTGGAGCTGGAATTCGCCGCCCAGCCATCGGCATAAATCAATCAGATGAACGCCTTGATCCAGGAGCTCGCCGCCGCCGCTGCGCTGCGGGTCCGCGCGCCATTCGCGGTCATATCCCACGCGACCGCCATGCCCATAACGGGCTCGAATATACATCAAAGGTCCAACGCTGGGCGTTGAGAGGAGGTGTTTAGCTTTTTGGAAAGCCGGATGAAACCGATGATTGAAGCCGACTCGAACGACGGAAGAGCTGTGCGCCATGGCCTCGATCAACGTTTGAATTTCATCCGACGATCGAGCTGCCGGCTTTTCGATGAGAACATGCTTGCCGGCTTTGACCGCCATTGTCCCACAGGGAACCAGGGCATCGTTAATGGTCGAGACAATCACAATATCGACATCCGGCCTTTTAACTAACTCTTCTGCCGAGGTTTCTACGTGCGCTCCGTGAGCATCCGCCAACGTCGTTGCTCGCTCTGAATTCGGATCGCACACGGCGACGAGCTGAGCCCCTTTCATTTGAGCCGCCCGTTTGCCTCCAATGAGTCCAGCGCCGATAATCCCGACGCGTTTCACGAATCGGTGACCATCACTTTGGCCCCTTCAAAATCAAAACTAAATCGAACTTCGGCCAGGCCGGCTTCTGCCATTTCGCGCCGAAGAGCGGTACGATCGTGCGCATAGAAAAGAATAAATCCACCGCCGCCCGCGCCGATTAATTTGCCTCCGATAGCCCCATGAGAAACGCCGCGATCATACCAAGCACTGATCTGTTCGTTCGAAATACTGCTCGATCTTTGTTTCTTATGCAGCCAATGCTGATGCATCAGTTTGGCGAACTCAACGGTGTCTCCGCCTTCCAACGCTTTGCGGATGGAAAATCCCAACTCTTTGGTGAAATGCAGATTATCCAGCATGGCCGAATCTTCGGTTTCCGTCCGTTTTTTTTGATCTTCAAGCACCGCGCTGGCGCTTCGCGAATACCCTGTAAAAAACATCAGGAGATTGTCTTCGAGATCATGCAGGGTTTCGCGGCTGATGCGCAACGGCGACACTTTCACTTGACCGTCTTTCCCAAACTCCATGCAAATGAGACCGCCAAAAGCCGCAATATATTGATCTTGCTTGCCGATCGGTTCTTTCAAAAGATCGAGTTCGATGTGGCAGGCTTCCTCGGCGAGGGCTTGGGTCGGAATATGTTCTCGCTTGAACGCATAAATAGCCTTCAGCAAACCGACGTTAAAGGTGCCGGAGGATCCTAAACCGGTCCCTGCGGGGATGTCCGCCATGCTCACCATTTCGATGTAAGGCTCCATGTCATGAAGCCGGAACGCTTCGCGGATAATCGGATGATTAATTTTCGAGACGTCCTCGACCGTTTCCAACTGGGAATACTTAATAATGAAATTTTTGCGGAAGGTCCGGTGCAGAGTGATGTAAAGATACCGATTGATGGCTGCAGAAATGACAAAGCCACCGAATCGGGAGTAATATGACGGGAGATCGGTTCCACCCCCACCAATGCTGATGCGCAGCGGCGCGCGCGTGATGATCATACGGTTTGTTTCGCGGGCTCAAACACCCAACGGTTCTTTTGCAGAAAGCGCACCGTAAGGCGAATACTTTCGCGGATCGTTTTTTTTGGAATCCAGCCCGCCTTTCGAATTTTAGAACATTCCAAATAAATAAAAGGATTGTCTCCGATCCATCCGCGTTCGCCACCGGTATACGTGATGTGGGGTTGAACGTTCAGCTCGGCGCAGATTTCCCGGATCGAATCGTTGACTTCGACATGTTCGTTCGTCCCGAGATTGTAGATCTCGACGGGGTTCTGAGTCTCAGTTCGCAAAGCGGTCAAAATGGCGTCGAGGCAGTCGCCGATGTAAAGGTAGGACTTTGTTTGCTTCCCATTCCCCAAAACGCGAAGCTGGGAGGGGTCCGCCTCAAGCTGACGAATGAAGTCGAAAACGTGGCCGTGCGTATAGCGTTCCCCGAGAATGGAAACAAAGCGGAAAATCAGGGCTCGAAAATCGTAGCCTTCGGCGTAGGCTGAAATAAGGCCTTCGCACGCCAGCTTCGACGCTCCATAGAGCGACGTCTGGATTGGAAATGGGGCGTTCTCCGGCGTAGGAATGACTTTGGCTTCGCCGTAAATACTGCCGGTCGAACTAAACGCGATCTGGCGGACTCCCTTCTCTCGCATCGCTTCCAGGATATTGGACGTGACGATCGTATTCTGCTCGAGATCTTTACGCGGGTGCTTGAGCCCTTGCGCCACGTCGGCGTTTGCGGCGAGATGGAAAACCCAGTCGGTATCCGCGGTTAAAATACCGTCCAACGAATCGTCCTTGAGCAGGTCGCCCCGGTGAAACTTAAAGTGTGGATTCTTGAGCGCATTCTCAAGAAATTCGATCCGACCCGTCGACATGTTGTCTACGCCAAGAACGGAATGGCCGTCCGCCAGGAGTCGATCTACTAAACTGCTTCCGATAAATCCGGAAGCTCCCGTGACTAATGCTTTCATGATTTTAATTCCGCCTTACAAGATCCAAAGAGATCTTCGTCGATTCGTCTGAGACGATAAAGGTGCTTATTCTGGGCGACCGCTTCCGTGTCCTCGCGAAGCCGTTTCTGATCGAAACGAGCGCTCAACAGGCGTCCTGAAACTCCTCGGGCGGCCGGGCTTAAAAGGAATTCAATCAGTTGCGCAGCCAAATCCGGCGAGACTCCCCCCGACTCCATGCACTTCCGGGCACTCTCGGCATAAACGCCCACGCGATCGGCTCCTGCACGCAGAGCCTGTTCCGTAATTCCGCTTTTGACCTGGCCAGGAGCGACGGAATTAATCGTCAAATGATGGGGCGACCATTCGGCTGCCAGTGCTTCGACCAGATAGGTGAGCGCCGCTTTGGACGTTCCATAGCTTGAGAGATTCGGCGTGACCGGTCCGCCGAGGCCCGCTCCGCTCAAGACGACGACCGATCCTTCATCAATGTTTCCCGAGACGAATCGTAGACCAAACGCGTGGATCATCGCCGCATGCGCCAGGAAATTCTGATTCAGACTTTCATGCCACGTGTTGAAATCGGTATCCAGGAAGCGGCCCAGCACACCCAGATCTCCCGCGTTACAGATCAACGCAAATGGATGTTCGGCGTTCTTAAAGAACTGATCGACAACGCCCCGGGCTTCGTCGAGATTTTGCAGATCGAGTGTATAAAGAACCGGAGGCGATTTAGAAAATTCTTTCTGCAATCCCGTCAGCTTTTTGCTGTCTCGCGACGTGAGATGGAGTCGAAAACCAGCCTTCGCCAGTCGACGCGCTATAGCCGTCCCGATCGCGCCGGACGCACCGGTGAGCAAAACATCTTTGGATCCATGACGCGGAAGTCCCATCGCTAAACCCGGTGGATGGAATGACCGACGGAGAAATAATCAAGAGGACGCAGGTCGTTAATAACAGAGGCACGCAAACCGCCGTTCGGATCGATAATCAACGGACGCCCTAAATGGCGCAAGTCCTGCGTGGAAATCTCTTTGAGTTGAGGGTGATCGGTTCCGATCACCACGCTGTCGCTTTGCTCCAGTGCTGTCGCGAGATCAGGTTTCAAATCAATGATCGACGAGAGCTCATGGGGCAAGGAAGTCAACTGCCAATCGAACGCTTTCACGTTCACCCCTTGGGCTTTCAGCCAACGTGAAAGCTCGACGGCCCAGGATCGCCGGAGCGTGTCTGTTCCGGCTTTATAGGTCAGGCCGAGGATCGTCACCTGACTCCCGGAAAGACGCCGTATGCTGTCTTCCAATTTTCGTTGCACCCATGCGCGATGATAGGCGTTGCTCTCCAGAATCGCATTCAACAAATGAACCGGAAGGCGCGCCTCACGCCCGAGAGCGGTCAGAAATTGAACGTCGCGGGCTAATGTTCCACCGGCAAAAGCCGACCCCGGTTTTAAATAGGCTTTGGGTCCAATGCGCGCTTCCGATTTTAATCCCTGCTCCACTTCGTGGGCGTCCGCGCCGGTCGTCTCGCACAGCGTTGCCAGTTCGTTGGCGAAAACCACCGATGTCGCCAAAAAGCTGTTGATCGCGTGTTTTGTCATTTCGGCCGATTCGGTTTTCATCCAAAGCACATTTTTCGAAAGATTGGAGAGCACGGGTTCGAAGAAGCGGCGATCCTCGGGACGGCGGATCCCAATCACGATGCGGTCCGGGTTTTCAAAAATCTCAATGGCCTTGCCTAACCGTAGATTTTCCGGGGAGTACGCCATGGGAATATCCCGGCCTGGGTACATCGTGCGAAATACGGACTCCATCTCGGCACAAAACCCGACAGGGACTTGCGATGAAATGATCATCGCCTGACCGTCTTTCGCGAATTTGAAAATGGATGCCAGCGTTTCCCGCATCCAAGCTATGTCCGCGTGATCGTCCTCGTCTACGGGCGTGTCAAACGTCACCCAAATCAGGTCCGTTGATGCAATCGTACTTGCCAGATCATTCAAGGCATGCAAGCGCCCCTGCGCGAGCTGCTCGGCGATCAGATCATCAAGCCCCGGCTCAAAAACTGGCGCTTTTCCTTTTGCAAATGAGGAGCACACATCGGCCGACGGATCATAGGCAACGACATCAAAACCCTTGTGCGCCAGACACGCGGCCGTCACGCTGCCCAGATGCCAAAGCCCGAGCACGCTTATTTTCAGAGTCATTTCCTCGTTATCCTAGTCAATGCCGATGGTTTGATTAATAATGAAGCGGGGGCGCTGCTTCACTTCGTCATAAATCCGTCCGATGTATTCCCCTAAAATGCCCACGCTAATCAATTGGACGCCGGCGAGTAATAAAACAAGGATTACAATGGTTGGATTTCCCAAGGGTAATGGGTAGCCGACAATTTTCAGAAACAGGTAAAAAATAGCGAGCACAAACGCAAGGAATGCAATCAGGAATCCCGCTGTCGTGCTTAATGTGAGGGCGTAATTCGAGAAACAAAAAACTCCATTAAACCCAATCCGCAGCGATCCGACGAGGCGGTTGTAATTACCGGGACCGGTATGGCGCGCTTCACGATCAAACATAACGAAGGTCTGTTTGAATCCAACGAGGGAAACCATACCGCGCAGAAAACCGTGATTTTCTTTCAAATGAACGACGTGATCAACAACCCGGCGGCTCATCAGGCGAAAATCCCCCGTGTTCGGAGGGATATCCACTTCAGCGATATGATTAATAACCTTGTAGCCAATGACGGAAACGACGCGTTTGATCCATGTTTCACCTTGCCGCGATCGGCGTTGGGCATAGACGACTTCGGATCCTTCACGGTATTTCTGAATCATCTCTGGGATGAGCTCTGGCGGATCCTGCAAATCCACATCAATCACGACGACCGCTTCGCCCTTGGACGACTGCATGCCCGCGAGCGTCGCCATCGGTTGGCCAAAACGACGGGAGAACAGCAGACATTTGATCTTTGGGTTCTTTGACGCTTCCTCCGAAATGACTTCCCAGGTTCGATCCGGAGACGGATCCAGGCAGAATATAATTTCGTAGTCCGGCGTAATTTTTTCCAACACCGGAATTAACCGTTGAAGAAAAGGACGGATCGTGAATTCTTCTTTATAGACCGGAGTAACTACGGACAGTTTCATCTGGGACATTTCCCCTCTTTGCACGATTCAAACGCGAACTTAGCCTGCCGACACTCTAGTCAATGACTTACCAACAACAACAATGATTTTAGAAATTTATCGACCAGAAAAGACCGCCTGTATTGGATAAACAGCGGTTTAAGAGTGGGGATCGAATCCGCCAGCTTTTGCATGTCATATGAATTTTGGCTCTCAGCCGTCAACAGATCCTTTTTTAAATCTATGGGGGTGCAGGTGTCGATGATTTTCAGCCTCCGGAACACGTTGACTCCCCAGGTGTGGAACTTTCCTTTCGGATTAATCGGCGACCCGTTTTCATTGATTATAAACTTGGGAGTAATTTGCGCGAAGTGGCTTAGTTTCGCTAATTTAAAGGCCAATCGGCTCTTGACGAAATCGTACCGAGAGACGGCAATTTTCGTTTTGATGTTGGTATTCACATAGATAATTTTGATATTCGCATTGATCGTTGTCAGCTTTTTGACATAAAGATATTGCGAAAGATAACCGGAATAAACGCAGTCGCGGAAGGATTTGGCGTAGATCCCTTGATCGAAACCACAGACGTAAACCATGTCAAAGAATGAGGGCCGTTTATCGGGTGAGCGCCAGCCGATGATGTCTATGGAGTCATTCGGATGGATTGATTTTATGATTTTAATGAAAACAGGCGAGTTGCCAAGGATGCAAATGTTCACAAATCAGGCGAGTTGCGCGGCGCACTCGAGCAAATAATTGGTCAGTGGCCCGGGCTTATCGGGAAGTACAGTGGAATGCCCGACATTAAAAATATTTTCAGAAACGGTCGACAAATAGCGTGTGACGGGTACGTCGTTTATAGTCAGGCCGTAATAATGGATCGATTTTCCAAAATCAGACTCCGGGTTCGTGGTGGTAATGACGGCCGGTTCCTTCCCTTTAACAACGTATTCCATTTTCTCATCGTTTGCCGTGAAGGTTTGATCGACGACATACGGACCGATTCCAAATCCCGGGAAATACAAGACTCTTAATCCGAGTTTCCTGGAAAGGCCCACCATGGGCTTATAAGAGACTTTACAGTCTCGAGGATCGACCACACTCTTATACGTCGTGAAAGTCATCCGATGATCATTGAGAGAAAACTTGAACTCATCCGGAACCAAGTTCGAACTGATCAGAAGTTGAATCAGCTGAGGGACGCTGGTGCAAATAACGACTTTATGAGCTTTGATCGTGGACTCGGAGCTGCCATCGGTGACCTTCAACTCCAAATGGCCCGCGTCCGATTTTTGAATTGTTTCCACATAGCCATCAACGAAATCCTTGTACGTGCTAAAAAATCCTTTCCAGGTTTCGAATATTCTTCCATCGCGCCCCACCATGACGCCCAGCTCGCGATTGCATTTGAGTCCTGGAAGATCGCGGTTGAGATTAAGAATCTTGATTTCTTCAAGCCGAGAAAACAGTCGACAATCTTTCTCGAGATCCACCGTCCCGCCCCAAAGACTCGAACTTCCGTTTAGAGACAATCGATCGACGATGCGGTTGGCGCCAATATGCCAGATCGACTTCATGAAGGACTGATATTGTTTGTTAAAGGGTCGATTAAACTCTAATCCTTTGTTTCGGTGATATCCGTCTTTCGCAAAGCGGTAGCTGGCGGGCGAGATGACGCAGACTTTGGATTTACCTTTGAGAAGAGAGACGACGCTGTACCCCGAAAAGCCGCTGCCTATGACGGCATGATCGTAAATCATTTTTTTCTTTTGACTAGACCATCCAAAATAGACGGAGCGAATGTGGCTAGAATTCTCCCCATGGGAGCGTTGATGCTGAGATCTAATCGAAATTTGCCTTTTCCAATATGATTGATCATTTGCAGGGCCCGCGTACGAGGGTCCGCCGCCTTCCCTGCGGTATACGTTGATTTTCGCCCGTTGTAATCTACGGCTTCCCTAAACATCCCCGTTTCCATGGGGCCGGGTGAAACGGTGGTGACACGGATCCCGTCTGAATCCAATTCGGAGTGAAGCGCCTCTGCATATCTTTCCAACGCGGCCTTCGATGAACAATATCCAGAATCGTTAAAAATACCGAAATTGGCGGCTCCCGACGAAACGATAAACACATGCCCGCCCTTTGCGATCTTTGAAACCAATGCCTTAATTAGAATGACGGTGGAAAAATAATTCACAGACATCATGTCTTCCAGCTTGGACAGGCTGATCTCGCGGCAGGGCCCTTCAAACTTTACGCCGGCGCTGCAAAACACATAATCGAAGGATGGAAAAGCGAGCGAAGCGTCCTTACAATGTTCTTCCACTGACGATCGATCTGAGAAGTTAATAGCCCGAGCGGTGATTTGGCCTGCCCCGAGTTTTTTCAATTCGACCGTGAGATTTTCAAGTTTCTGTGGATTCTGGCCAATGACGAGGAGGTTGGAGTTCCGCTTCGCCAGTTCGATGGCGATTTCTCGTCCAAGACCCGACGTCGCACCGGTGATTACTGAGGTTTTACCCGCGAGATTCATGTCACCCACCGTTAATGACCGAACAACCGTCTCGACATGTCGTTGGCAAACAAGGAGATCGGATCATAACGTTGTTTGATTTCCCAAAATCGATCGGCTTCTTTATAGCAGGCTCTAAAAGCGTCTTTGGGCATCGCTTGGTCCTTGGACAAATTCACTTTGCCGCCCATTTCTGCGATGAGGTGGTAAAGTGGAGCGATCCGCTGAGCCAAATTCGCAACTCCGTAATCTCGAACCGGGAAAGCCAATGAAATCGTCGCTGCGTCGTCGGAGAATGAAAGCAAAAAATCGTCTTTGATGGCTTTTTTCATTCCGCTCATAACGGACACCAGTCCGAGTTGATTCGTTTTTTCCAGCAACCTATGGAACCCCGATGCCCCCCCATTCAACGGCAACAAGGCCTGAATCTCAAGAAACCCCGGGGGTCTATATACCGAATAGAAATCCCCAATGATATTGTGAAAAAAATAGTACTCATGGAACGGAACCGATTTTGTCGATCGGAGAGCGCTATTCAAGACGCGCTTGTAATAATAGATCGCATTCGAATAACTGATAAACGGCGGATAAAAAAGCTCTCTGAACGTTCTCCAAACCCATTTACACGGAATAATTCCAAACCATCGCTCTCTAGGAACGAGATATTGTTCAAGATCAGAGGCGATCGCGCCCGTGTTCTCTTTCTCAAATTGGCTCACCATGACCACGCCTCGTCCACTTCCGGATCCCTTGCGGGTGGCATCCATCCATACCTGGGCATAGTCAGACCCGGTCGCATGGGTGATACCTTCAACGGTTTCGTCAAGCGATTTCGAAATCGTATCCTTGCAGAGAAGATTTGGCGAAGGGATTTTTCCGAGTTGAATCGCGGCTTTCAGGATGAACCCCGTTAGTCCGAAGCCGCCAACGGTCGCTAGAAACAAGTCGATGTTTTCCGTTCTCGAACACCGAACCACGTTTCCGCCCGAGAGCATTAAATCGATCCAAATGATATGGCGTCCCAAATTTCCATGCACGAGGGAATCCTTCCCATGAACGTTATGAGAAATCCCGCCTCCAATCGTCGCGGTGAGAACTCCGGGAATGGACCGTAGAATCCAGCCGAGCGGGATGAACTGACAAAGCAATTGACCGATCGTAACCCCTGACTGAACCACAACGATTCCCGTCGAGCTGTTCCACTCGATCACTTCCGTCAGGAACTTCGTCGAAATCAAAATATTTTTATTGTTGACGACACAATCGCCTAAGGAGTTCGACGAACCAATCGGTCCGACGGTATAGCCATGCGATCGCGCGTAATCCAGGATGGATGAGACTTCGTCGGCGGAGCGAGGATACGCCACAATCGACTGACCTTCATAAGCGCCCGCCCATCCGATAACCTTGCTCAGGTGCGTATCGATTTCAAACGCTTTGACGGGCGCGTGTTCAAGACTGTTCATGGGGGGTGCGGGGATCAGCGCCAGTCCTTCACAGTAAGCCTGTAGCTGATGCGGCCATTGCGCACCTCTTCATCCACCGTACAATCCGCGTTGACTTCTTCAGCCTTAAATCCCGGATAGTAGGCATCCGAAAGAAGTTGATAACCGTTCAGATATGGAAACCCAAGTCGGTAGCGAATATCATTGTTATCCAGAAAATTCATGAGATTGACGGCGTGAAATCGGCCCAATCCTCTGGATTGAGTGTCTTTGAAATCAAGAAAAACGAGATTGCAATGACGAAGCGGCTTGATGAGATCCCGATAGTCATAATCATATTTATCGCGAACGGTGGGAACTTCAAAATGACGATAACCGCATCGATTCGGGTAGAAGTCCGGATACGTTTCCATTCCTCCTCGATTGGCGACCCAGAAAATTGAAAAGCCAAATATCAAATCGAACGTCACGAGAAGCACCGCTAAGACTTTGAAGATCGGGATATTCGTACTGGCCATATAAAGGTAGAGCGTCATGCTGGCAAAAGCGCCCCAGTAAGCCAAGCTACGATAGGCAGCCCCCGCCCCCATCACGCCAAACCACTGAAACGCCAATAAACTTCCAAAGAAGAATGCGAAGTGAAACAGAGTGAGAACGAGCATCACTTTCAGACTCGCTTCCTTAGAAACAACCACAGATGTGATTAACAACGAAAGAAGAAAAACGCCAAGAACAATCGACGCCGACACATTGAGGGCCGTAACTCCGATCAGGTTCGGCAAAAAGCTTCGCGACAGAATAAAGCTTAATCCGAGCAATGCGAGAACCAACGCCAGACCTCCAGCCCAAGACAAACGTTTTTTATCCTGACTGCCTAGACAAAACCCACCGCCGCAGGCCAGCGCAATAAGGAGCAACGTCACGCCTAATGTTATTCGGCTTCCCAAATAGGTGACAAACGAAAGACCCGTTAAACCAATAATGAGATCGGAGAATGCCGCAGGATTGAAAATGAGATGTAGGGGATGGGCAACAACGAAACGCGTGAAGTCGAACAACTGCGGACCGGATCCAAAAAGGCAATAAAGTCCTCTAGCTTGTGAAGATTCTCCGCCGACCATCACCGGGCTCTGTAGAAACATTCGATGGATCCAACCCATGATAAAAGGATGCGCCGTAAAAATTAATCCAACACAGGCCGCCAGTTCCAGGACGAAGACTTTCCTTGCTAAGAACTCTTTCCGTAACACCGGGTTGCTAGCAACCACAATACCCAGCCCCAAGCACAGCACCAGGCCGAACTCGGCATGATTGACGATCATGGCGACGGCCAGCATATAGATCAAATAGCGTTCCTTGCCGATGACCCGCCCTTCCTTTACGATGGATATCATCAACGTGATGATGCCAATGATGAAGGCCATCGTAATCATGTGCGGCCACGAGTTGTAATCCTTCTGGTATTGAAACCAATAGCTAAAGATTGTTCCGACGGCGAGGAATCCGGTCAAGAATCGCGAACCGAGTACCTTATAAAAGAGCGCCAGTACGCATGAAAATTGGACGACCCGAAGGCACACTTCCCACGCATTGCCGAGTTGATGCAAGTCATAAGGTGTGAGCCAAGCCAGTGATCCGAAAATAAGTCCACACGCGGGGCGGGCCCTCATCTCGCCCCACGCAGCGGTGATGACCGGATGGATGAACATCACGCTTTTATCGCCGCTGCGGCCTAGGCGATGAACCGCATCCATGAAATATTTCAGATTATGTTGCTGAAAAAGAATGTGGGCATTCAGAAATCCGAATCGATCCAGTGGATAGCCTTGCCACAACTTTTCGGTGAAAGGAATTAATGATCCATGGAGGGTCACAAGCAAAACTCCGGCCAGGAGCCATTTGACGACGGCCATGGAAGGTTTTGGACGAGTACGAATAATGCAGGCGATACCACCGCCCAGGGCCACCGTCAAAACAAACGTGATGGAATGGCTTGGGAAGGACCACAGCCAGAGTGTGCTGCTGACGAGAATTCCGGCGCCTAGACCCGTCACGGGTGCGAAGAGGAGTCGATCGGTGTCATCGCGGAACAGTCGGTAGGTGCACAGATAGCCTACGACCGTTAACTGCAAAAACCACCAACTAATTTGCAAGACGTCAAACATAGTTTTTAATAAGAGTGAGACGAGAGTTGAGATCGCATTGAGTGTTTTTGGCAGAACGTAAGTCGCTGTGATTATTAATCATTTGAGGTGATGAGGTCAAACTCAGGAAACAGAACCCAAACCCTTACCGAATCTGCGCGATCTCGCCCATGGACGATTGGAGTTCCTTATCCACTTCAGCGCTCAAGAGGGTCGTAAACTTCTGGGCGCCCACGGCATTCATATGATCGGGCAAATCCGTAAACTCATTCAACGTAAAGCGCTTGTCGAACGTGTAGTCGAGGTAACGGATATGATTTCGATCCGCCAGACGGGTCAGTACGTTTTCCATCTGATTCCATTTATCACGATCGATGTAATCGGTGTAAATAGAGTTGAGGGGCAGTTGGACGAGGATCACACGCACGCCGTGCTGCTTAAAACGGCCGATCATGTCTTGAATCAACGAGGCGTTGACGTCAAAGTTGGCGACTTGAACCATGGAGTTGTGCGCCATCGCACCTTCGCGTCCAACATTGGCTTTGGCTTTTGAGGGTTCAGTTCCTGCGTTGAACCAGCCTGTGATCTCGGGATCCGGATCCACCGTTTCTTGATAGCCATTACCCACATAGCGCGGCGTGGCTTCCCCATACATGGCGATACTGCTGATCCGTTTTGGATCGATTTGATACGCCAGATCCAATCCACGCCCTACGCGGGGCGCCGGCCGAATACCCCAATAATGTTCGTATAAAAATGCACGCGGGGGGTCGACATCGTATTGCTGCGTACCGAACGTTAAGTACACGACAGTGATGATCGCCACCTTCAGCTTGGGCATGCGATCGAGATAACGCTTTAGGATTTGGTCATCATAATAGACCGCCTGGCCACGATAAGCGATATTGAATCCTGGGAGAGAAAAGAGACTCGGGTTTATGCCGAAAAACGCATTGGATGATCCCACAACGAGCACACCAATATCATTGAGCCGGCGCTCCAAATGCTGACGCTTCTGAGAGTAATTGTTGGGCATCTTGTAGAGTCGATATTCGATGGTGCCCAGTAAGGCCATCACAGGAATTAATAAAAGAACCAGCTTCAGGCTAAATTTCAAAACATCCGAACCCTCTTGATAAAAGGCGCGCAGATCTGCAGTCATGATCAGCAGCAGGCGCTGTAAGAAATAAAGAAGAATAGCGGCGCAACCTAGCAACCCCGCGCGCAATGCAAACAGTTCGAACCGCGTCGCGCGGCTCTGATATTGAAGACGGAAATCCTCTATCGCTCCATGGAAGGGGCGGGTCTTATCGAATCCAGATCCCACCACAATATCGGTCATGTCGAAATGAAGTCCGCCATCGACATGCTCATCAAAAACGGTATTCCCATTTACTTTGATCTGGACGAGATCGCCGCGATCGGTATGAATGGATACACGGCTCCACTCGTTAAGTTTAATGGGGAACGTTCCACATCCCTTGATCTCCCCATCCGAAATATGGCCCACTAAAAAACCAGCCATCCCGTTCGATCCCAGCTCCATGCGAATGCCATTATTGCTGGGCGCTGTTTGGAAAACGTTAGGATATCCGTCAAACGAATATGGCTTCATTTTGAAATCCAACTGGATTCCATCGAATGAAAATGACGAAGGGAGCAGCTCCCGGATCACAGCCACACGGGGATTCGGAGAATCCGAATCAAAGTCGATTCCACGCCCAGAAGGCGGGAACAGATTCCGGTATTTAAAAAAATCCTTATACACCCATGTCGATGACAGAAGCAGCAGGGTCAGGAGGAATAACGTTCCGAACAAGCGTTCATGGGAGGCTGATAAGGCCAGCGGCTCCGTCGAGGGTTCAACGGAAACCAGCAAGAAAACGAATAAGGCCAATCCCAAAAAAATCAGCGCTTCGGTCAAGACACGAAGCTCGTCTTTGGTCAAACCCTTGAAAAGGCTATATGAGATTTTGAAATCTTTAATGTCACCCTTAAAAGAGCGGGTGCTGTCGAAGCCGCCGCCGACTAAAATCTGCGACAAACCGGGATTAAACGCATCGTCGGTTACATCGAGTGCTCTGTACCCATCCAAGTCTACCGTTAAATGTTTGTCGGTACCGTAATGCAGTTTGACCTCATGCCACTCGTTGAGCGAAAGCGTTTTAGTGATCTCATAGCCTCTCTCCGTAGAATGTTTGAGACCGATAATAAGACCGAGCCCGGAAGGTTCCGATAGCTCCATTCGCAATCCTTTGTTATAAGGAGCCGTTTGAAAAATATTGGGGTAGCCAGGAAATGAGTGCGCTGAGAAGTGAAACGAGAGATCTATTTCCTTCGAGCGACGTACTTCGGCTTCGGAAAACGAAACGGGCGCCATCGTCTGGCTAGTCCATTGATCGACCTGTTGTGCGACAGTTTTAGAAGGCGCCTGGCCCCCAACCTCCAGCCGATAACTGGTCGAGCCAATCGCAAGAATGTCTAGAAGTAAAAGTGCGACGACGAATTGAATTTTCTTGCGCATGGTCAGAATTGGAAATAAATAAAGCTTCGGGGTTGGAACCAAACGCCGTATTTGATCAGGCCGAACATGAAGGCGTAATAAAAGATCCACCGAGCGACGCCGGGCGCACTCGCGATACGACGTTCGACCGTTTTCCCCCGCTCAATGGAATGCATAAACTCCATCAATGCAATCGCCAGAACCGCGATCATAAATTGCTCGCAACGCTGCCCCAGAAAATCTCCCGCACGCGCCCAGATGAACTTTGAATTTTCTATCGTCGCTAAGACATAGTTCTGATAGAAATGGCGACCGCCCAAGAAAATACTTTCGACCATGTAAAAAGCGATTCCAATACTGGCCGCCCTAAAGAAAATATAGGTGAAGCAGATGTAGCTGAACGTGAATAGCCACCCCACGACGCCAATGAGCCTGGCACCCGCTCTCCGCACCAACTTCTTTTTCGTTTTAGAAAACATCACCTCAGTGGACAATGCGACGCCGTGAAGTAAACCCCAAATGACGAACGTCCAGCTGGCCCCGTGCCATAACCCGCTGATGAAAAAAGTAACCATTAAGGAAAAAAGAATACCAGCGATGCCCCATTGCCTCGTTTCAATCGCCAGGGGCGTATATACGTAATCTCTGAGCCAAGTAGACAGCGAGATATGCCAGCGCTTCCAGAAATCAGAAATGGACGTTGCCCCATAGGGATGATTGAAATTCTGCATCAAGGAAAATCCCATGACTTTGGCCGATCCAATCGCAATTTCAGAATATCCGGAAAAATCACAATACACCTGGAATGCGAACATTACCGTGGCCAACACCATATTCGCTGGCGTGGCATGCGTGGGATTATCAAAAACGGCACTGACTGAAACAGCTAAACGGTCCGCAATGACCACTTTCTTAAATAATCCCCAGGCCATTAAAATCAGACCATCGACGGCGTTGCGGTAGTTGAACGGGTGGACTTCATGGAATTGATGGAGAAGATTTTGCGGTCTTTCAATCGGCCCGGCGACCAGCTGCGGATAAAACATCACGTAGAGAGCGTAAATTCCAAAATGATGTTCGGCTTTCTGTTCCCCGCGATACACTTCGATCACGTAACTCATACTTTGAAAGGTGTGGAATGACAATCCGATCGGCAGGAGCAGTTTCAAGGCAGGGATGGAATAATTCCAATGAAGCATGCTGGCCAGCGCGGCAAAGTTCGTATTGAAAAAGTTGTAGTACTTAAAAATGAAGAGAACCAGGCAGGTCGAGATAATGCTGCCGATCAGAATTCCCCGTCTCAGCCCGCCGGTGGTCCGCTCCATCCAAAGCCCTGCGGAGTAATCGATAACGATCGTGATTCCGAGGATCAGAATATAGATCGGGACAAACGACATGTAGAAGAAGCAGCTTGCCGCGAGAAGCCAGACCCAGCGAGCTTTAGGAGATAAAAGAAAATAAATAACGGTGACGATCGGAAAAAAATAAAGGAACTGCCACGAATTAAATAACATCGGATGCGGCGTTGATCAGCAGGTTGGCACCATTGACATGCGGAGATGCCGCGAGAAAATACTCGACGGCTGCCGCGACATCCTTCGGATCCAATAATGTTTTTGTTGGAGAGTTGGCTTCCATTTCGGCCACGATACGCTCATCGGTCTCTTTGGTCATTCCCGTCGATCGAAGCGATCCATTGCGATTTTAGGGAGCCGG
>Ga0206881_10134_pt1 | contig 22495 bp, 22 predicted proteins | sample Alteio_BWOrgCont_3_FD_152867 | JGI IMG/M metagenome (GOLD analysis project Ga0206881, IMG submission 152867) | Enriched cells from forest soil in Barre Woods Harvard Forest LTER site, Petersham, Massachusetts, United States -... | ecosystem: Environmental > Terrestrial > Soil > Temperate forest >...
GAGCAAGGTGGCGGCGGTAAAGCGACATAGCCTCCGTGGTCAGAAGGTGGATCGGAATGGCATCGCCGGAAAAGGCGTCGACCACCGGGACATCGAAGTGCTGTGGAGATTCCCGGGCCAGCGATGTGCGAGCGTCGCCTTCTACGATCTGGACCTGGGCAGCGGAGTCTCGGATGTACGTGAAGGTGTTCTGCGCGATGGCCGGGACGGCCGGGTTGATGTCGTAGAAGCGGATGTGATCGCCCGGGCGGCCATAGGCGGCCAGAGTGCCGGCGCCGAGGCCGATGATGCCGATGTTGCGGGCGCGGCTCCCACAGCAGAAACGAACGGCAAGCCCTACGCCGGAGTCGATGGCGTAGTACGTGGTCGGGGTGTGGCGCAGTTCGTCGCTGCCGAAGATCTGCGTACCGTGCTGGATGCTGCCGTTCATGAGCGTGCGGACCGTGGTGCCAGGATCACTGAAGGGGTTCTGGGTGACGCGCAGGCTGGCATAGAAATTGCGCACGGCTACGATGGTGTTGTGCTTGTAAGCGTGGCGGACCATTACAACCAGAGCGAGCATGGCCGCGCTGGCGACAACCCACAGCATGCGCTGGCTCCAAGGGCCGCGCCAGTTCACCGCCAGAGCCAGCAGAGCCGTGACCAGGAAGGTGATGGGCAGGTCGAGATTGAAGGTGAATACCAGCGGCGAGGCGATTCCGATGAGAAACGAACCGAGCGCGCCGCCCGCGGCAAAGAGCAGATAGAAAAGGGTGGCTTCGGATGCACGTTGCGGGCGCAGCCCCGTGGCCGCTGAATGGCAGAAGATACAGGCGAAGAACAATTCCACCAGGAAGAAGAGAATCGAAAGCCACAATGGCCATACGCTATTGGCCTTCGTCAGGGAGTATGCGAGAGCAGCCAGCATCACCACCATGAACCGGGCGATGATGCCCCATGGCAACCGCACCTGGAACTGGAACGCCAAAATCAGGGTGAAGAGATAGACGGAAAGGGGCAGGATCCAGAGAAGCGGGATGGCGGCGAGGTTACTGGTGATATAGCTGGTGACGGCACACAACTGCATGGCAGCGCCCATGGGAAGCAGAAACCAGAGAAGTTTGTGCGTGCGAGGGGAGCGCGGAGCAGAGAGATCGTCGTCGACGATGGCCTGGAGAGTCGCGGTGGTGGAGCGGGTCTTGACTGCAAGCAGAGTGGACAGGATCGCGAAGATGGCGAATCCGCAACACCACGCCAGACGCTGGGCGTGAAGCGTGAAGTGGGGTTCGATCACGCTGGGATATAGAGCCAGGGCAAGCAGAGAACCAACATTGGAAAGCGCGTAGAGGCGGTAGGGGATTTTGCCGTTTTCAACGCGCGCCCACCACACCTGGAGCAACGGGCTCGCCGAGCTGAGGACGAGAAATGGAAGACCAATGGAAAGACTCAGAGCGGAGAACACGGTGAGGATCGGATGGGAAGCGCCGTTCTCGCCGAGCAGCGATCGGAGAACCGACAGTAAGGCGGCGGCGACAGCCAGCAACAGCAGGGACAGATACACAATGAATGAGGGTCGACGGGCGAGCCAGTGTGCATAGAGGTACCCGAGCAAAAGCGCGGTCTGGAAGAAGACCAGGCAGGTGATCCAGACTGCCGCCGACCCGCCGAGAGTGGGAAGCAACTGGCGGGCAGCGATCGGTTCCACCATAAAAAGCAAAAAAGAGGCCAGAAACACGACACTGGCAAAGAGAAACCGCAGATGAGTCATGTAGCCTCGGGTTTCAAGGATTGCGACGTCGACCATCCCGGAAAATCAATGGTGCAAAAAGCGGATGCTAACACACGCCATGAAAGCGATGGCCGGTGTTTGGGGTCTTCCCCCTCTTTCCAGAAAGACGCCATTGAGAATTAGAACAATCAGCGGTGAGTTACAACCCGCTATGGTCCCTTTCGCGCACCCAGAAGAAATGGGGTTCACCCGCTCTCGCTCCGCAAAAAGGCGCTCCTGAGGGGAGCGCCTTGCCGTGTGAGTCTGAAATACGCTCGTTATTCTTCCCGTTCGTATCGCTGCCAGATTTCCTTCAGATCCAGTCGGAGACCCTGAACGGGTCCCGTGCCTTCGACGAAATTGCCGGACTCCGTGCTCATCGGTTTTCCTGGTTCGTACACCAGCACCTGTTTCTTATAGGGGTCAACCAGCCAGCCCAACTCCACTCCGTTGCTTATCCAGGTTTCCATTTTCCGCTTCGTTTTGGCCAGCGTGTCAGAGGGCGATAGTAGCTCCACCACGAAATCCGGCACGACGCGAAGGAGATGGCCGCCTTCCTCCTGGGTGATCCGGCGCGACTTCTCCCGGCGGATGTACGCCGCGTCCGGACTGAACATGGAGCCGTCAGGCAGAAAGAAGCCTGTGTTGTTATCGAAAGCTCTTCCCTGTTTGTGGCGGTGCCACCATACGCTCAATTGATGGATGATCTCCCTGTTTGCGTCGCCGGTAAAGCCTGTTGCCGGTGGGTTCACGACAATCTTCCCTTCTCTTGTTCGCTCGAGCTGGAACAGATCGTTAGCAAAGCACAGCTTCTCGAACTCCTCGTCGGTCAGAGGCGGCTCCGGCTTAAACACCAGCCTGCGCGGCACGATCGGAATTTCAAGCGTCGCATTCATGGCTTCCTCCTATTCTACGCCGCATTCGAATCGGCCTCCGGTGTTCGAAGCCGGTGTCGGCTGTAACGCAAATCGTCTCCACATCCGAGTACTCTTCGCGTAGTCTGCCGAGCATACGCATCGAGTCTTTGCCGCCCGACTGGTTCACAACGAAGATAACGTCATCGTTGTTCTTTTTGCTGACATCTGACAAATGATCCGCGACGTCGCCATCTACATATTTCTCTCTTCGCTTTTCTTTATGGCTTCATTCACAGCTCAAAAACACCTACAAATCTTCACGCGCACAGGGGATAGTCAGAAATAACTCTTTCGCACGCAGCGAACTATAGCATTCACGGGTGGGACAAAAGCAGGCAACAAGAAGACAGCAGGAATTCACCAGGTGGGGTTTAGAAAAATGCCTAACCTTTGGCCGGGTTGGATTTGCGACACCAGAAATGGCGCCTCATTTTGCGAACTGGTTTGTGCGTTTACCACGAAAGGGAACCTGTTCGTGTTTCGAGGAGCACTGCCAGCGTTGTCCTTTTCGTGCCGGATGCCCCGGCAAGATGAAGGCGGCATCCCATCGGATTCGCACAGAACTGGCGGGAGAGTGTAGCCGCAATGTAAATAGTCGCGTCTCTAAAATGGCCGACAAGTTGATACAACATATCCACTGAGGGCGTCAGGTAAAGCAGCAGTTTCACCTGATCCTCACCTCTGAGCGCTGCCGAAAGGTCACGGTACCTGTCCGCCGATTTCAGGTTGTGCTCATATTCAATCGCCACTCGTTGCACATTGCCGTTCCATTCAATTTCGGCGATCGCGTCATAATCCTTCGCGAGCGGGAGGTCGATCGCACAATTGATAGATCGCAGTTCCACGTCTCCCGTCCACTCTTTTAGCACATGGCTCTTCCGTAGAGCGCGCCGGATTTCGGCTAGTTCCAGGTAGTGTTGCATCTGGTGAGGGTTCATCAGGCATCGCGAGTCGGACGACAGACTCATCAGGCCATCTCCGCACGCTTCCAGGCATTCGAGTCCCAGGCGACTGATCGTGTACACAGCGCCTTTGTACGGAATCTTAGGCGGCAGCTTCCTGACCAGGTCTGTTTGCACTAGTCTCTGGAGCCGCCAGTTAAACGACCGTCGCGATCGCTCCACTTCTGCGGTCTCCATCTCCTCCCATAATTGCGCATGAGAGATGAACCCTGCGTTGCGAATGGCAGACATGAGCGGGAGATCCCGTCTGGTGTTGTATGCAATCGACGACAGTCTTGATGCCAGCTTCTCGCTGACATCCCCATTCAGTTCTTCAACAGTCCCGTCCATGTGACCTCCCAATTGCCTCGTTCTGTTTTCAATTGCGCTCCGGGTGGCGCCAAAAGGAGTGTCTCCTGGTCGCCACGGAAGGCGCTTCCCGCCACAATCAGCACACCGTTAGTGCACCAATTGGAGCCAAAATCGATTCTCCCGACCATCCTGCTTTGTATGCAGAGGAGGATTCGATCAGGCTTTTTTGTGTCGGAAAGATGAAGGTTCAGGAGCACTCTGTTCCACTCTCCACGCTTTTCGATCCCGCTAGATTCGTATTTTCCGGGTCGGAAGACGCTCCTCTGATGCGGCCCGACGTTCATGCGTATGACCCCAGGTGTATGCCAAAAACGCCTGTTTGGGGTGAAGCCCGTAGTGTTGAAAGCGGCGGCATGGCGGCTGAAGCGAAGCGGATCTTTCGTGACATTTCCCGGTCGTAGCCACGAGAGCGAGCCGAAACTGATGCAAAGAACCACCATTTTCTATGCCCGGTTTCCTGCCTGAAAGGCGTCATGCGCCTTGCTCAATCTGCTGCGAAGGTTGGTGATGGTGTTCTCTTTTGCCTGAAGCTGCGCTTTTTGCCTTTGTAACTGGAGCTCGGTTTCCGCAAGCTTTGCGCGCAGAGCCTCCAGATCCGGTGCCATTGTTTCCTTGGAATCGGCGGCAATTTCCGTCCCCTGCTTCCCCGGTTGTGCCGAGGGAAGCGGCGCCCGTTCCTGTTTTGCCACGTCGTATGTGATCTCTCCCGGAGTGTTGACCGTGGGTTCCGGTGCCGTCACGCTCGCAACTTTCAGCCGAAGATCTGCGGCTTCCTGGTCCAGCTGGTTGTACCTTTCGACCAGCTGGTCGTGCCAAGAGATGGCCTTTAGCGCTTTTGCCCGGGACATCACATATGCGTTATAGAGCTGGGTCACGATGTCGGCCGAGATTGTGAGATGCCGGTCCCGCTCTCTTAACAGCCAGCCGTTTCCCATCACCGAGATCCCGAGCAACATCGTCATTCCGATCAGTCCCCAGAAATAGATCTCGTGCAGCGTGTTCTCGAAGATCTCTTTGCGCCAGTCTGCGAGGACGGCGCCGTAATCTGTGTCCATCGGATTGACCCCGGCGAGCGTCGTTTCGACGATGCTTTTTGGCTGGCCTGTCCTCTTTCCGTGCACCATCGGATCGTACGAAGCGCGGCCTTCCGGCTGTTGCTGCGCCGCCGGGTTTGACGATACAGTCAGCGCATTCGCAGTGCAGAGACCAACAATAATGAGGATCAATAAGATGCCAAGCTGTCTCATTTTGGCCGCCTGCGTTGGCGCTTTTCTTCAAGGTCGGGCAGCGGAAAGCGGAGATTGAGGCCCTGCGATTCTGAAGCCAGAGTGTGCAGTTTAGGGTAAATATTCACCGGAACCTGGGGCAGCCAGTGGCAGGAGGCGCGCCGGATATGCAGATGTTTATGGATGGTTCCCCGGAAGGGATCGGTCATGAGCAGTTCCATCTGGCCGACGGGCATCTTCTTGATATGCTCTTCCTCGGCCAGGGTGTCCTTGATCTCGGTCTGGCTCCCTTCGTCCCCCTCTTCGTAGGTGGCGTTGAAAATTCCCTTCCTGGTGACGTGCATGCTGCGCCGCATCTGCCGCACGCGGGCGCTGGCGCGGAGGAAGTATTGCGCCGTCTCTTCATCCTTGGTTCGCAGCATGAAGGTCGTATTTGGAGCGCTGGCGACGTCGTTGCGAAAACCGCGGCCCACCTGAAGCAGCTGCGGGGCGCTTTGCAGGGCGAAGAGAAAGGCCACATTGGCGCCGCGCGCGGTCTGCAGAATATGCGCAAAATTTTCGTAAGCGAAGGGCGAAAACTCGTCCATGATGACGCTCACAAAGGGTTGCTTCTTTCCTTCCTCGGCGCGGGAGTAGCGCCGCCCGATCATCAGCTGGAGGTTCTGCAGCAGCATCCGGCCGAGTGCGGTGACCGCTCTTTCGTTGACGTTGACGTTCAGGCTCATGAACAGGATCAGCCGTTTGTCGATGACATCGTCGAGCGAAAGCAGCTCGTCGTATGGGCCGGTGATCATCGCCATCTCGTCGCCCATGAAGGTCATCATCTCGTTGATGAGGCCCTGGATCTTCGACACCCGCTCCTTGTCGTTGAAGGACTCGAGGAGATTCCGGATGCTCATGGTGAGCGTCAGGCGCTGCTGCCCCGTGACTTTGGAGTCGCCGGCGATGCGGTCGAGAGCCACTTTCATTTGATTCTTGAGAATCCGGTCGTCGTAGGCGCAGACCAGCACGTCATGGAAGTTGAAGCGCTTGCCGGAGTAATGCAGTACCCGGGCGATGTTTTCCAGATACACGCGCTGATGTCCCTCGAAGAAGTCCTTTTCCATGTCGAAGGACTCGAAGACGAACCCGACATGTTCCTCGGCGTTGCCTTCGGGGGCCCAGAACGGGTTGTAGCGCGCCGAAATCTCCGGCCGCATCGGGTCAATGATGCGCAGATCCTGCGTCCGCCCCGCTGCGTCGATGGAGGGCATGAGGTGCGAGAGAAGTTCTTTATCGCCCTTTCCGTCGACAAAAATGATGGGAACTCCGCGGCGAATATCCTGCTCGGTCACATTTTCAAGGAGGTTGGTTTTTCCTGCACCGGTCATGCCGAAGGCGTTTGACTGCATGGTGCGTGTTTCATTCGACCAGTAGAACGGCTCGCCGAAGATGTCATAGCCCAGCAGGACCGAGCTGCGTCGTTCTGCCTCTCGCAGGCACTGCTCTTCTTTTTTCTTGCTCACAAACGGAATCGGCCGCGGCCATGCCTGCTCCATCCGGGCTGTTTTGGTCGCCTTCCAGCGCAGCACTTCCCAGGCGAAGATGCCCGCCAGCAGGAGGTAGATGGTGATCTCAACAAGCTGGTCTGCCCGGATATGAAGACGGTTGTAAGCGAGAAAATAGAGGACCCCAACAACACCGAAGATCAGCATCCAGGCCAGCAGCAGGGCATCCTGGGAGTCGTTGTGCTGGCGTCGGATGGTGCGCTCGCGCTGCATCTTAGGCGCCCCAGAGGTGGAAGGCGAAGATAGCTGCACTGACCCCGGCGAGCGCAACCAGGACCACGGCCACAACCAATAAGGTATGCACCTTGCGCCGCCCCTTGTCATCGCGCTGCTCGACGGGATTGAGGAATGGCCGCTCGAGGGTTTCGAGAAACGAGCCATCTCGCGACTTCCGAAAAGCAGTGAGGAGACGCGCACGCGCCTCCTCCGGTGTGATGGTCTCGAGTTCCCGCATCACAATACCGCCGTCGCCTGGATGCGATGCTCACCGTCATCGCCAAAGACGAAACGGTAGATCCCGGCCGACTGGTTGTCCGTCCGGTCGAGCGCAAGTACTCCTTCGACCGTGCCTCCGGGTGCAACATCCTGCTTCGGGAGTGCCGTGCCTCGCACCTTGACCTGTGCGCTCTGGTGCGCCTGAAACTTATCTGTTGTCTTGTCCGTGATCTGGCAGTTGCGCAGGGCGTCCACCAGTTGTTCTTTTCTGGATGGCACGATGGTGAAGACGTTCGGGGCGATGACCCGGTAAGGGTGATCGCTTGAGTTGGTCACCGCGAACCGCACGTAGAGTGAATTGCCACTGCGGACCACCTCCTTGATCTGGACGCTCACATAATCCTTTGCCGGCTCGATGTCGCGGGAGATAACTGGGTTGGCCGCCAGAAGGGTGCTTCCGATGACCGAGTCAGTGACACGTTGTTTCGCCTCGCGGTCCGCCTCCTGTGCTGCCGCCTTCTGGCTCTGGCTCTGCGGAAGTTCCGTCGCGCTTTCATCGATGACAGAGGACATTGCTTTCACATCCCCCGGCGCTTCGAGCTCATAAGTGGACATCTGGTGTTCGGTCCATACCATCAGGTTCGTGGCCTGGCCGCCCCTAAGTGGCTTGATGAAGACGCTGTTTTCGTGCCATTCGATCTGCATGGCGTCGCTGCCAGCAGCGACGCGCGTAATCTTCTCGGGGAGCAGAAGGATGCTGACGTGGTCAAGCGCCGTGTGAACCGGCGTGACGGTGTTCGGGTTCACGGGCTGATGAACAATACTCTGGGCAAACGCCATACTTCCGCCCAAGGCGCCGGCGAGCAGGACAAAGCCTTTTCTGACCATGACGCTTTCCTCTATTAGCACCGCGAAGAGGAGAGCTCTCGTTGATCTGATCGCTCATCCTCTTCCTTCAGTGGTTGGTCACACCCGAATGGTGTGAGACTCATAACTCCGGCCCTCAGCTGGCAGCCGGTTGACGAACTTCACGACACGCATATGAATGTCGAGAAGCTCGCGCTTCGAATAACGGTGGGGCCCAGTAACTTCCCACTGAAAGAACCACCGCAGCGGGGTGCGTCGAACATTTACCTTTACCCGTAAAGCACCGTCGACGTTGCGCCAATCCAGGAATTGCATCGAATGCTCCTTCCTGAAGAGAGCAACAGCCGGCGCGCCCCGAGGGACAGACCAGTGACCATTGCTGCTCCCCAGGTGGCTATATTCAGTTGTCTTCAGACAGGTCCAGAACAACAGATCTGCCGGTTGCTTACGCGTGATGGACTATGCGGTGCGTCTCAGGATCGAGCTTCAGCAGGAACTGGTTGCGGTTGCGTCGAACCGTGAAGAGGCAGTCGCCTTCCACTACCACCGTGACCTTTTCCTGCCGGCACTGGACCTGCGTCCGCATGCCGTTGGTCCTGGCAGCAACGGCGTCCACCACCTCCTGGGGAAAGGCATGGAAGAGAATCGATCCCATACCCTTACCGCGTGACACGATGGTGTGAAGTGCCTGGCACCACGCTGCCCGGTCTGTCTCTTTGCCATCACCCCAACTGCGGACGATCGATTGCAGAGTGGCAGATTGTTCCCGGGCCTTGTCCTGGGCGCGACGAAATCTTGCCGCCGCTTTCGCAAATGCCTTCCGCTCCTTCGCGATCCATTCCCGATCGCGGGATTCGGTGGCCTTTGCGAGCTGCGCCTTCGCCTGCTCATGTGCCTCGCTCTCCTGGTTGAGCAGCCCCTGAACCATGCCGTGTCCTGCTGCATACACGGTGTTGATCAGGCGCGCCTCTGCGAACATTTCCTCGGTGACGTTGTTGCCCGCGATCAGCCCGCGAAACTGCTCGACCGGCAACGGTTTCTCCAACAGTTCTTCGATGTGCTTGCGAAGAATGTTGTAGAGCCGGCCGATGCGGTCCGTGGGAAGCACCTCGAGCTGGATGGGAAGCTCCTTGTTGTTGATGGCTCTGGCTTCTTTGAGAGCAAGCCACGGCGCCTGGCTCACTTGTTCGCGCACTGCCCGCAGTTTATTGCGGTCAGCGCCCGTGTTGTGTTTGAGCGAATCGATCTCCAGTTGCAACTCCCCTACCAGCTCATAGAGCAGGTCGAGGCGAGCGCTGGCGACGCAGGAACTCATCAGGTCAGTGATTACCCCGATCCGGTTCCCGCGCGACTTGAGGGCCACGAACTCGAGCGAGAACCAGGGGGACCGGGCGCGTTCCGCCTTGGTCTTTGTGACCTCATGCTCGTGTTCCATCCGGAAACGGCTTTCCACAAAGCGGGGAAAGCGCTCCGCGTCGATGACACACACCCAGTCGAAGTCGTAGTCACCGCCATTTCTCTTGGCGGTCTTCGAATGGAGCGTGTACGTGCCTTCAAGCGTCAGCTGCTCGTCGACCACGTAGGCTGCGACCTCTGGAGTCAGTCCATGTTCCTCACAGAGATGGCTTGCCAGCTCCTCCCCCTGAAGGTGCGTGAGAGGAAGCAGGTCTTCTTTCATGCGTACCGGATAGCGTACGCACAAGCCGGTCTTCGCGGGAACGGTGGTGATGGCTGCCGTCAGCGGCGTCCAGTCGGCGCGGGAATGAACCTGTCCATCCTGCAGGACCAGGTAGCCATCGTCTGCCAGCGCGAACGCGGGCAGTTCGATACCTCCCCCGGTCATCAGTTTGTAGGCCCATCGCGCCATCAGCCGGCTGAGCTGGGCGTGGATGTAAGGATGACGGGTGATTTCGCCCGACCCATCCGCCAGGAGTGTAGCCTCGACGACTCGCTGGAATGCTTCTTCCTCCGAGTCTTCGCTGGCTGAAACTTCCTGACCGATAAGCTCTACCACCTTGCGATGGTTCCCGTCTTTCCATGCCTGCTTGAGCGCGTCGATCGTGCTCACTGCCTGGGGAACGATCTCGTTTTCGATCGAGTCCTCAGGCGCGTGCTGCAGAACGGTGTAGCTGGATTCGAACTGGAGCGGCCGCGAGACTTCACGGATCCCCAGAACGATTGGCCCTTCGACTCTCCGTGCGCCGACGCCAAGAACACTGGCCAGGGCAGACGGCATCTTCATGGCCGGCTTCACCGCGCTTTCGGGAAGGATGAAATCGACGCGCAGCGCATCGGCTACGGCGTCATCCATCACCTTGAAACTGCCTTTTGCCTGGGTCTCTCCAAAGGCCAGACGGAACTGGTAAAAGTGCCGTCCGGGAAGATTAAGTTTTCCGAACAGACTCTTTCGGATCCAGCCGCGGCAGTCGTTGGTTCCGAACTCCAGGTCCTTGACAACCATCACGCGGGCCGAGGCTTCGGCGTGCACCATTTTGCACCCCGAGACCAGAATGCCGAAATAGGTAATGGCGGCCTCGGGCCACTGCTGGAAGCGTTTCGCAATCAGAGGCTCATGCGCAGCATCGCAATAGTAGTACTTGCCATTCTTTGCCGAGCCGGAAGCGCCCACCATGCAGTAGGCAATTCCATCGTGGACTACACGGGTCATGGCATTTGTCACCGCGGCCTCTTCGCAATCATCGAGAGGTTCGGTGGGAATGCTGACCAGAGCTGCATGAATGCCGGGATACATCGCGCCGAGGAGAGTGCAGTCGAGCCATGATTCCTGGCCTGTGCCGGGAATCCGCTCTTCCATTTCTCCGTTGGTGTCGATGTCAAGCATCACAATCCGATTCGCCTGAATACTGTGCATTTGAGTTCTCCTTGTGCTGGTAGGCACAGGAAGATACCCGGTCAAACCCGCTGAACGCCGGCTCCACCTGGTCTTCCCGTCCTTAATGAAAGGGGGACTAACCAGGCTCCTATGCCGGGTTAGCGGAACGAATCCCTGCGAGTAGGCCCGCAAGGCAGCTCAGAGAACGATCGCAAGCTGTGCTTAACGATTCGTTTTTCTGAACCCGTTCGCCGCAACTTCCGCGGTCATTGGCTCTTTCTTGATTTCGACCACACCGTCTTTGACGACGGCACGGCTCTTCCACATCTCCACTTTGTAGAAAGGCACATCGCGCTTCAGTGCTTCGATCATCGCGTGGCCCTCGGTTTCAAACCTTTCTCCCAGGACCAGGTCAGGACTGTCCTGGCCCCGTTCGGCAAGATAGAAGAACACTTGCGCGCTGCTTATTTCCCTTCCTTCGGCTGCCCGCTTGCCGCGGCGGCTCTTGCTCGCGGCCTCGGCAGGCATTTCCACTACGGCTGTAGCCTCTGCGGTCATTGCGTGTCTCCGCTCCCTGCAACCGTTCCCGCCGGTATGGGATTGCTTTCTTTCCCATTGAGTTCGCTGTCGAGAAGCACAGCATTCCGTTGCTCGCCTTCGATCTGGTTCGACCAATACTCGCCGATGAGAAGGCCGCTCGGATTCTCCGCAGACCGCTCCACATTCAGAAGACGGATGTGATACTCCTCAACGATCTGCTGCGTTGTCTCCCGCTGGTTCGCGACTGTGTGTACGGTGCGGACACCGAAGGCGCGATAGGTCAGCGGCTCGCTCTTGTCTTCCTCGAGATGACTTAGCTTGAACGTGGAGCTCGCCTGCTCGTCCTCAAGCTTGCCCACGGTGTCGTTCTTCTCCAGCTGGCTCAGCGCGGTTCTCCGCAGGTTCACCGTCATCCAGTTCATCGCTTCGGCCCAGTTCTGGGAGAGCGTATGCGGGTTGTAGTTGAGATAACGGGTGAGAAAGTTCTTTACGAAAGCATCCTTTTCGAGAGAATCCGGCGCAGCCGATGGGTTCGATGCGGCCAGGACGGTAGGCATCAAGCGCGTCTTTAGATGGTTGGGTGTAAGCACGCTGGCTTCGCCGTCGCTGGCCACGCGAATGACCGTGGGCGGCTGGAACCTCACGAACAAAAAGCCGGCGACCGCGATGAGCGCAACCATCCCCATGACGCCGGCGACGACGATGCTGCGGTTGGCATAGGCGCGCAGGGCTCCATCCATCTCATAGAAGCGCGGCGTGCTGAACTTGACTTCCTTGTTTTTAACCATGATTAGCTGTCCTCCCCATATAGCGCTCGGGCGCGGAAACTGCGTGTGTGGTTGTCGGGTGGCGGCGTGTCTGGGGGCGGCATGCTGGCCGCCATTCCCTGCCGCATGCTGCCTCCTCCGCCATCGTTGCCCATCGAAAATACCGAGCCTGCGCTGACTCCTGTCATCCCCATCCCCGCTCCAACGGCTGCGCCTCCTAAGGCTCCTCCCGGGCCCATGGCCGCTCCGGCTCTCGCGCCCTGCAACCCGCCGTTAGTGATCCGCGATGCTGCCAGCGCCAGACCTGCGCCGACTGCGGAGAACTGGCCGCGCAGGACGAAGGCTGCTACCCCGGGGATAAGCAGGATCAGGACGGCGTACATGATGCTGATCAGGCCGATGGCCTCGATGCCGCCGTCCAGCGGCCCTGCACCGGCGAAGCCGCCGAAGCCGACGGCTCCTGCGTGTCCACCGGCAATGGCGTTGACGTCATTCATGTGGATCGCGGAAATCAGGCAGCCAAAGACGGCATAGAGCACTGTCCATGCATTCCAGACAACCAGGTTGAGCGTGTAGTACTTTGAGATCGAGTTGACCAGCGAGCTGGGCGCGAGCGCGATGACGAAGGGGCCAACGGCAAAGAGGCACGCTCCCCAGAAGGTGTAGATGACCGCAAAGATCTGCGTGCAGAGGGGATAGATAATGTAGGCCAGCGCCAGCTCCAGCAGGGTCAGCAGCGCCGCCGGCGTCCAGGGAATGGACTTCATCATCGCGTCGTAGCCATTGCCCTGAAAGAGGATTTGCAGTCCAGCTGACCACGTTCTGATCAGGTCGAAGCCGCCAGAGCTGTTGTCAATGCCAGACGCAATCGTGTTGAAGCCGGAGAAGGTGTCGGAGAAGACGTTGCTCCAGTAGCCGATGGCGAAGGCCGCGACTGCATATTTAAGGAAGGTTGTCGCCAGCGAACGCAGGTCCCCGCCGCGCACATAGGCTTCATAGATGCCCAACGCGAGGCAGATGGTCATGAGCATGTAGGCGACGGTCTGGATCGACGACAGCATCGATCCGCTGATGCTGCTGACCACGGTGGTCATCATGCTTTGAAACTGGAAAATTCCCGGTCCCATTACCGCACCTCAGTGGAAGATCGACATCGTCTGTCGCAGTTGCTGGTTCAGGTTCTGCATCTGGTTGGTCGAGTCTTTGAGCTCCCCGCTCCGATTGGACAAGCCCGCGCTGTTCAGACGCAGCAGCTCCGCCATTCCCATCTGCGTGCAGGCATTGGCCTGCACTACCCAGGCGCTCGCTTCCGCATCCAGGATTGGCGCTGTGCCTGGGGCCGACGCCGCAATCTGGTCGTTGAGCTTCTGCGCGACCTCCAGTTCGCGGGCGGCGAAGGCATCCAGTTCAATCGCCTTCTTGAGCGCGTCCTGGGCCTGCGCGTCGCCCATATCGATTTGGTATTCGATGTTCTGCGGCACCACCGTCGTCATCGGAAGTGGCGCAAAAACGTTCTGATAGGCGCTGCCGATCGAGGCGATGTTGTTCGGATTTGCCGACAGCATCTGCTGCTCCAATTGCAGCGGGTTGGGCAGCGAGGCGCTGGAGATGTTCATCGTGCCCAGCTGGCGGAAGCTGGCAAAGGAATTGGTGAAGCTTGTTGCCATCTGTTTTGCGCTGTTGATCGCTGTCAGCGGATAGAGAACCTGCTGCTGGTACTGCTGCTCCTGCTGCTGGATCTTGTTGATGACCTTGAGCGGTGCTCCCACGGCGCTGGTCAGGGTGTTGTTGATGGCTTTGAGGCCGGCGAGAATCGCCGCAATGTCGATCCCGAACTGCGAGTGTGCCGGCCGCACGGTGACCAAGCCGACAAAGGCCACGCCCAGACCGCACAGTACGATCCTGCGCCCGAAGGTACGCGTGTCGATTCGATTCCAGACTCTCAATTCCCACCTCCGAGGTTGTTCAGGAGCTGCTGATGAAGCTGTTGCGCATTCGTGGTTGACTGCTTCAGGATCGTTCCGCGATGCGCGAGTTCCATCGCCCGTTCTCGCAGCTCATATGCCAGGAGCTTGTGTTGCATGGCCATGCTGGCGAGCTCCGCTGTCCGCGCTTCGGCGGAAACCATGTCGGCTGTGCCTGGCGCTGTCGTCTGGCTCTCGTCCTCGATGCGCTGCGCCGTCTGGAGCATGGTGGCCGTGGCCTGATCCGCCGCGATGGCCTGCGCGGTCGCGTCTTTGGCGGTCGCGTCTTCGATGTCCATCATCTGCAGGTTGAGCGTCGGCGCCGCTCCCATCGCCGGCTGCGCGCCGTAGGTGCTGGTATAGATCTGGTTGAAATTTCCGATCTGAGCAGTGCGACCGCTCAGGAAGACGGACTCAAGATTTCTGGGCGTCAGCAGATTCGCGCTATTGATGCGGATGGCGAAGACGTTGTTCATCCATCCCCGGTAGCTCGCCTTGATGGTCGCGATGTAGCTCTCCGCCTGATGAATCAGGCTCAGTGGATAGAGCACTTCTTGCTCGGTCCTCAGCACATCTGCCTGGATCTGATGGATCTCGTTCAGGGCCCCACCGATCGTCCCTGTGATCGTACTCAGAATGGCGCTGAAGATATCGCCGAACTGCGCATGCGCAACCGCCGGCGATGCGGCCAGCACCGCCGCTAACAGTCCCGCGCCAAACGCCAGCTTTTCCTTGGCTCTGCTCATACCGTAGCTCCTTCGAGAAGGGCTCCCTTCGGCAGTGCGAGCACTTCCGGATGTACGGAAGTCTGCTTCACCGCTGCGCTCTTCGCGCCCTGGACCCCCATCCGGCTGACTTCCCCGGTGCGCTCTTCCGGCAGTTCCGGGATGGCCGAGAGCCCGTGCGGGTACTTATCCGCCAATTCTTTGTAGCTGTCGATCAGACTGACCCCGGAATGGGTCGCAAGCCACCACTGCCGGTACCAGCGCTCGCGCGGCCAGGTCGTCGTCAGCCAGTACTCAACGGGTGTCGGCACAAAGTAGAAGCTGTGGGTTGTTTCCGCCTTTTCTCCGATGACCACCAGGAACTCGCTCCTGTGGCCTTTCTCGGTCATCCCCATCGACTTCACGCGCGCAAGCGTCGTCTCGTTGAGGTGCAGGAATTGCCGCAGCACGTCAAAATTGCCTTTCTGCCGTCCGATCATCTTGATCGAGGTCGACGCCAGAATGGCCCCGCCGAATTCGTTCGGCCTGTCCGGTGTCCCGGTAAAGTCCTCGACCGCCTGCGAGATCCCCCAGACACAGGCATTTCTCTTGCGCGCTGTCCGGAACAACTGCACCACCACTGGTCCCAGGCTCTGCGACTGCAGGAGCGCCCAGCACTCGTCGAGCACCGTGATCGATCGCCGGTGCGATCTCCCGGAGGCCCGCTTGGTGGTGGTATATGCAATAAGCAGGCTCATCGCCACTTCCAGCTTCGGGTCGTCCTTCAGCTGCTCGATGTTGAAGTAGAGCCAAGGAGTCGACATGTCAATGGTCGTCGGCTTGTCGAAGAGTTGCGCGTACATGCCGTTGTTCACCCACTGCCGCAGCTTGGATGCGGCAATGCGTGCTGCTGCATTGACCCGAGGGTTTCGGTCTTCGTCGTAGTAGTTTTGCAACTCGTCGAAGAGGTCGCTATAAAGCGGGATGGGGTTGTCGAGGCGCATCTGCGCCCGGGCGTATGTCTTTCGGATGGCTGTCATGATCAGGTTGTCGAGCAGGTCGGTATCGCCGTCGCCGCTGTCCCCGATCATGAAGCGGGTAAGATTTTTGAGAAACGACAGATGATCGTTCGATGGCTCGGTGTCGCCCGGATCGAGATCGAAGGGATTGATCGTCTGCTCGCTGTCGAGTGACATGGAGATCATCCTGCCGCCCATGAAGGTGACCGGATGGTAGTAGCTGTCGCCGCGCTCAATGATCGAGACCTGCACATTTTGGCGCGCCGCCATCATCAGCATCATGTTGGTTGCCACGGTCTTGCCGGAACCGGAGGCACCGGCCAACAGCACGTTGGCGTTTTCCAGGCTGGGATCAAAGTGCGAGAACGGGAGTAGTTGCCGGTAGGGCGTCTCGAAGGCCATCAGCGGGGATCGCACCGTACCTGCCCATGGCAGCTCCAGCGCCAGCAGGTCGGCGGCATGCGGCGTCAGCAGGTCGTGATCCCGCCGGTCGTCCTCGGCAAGTCCGGGAAGACTCGACAGAAATATCCTGCGTGTGGCCAGCGACTCGGCGAAGCCCCTCGCCCCGTTCATGCGCGCCAGTACCTGGAGAAGTTGTTGCCTGCGCCCGGCCAACTCTCGCTCGGCTGCTTCGTAGTCCTGTGATGTCCATGCCGGCGATGAAGTGTGTACCGCGACGATTACACTCACTTTTGCTGTCTTCACCGATGAGGCGATGATCTCCTGCTGGATCTGGATGAGTTCCTGCGTGGCTACCTGCGCGGTCACATCCACGCGCAGGTTTCCTTTCGAGTCCCTCTGCGCCGCTTGCATCTTGCGGAACTTCTTCTTGTACTTATCGAGCACGATGCGCTGGTCGGGAATGACGATCTGCGTTGAAATCACCACGGGAAAACCGATGGTCATCAGCTGTCGCAGGATCCCCGGATAGGTACCGTCCGGAGGAATCTTGAGACTCATGAATGTCCACAGGAGCCCGTCGATGTTCAGGTAGGATTCGGTCTGCCCCAGAATGCTGACCGATGCCAGCTTTTCGCGTGCGGGAATTTCCCGCGTTGCGGTAATGTTCTCTTTGATCGACGTGGGATCCGGATCGAGCGGGCTCAGCGCTCTCTTGATCTCCAGGAAAATTTCCTCATGCGTCATACGTTCCGGGCCGAGGCCTCCACCCTTCATTGCGGACTCGATGCCGGCCAGGATCGATTCGAACTCCGACAATGTGTCCTCGTGCTCTTTCCGCGTCTTCTGAATGGCTCGTCCCAGGGAAAGCAGAAAGCCGGAGCCCGCCTGCCTGCGGTCTTGCTTGCTCTGTGGTCCTCCGCTGGCGATCATCATCCTCTTGTGCCTGACCGGGTCCCAGATCAGGTACACGGCCGCAATTCGGGTCAGATAGGCGCCCTGTTTTTCCTTCTGCTCCCACGCGTTCACCCGACCCTCATCAAGGGCTTGAACCTGGGGCAATTGGGCGCGCGATGCATCGCGATACCGGTCGAGCAGGCCGTTGAGGCTCTCCACCACTTCATAGCGGCACTGGAAGCGCATGCTCTCTTCCGGCAGTGTGCGCAGCACGGCTTCGAGGACTGCCTTGGCCTCGTTGCGTGCATCGTCGTCAGCGAAATATGTCAGTGCGCCGGCAACGCGATATCCCGCGACGTAGCAGCCGTCGGTGCGCACCATCACGTTGTCGAGGAAATCCCGAACCTTGAGCAGTTCGCAAACGGCGGGGTCCTGGAGCGATCGTTCCTGCTGCGCCATCGTTCGCGGCATTTATCTCTTCTCCTTCTGTTGCTTCTTCTCAAGCGCGCTTGATAAAGCTGGTAGTGAGTTTCGTATCGCGAGCGAAGGCGCAATAGCTGCGCGGCTGTGCGTAATAAACCACCAGATCAAACAAATACCGCCGCGGCTTTCCGTACTTGAAGAGCATCAGTCCCGGAACCCCGAGCATCAGGACCATCAACATCAGGAACCAGTTCATCGGCAAAAAGAACATGTAACGGTCAGGAAAAAGGAACTCGCCGATCAGCATCGCGATTGCGCAGCCCATGGCCAGCGCCAGCATGTCTTCGAGCTCCAGGCCCAGCATGGTGACCTTGGCGTGAAGGTTGCGGGAGACCGGACTCATTTTCAGCGCCATCACGCCACCCCATTCGTGCCCGTTGCGATGAAGTGTTCCATCAGCCGGAGCAATCCGGAGACGCACAGGCAGCTGCCGCCGGCGATGAAGTGCCGGATCCAGTCGTCGCCGATGTTGAGTCTTTCGAAGACTCCTCCGATGCCGAGCACGGCGCGCGCAATCTCGATGCCCCCGTAAACCGGAAGAATCACGTTCCCGACCCAGTTTGCGAGACTCAGCAGGGCCGCCCAGTACTGCGTGTTTCCCGAGCCCTGCCGGGCGAATACCTCTGCCAGCCGAAGCAGTCCGGAAACCGAGAGCGCTGCCATCGTGCCGCCGATATATGGGTCGATGTGATACCCGCGCGAGTACTTGTAGATTCCCAGCGCGAGAATCAACGCTGCGAGGAGCGGCATCACCGCGTTTCCTACCCAGTTGGTCAGGTTCAACAGTCCGCCATCGAAAGAACCGTTGTTCATCTCGTCCTCGCGCGTCAGATATCCTCTACTTCCGCTCTTCTGTCAAAACAGGAACGGCTGCTGGCTCGGGAGCTCCTTTCAGAAACCGCCGCGCTCCGGCGCCGCTCCACTGCCACAGTTGCCGCGTGATCACGTAGCCTGCGTATGCTTCCGCCGCCAGAAAGAGCAATGCGACCACGATGGAGACAAACATCCGAAAAATCGGGAAGTGTACGCCCCACACAAAGGTGAGCATCACGCAATAGCAAACGGCTGCAAAGATCAGCGCCTGCAGGATTAGAGCACGATGTTTCATAGTGCACCCTCCAGTTCCGGGCAATAGCCGAAACAAAACACCTCCCTGAACTTGGCCAGCGAGATATGCCAGTCAGGCAGAGTGCAGTCGATCACATCGGGAAACTTCGTGCCGGCGTGAACCCAGGCATGAAGCGGGCGCTCGACGGGGACCGGAGCTGCAGTTCGAGAAAGGACAATCAAGACAATAAGAGCGCGCTTCATAGGTTCACTCCCGCGAAGGTTTTCACCAGCGCCCAGATACCCGTTACGCTCAAAAAACCAAGTCCGCTGGCTACCAGGCCAGCCCACGGCCGGTGACGAACATAGTTCAGGATCGCTGCGGAGAATGCGAGGCCTCCGACGATGGGGCTGATTCGGTTGGCCGCGTATCCAAAGATGTTCATGAGCGTGTCGGTGACTCCATACTGGCCGCTTTGTAGCCAGCTTCCCGTCGCCAGGCTCCATATCCCCTCGATCCCCAGCAGAAACAGGGCCGCCACAATCGAAGCCACCGGGCTGTAGCCCTGGCTCAGATCGAGCACGGCTTTAAAGACCAGCGACGCAGCCACAACCGGCACCACATGGCCGACCAGGAAGTTGTCGACAAAATCCCCGGTAACCTTCTCGATCCCAGCGGTATAAGCAGCTCCCGTTGCTCCTGCCTGGGTAAACTGTGCCGCGCCGGGAATTCCTTCCCCGCTCAGCCACGTACTCACACTGGGAACGCTGATCAGAAAGCATCCCCAGAACACCCACTTCAAAAATCCACCACTGGCCTCAAAGTTCATCCCGCCTTCCGAACGCAGGCGCAGGCCCGCAAGGACGAACGCGCCCAGCGCGGCCGGGATGGTGAGATCCATCAACAGCCCGAGAATTGCTCTGAAGACCAGTGGCAGCTGCATAGGGTCAAGCCACCGCCTGACCCTGTTGAATGAAGAATTCAATGAGTCGAAGAATGCCCGAAACGCAGATAAGGCCACCTGCCGTCAGGGCAGACGGCAGCCAGCTGCGCCCGCTCCGCCACATCAATACGGTCGCCACCACTGCGATACCAGCGCCGACCGGGCAGATCACGTTGCAGAGCCAGTTGACCGCATTCAGGAATGCGCCCTCCGGCTGCGCAGCAGTCTGGCCCTGTACTGCCTGGCCGGTTGCTGGAGCCGCGCCCAGGTTTTGCGCCACACTCGCTGCGGGTGCAACTAATGCCGCGCCGACTAACAGTACGAGAATCGGGGCGGAGAGGTATTTCCGCGCCCGCCGCACTGCATCCATATACCACTTGATCATGAGACTTGCCTCCTTGACGGTGTTCCGTCGAGGCAAGAGAGTGGCACCGTTTCTCATTTCGAGCAAACTCCCTCTAAGTAACAGGTGAGTAACTCGCTCTCTTTTCGAATAGATCGGGTAGGGGCGCTCGTGGAAAGAGTAAAGGATGGGGTTTGTCGCTAGTTACTATCCAGGTATCCATGGAGAGTAACTGGATATCTGTGGATAGGTAGATCGATTCGATGTTCCGGTAAAGATGGGGGGTTCGCGTTAGGATAAGACACAAAAGCTTCGTCAGCAAATTTTCTCTTTTCCTTATCCTAAGGGGCTGGCACGGATCAAGCGGCTCGGAGGTGCAAAGCCGGGCTTGGTGTTGGGATAAGGAAAAAAGCTTCGTCTGCAAAATTTCTCATTTCCTTATCCTTAAGGACCGGGCCTGAATGGACCGGCTGGAAGGTTTGAAGCTGACGGTTGGTTGATTCAATTGGACACGCGTCCACATAAAGCGTCGATGTTGGTTCAGCTCCATTGTGCCCGAAAGCGCGGCACGTGAGACTCTTATATGTGAAGTGCGAGACACCTCTACTATCCGTCCGGCACATAAGAAAAAAGGATGGCCTCCGTTTACGGGGCCATCCTTCTGGCTTTTCGTTAGGTTGTGTTGTTATTGGCTTGCTGGAAGCGCAACTTTCTCTATCTGCGCTTCAGGTTCATGCGACTCAGGTACTGCCTGCGACTTTGCGAAGACAACGTAGATTTCTGTCCCTGCCGGAACGCTCACCACGATGTGCTGCAGCGTGAGCATGTGCATGATTTGCTCGTCGCCAGCGTTGCCGATGTTATCGGCCACGCGCATGCGGAGCATGTCATTTTCGCTGAAGGCGCTGTTTCCGCTGGGAGCGCCCACGATCATTGCCGCCGTCTCGCCAAGCCCCGAGAGAGAGCGCACCATGAGGCTCTTGCCGCTCTGTTTGCCCGTGACCTTGCCCTTGATCGCCGCCAGGTTCGTGTCCGCCGCTTCGGCTTCGATGGGGACGGTTTCCCCGCTCGCGAATTCAATGCTGGAGAAGGCGATATTCACCAGACCCGAGGGATCGGCCTGGGTGATCTTCCCTACCGCTCTGCTGCCGGCGGGAATGAGGATCTGTCCATCACGTTCGTAATTGTGCTCGATCACGGCCACCACTGGCGCATGGATCGCTGTGGTGGCCATTGCTTCGAGACGCGCCGCCACATGGTAGCCGGGTGCAAGACCCAGGTTGGTAATAGCTGCGCGCGTAACATTGCCTTCGTTTCTTAGCCCGCTTCCCTGCTGATGCATGGTGAAGACAAGCGACGGTTTGCTAAGCGCTTCTTCCTCTCTCTTGATCTCCTGCTGCTCGCTGGCGCTGTTGCTGCCATAGGGAGGAGGGGACCACTTCTGCTCACCGGGCGTGGTGTCCGGCTCCTGAAACTTCGCAACCTGATTAAGGGATTTCCCCTGCGCAGGGTTCGATTGACCAGCCGCTTGTGCTCCGGAGGGTTTAGCAGACTTCGTGCGTTCGATGTCGGAAGCATCGACGCTGCCGGGCTTATTGGTTTCTGCCGGCGAGGACTTCATTTTGTCACTCGGCACAAGATCTCCCTGGGCCGTCGTCGTGGCATATCGGCCAAGATTAGGCTTTGCGGCCTCCGCCGCGTTCTTCGGTTTCGTGGTCCCCTTCGTTGACAGGAAGGCGATCATGCCTACTCCGAAGACGACGATCACACCAATCACAACCAGCATGAGTGAGAGGTTTCCACGGCCTCCCCCCGTCTTTCGCTCGAGCACAAACGGGCGCCGTTTGATCTCACCCGGGCTCTCTGTTCCCTCCCCCTCCGAATCGGTGATGGGAACGACTTTCTGCTGCGCCTGTTCCTCTTCCGGCGCGATGTCTGCTTTGCCCATACTTGCCTCCTTTCTCGAACTTGAAGGTTCTCCTCGATTACCTTGCTGGCGCGACAAACGGAACCGGCAGCAACAGCGGATTGTCGACCTCGCTGGCGGTTGCGAGCTCCAGCAACAAGCGGTCCTTGCCCTGCTTGAAACCAGGCCGCGAGAACTCCACGACTCCATCGGCGCGCTCTCCCGGCGCAAGACGCGTGGCGTTGAGACGGTAGTCTGTGACTGCTACTTCGTCAGCCAGGGTCTGCTGGTGCTTCTTTTCTTCCTTTTTCTTGGTGTTTTCCTCGTTCGGGCTGCTGAGTTCTACCTGTGGCGGAAGGACTTCAATCCAATGATCCGTCGTGTTCAAGACGGAATAGGCAACCAGCATCTCGTCGCCCTGCGATCGTACCTCTCCGAGGGCACCGGCCATCGGCTTGCTGGGCGCTTTTCCGTCCGGATTTCTCTGCTTCTTTGCGACGGTATCGACCCAAGCCGGTGTGGCGATATTTGCCTGTTGCTTTAGCGCAAGATCGATTACCGGGATCTTCTTCGGCTCCGGTTTCAGTTTCGGCTCGT
>Ga0206881_10135_pt1 | contig 22272 bp, 20 predicted proteins | sample Alteio_BWOrgCont_3_FD_152867 | JGI IMG/M metagenome (GOLD analysis project Ga0206881, IMG submission 152867) | Enriched cells from forest soil in Barre Woods Harvard Forest LTER site, Petersham, Massachusetts, United States -... | ecosystem: Environmental > Terrestrial > Soil > Temperate forest >...
ACGGAAGAAACCCTCAAACCGGAAAAGCTATTAAAATTGCAGCTAAAAAAGTTGCTAAATTCAAAGCTGGCGCTGACTTAGCAACTAAAGTAAATAAATAATTACTTTTGTTCTATGATGAAAAAATCCTCTCGTATCCCGGGAGGATTTTTTCATTTATTGCCTTCTGATAATAAAAAGCGTTTATTTTTTCTTTTCTCTATATTTACCTTCATTCATAAGTGAAAATACCAAACCTATAAGTTATATACTTCTAAATTTATGACAAGCAGAAGAGACTTTATAAAAAAATCAGCATTTGCATCGGCATTTGTAATTGGTGGATTGCCTGAACTTGGCAAATCAGAGCCTCTTCCCTACTCCAATAACATTAGAAAGCCTATTGTAATATCGACCTGGCCACACGGCATGCCTGCTAATGATGCAGCATGGAAAATATTATCGGGCGGTGGACGGGCATTGGATGCAGTAGAACAAGGCGTAATGGTAGTAGAAGCAGATACAACAAATTTAAGTGTTGGGTTGGGAGGATATCCTGATCGCGATGGGCATGTAACACTCGATGCTTCTATCATGGATGAAAAAGGCAATTGTGGCTCGGTAGGCTGTATTGAGCATATTCTGCATCCCATATCCGTAGCAAGAATGGTTATGGAAAAGACACCCCATGTAATGCTTGTTGGTGATGGCGCCTATCAATTTGCGTTGGAGAACGGCTTTAAAAGAAGTACGCAGGAAATGACACCTGAGGTGAAAACCGCCTGGGAAAAATGGAAATCAGAAAATCATTTCCAACCTGTAATAGATAAAAACAATCATGATACGATAGGCATGGTAGCCATGGACAACAATGGTGACCTTTCAGGTTCATGCACCACCAGCGGGCTTGCATGGAAAGTGCACGGACGCGTTGGTGATTCACCCATTATTGGAGATGGTTTGTTTGTGGATAATGAAATTGGCGCTGCCTGCGCTACAGGCAAGGGAGAGGCGGTAATGAAAATATGCGGTACACATCTTATAGTAGAATTAATGCGCAACGGAAAAACTCCACAACAAGCCTGTGAGGAAGCCATACAGAGGATTGCAAAAAAACAAAGCGATTATAAAACTTTCCAGGTGGGGTTTCTTGCCATCAATAAAAATGGCGATACCGGCGCATACTCTTTATCAAAGGGATTTCAATATGCCTTAGCTGTAAATGGCGAAAACAAGCTCTTTGATTCTGATTATTTCGTGAAAGCCTAAGCCGCTTTTTAATCCAGGCAATTAAAACTTTTATCCTATACTTGCGTAAAATATCGAACAAGTTATTAAAGAGTGAAAAGAATAGCAGCAACCCTCTTATTTATAGTATCATCCAGCCTTGGACAAAGCACTGTTCTTTTTGCCCAGAATAAGGCTATTACAATTCCAAGCACGCACGTTTCTATTATTCCGCCTGCTGGTTACAAGATTTCGGTAAAATTCAAAGGGTTGGAAAAGAACAAGAATACACTTATAAAAGTATATGATCCGTACGGTAAAAGCTATGTAAGGTACGCATCATCTTTTACCCGCGAATCGCTGGAAACAGGTGGTAGCGAGGTGCAGGAATATAAAAAACTTACTATATCAGGGTTTCCTGCGAAGTATGCTTCGGTGCAAAATAACCTGGGTGGCACCTCGTATTTTTTGGTGTTTGGCGATTCTTCATTTTCGGCAATGCTCGTAGGTGTTTGTCCGGCTAACAGGGACAGCGATGCAGTGCAAATGAAACAGGCTCTTTTATCTGTAAAATATGATAAGAACCTTAAAATAGATCCTTTATCAGGAACCTTTTTTAATATTACAGATACCAGTTCACCCTACAGATTTGCGAAATGCAATGATGATTTCTATATTTATTCTTCCGGGGGAACTATAAAAGATGAATATTCGGGGGAATCTATTTTATCGATACTGCCTTTTACTTCGGAGTATAGCGTGGGAGATGAAACAATTGCAAAAGCCATCAGAAGCTCCTATGAGCGCTATGGGATTACGGACGTTAAAGTAAAAAAGGAAAACCAGGTGCAGATAGGAAAATTTAATGCCATGGAGGCTGAAGTAGATGCACGGATTGATAATAAAAAAGCAGTGCTTTATCGCCTTACGCTTGTTAATGGACAAAAAGCAGTGCTGGTGTTGGGCATTGCCACTTCCGATTTTGATAAAAACATGGGCGAATTTAAAAACCTCGCCTCTTCATTAACATTCAAATAAGAAGCGATTACGCTATTCTCATTTCGATAAACTCCCTACTCTTCTTTATATCTTTACTTAATATCCTGTCTTCCGAAATAAACGGTACTTGTTTTTGAAATTCCGAAAGCAATTTTTCAAGAACGGGTGATGTTTTGGCAGGCCGGCGGAAATGTATAGCCTGCGCGGCGCTTATAAGTTCAATCGCAAGAATTGTCTTAAGGTTCTCTAGTATTTTATAGCATTTGGTAGCCGCATTAGCTCCCATGCTTACATAATCTTCCTGTCCGTTGGAGGATACAATGCTATCTACTGATGCCGGTGTAGCATATTGCTTGTTCTGGCTCACAATAGATGCGGCAGTATATTGCAAAATCATGAGTCCTGAGTTTAACCCGGCATCTTTAACCAGGAAAGCAGGCAGTCCTCGCTTACCTGACATCATACAATATGTTCTTCTTTCAGAAATATTCCCCAGGTCTGCCATAGCAATTGCCAAATAATCCAACGCCATAGCAAGCGGATGTCCGTGAAAATTGCCACCGGAAATAATAGTGTCTTCTATAGGAAATACAAGCGGATTATCGGTAACGGAATTTATTTCCACATTAAATACGGAACTGACATAGTCAATAACATCTCGTATAGCTCCATGCACTTGCGGGATACAACGGAACGAATAAGGATCCTGTACATCCCGTTTTTCTTGCAGGCCAATTTTACTTTCTTTTAATTGATTCAATATAAATGCCGCGCAATTACTCTGCCCATGATGGGGACGCACAAATTGTATCAATTCGTCGAAAGGTTCCAACCTGCAATCGTAGGCATCCACTGAAAGGGCTGCAATCGTATCAGCCATTTTAGAAAGTTCTTCTGACTGCATAAGCATCCAACATCCGTAAGCGCCCATAAACTGGGTGCCATTGAGCAAGGCAAGCCCTTCTTTCGGTTGTAAGGAAAGCGGCTTCCATTTTAATTCTTTATAAAGTTGGGCCGTAGTGAGGCGTTTATTTTTATAAATAACTTCTCCTTCTCCGATCAACGGTAGGCATAGATGCGCCAAAGGAGCAAGATCGCCAGATGCACCTAAAGAACCTTGCTGATATACCACCGGGGTAATGTGATGATTAAAGAAATCTACCAATCTTTCTACTGTTGAAAGCGCCACACCTGAATGCCCGTAACTCAATGATTGTATCTTGAGCAATAACATAAGCCGTACTATTCCTTTGGGCACCTCCTCCCCTGCCCCACATGCATGAGAACACAGCAGATTGGTCTGCAACTTGGAATAATCTTTTTTAGAGATATTCATATTATGCAGTGCTCCAAAACCTGTATTAATACCGTAAATCGGGGAATGCACGGACAAAAGTTTCTTATCTAAATATTTACGGCATTTGGTAATACGCTGCTCCGCCTCTTCCGAAAGGGCTATGCGGCCATTCTCTTTAAGAATGCTTTTAATGCTAAGAATATTGAGTTTATCCGTTATTTTATAGAGATTCATACGATATGTGCTTTTATTTCATTTACCGGAACTTCAATTTGTTCTCCACTTGCCATATTTTTGATCTTTGCTACTCCATTTTCCATTTCAGACTGACCAATGGAAACCACATAAGGTATGTTTCTTTTATCTGCATACTCAAACTGCTTATTAAGCTTTTTTTCATCGGGGTATAATTCAGCCCTGATACCTGCATTGTGCAATTCTTTTAATGCTTTCAGGCAATATTGGGCTTCTTTCTCTCCGAAATTAATAAACAATACTTTGGTGGATGCGGAAACATTTTCAGGGAATAATTTCAATTCTTCCATTACATCGTAAATCCTATCCGCACCAAAGGAAATACCCACTCCTGAAACATCGGGCAAGCCAAATATCCCGGTAAGATCATCGTACCTGCCACCACCACAAATACTGCTGGTGAATTGCGACGCACATTTGTTGGTATCTACTTTTACTTCAATGATGGTGCCTGTGTAGTAATTGAGGCCACGGGCGAGAGCAGGATCGACTTGAATTTCCGTATTGGAACAGTTAAGGCTATATAGTATAGTTTGTAGCTCACGGATACCTTCAACACACATTTCTGAAACAAAGTAATCCGAATAGCGCAACATGTCTAATTCTGGATATTTACTATTGTGAAAATTTGGGGTTCTATTCTTTCCTATAAAAACAAACACATTCAATTTTTCTGTCTGCTCTTGTAAAAAGCCTTTGTCAAGAAGTTCCTTTTTTACTCCATCTATACCTATTTTATCGAGCTTATCAATCGCAGTTGCAATATCAATCATTCTGCCAGGTGTACCGATGTACTCTGCTATACCCTGTAATATTTTACGGTTATTAATTTTAATGATAACCGGCACTCCCAACTCGGTAAATACTTCATCAATTATTTGAATCAGCTCTACTTCATTTAAGAGGGAATCACTGCCAATTACATCGGCATCGCATTGATAAAACTCACGGTAGCGGCCTTTTTGGGGGCGGTCAGCGCGCCAAACGGGTTGAATTTGATAACGCTTAAATGGAAATGTAATATCATTACGATGTTGAACTACATACCTCGCAAATGGAACAGTCAAATCGTAACGAAGGGCTTTTTCAGAGATATGTTTAGTTAATAGTCGTAAGTCGTAAGTTGTAAGTTGTAAGTCGGTATCGCTTTTATCGGAAGGCAGACCATCCATATAATTTCCGCTATTCAGAATTTTAAATATCAGCCTGTCACCTTCTTCTCCATACTTGCCCATAAGGGTTTCGGAGTTTTCCATAGCCGGAGTTTCTATGGGTTGGTAACCATGAAGCTGATATACCTTGCGTATGGTATCAAAAATATAATTGCGTTTCACCATCTCTTGTGGTGAAAAATCTCGTGTTCCTTTGGGTATAGAGGGTTTCATGTGTGTAGTCGTAAGTCCTAATAAGTAGAGTCAATCAACAAATTCGGCTGACGACTTACCTCTTGGGACTGTTTCTTGCAAAAATACATTCATTTTGAGAAATACTAGTTTCTTTTCACAATTGTATGTAATATTGCCTTTCAAATAGCTATTGGCTCATAGCTGATGGCTATTAGCATTATATAACCGAATGAACAAAAAATACCTACTTCCACTCCTATTTGTATTGGGCTTTATTAGCGCCTATAGCCAGGATGATGATGATAATTTCCCTGCCGATAATTACCGTACGCCTGAAAACCCTTATTACTGGAAAAACCGCCCACCTTATCCCTGTTATTGGCAACAGGATGTGCATTATACTATTATCGCTTCCTTAAATGATTCTACCGATATTATAGATGGAAAGGAGTGGTTAACCTATTACAATAATTCTCCTGACACTTTGCGAGTGGTCTACTTCCACCTATACTCCAATGCGCAGAATAAAAATTCATATTATAGTAATCTGTATAAGAACAACAAACTGAAACTTAAATTTGGGAAATATGAAGCAGAGGATAGTGGCTGCTATGTAAAATCAATCCGTATTAGAAATGTGGAACTCAAAACAGAGGTAGATAATACGGTGATGAAAGTATTACTCCCATCACCTTTGTTACCCAATAGTTCTGTGACATTCAATATTAACTTCAACACCTATTTCGATCCGGGTGGTACGCGCAACCGCATGAAAATGTTTGTAGCATACAAAGATAAAAATACCCTGTTCAAGCAATATGATGTAGTACACTGGTACCCCCGTATATGTGTTTACGATACTAAATTCGGCTGGGATGTAGAACAACACATGGCCCATGAATTTTATGGAGATTTCGGGACGTATGATGTGGCATTTACCTTGCCCAATAACTATGTAGTGGGGGCTACAGGTAACCTGTTGAATGAAAATAATGTATTGCCTGATACCCTGCTTAAAAAATTAGACATTCGGAATTTCCAGGACAAAAAATGGAATTCTCCTCCATCGGTTGTTATACCACGTACTAATAAACCAAAAACATGGTTGTTTCATGCTACCAATGTGCATGACTTTGCCCTTACAGCCGATCCTACGTATCGCATTGGTTTAGCTAACTGGATGGGTATTCAATGTATAGCGCTGGCAGAAGAAATGCACGCTTCAAGGTGGCAAAATGCAGCTTCTTATACTGCAAAGATTTTGGCAACCGATTCCAAATATTTTGGCATGTATGGCTATCCTAAAATGATAGTGGCTGATGCCCGTGATGGTATGGAGTACCCTATGTTAACGCTTGATGGTGGCGGAGACCCGGATTATCGCACCTTACTTGCCCATGAGGTAAGCCATAACTGGTTTTTTGGTATGGTTGGCAGCAATGAAACCTATCGCGCAGCATTGGATGAGGGTTTTACTCAATTTGCCGAAAGCTGGATATGTAATAAAATGGATGGCCCGTATGAAGTTCAGGGGCAGCCTGCTAATAGCTATGTGCGCAATTACTACAGGCCTGATTTACTTGTAATGCAAGAAGTATACTTTGGATACTTAATGAATAACCTCATAGGGGTTGGGGATTTTACTGAAAACTACCAGGGCAAATTATTTGCCGCGCGCGCTGCTGCCAGTTTGGGTTATAAAAATGTTACCCTCAATACCTCATCTGATGATTTTGCGAGCGCCATAGGACACGATGGAGGCTATGGGCAGGTATATTTCAAAACAGCCACTATGCTCTATAATTTGCAATATGTGCTCGGTGATTCTTTATTCTTTAAAGCGATGCAGCATTATTTCAACCAATGGAAATTCTGCCATCCTTATTTGAATGATTTTAGAAATTCCATTACCCAATATGTACACACCGACCTTACCTGGTTTTTCGATGAATGGCTGAATACCTCAAAAACAGCCGACTATGGCATTGGAAGAATAAAGAAAGGAAAAGAAAAAGACCAATATATAATTACCTTTAAAAGAGAAGGTGATATGCAAATGCCTATTGATTTTACTGTAACAGGTAATGATTATAAAGTGTATAGTTATTATATTCCCAATTCCTGGTTTGAGAAAAAAACGAATGCCATTATTCTTCCCCGGTGGATAGGATGGGGAAAAGTAGAGCCAACATATAGCGCAGTGGTAACTGTTCCGAATGGGATAAAAAAGGTAGAAATTGATACGACTCATCGCCTGGCGGACATTAATATGTTGAATAATACTAAGCCTTTCCCCGTTAAATATTATTTTGATTCCAAAATTGCCAATACACCTGACTGGACAAACTATGAAGCCTTTGTTGGGCCTTCCATTTGGTACAACAATTATGATGGTTTGCAACTTGGCGCGCACGTACATGGGGACTACATGCTTTTCAAAGATAATTTGAATGCCACATTTTATTACAATACTCAGGTATTGACCAATTTACCGCCACATACTCCGAACTCAAACGAAAATCAACCTTTTGCTTTTATGGTTGACTATCAAACCCCTACCGATAAATTCATTACCAACTCGTCTATCAATATATATCTACAAGATATTGATGGGCTCGAGGAAGGCAAGTTGACATTCCAGGTGAAAGACAAGTCATTGAAAAATACTTTTTATGCCCAATTGAAAGCGATGTACCGCCCATTCAGTTATGACAGCCTGTATGAACTTACTCCGCATATGTATGACAATTACGGAGATGTGGTTTCCTCATGGGCATCCAATGCGTTTAATAATACTATTACCCTGGGGCTCAAACACGATTATCATTACTCCCAATATGGAAAAGGGTCGTATGAATTTAAGTTCAAGAGTTCCGCTTTTACCAACGATTATGATTATAGCCAATCTTCATTTACCTGGCTGAATACCCAAACGATATTTCAAAAATTAGTTTTGAAGACTCGTGTATTTGCGCAATACGGTGCAGGAAACACTCCTACTGAGTCTGCTTTGTATCTGGCAGGAGCCAATCCGGAAGAAATGGCTGATAATGAGTTTACGCGTGCTGCCGGAATTATACCTACCAGTTGGACTACATATAGCAACAACATAAACTATTTCCAGGAAGGAGGAGGGCTCGATATAAGGGGGTATGCCGGCTACGCCTATATTGCGCAAGATTCTAAAGGAACTCCGCTTTACGCTTACTATGGTTCCTCCGGAGTTTCTGTGAATGGTGAATTGGAGTTTAATCGCCTGATTCATTTTAATCCCCGTTTTCTGAAAAATATGTTTTCGCTAACTACTTACCTCTTCGGTGATGCGGGTGTATTGAATCTTACTCCTTATGCCAGCGAAAACCTTCCGCTTGAATTCACCAACATTATTGCCGATGCAGGTGCGGGCGCTGCACTTACCATTCAAAAGTGGGGGCCTTTGCAATTAGTGCATCCATTAACTCTTCGGTTTGACGTACCCTTTTTCCTGAACCGGGTGCCGTATGCCGAAACGAACTATGTAGAGTACAGGTTTGTGGTGGGAATTGGAAGGAGCTTTTAGTCCCCGATAACCTCCTATAGCTGTGGGTTTAATTGGTAATATTTGTTAATTGTTCCCTTATGTCGTTTTTTTTGATAACTTTGCAGCCTTTTCGAGAAAAATAATGCCGCGATTTATTAATAGTATTCGATTCACAACGGTTGTTTGTGCCGTATTCTTTTTAGCATCTTGTGGTGGCGATTATAAAAAAATCCAGAAGAGCAGCAATAGTGAATTCAAGTACAATGCTGCCGTAGCTTACTACAAATCAGGTGATTACCTGAAGGCCTTACCACTTTTTGAAACCCTCTTGTCTATTTACCGCGGAACAGATAAGGAACAGGATGTTTATTACTACTATGCCTTTACTAACTATAAGCTTAACGACTTTGTAATGGCGGGTTTCTATTTCTCCAGTTTTTACCACACTTTTCCACATGCCGACCGTGCAGAGGAATGTGAATATATGCATGCTTATTGCGAATTCCTTAGTTCGCCGGCATATAATTTGGATCAAACTGACAGTAAAAAATCAATTGAGGCATTTCAAACTTTTATTGACGATTATCCCAATAGTTCACGCATACCGGATGCCAATAAATACCTTGACTTGATAAATGCCAAACTTGAAAGGAAATATTTCGAAATTTCCAAGTTGTACTATACCATTGAATATTATCATGCCGCAAGTATCTCGCTTAGCAATTACATCAAATCATATCCCAGCAGCCAGTATAATGAAGAGGCTAGTTTCCTCATAATTAAAGCAAATTACAAGTATGCTATCAACAGCGTTTTGAAAAAGAAAGATGAAAGATTTCAGGCTGTTATCGATTCCTATCTTAAATTTGTAGATAATTACCCGAAAAGTAACTATCTGACAGATGCACAAGCTATTTACGACAATACACTTAAGCTGAAAAAAGAAATAACCTATTCCAAAAACTAATAAAATCAATCATCATGGACTATAAAAAAAGCAGTGCTCCTGCATCTACAGTAACCAGGGACGTAAGGAAACTGGAAGCCCCTATAGGCAATGTGTACGAAACAATCTGTATTATTTCGCGCAGGGCTAACCAGATTAGCAACGAAATGAAGGAAGAATTGGATAGCAAGTTGGAAGAATTTGCAACCAAAACCGATACTCTTGAAGAAGTGTATGAAAACGTAGAACAGATTGAGATTTCAAAAATGTATGAACGTTTTCCAAAGCCTTCATCCATTGCTGTGCAAGAATATGTTGACGGTAAAATATATTACCGTATGGCAGAAGATAAGAAAGACTAATACCTTAGTTATGGGTTATGAATTATGAGTTATTGAGAATGGTTTCCATGCAGTAACTTATAATTCATAACTTGTAATTTATAATTATTTATACCGTGCTGGAGGGTAAAAAAATTGTACTAGGTGTTTCCGGCAGTATAGCCGCCTACAAGGCTGTATTTTTGTTGCGATTATTAGTAAAAGAAGGGGCAGAGGTAAAAGTAATTATGACTCCTTCGGCAATAAACTTTGTTGCCCCGCTTACCTTCTCCGTTTTATCAAAAAATCCTGTTTTTATTGAATTTAGCACCTCCGGGGGCTCCTGGAATAACCATGTAGAATTGGCCAATTGGGCTGATTTAATCATTCTGGCACCAGCTTCTGCGAATACCCTTGGAAAACTTGCCCTTGGATTATGTGATAATCTTTTACTTGCTACCCTTTTCTCAGCTTCGTGCCCCATATATGTGGCACCTGCTATGGATAGGGAAATGTATATAAGCCCTTCTATTAAAGGTAATATAGCCCTTTTAAGCAAGCAAAATAGAACTATTATTCCTGCTGAAGATGGCGAACTGGCAAGTGGCCTGCATGGCGAAGGAAGGATGGCCGAACCGGAGAATATCATACGTTTCATTATTGACAAGCATTTTAAAACATTGCCCCTATATGGCAAAAAAGCATTGGTAACAGCAGGGCCAACCTATGAAGCCATTGACCCTGTTCGCTTTATAGGCAACCATTCTTCAGGAAAAATGGGATTTGCCATTGCAGAAGAATTGGCGAGAAATGGAGCGTCAGTTACCCTTGTTCATGGCCCTGTGAAGGTATCTACCCGCAATTCATCTATAAAGACTATCGGAATTACATCGGCAGAAGAGTTACGCAAAGAGTGTATAAAGTTCTTTCCGGCGGCGGATATCACTGTTATGTCGGCTGCTGTAGCCGATTATAAACCGGCCGTCTTAGCGAAAGAAAAAATAAAAAAAACGGATGCCGTGTTTCACCTGGAACTAGTTCATAATCCTGATATACTTACAGAATTGGGGACTATGAAAAAGAAAAACCAGTTGCTCGTAGGGTTTGCGCTTGAGACAAATGATGAAATGAAAAATGCGCTTGGCAAACTGAAAAAGAAAAACCTGGATGCCATCATTTTAAACTCTATGCAGACAAAAGGTGCAGGACCGGGGGGAGATACCAATAAAATAACTATTATTGACAAACAAAATAAAATAACTCCTTTCGAGTTAAAACGGAAGGATGAGGTAGCAACCGATATTGTAAACTATATTATAAAATGTTCAAAAAAGTAACTGCTTGTCTTCTGTTTTTGTTCTGTTTCTCTTTCATTTCCTTTTCACAGGAATTAAATTGCACCGTGGATATTGTATCCCCGCAAATTCAGGATGCAACTGCGCAGGCATTATTTCAAAACATGAAAAATGCCATATACCAGTTTATGAATACTACCAAATGGACCACCGATGACTTTACCAGCCAGGAAAAAATTGATTGCAGCATTTTCATCAATATAACCTCTGAAAATTCTCCGTCTGATTTTAATGCTACTATACAAATACAATCGCGCAGGCCAGTATACAAGTCATCTCTAAATAGTGTTCAGCTTAATATGCAGGACAATAATGTTGATTTGGTATATATATTGAACCAACCTTTACTTTTCAATATTAATGCGTATACGGATAACATTACTTCCATACTTGCCTATTATGCATACATGATTATTGGTACCGATTATGATACTTTTTCATCAAGCGGGGGCACACCTTATTTTCTAAAAGCTCAAAACATTGTTACGAACGCTCAATCATCTACCTATAAAGGCTGGAGCCCGCAGGATGGCGACCAAACCCGCTACTGGTTTGTATACAATACGCTAGATGAAAGCTATTATGCTCCTTTGCGCAAGGCAGCCTACCTTTATCACAGGCAAGGCCTTGATGTAATGTCTCAAAATCCTGAAAAAGGAAGGCAGGCAATTATTCAGGCTTTGCAAGATGTTCAGGAAGTATTTAATGCCCGTCCGGGTAATTACAATGTTCAATTATTCTTCAATGCTAAATCGTCAGAAATAGCTAATATCTTTTCGGAAGCGCCCGATGCTGAAAAAAAACAGGTTTTAGGCATTCTTACTGCTATTGATGCTACAGATTTAGAGAAGTATTCCGTTCTTAAAGTACAAGAATAAAGAGCCAGTAACTATTTCTCTTTCCGGCTTTATGAGTATACATCATATTGTTTGCTGATATAAAACAGTCTGTTTTATTTGTACTTGCTATATCTTGCACCCCATTAGTGTGACAGATAGATTATATTCGTATTGGAAATGAATAATATTCTATCTCTTTACCTATCTTTATATAGTATCTTTGACGACCGAAAATTATTAGTTTTTAAAAATGAATATTAGTATAATTGGTACGGGGTATGTTGGTTTAGTTACCGGTACCTGCTTTGCGGAAACAGGCAATCATGTAATTTGCGTGGATATAGATAAAGCAAAAGTGGAAGCCATGCAGAATGGTAAAATGCCCATTTACGAGCCCGATCTTGACACTCTTTTTGAAAGGAACCTGAAAGCAAAAAGATTAAGCTTTACCACCCATCTTAAGGAAGCTGTTGAATCAACCGATATTATTTTCCTTGCCCTGCCTACTCCACCCAACGAAGATGGTTCAGCTGATTTATCGTATGTGTTGAAAGTAGCCGATGATTTGGGAAAGCTGATTACTTCTTATAAAGTTATTGTAGATAAAAGTACGGTGCCTGTTGGCACATCCGAAAAAGTAAGAGCGGCTATTGCAGCTAATTGCAAGGTCGATTTTGATGTGGTTTCCAACCCCGAGTTTTTAAGGGAAGGTTTTGCCGTAGATGATTTTATGAAACCTGACAGGGTTATAATTGGTACATCCTCCGCACGGGCTAAAAAAACTATGGAAGACCTTTACAAACCTTTTGTAAGACAAGGCAACCCGGTATATATAATGGATGAACGCTCTGCAGAACTTACTAAGTATGCTGCAAATTCATTTTTGGCAACCAAAATTTCATTCATGAATGAAATAGCCAATATCTGTGAAAAAATGGGAGCAGACGTAGATGCCGTACGTATTGGAATTGGCGCTGACCAACGCATAGGGAAACGGTTTTTATTCCCGGGAATAGGATACGGAGGCAGTTGTTTTCCTAAAGATGTAAAAGCATTGGTTCAATCTTCAGGGGCATTTAATTATGATTTTAAAATATTGAAATCGGTAATGCATGTGAACGAAGTACAAAAACACTCGCTACTGCACAAACTGAAAAAGCATTTTACAAAATTAGAAGGCTTAAAAATAGCCGTATGGGGATTAGCCTTTAAGCCCGATACAGACGATATACGAGAAGCACCGGCTTTGGTGATTATTGATGAATTGCTGAAAGAAAAGGTAGAAATAAGTGCATACGATCCTGCAGCTATGGAAAATGTAAGTAAATTATATGGTGGCAGAATTTATTTTTCTTCGGATGTATATCAGTCATTGCAAGATGCTGATGCTTTAATAATAGCAACCGAATGGAGTGAATTCCGTACCCCTGATTTTAAAGAAATAAAAAATAGAATGGCTAAACCGGTTATTTTTGACGGAAGAAATTTATACGCTATAGAGCAAATGGAGCAAGAAGGATTTACCTATTATAGCATTGGTCGGAAAGATGTTATAACTTAAAGAATTTACTAGCGAACTACATGATGAAAAGAGTATTAATTACAGGCGCAGCGGGGTTTTTGGGGTCGCATCTTTGCGATAGGTTTATAAAAGAAGGTTACCATGTAATCGGCATGGATAACCTTATCACCGGTGACTTGCGCAATATTCACCACCTCTTTTCAATGGAACATTTTGAATTTTATCATCATGATGTTTCCAAGTTTGTTCATGTTCCCGGCGAACTTCACTATATATTACATTTTGCATCGCCTGCAAGCCCGATAGACTATTTAAAAATACCTATACAAACCTTGAAAGTAGGTTCATTGGGTACACATAACTTATTAGGCCTTGCCAAATCAAAAAATGCGAGGATATTGGTAGCTTCCACTTCCGAAGTTTATGGAGATCCGCTCGTACATCCGCAAACAGAAGAATACTGGGGAAATGTAAATCCTGTTGGGCCAAGAGGAGTTTATGATGAAGCCAAGCGCTTCCAGGAAGCCATGACGATGGCATACCATACCTTTCATCAATTAGATACACGGATTGTACGCATATTCAATACCTATGGGCCAAGGATGCGCTTAAATGACGGGCGTGTATTGCCCAGCTTTATCGGACAGGCATTACGCGATGAGCCACTTACGGCTTTTGGTGATGGCAGCCAGACACGTTCTTTTTGTTATGTTTCCGACTTGGTAGAGGGTATATACAGGCTATTACTTAGTGATTACGCTTATCCTGTAAATATTGGCAACCCTGCAGAAATAACGATTAATGAATTTGCCGAAGAGATATTGAAATTAACAGGTAGCAATCAAAAAATAATCCACACACCACTTCCACAGGATGACCCTAAACAACGCCAGCCTGATATTACACTTGCCAGAAAGTTATTAGGATGGGAACCCCAGGTATCAAGGGAAATAGGATTGAAATTTACCCTTGAGTACTTCAAATCTCTTTCACCGGAAGAATTACAAAGGTCAGCCCCGAGGTTCGCCTAAGTATGCAAGCAGAACTTATAAAATACCTTTCAGGATTTGTAACCGAAGCCCGCTTAAAGCGCTTTGAAGAGGTTCTTGCTAGTCGCACCAAACATATAGCCATCGGCCTTGAAAATATATACCAGCCTCATAATGCGAGCGCTGTACTTCGGTCCTGTGACTGCTTTGGCATACAGGATGTCCATATTGTTGAAAACGAAAATAAATATACTTACAACCCTGATGTATCGCTTGGTTCAGAAAAATGGCTTACATTAAATCGGTATAATGACGATACTCACACCCTGGATAACTGTATTGATGCACTCAAAGCAAAAGGCTATGCTATTGCAGTAACATCGCTACACAAAGATAATTACACCATTGAAGAAGTGCCGCTGCACAATAAATTGGCTCTTTTCTTTGGAACGGAAATGAGAGGTGCAACAAAAGAGCTGGAAAGCAAAGCCGATATGTATGTAAAGATCCCCATGTTGGGTTTTACCGAAAGTTTTAATATTTCCGTCGCAGCAGCCATCAGTATGTATGCCTTATCTTCAAGGCTAAGAAAGGAAAATATCGCGTGGCAATTGAGCGAACAAGATAAAGAAATACTTCGTTTGCAATGGCTACGAAACACTATTCCAAAAGTAGATTTGCTGGAGAAGGATTTTTTGCAAAAGCAGAAGTAAATATCTTAATCTTCAAACGCAATTAGTACGCTGTCCCCTTCTTTTAAACCTAACAGTTCTGAAATATTTCCACGGTTAATAGCAATTTCAAGTAGTCCGGAGCCAGTAAACAAAGCTACCAACTCCCCTCCCCCAACGTCATTATAGGTATTGGAGATAGATTCTACCGGGTTTCTTTTTACATCTATTGAAAACTTCCTCCCTCTTGCTACTTGTTCAAATAAAGCCTTTTCCAGATTGAAAATGCAATTACCATATTCATCTACATATACTACCGATGAACGGATGCTTCCGTCATTATATATAGGTTGCCATGCCGTAAGCTGCACGTAGTTTTTATACTCCTGCCCTATTTCTGTTAAACTGCCACCTGTTGCAATGTGTACCGCTGCTTTCGTCATTATATCCTTTGCAGTAAATGCTAATGCCGCAGGGTCGGGAGGAATAGTAATTTCAAAAACTTGTGCAGAAGGATTACTGAATACAAGGCTGAACAATCCATTGTCTGGGCCAATAAAATAATGACCTTCTGTTTTCATAATCAATATGCGTGAATGCGGACTGTTCAGCGCATCCACCGTAACTATATGAATGCTTTCCTCGGGAAATTGTTTGTATACATTCTTTATGATAAAGGCTGCTGAGCTAACATGGAATGGACGTATAGAATGGGTAATATCAACCATCACAGCCCCAGGCAGGCCTCTAAGGATGGCCGCTTTTACACTTGCCACATAAAAGCCCGAATTTCCCATGTCGGTAGTTAGTGTTATTACCGACATCTTAAGGTAGAGTTAAGGATAATAGCCTTCAACGAAAAGTTATAATTTGAAGGTTGTTTAAATCTTTTCATAAAGTCCAAAATTAAACATTCTATCTCTACTTACATTTGCAATACACCTATTCCACCCTATTATGCCGGAAAAAGATATATTTATAGAAGACATCCCACTCATTGAACTTTATGGTATAAATGACTCCAGGATGACTATTATCAAGGAGTATTTTCCAAAACTGAAAATAGTAGCCCGAGGCGATTCTTTGCGAATATCCGGGTCACATGAAAGCATAGAATCTTTCAGTAAAAAAATAATGAGGTTGCAGGAACACTATCGCAAATATGGAGTACTGAATGATGCGGATGTTGAAAGAATAATGCAGGCAGGCGACGCACCCGAACAAGCAACTGAAACAGGTGAAAACCACATAATCGTATATGGCAACAATGGCTTGGTAGTAAAAGCCCGCACAGTCAACCAACAAAAGATGGTGGAAGCCAGCATGAAAAATGACCTGGTATTTGCCGTAGGTCCTGCGGGAACAGGTAAAACATATACAGCAGTTGCCCTTGCAGTAAGAGCATTGAAAAATAAAGAGGTTCGTAAAATAATACTTACGCGCCCTGCTGTGGAAGCCGGAGAAAGCCTCGGGTTTCTTCCCGGTGACCTAAAAGAAAAATTAGACCCCTATCTTCAGCCTTTATATGATGCACTATATGATATGCTTCCACCTGAAAAACTGGAAACCTATCTTGAAAATAAAATAATTGAAGTGGCTCCTTTGGCATTTATGAGGGGAAGAACACTCAATAATGCATTTGTAATATTGGATGAAAGCCAGAATACAACGGAAAATCAAATGAAGATGTTCCTTACCCGTATGGGAAGCTCCGCTAAGTTTATTGTTACAGGTGACACCACTCAAACAGATTTACCTTTCAAACAGCCATCGGGACTTATTCATGCTATAGAGATATTTAAAGATGTTCCGGGCATTGAAGTTATTTTCCTTGATGCTTCCGATGTGGTAAGGCATAAGCTGGTAAGAAAAATACTCAGTATCTACGCTGAACCAAGAAAGAAAAAGACGACTACTGAAAAATAGATTAAGCCTTCATCAGAAAAACTTATTGCCTTACGAAAAAGGGATGGTGAGTAAGTTTTTATAATATTCTGCCTGCAAAGTTTAGTGTTCAAAACGGTTTCGTTTATATTTGCAGCGTCAGATATATTTCTTAATTGATAATTTCGAATTCTTAATCAAATAAATGCCATGCAAACCATAACTGCTACCCATTTTAACTTCCCAGGTCAAAAGAGCTTTTACAAAGGAAAAGTTCGCGATGTATATAATATTAATGACGAGTTGTTAGCCGTGGTTGTAAGCGACCGCGTTTCGGCATTCGACGTAGTACTGCCTAAAGGCATACCATACAAAGGGCAAGTGCTGAACCAAATTGCAGCCCATTTTATGAAAGCTACTTCCGACATTGTTCCTAACTGGATAACAGATGTCCCCCACCCCATGGTTAGTGTTGGCAAGTTATGCCAACCATTTAAAGTGGAAATGGTTATCCGTGGGTATCTTTCGGGCCATGCCTGGAGGGAATATAAAGCCGGAAAAAGAGCGATATGCGGAGTACGTATGCCGGAAGGACTGCATGAAAATGATAAATTCAGGGAACCCATTGTAACTCCTACCACTAAGGCAGATGAAGGACATGATGAAGATATCTCCAAAGAAGAAATCATTAAACGTGATTTAGTTTCTAAAGAGCATTATGAACAATTGGAAAACTATACCCGCCTTCTATTTAAAAGAGGCACTGAAATGGCTGCCAAGCAAGGTTTAATATTAGTTGATACGAAATATGAATTCGGCCTATGTGATGGTAAAATCTACTTGATTGACGAAGTACATACACCTGATTCTTCGCGCTATTTCTATTCGGAAGGCTATGAAGAAAGGCAAAAAAACAAGCAACCTCAAAAGCAATTATCAAAAGAATTTCTGCGTGAATGGCTTATCTCTAAAGGATTTCAAGGATTGGAAGGACAACAAGTTCCGGTTATGGATGATGAAATTATAAAGGCCGTATCTAACCGCTATATTGAGCTATTTGATCAAATAACAGGAACAAAGTTTGTACCTGCCCTAGGAGGAGACAACCTTGAAAAAGAAATTGAAAAGAGTGTTGTTCAATACCTGAATAGTAAAGCGGCAGTAAAGGCTTAATTCACATTAAAAACATGAAAAGGTGGACATTGTTCCACCTTTTTTATTTCTATAAAATATCACTAAAAAATACACAAACAAAAAAGGTTGAAACTTTTGGTCTCAACCTTCTTTTAATACTTATTTAATAAGAACTATTCTGCAGCTGGTGCGTCAGGAGTTTCGTTGATTGCTTCTTTCACACTTTCTACAGTTGCAGCATCAGCAGCAGCTTTTTTATCGGAAATAGCTTTTGCTTTTGCATCACGAACTGCTTTTTCAGCTTCAAAACGTTGTTTATATGCGTCCTTATGAGCATTTTCTTTCTTTTCTTTATGAGCAGTGATTAACGCGCCCTTGTCGCTTTCCCATTTAGCATACTTGGTTTCGGCATCTTCCATAGAAAATAAGCCTTTCTTAACCCCTCTGTGCAAATGTTTTTTATACATAATGCCTTTATCAGAAAGGATATTCCGACAGGTATCTGATGGAACAGCACCTTTTTCCATCCATTCCAACGCTTTTTCGCTATTGATTACAATTCCATCATGGTCAAACTTAGGATCGTAGGTACCTAATCTTTCCACATATCTTCCATCACGTGGAGAACGGGAGTCAGCTACCACAATATGATAGAAAGGTTGTTTCTTTTTTCCTTGTCTTTGTAAGCGAATTTTTAATGGCATTTGTCTGATATTATTTTTAGGGCTGCAAAGATAAATAAAAATGTTGAATGTTAGATGCTGAATACTGAATTAATTAATCAAAAAAATTGATTTCCTTCACTTATCTTGAATAATTAGGGGCTTCGCTGGTGATAAATATATCATGCGGATGGCTTTCAGCCATTCCGGCGGGAGATATTCGTATAAATTTGGCCTGTTGGAGCGCCTGGACATTTTTTGCACCACAATATCCCATACTTGCACGCAGACCGCCAACCAATTGGTAAATAACTTCAGCCATAGTACCTTTATATGGAACTCTACCTGAAATACCTTCCGGAACTAATTTCTTAATATCGTCTTCCGCATCCTGGAAATAACGGTCTTTGGAGCCATGTTGCATAGCTTCCAATGAGCCCATACCACGATATGTTTTAAACCTCCTGCCTTCATATATAATGGTCTCACCGGGAGATTCTTCCACTCCGGCAAATAAAGAACCTATCATAACGGAAGCTGCACCCGCTGCAATGGCTTTGGCAATATCGCCTGTGTAACGAATTCCACCATCAGCTATTACGGGTACATTATATTCTTTCACAGCCTTGGCCACATTATAAACAGCCGTAAGCTGAGGTACACCTATGCCAGCTATAATACGAGTAGTGCATATAGAACCGGGGCCGATACCTACTTTTATTCCATCCACGCCCACTTTGGCAAGTGCAAGGCCTGCTTCTGCAGTTGCTACGTTTCCTGCAACCACATCAAGAGCAGGGAATTTCTTTTTAAGTTTTTTAACTTCTTCCAACACCCTTTTGGAATGTCCGTGTGCAGTATCCACCACTATGGCATCTACTCCTGATTTTACAAGCGCTTCAGCACGGGCAATCATATCAGCTGTAATACCTACAGCAGCAGCTACCCTCAATCGGCCATACTTGTCTTTACAAGCATTAGGGTGAAGATGTATTTTTTGTATGTCTTTATAAGTAATAAGGCCTACCAGTTTACCGTCGCCATCAATAACAGGTAGCTTTTCAATCTTATATTTTTGCAATATCTGCTCTGCTTTACTAAGGTCAGTTCCTGCTTTGGCTGTTACAATATGGTCCTTGGTCATTACCTCCTTAATGTTGCGGCTCATGCTTTTTTCAAAGCGCAAATCGCGGTTGGTAACAATGCCCACTAACCTATGCTTGGAAGTAACCACCGGTATGCCCCCTATTTTATTGGCACGCATAAGGTTGAGCGCATCACCTACAGTAGCTGATTCCAAGACCGTAATCGGGTCCTGTATCATGCCGCTTTCATAACGCTTTACACGCCTTACCTGTTCGGCTTGCTGGGCTATGGTCATGTTTTTATGCAACACGCCAATACCGCCTTGACCGGCAATAGCAATAGCCATTCGGTATTCGGTAACCGTATCCATGGCAGCGCTAATAATTGGGGCATTAATGGGGATATTCCTTGTAAACAATGAAACAATATTTGTTTCTCTCGGTAGTACGTCGGAATAGGCTGGTACCAATAGAACGTCGTCGTATGTCAGACCTTCTTCGGTAAATTTATCATCGTATGATTTCACAACAAAACTTTTGCAAATATACCGCAAATAATCCACATGGAAAGAAAAAACATCGTTCGTGGAAAAATAAGCCTTTTTCTGTGCAAACAAAAAAGCCGCATATTATTACATAACGCGGCTTTTACTATCTATTAGCTCTTGTTAGAAATTATTTTCATCGGCACTTGGCCCGTAGCTACCGGGAATAGGTATATCGAGCAAACGAAGATATACACCCAATTGAGCCCTGTGATGCACAATTTGGCAATAAGTCATGCGTATCACTTCTCCCTTGGTTGATTTGCTGTAGATAGTATCACCACCGCGCATAACCCAGGTTTTCGAAAGAATATCATCTTTAGCTTTCACCAAGCTGTCTTTACCTTCCGTCAGTGAATTTTCCAATAATTCTAATAGCTCATTATTGTTTTTTACCACTTTAGGAACATAGGTACTGGCATTAAAATCAAGTTCATCTGTTTCAAGAGCCATTTTAACCCATGATGGCAATTCGGCTATATGCGTGGCCAAACGCCCCATGGTCATGCTTTTTTTATGAGGCTGCCAGTCAAGCCTGTCATCAGGTACTCGTTGTAACATTTTACGGGTTGTCTCGGCTTCCTGTTCCATTTCTTTCAGAAACATTTCAGTCATTTCCATAGTTTAAATTTTAAGGTTATTGATTGTTTTTATTTAGCGCTTTTTTCACGATTTTTAGTAATTAGCAAACGGACTATCTTCTCTCCCCTCACAGCAAAGAAATAATCCAGGTAAGTAGGATCGGGTGATTTTGATTTGTCGTATGTTCCATCTGTTAAGGCCGTAATCAGATATTCACCATAATGTTCCACTGCTTCGTCTATTTTAAATGTTATCTTATCCCCTATCATCTCTTTATCACTCCATTTCTTAATAGCGTCCACACCCCAAAAGTTTCGCTGAAAATCATTGCAAAGGGCATCATTGGCGAAGCAGGCTATGAAACCATCGCCATCATGGCTGTTAAGTGCATTAATAAAGGATTGAATAACTGTAGGTAATTGCGTTTTTGTTATCATATTATATAGTTTAATTAGTTACATCCAAATGGTTAATAATAATGCTACTGATAGCCATGCGCCGGCAATAAAAGGCCCCATTGTATCCTCCTTTGTATCTTTGTTTTTTATATGCGTGTAGACTGCTCCGCTTAATAACACAGCATAAATAGGGATGGAATAAAGCCTTGTTAGTGGAAATAACAGCAAAGAAGCTCCAGTAACCTCTACAAACCCAATAAGGCGCATAGCAAATATGGAATAGCCCCATTTTGCAAACATTTCTACCTTTTGTTTTTGAGCAATTATCTTGTGGAATGCATGAATATAGATGAGAAGAGCAAATCCGGCCGATAATAACCAGAAAATAATAGTAACGATTGTTTTTGTTTCCATAGCGTTTATTTTAATTTTATGCAAATCAACAACTGAGGAGTGACAACCTTATGTCAGTAGTATAAAAAGAATTTGCTTGCATATTCTTTTTATACCTGATTTCGAATCAGTCCCCTCCATATGGGCTATGAAACAATAGGGGCATTCTACATCGCTGCAGAACGCTGAATTATCATAGTAAATGCTATTGCAATAGTCTATTAACTTGATAAAGCCTCTGCGAATACGGATATTTGTTTTCATAATGGCATAATTATTTATGCCGCAAAACAAACACCACCAAATGACAACCTTATGTCAGCA
>Ga0206881_10136_pt1 | contig 22189 bp, 14 predicted proteins | sample Alteio_BWOrgCont_3_FD_152867 | JGI IMG/M metagenome (GOLD analysis project Ga0206881, IMG submission 152867) | Enriched cells from forest soil in Barre Woods Harvard Forest LTER site, Petersham, Massachusetts, United States -... | ecosystem: Environmental > Terrestrial > Soil > Temperate forest >...
AATCGATTCGGCAGACGGTACCAGTTGCACAATTGGTTGCACAGTTATTCCGAGCTGCAAGTTCTCCCGAATTTCAGGCCGGCCTTCCGAACTAACTCATTGAATCCATTTAACAGAGGCAGGAGCGAGTGAGTTTTCAAGACCTTCGCTTTCAACCACTCAGCTCGCCGTCCTCAATTCACGAGAAGAAGGATCAACGTGGCGGCTGTCGCCAAATGAAGCAGAAAATGCGCAGTGTTTGGGACCATTCCGTTGCGCGGCGGCAAGGGGCAACGCTGAACCAACTCCCTCAGTATCGAGTCGCACTCCATGGATTCCATGTCCACTTTGTGCATGTGCGCAGCAAGCACCCAAAACCACTGCCGCTCAGCATCACGCATGGCTGGCCGAGAAGCTTCGTCGAAATGGTGAAACTCATCCCGCTCTTGACCGATCCCGTGGCGTACGGCGGAAGCGCGGAAGACGCCTTCGATGTGATCGTCCCCTCTTTACCGGGCTATGGATTCTCTGATCGGCCTACGGAGCGGGGAATGAACCCGTTCAAGGATACCGGTAGTGGCTTTAAGGACGACAAGCTAAAGAGCGAGGACTTCTTCTACGCTGAGCACGACCCGTACATCACGTTCAAATCTTCGAAGATCGTACAGACGGGTCCGACCACGTTTGACGTACCGGGCACTTTTACCAGCGGATGCGCAATCTTTACCTTCTCAGCATGGGGAAGCAGATAATCATAGATCCAGCCGGTGAAGATCGTCGCTTCCATTGCACTGCTGCAGCCAATCTGCCAGTGCGATCAAATCTCGAGTGAATGTACCGAACCGACGGACCGAATCGATGTCGCGATCCGGAGGAACCGCAACAAAGATCTCTTCGGCGCCGATATCAATCCCCGCCGCATCGGGGTGCATAATCGGCAGCATCCGTCCACTCAATCTTGGCTTGCCCTTGGACTTGCTGGTCATCGTAGGCTCCTTCTGCTGGAGCTGCGGCCCGGGGTTACGTCACGAACAAACTCCTGAACGGGATCGCCGCACGAAGCGGACGTCACCACTGACCTCTACGTGACCTCGGACCCACGCTTAACAACGGGCTCTGCTTCAGCACCAATGTCGACGCCGGGCTGTAGTCGCATGCTCCAGCGCATCCAGTATGCTCTGCTCCTGTTCATCCCGTCCCTCTTGGGACGCCCCATCAAATGCTTAGCATTCAAACAATCCGACCTGAACCCGCGATTTGACCCTTCAACCCGTCTGGATGAGCGCGTGATCTGTTCGCGACAAGTGAGACTTTAGGCGAGAATTATTTACTCATCACTAGTCGATTTGGCAAAGACGAAGGGCGAACACGGATCATCCCAGCTATAGCGTTAGGGTGTGGCGCTGGCAGCGTCTTTGTCTGGGTGCTGACCAGACTCGACTCGCATATCGTGAAATATCTTCTCGAGTTGGTCCTTCATCCGCTTGTATTTCAAATACTCCGCCACCTGCTGTTTTGCTTCATCCGTCTTTCCTTGCTGGCGGTACATTGTTGCCAGACGGTAGTGAGCTACATAATTCGTGGGGTCGAGCTGAATTGCCCGCTCAAACATTTGCTGCGCCTCCTCGCGCTGATTCATCATGGCGAGCACCTTCGCCAGCTCCGTATAGGCGTCAGGATCATTCGGATTAAGCTGCAGGGCGCGTGAATCATCGGTTAAAGCAGTCTTCAGATCCGCGTTCTTCTGTGCAATCATTCCCAGTGAGAGCTGCGCCTTCTCATCGCGCGGATTGACTTCCAGAGCCGCTTTGAATTCAGCTTCCGCCTGGGCTTGCAGGTTCTTTTCGGTGGAATGAGAGAGGAGATCCCCTAATTCTGAGTGGAGACCGGGGAGCCGGGGATTAATTGCAATTGCCTCGCGGTAATTTGCGATGGCCGGATCGGTGTCGCCATGCCGTGACAGCTCGCGCGCCATGACCTGATGCATCTCCGCACTGCCGGGGTCGCTGAGCGCCAGAGTCAGCATCGCGCGGCCTGCAAGGTCAGAGTAGATCCGATACGACATATAGAGCAGAGAGACGTCGGTAGGTCGGGAGGCGAGGAGAGCCGATACCGTAGCCGCAGCCTTGTCCAGATCACCGGCCGCAGTATAGTTGTCGATCAGTGCCATGCCCACGTCGAGCTTTAACTTTTCTTCCTCGAGATGTGGGAATGCTGCTTCAAGGTCGGCTCGGCTGGCGCTTGCGTCGTTCAAGCGACCTTCAGCGAGGCCCAGCAATGCTTGAATTTTCCACAGTCCGGGTTGCAGCTTGACCGCAGATCGCAGATGGGGGACCGCTCCGGCGGAGTCTCCACTGAAGAAGAGCAGCACTCCGAGATTTCCTTGAGCATCGACATTGTTCGGATCAAGCACAACGATGGACTGAAACTCAGGAATAGCCAGATCAGGCCGCTGCTGTGCTAGAAACGTGTGTGCCTTTTGGCTGTGCTGTTCAACTTGCTGTTGCTTAGTCGCGGTTGGCTGAGCGATCCCGGTGGCGATGAGCGTCAAACCAAATCCAAAAACAAAGATCCTTTTTTCTGCACCAGTCATAACACCCAAATCATATATAGCTGCAACTCACTCGGATATTCCGGCGAAAAAGAAAGAGACGGCTTTTAAGGCCGTCTCCGAAGACTAATAGAGCTCAATTTCGTTAGAAAGAGAGCCGGGCGCCAAGCTGCATGGTCCGGGGTCCTCCGACTGTGTTATTGATCTGTTGGGATCCGGCAGCATCAATGTCAAAAGGTTGACCAACTTGTTGGTTGCTCCCGACTTGCACAAATTGGTTCGGCACGTAGAAGCTCGGATGGTTGAAGACGTTGTTGGCGTCGGCACGAATCTGAAGCTTCACCTGCTCCGTGATAGAGAAGACCTTAGCCGTGGAGAGGTTGACGCGATTGTACCCGGGCCCATACACACTGTTTCTTCTTTCATCGCCAAACGTATAGTTTGCGGGCAGGGAGAAAGCGGCCGGGTTATACCAGTGATAGATCGACCGATTAGCCGGTCTTGTGCTGATCCCGCTCCTATTAGGAAATTGCTGAAAGTTCTGCGCCTGCGAATTGGAAACGTCCTGCATGATCACTGTAAATGGGTTTCCTGACGAGAGAACAATGGTGCTGGAGGCCTGCCAGCCTCCGAGAATTCCATCGAGAATCCGGTTGTTGTTCAACGAGAAGCGCTTGCCGCGTCCGACAGGCAACTCATACACTATGCCCCCTTTGAACGCGTTGCGCACATCGAAGTTGGAGGCCCCATAGTTGGCTCGCGGATTGTACGAGTTCTGGTAATACTGGTCTCCGGCACGGCCGCCCCAGCCAGATGAATCCTGCTCGTCAAGCATATGCGACCAGACATAGTTGAATTGGAAGCCCACGCCGGACGTGAAGCGTTTTTGGATCGAAGCCTGCAGCGAGTTGTAGTTGGAAATGCCATTAACTGTACCCGAATTGGAAAAGATGTTCACGTACTGGGGATAGGGCTTGGCCCCAAAGTCGTTGGCAGACAGACTGCCCTCAGGCACCTGGTTGATATCAACCGGGAACGCCAGGTTGAAGCCGTGGCTGGCGACGTAGGCGAGTTCGGCCACCATATTCGTGCCGAGAGAGCGCTGCATGGCAAAATTCCATTGATAAATCTTGGGTATAGGGGTGTGGTATTGGTTGAAGCTGACACCCTGTCCGTTGTGTGCCGCCGGATCAGTAGATGCTGGCGTATAAGGCAGGTTTGCGCCGGTTCCGCCAAGCAGCACGACGGGCGTGATGCCACCGGTCGTGTCGCTCACGTTTCCCGACGAGCTGACCTCGGCGCCCATTCCTGCGCCGTAGGTATCGAGGCTCCAGTTATAGGCATATACGCCAAACCCACCACGGATAGTCGTGTCTGGACGCGGAAGCCAGGAGAACCCGACACGGGGCAGAACCGTACCAAATACATTCGACTGAAGCGACGTACGACCGTTTGTATGCGTAGTGCCATACCAGAATGCCCCCAGAGTATTGGTGGCAGGATTTGTAATAGTCGGGTCGAAGACGGCCATATTGTTTTTGACTTCGTTCCAACCATGGCGAATCTGGTACCGTATGCCGAAATTCAAAGTCAGATTCGGACGGGCCTTGAAGTCGTCCTGAATAAACATCTGCACATCCTTGAGACGGCCACCGTATTCGGGCGAAACGGTGGCGTTCCACGACTGGGCCGTGCCGAGAAGGAAATCCGCGTAATTCAGTCCAGTATTCGCATTTGGTGTAGCCACGCCCTGCGAGTTCAGCGTCCATTGCTGGGTGTACTGGCCGGAGAAGTTCAGGGTTCCCGCGTTGACGTTGCCCCATGCTGTGGAGTTGTCCTGGTAGATAAGCACCTCGCCGCCGAAGTGCAGGATATGCTGGCCGCGGATGAGGGTTACAACGTCAGAGGGATCGAAGACGTGCTCCTTGTAAACAGCGTTGGCGCTGGGATTGATCCAGGCATACGGATAGGGGGCGCTGAACTGGACTGCGGGGAAATCATCGGCCTTGGCAAACTGCCAGCCAAGCTTAGCGGCATAACCTTTGTTCAGAGCCTGGTCGACAAAGAAGTTTCCTTGCCAGGTGTAGCCGAGGCGGCCCTCATTAATAAAAGTGGGACTGATGTTCCAGACGTCGGTGATCTGCGCGTTGTTGTTGTCCACGTCACCTGATTGGCAACCCACGGGACAGAATGTAACCGAGCTGGGATAAAACTGCGGCGTGTCGCTTTGGGTGTCGGACATGGTGATCCGATTATTGGGGGTGACGTCCCAGTCGAGGCGGCCGAAGTATTTTCTGTACGGGGCAGGCTGAAGAACCTGGGTAAAGAAGTTGTTCTGAAGTAGGCCGGCCGAGTTCAGGCTCCCTGGGACAAACTTCCCATTGGGGATGTGGTTAGAAGGCGTGGGGTAAAACTGCTGGAATGCGGCGGAAACGTTGTCGAACATCGATTGCGGAATAGCGTTTGAGCCGTACTCTTCCAGGAAGGACTTGCGGATGGGATAAGGATTGCCGTTGGAATCGGTGCCGATGGTCTGCGTGGTGGGGTCGTAGATGAGCGGCTGGCCGGTAAAATCGCCGCCCAAAACGGCTGTGGTGGGAACGCTTTGGAACGTGCTGTAGGCGCTATGATTGATGGTTTGGTCGTAGTTGAAGTAGAAGAACATCTTCTTCCTCAAGATGGGACCACCTATCGATCCACCGAAATTGTCATAGCGAAGGAAGTTCACCGCTACTTTGTTGCCGAAACCATAAGGGGGAGCGTTCAGCGCGTCGTTCTGAAAGTACTCGTATGCGGCGCCATGGAACTCGTTGGTGCCGCCCTTGCTGATCTGGTTGAAGACGACTCCACCGATACCGTATTGCGCCGAGAAAGACGATGTTTCGACTTGAAGTTCGGACACTGTTTCAAAGATGGCCGGGTTGGCGTTTTGACTATGCGAGAGCGTAGTTGAAGCGCCGTCGGCAAGTACATTGCTATAGGGAAGATTGCCGTTTATGGATGCCACCTGCCCAGGATTCGAAGAATCTGCTCCATTGGGTTGCTTTGCCGTGCCTGCTGCGCCAGGGAGCAGGACGATGAAGTTCTCCCAATCCTGACCCACCTGCGGAAGTTGCGACATTGCTTTTGCTTCAAGAGTTGTGCTCTGTTCTCCTGTTTCTGTCTTGAGCAGGGGTACGTCTGAGGTGACTGACACCACCGTGGTTGCGGAGCCGACTTTCAGCTGGGCGTTGACGGTTGTGAACCCGACCTCGAGCGTGATAGGGCCACGCTCCAGTCGGTCAAAGCCTTCCCTCGTGAATGTGATCTTGTAATTTCCGGTTACGATCGAGGACGTGTCATAAATACCGTCCTTATTGGTGAAGAATTCTTTCGAGACACCGGTGTCAACATTCAGCACAGTGACTATGACCTGAGGAATCAACGCTCCTGTCGGATCGGTAACAGTACCCCGAATGTCGCCGGAGTTTACACTTTGTGCAAGAGATGCCCCGCTTCCGACGATCAGCATGAGGGGCACAGCCCATCGCAACGCCTTCTTCATGACAGCCTCCTAAAAATACCTGCCAGTACGACCGTTCCGTCTTTTCTTTAGCGAGGTCTTCGGATAGGAAGTCCACCGCCCGCCAGCAGTTACCAGAATCACTCTCCTGTGGCTATAATCTTGGCTAAGGAAATCGGTTTCCCCAGAAAGGAAATCGATTTCCCCAAATAAGATCAGGTCTCGTGAACAGGATTGTCAAGAGGCCTTTGTGTAGGATCGAAAAGCGTAAATCTTTCATCGGTTAACCGGGCTGCCGAAATTTGCCGAGCCTGTTGCTGTCCGCGAGGAGACAATGGGAAAATCCGATCGCCGTGCCTTCCTGAAGTTTTCCGCACTTGCTGCTGCATCGTCGGCTGCATCAGGTTCTCTGCGCGCGCTGGATGCCGGGAATCCGGCCGACGCCACTCAAATCAAAGCGTGGCGCACTTCCGGCCGACAGCGGTTTGAGCCCATTGAGGCGCCTGCCTGGCAGGGGGAGGTCGAGGTGTCGTGCGTGAACATCCGCCTCGATCCGAATCAGCGCTATCAGCAGATGCTCGGATTCGGCGCGGCCCTCACCGACGCCACCTGCTATCTCCTGGAACAGGTCGGCGCACAGAAGCGAAAAACCATTCTTGACGAGTGTTTCGGCGGATCAGGCCTGCGCTTCTCGGTGGCGCGCACCACGATTGGATCCAGCGATTATTCGGTCAGCGCGTATAGCTACGACGAGACGACTGCACCCGATCCCGATCTCACGCATTTCAGTATTGAGCACGACCGCGCATACATCCTGCCTCTGCTTCGGGAGGCGCGCCAGATTAATTCAGAACTGTTTTATTTCTCGTCGCCGTGGAGTCCGCCCGGATGGATGAAAGCCGGAGGCTCCCTGCTTGGCGGCTCAATGCGCAAGCAGTACTTCCCGGCCTACGCACAGTATTTTGTGAAGTTCCTGCAGGGCTACTCGACCGAAGGAGTAAAGATTCAGGCTGTCACTGTCCAGAACGAAGTAGATACGGATCAGGATGGACGCATGCCGCAGGCGCTCTGGGGGCAGGAGTACGAGATGGACTTCGTCAAGGGGCATCTCGGTCCGGCGCTGCAGCAGGCTTCGCTCGATACAAAGATCTGGATTCTCGATCACAACTACAGCCTCTGGGGACGCGTGGTGGACGAGCTCAGCGATCCCGATGTGTACAAATTTGTCGATGGAGTTGCCTGGCACGGTTATGTCGGATCTCCTACTGCCATGACTCGCGTGCACGAGATGTTCCCGGATAAACATGCTTACTGGACCGAAGGGGGCCCGGATTACAAGGACCCGAAATACGCTACCGATTGGGCGAGTTGGTCCAGCACGTTTACCGGAATCCTGCGTAACTGGGCCAGGTGCATTGTGGCCTGGAATCTGGTGCTCGACGAAAACGGCCGGCCCGACATCGGCCCGTTCGACTGCGGAGGAGTGGTCACGCTCAATTCCAAGACGCACGAGATTTCGCGCAGTGGCCAGTTCCATGCCTTTGCCCACTACTCGAAAGTGATTCAGCGTGGCGCGCTGATCTTTGCGTCGTCGGGGGATGTCCCCGGCATCGATCACGTCGCCGCAGAAAACCCGGATGGCAGCCGTGTGCTGATTCTCACCAACCAGGGTCACGAACAGCAGTTGCAGTGTACGCTTCGAGATCAGGCGTTAAGTCTCACACTTCCACCGGACTCGATCACTACGCTGTCATGGTGAACCTTCAGTCTTACTTTGTCGGTGTGATCACAATATTGCGAAATGCGACGTGACCCTTCTCACTGCCTTGCAGATAGATCGGCCCAGGCAAAGCTTCGTGGCTATCTACCGCGCCACCTGTAATGCCGGGGATCTCCTGGTTATCGATAACCGTCTTGCCGTTCAGAACCACCGTGACTTTTCTTCCGATCAGAGTAATGTCGAAGGTCTGCCATACATCCGGCGTCCGCGGCTGTTCGGGTGACGGAGCAAGAAAGCCATAGACGCCTCCGGTATGGTGGCTTGCCGGCTCTGCTTCTGATTCGGTTTCGATTTGAACTTCGTAGCGGCCGCGAAGATAGACTCCGCTGTTAGATTCCTTGCCGCAGTTAAATTCAATATGCAGTTTGAGGTCCTGAAACTTGGAAACACTGACAAGCTCAGGGCCGTTTCCGGGGCTGACAAGGGTTCCGTCCTGCACTGTCCACACGGGCGGACCTGGTTTGCTCATCTTCCAGCCGCTCAGGTCCTTTCCATTGAACAACTGAATTGGCTTGCCCCACACCGGTTCAGTTGCTCGCGCAAGAGAAGGCGCCCTTACGCCCACCCATTGCCAGGATTTTCCGTCCGGACCATTGACCGTTCCCGTCAGGGTCTTGCCTGTTAACTTGCCTTGAAATACGAGATCGGCCTTGCCGCCTTCCTCTTCTTTGGATGAAACAAATGTGATCTGGCCATCTGACACGTCAACCTTGGGCAAAGGCCGGGCATTTCCCCAGCGACCCACAAACTGTGCCCTCAGTTGTCCATCTTCCTGCTGTACTTCGAGCCACGAAGGATACTCTAGATCCGGAGCCTTCAATGTAAGATCCCATCGCCCAAGAAAAGGCCCGGCTGAAGACGAACCTTTACCTGCCGTCTGCGAATACATCAAGATGGGGGCGAAGATCAGGGCAATGGCTGTGATAAGGCTGGCCCTCTGAAATTTCACGATAATCAGAACTCCTTTGTCTTGGCTGACCTGAAGAATGAACTTCGACGAAGAGCGAGAACACCTGCCGGCTCATCCGAGTGATTTGATCGTTCCAGAAGCGGCGTCCCAATAGACCGGACTCTTGCGGAAATAGGATTCATTCGCAAGGTGACAAGCCAACGCCGCGTTGTGGCCGAAGACGGCATCCTGTACAACCGGCTTCCGTGACCGGACAGCTTCGAAGAACTTCCAGAGATGCGGCTTGAGGTCGTCATAGTCGTTTCCGTTGAAGGTGATCGACTCAGGTGCCGGTTCCTGTCCGGGAATGGGATCGTGGTCCTCATGCCACTGTTTGACGTAGGTGTTTTTCATGGCAGATGGAAACGACGCTGAATAATAGCTTGGCGCGGTATCGACACCGGGTTGCGGAACATACGTAACGCTGAACTCGCGGAGCTCGATGGCGCCTTTCGGCCCCTGAAAACGCGTGACCTCGGTCGACTCGCATGCGAGAGTTAGCCGCATATAGACAGGAATGCCGCTGTACTCAAAAAGAACGGGGTGCACGTCGGGCATATTGCGCCCGTCCTTCCAGCGGTAAATGCCTCCAAATGCCGACACACGTTTCGGAAATTCATTGATGCCCAGAACAAATTGCATGCCGCTGATCAGATGGACAAGCAGATCTCCGGCAACACCGGTCCCGTACTCCTTCCAGCAGCGCCACCGCGCAAACCGATCTGGATCGAAGGGTATTTTCGGCGCTGTTCCCAACCATGTGTCCCAGTCCACATTCTGAGGTGACAAGTCAGGCGGAGGAGGGTATTCCCAGGCGCCATTGGGATCATTGCGTCCGTAAGTTGCTTCGACAAGATTCAACTGTCCGATTGCCCCTTTTTCGTAGAGTTCCTTCGCCTTTGCGCAGAGGACTGAACTGGTTCGCTGTGCGCCTATCTGAACGATTCGATCCGTCTTCTTCGCTGCAGCGACCACCGCCAATCCGTCGGTTGGATTGTGAGACATCGGCTTTTCACAATACACGTCCTTGCCTGCAGCCAGAGCGTCCACCACCACCTGCCTGTGCCAGTGGTCGGGGACAGCCACGATGATGGCGTCGATATCTTTCGCGTCGAGTAGCTCCTGATAGCGGCGAGTTGTCCGTATGGGTTTTCCTACGATTTCCCTGGCCAGTTGATGGCGGCCGTCGTAAAGATCCGCAGCAGCCACGCACTCCACTCCACGAAGCTGGACGGTGGTTGAAAGGAGCCCCGAGCCTTCCATCCCGACTCCCACTATTCCGACACGGATCTGATCGCTGGGCGCAACAGCCTGCGATGCAGACGGAATCGGGTCGGCGCAAAGAAAGCCGGCTCCAGAAACCAGGGAAGCACCCGCAACGCCGCCAGTAGTCTGCAAAAAGTCGCGCCGCGAAAAGAGCGCTTTACTCATAGTTTTCAATTCTCCTCCAAAGGTCCGCTCAGGGTTTTGCACAGGTTTGCTAATCCGAACCCTGTTCATTACAGCAATGCGCCTGCGGTTTCAGCCGGGTATTCGCCGGTAACTACCCTGAGCTATAAGTTTTCAACGTTGCCAGAACGTAACCAGACTCAAATCGCAACCCGCACCAGAAACATTGTGCGTTTGTGGAGGGCCCCGGAGTTTGAGCTCGTGAGGTGCCGCCGTGCCGAAGGTCTTTAACTGCTTGAACGTGTGTAGAAAACTCCGGAATTCTTAGGGAAACCGGTTTCCGCAAACAATTTCAGGATTCTCAATCTCCTGAGTTCACCCTGTCAAACCAATTGTGCCGATGTGTACGCCCCTCACATTGGGGAGTCAGGAGGCAGGCTATCGTCCCCGGCCTGGAGGCGCCGTAGACTTACGGATTATCAACTCGGTCTCCAAATAGAAGTCGACTCCCTTTCGCCGTTTTAGTTTGAGCATCTTCTCAAGTGCTTCAAAGGCAATCGCTCCCAACCGCTCGCGGGGAACACTAATGGTGGTGAGCGGTGGACGCGCCAAAAACGCAAAAGATATATCGTCGATGCCGATGACTGAAATGTCCCCGGGAACACTGATGCCGGCCTCCTCCAGTGCGCTCATTGCTCCTATCGCAATGAGATCGCTGCCGCAAAAAATCACCGAGGGCACCTGCGGCTGAGCCAGGATTGCTCGAACCGCGCCTGCGCCGGCATCGATGCGATAGTTGCTTTCAGTCATGGCAGACAGTTTGAAGCTGTGCGCCTTCAACCCTGCGACCAGCGATTGTTTAATGGTGACGGCTGTGCGGTTGGCTTCAGGCCCGGCGATGACCGCCGCTCGTTTGTGTCCGAGCGAGCTCGCGTGCTCAATCGCCTCTGAGATGCCGCGCTGATAGTCGATAGTGATATTGCTAACCAGTGTCTCTGTCGGACCGAGATTGCAAAACACAACGCCAATTCCAGCGGCAACCAGCTCTGCGGTAAGATCCTTCCCTAGAGATGCGGTCATAACCGCGACGCCACGCACATCATTTTCAATCAGCCGCCGCACTACCGAGTGTGCGCGGGACAAGTTGTATTCAGTGTTGCAGAGAAGAAGATCGTACCCGCGATCCCACGCGGCCGTCTGAAATCCGCGAATCAACTCCGGAAAGTACGGATTGACTATCTCGGAGATGATGAGTCCGAAAAGGTCGCTCTTGCCGGTCGATAGGCGCCTGGCATGAACATTTTTGTAATAGTTGAGCCGCTTGACCGTATCGAGGACGCGCTTCTCCGTCTCAGGCGAGATGTCTTTCGTTCTGTTCAGCACGCGCGATACGGTTGCCGGCGATACCCCAGCCCTCTTCGCAACTTCGCGCATCGTGTAGGCCATATGCTTGTCTCAGGACCGTCTCAGCGGATACCCAAAGGCAAAACGCCAGGGCTAAGCCTGACAATCACTCGAATGCTCACCGTCTGCCGCCACTTCCTGCAGAGAGAACCCGTTTGCATCGATACCTAACTTACCACGCAGTACTGACTTCCAACACATTTGCAAGACACCAGCCGACTGAAGTTGACAGCCCGTACCGAGGAGTGTAGAAAACGCCCATCCGGGAAATCGGTTGCGGAAATCGGTTTCCTACAAATGATCCGAACGAGTGCCGCAACGGCTGCCTGACCAAGAACAGCTTGATAGAGGACAGTGAATGACGCATTTCCTTGAGGACATCCTCCGCCAACCCGAAGAGCTGGAACAGGTAATCGAACTGCTCGGCGCGGAACTCAGCACTTCCCTACAAACGGCGTCGGAAATCATAAGCCTGGCGAAGTGCGTATATTTCACGGGCATAGGTGCAAGCTGGAATGCAACACTGGGCGCAGGAGCACTGTTTCACCGGGAGGGCCGCCCGGTATATCTGCTGGACGCCTCCGAATTGCTCTACAGCACCCGAATTCCTCCAGAATCGGTTGTGATTGTTCTGTCGCGTAGCGGACGAAGCGCAGAGATACTGCAGTTAGTCCAAAAAGTACAAAGTGCGGCTGCGAAAGTTGTGGGCATTACTAACTTCGCGGAGGGAGGCCTGGGTCAGAGGGCGGATATCTCGATCGTCCTTCCGGTTCGTCCCGATCACGGCATTTCCGCGAACACCTATATATCGCTTGCAGCAGGCGCGACTGCACTTGCCGCTACCGTTGCCGGAACCTTCCATGCTGCTTTCATACTGGATTTACTGCGCGCCATTAGAGAGACGACAAAGAAGATACCGTTCTGGCGAGAGCAACTGGCAACGAGCTCCTGGCTTCTGCCGGGCGCCGCATATTACTTTCTGGCCAGAGGCTCCAACCTTGCCAGCAGCAACGAGGCGCAGTTGTTGTGGGAAGAGGCGGTGAAGATGCCGGCTGTCGCCCTGGGAACGGATGCCTTTCGGCATGGGCCACAGGAAGCCGTAACTCCGGGAATGCGCGTGGCCATCTGGATTGACGATCGCGCTCGTGAAGCGGACTACGCAGTGGCACGAGACCTGCGCAGTCTGGGCGCCGCGGTAATGGCAGTCGGTTCAGCTTTGCCCGTAGATACAGGTGATCTGACAATTGAGCTTCCTCATTGGCCACCGGAATGGCAGTTCCTGATGAATATTCTCCCCGCTCAACTGGCAGCCGAACGCCTGGCTACGCTGTCAGGCGTAGACTGCGATGCATTTCGCTATGCCTCCTATGTCGTCGAAGACTCATATGGATTGCTCCCGCAGTTGAATAACTTTACAAGTAACGACAGGACATAGGATGGCAGCGATCGGCGCGGTTGATATTGGTGGAACCAAGATAGCTGTCGGGATCGTTGATCATGCGGGACGCGTGCTGGCGAAGGAGGAGACGCCTTCACAATCGGCAGGAGCATGGCCCGAAGCGCGCGCACACATTACCGGGATGCTCCATAGAGCAGCCCGAGTATCAAGCCATTCCATCGCCGGCATAGGAATCGGCTCTACTGGGCCCGTCGATCCCATCCACGGTACATTTGGAAAACTCGATGCGCTTCCCCAGTGGAGCGGCGCGTCCATCGTGGATGACCTGAAGAGCGAGTTCCACGTTCCGGTAGCGATGGAAAATGATGCCGATGCAGGCGCGCTGGCTGAGGCAAGCTGGGGCGCAGGCGTAGGAAAAGCATGCCTTCTCTACGTCACCGTAGGCACAGGCATTGGCGGAGGGATCATTCTGAACGGGCAGCTGTATCGCGGTGTCGATGGCTCTCATCCGGAGTTCGCACACCAGGTTATCGATGTGAATGGGCCTCCATGCTCCTGTGGGCTGAGCGGATGCTGGGAGTCTCTGGCATCAGGGCTGGCGATGTCCGGATGGATGGAAGCGCAGCCTGAATATGACGGGAAGGCGGGGCTGAGCGCTCGGCTAATTTATGCGCTGGCAGGTTCCGGAGACTCACTGGCCGAGCGCGCGGTGGAACGCGAGACCTTCTACCTGGGCATCGGACTGGCGAATCTGGTCAACTTGTTTACTCCCGACGCGATCATTCTTGGTGGCAGCATCATGAAAGGCGCGGGCCGCTATCTGCAGCAGGTGCGCCAGGTGATGGAGCGAGGATGCCGATTTGTCCCGTTAGACAAAGTGGAATTGCGGCTCGCATCTCTTGGAGATGACGCAAACCTTATCGGAGCGGCGCGGGTGTGGCATCACCGCTTTGTTTCGGTTCAACAGGGCGCATAGAAAATGGCAAGAAGCCGATCGCTGGTATATCTGATCCTTGTCGTATTTTTCGTCATTTCATTGCTCACAAACATATTTGGACCGATCGTCCCTGACATCATCCGCACATTTTCTGTTGACCTTGGCGCCGCCGGTTTTCTTGTTTTTGCCTTCTTTATAGCGTACGGAGTGATGTCAATTCCAGCAGGATTTCTGGTGGAGTCGCTTCGGGAGAAGCCAGTTATGATCGGAGCATTTCTGGCCGCGATGTCGGGATCCATCGGGTTCGCGCTACATCCCACCTATAAGGTGGCGTTCGTCTCATTGTTCGTGATCGGTGGAGGAATGGCAACCCTTCAAGTTGCAATTAACCCGCTGCTGAGGACGGCCGGAGGGGAAGAACATTTTGCTCTCAATGAAACCCTGGCTCAAGTGTGTTTCGGTTCAGCATCCTTTCTAAGTCCCTGGATATACTCCTACCTTGTCGTTCATCTGCCTTACCGTCAAGATCAGGGTCTACTTCTGCATATCCTAAGGCGTCTCACGGCAGAGTCATATCCGTGGGTTTCACTTTACTGGCTATTCGCGGCAATCGCGGGTGGAATGGCGCTCATTCTGGTTTTCATCCGATTCCCTGCGGTGCATCACACCATGGACGAGCGTCCCGGCACACTCAGCATGTATAAGGGCTTGATGAATCGTCCGCTGGTCTGGTTCTATTTTGGGGGAATTTTTGCCTATGTGGGCTGTGAGCAAGGAACGTCCAATTGGATGTCCCAGTTCCTGGGCTACTATCACGGCATCGATCCGCACACTACCGGCGCGCGCGCAGTGTCCTGGTTCTGGGGCCTGATGACATCCGGTTGCCTAATCGGAGTCCTGTTACTGCGCATCTTTGACAGCCGAAGGATATTAATCGGGGCTGCGACCGGGGCGCTGATCGCGCTAACGATGGCTCTGTTCGGGCCATCGTTGTTATCTCTCGTAGCCTTCCCGATGGTCGGCCTCTTTGCTTCTGTCATGTGGCCGATCGTTATCTCGCTTTCGCTCAATTCCGTCGCGGAACATCATGGATCATTTACAGGCATCCTCAGCACCGGCATTATGGGTGGGGCCATCGTCTCAGTCATCATCGGGCACGTCGGCGATCGAATAGGCCTGCGTGGTGGGATGGCGCTGCTGTATCTTACTTTGGGTTATGTGTGGAGTATTGGATTCTGGTCAAAGCCTCTCATTAACAACCTGACGATAACTGCAAAGGCTTCGGAGCCCACAATCTGACTATGAGCGGTCCGAAATTGTCCCAGTCCAGACGCGCCTTCGTAACCTCCATGCTCGCGGGCGCCTTCCTTGCGGGGAACACGCCTGAGCTGCGAGGCGACAAATCCGCTCATCGTGAGGATGAACGAGGCATGTCTGGTTCGGTTGCGCTTAAAGAAGGGTGGTTGTTCAGCTTCGACCATTCAGCCTCGATGGTTCAGCCTGCTGAGACTGATCCTCGCTTTTCCTGGGTGCCGGTTACGGTGCCGCATACGTGGCAGGCAATGGCGGGGGATCCTGGTTATGTCGGTGTGGGATGGTACGAGCTTGAGTTCATCGCACAACCGGACTGGCAGCAGCAACTCATCCGGATCGAGTTCGAAGCAGTTACCCACACTGCGCATGTCTTTGTGAATGGAGAATCAGCCGGACAACACACAGGAAAAGGGTATACAGCGTTCACCTGCGACCTGTCTCCGCTGCTCAAATACGGTGCCAGAAACATTCTGGCGGTCAGGGTGGACAACCGTCCTTCAGACACGATGCTGCCGCGGAATAACAGTTATGACTGGGCCAATGACGGCGGCTTGATCCGGCCTGTTAATTTGTTGCTCACCCCCCGAGTCTATATAGAGCAGATCGAGATTCATGCGGTGCCTCAACTGGAGCGCAACGAGGCACGAGTGACTGTACGGGCGCATGTTCGAAACACCACGGACAACCAGGAGGGCGTCGATCTCAGCGCATCCATTTCGCTCGAAGGTTCGTCGATGGTCGTGTGGAGGTCTTCCCGGCCCCAGTCGAGGCTTGCGGCTCACAGCAGGGCGGTTCTTGAGTTGCAATCCGCAAGCATCGCTTCGCCCGTCCTCTGGCATTTCGACCTCCCGCAGCTTTATCTGGCCAACGTTCAACTCAAAAGTGGACTGGGAGAACATTTGAAGTGCGAAAGCTTCGGCGTTCGCAGTTTTGAGGTGCGCAATACGGCCTTCTATCTGAATGGCGAAAAGGTTTCACTGATTGGCGTCGAACGGATGGCGGGCAGCCAGCCTGACTTTGGTATGGCGGAGACGACGGAATGGATTCGCAGCAATCATCAGGACATGAAGGAATTGAACTGCGTCTTCACGCGTGTCCACTGGCCGCAGGATAAGCGTGTGCTCGAATTCTGCGATCGCAACGGCATTCTCATGCAGGAGGAAGTGCCGGCATGGGGGCCAGAGACTTTCCTCAACACCACCGACGAGGTCCAGCATTCGCTCGAACAAAGCGGCCTGGAGCAGCTCCGTGAGATGATTGCACGCGACCGAAATCATCCCTGCATCGTGTCCTGGGGACTTTGCAACGAGGTTGACGGCAAGAATCCGCGATCACGCCAGTTTGCGCATGTCATCGCCGGCGAAGCGCGCAAGCTCGACCCATCCCGCCTTCTGACTTACGCATCGAATTCACTTTCATCGGACCCAGGAGCCGATATGGCGGGCGACTTCGACTTCGTATCGGCAAACGAATATTACGGAAGCTGGGTGCCGGGAGGGCCGCCGGAAGTGCGGTCTTACCTCCAGCGTATTCGCGATGCTTTTCCATCAAAGCCAATCGTTGTGTCGGAATATGGCTGGTGTGAGTGTCAGCCCACGATCATGCCGGGCGACGACAACCGCGTGGATATCGTGAATTCACATACCGAAGTATTCCGCGAATTTCCGAACATATCCGGCGCTATCTACTTTGATTATAACGACTACCGTACCCTTGTAGGGGACAAAGGTACCGGCGCGATGATGCAGCGGGTGCATGGCGTGGTCAATTTGTACGCGCGCCGTAAACCGTCGTTCGCTGCGCTGCGGATACAGGCCAGCCCGATAGAACACCTATCAGTCCTTCAAGTAGGCGATGGTTTGTACCGCCTGACAATTTGTGCGCGAAAGCAACTGCCGGGCTACATCCTGCGAGGTTATCGGGCCCGCTGGGTTGTTTTTGGATACGAGGACCTTCCGATGCATGGAATTGTGAGCCAATTACCAGATCTGCATCCAGGTGAGTCGCATACGATTCAGGCTACCTTTCCGATCCAGGATACGCGGCGGATCACGGTCGATATTTTGCGACCAACTGGATTCTCTGCTGCGAGCGTTGAACTTCCTGTGGAAGCCGCTGTTCGTTAGTTTTCAATTTCAACCCGATGCCACACGGCAAAGTGGGGGATGCAGGAATTCATGACGGCTCGACTTAGTGTCGGCTTGATTGACCCCAACGGGAAGGTAAAGAATGAAGGATTCTACTACCGTCAACAGCTTGATCCACCCTGCCAGAGAAATGGTAAGAGGCTATCTATTGCCAAAAGCCAAACACCGGGGAACCTGCCATCTGGTGATGTTGGTGATTTTGGTGTTGAACGCAGGAGTTCTGTTGTCGCAGACGGTGCCTGTCGTCACAGGCGATGCGCGAGTTGACAAGCTGCTCAGCCAAATGACACTCGAAGAAAAATTGAAGCTGATTCACGGAACCCATGAGGATCCGGAAGAGTATCAAGGCCAGGCCGGCTATCTCGCAGGAGTTCCGCGGCTAGGCATTCCAGGGCTACGCTTTGCTGATGGTCCACCGGGAGTGCTCACGCGACATCCAGCACAGGCCGAGACAGCGACGATGGGGGTGGCAGCCACCTTCAGCCGCAAGACGGCCGAGGAAAACGGGCTGGTGATTGGCCGTCAGGCCCGCGCGCTTGGAATCGATGTGTCCCTCCAGCCGTTCGTCAATATCGATCGCGATCTGGAGTTCGGACGTGGATACAACACGTTTGGCGAAGATCCTTTTCTGACTGGCGAGATTGCCGTGGCTGAGATACACGGCATCCAATCGCAGCATGTTATGGCACAAGTAAAGCATTTTGCCGGCTACGACACTGACTCCGACAACGTATGGATAGATGATCAGACGCTCCACGAGATTTACGTGGCGCCGTTCGATGCGGCCATTCATGCCGGAGTCGCGTCGATAATGTGCTCCTACAATCGCATCAACGGAACCTATGCATGCGGCAACGAGTACACGCTGGCCAAAATCCTCCGCGACGAGATCGGCTTCAAGGGATTAGTAACCTCGGACTGGGGTGCGACCCATGATGTAACGTTCATCAACGCCGGGTTGGACGTGGAGATGCCAGGGGAACCGGAGCCGGGCAGTGGCGGAGTCTCGTTCTTCGATGCTCAACCCTTTTCACCGCCGCCGCCGAGTCAGGACGTCGGCGACATGACAGATATGTATGGCGGCCATGTTCCAGAAGAGCCCCCGCCGGTAAACTCCAACGTGGCTACCCCCGACTCAAGATTCATCCCCAAAAAAATGCTCGCAGCGCTCAAAGATGGCACGGTCACTGAGGCCACGATTACCCGCGCGGCGGGCCGCGTGTTGTATGAGATGAACCGCCTCGGCTACCTGGATGGGCTGTCGAAACACGATATTACCGCCCAGGACATCGACGCGAACGCCAAGATTATCGAGAAGACAGGTGAAGATGCAGCCGTTCTATTGAAGAACGAAGGTAGCGTATTGCCCTTGAAGGCCGCCGATCTTGATTCCGTCGTTCTCATCGGCCCCACGGCTGGACAGATCGACGCCATCGGCATTAACGGCGAGCGCTCCACAGGCCTGACTGAACGCCAGATCAGCCCGCTGGAAGCTATGAAGAAGGTCTCCGGCAATCCCAACATTCGTTTTGCTGTGGGCGACGATATGACCGGCACCCCGGTTCCCGCCAGGGCGCTAAGCCACGACAACAAGCCTGGTCTGCTGAGGGTCGGCTCGGGGGCGACACGAGCCGATGCGCAACTGACGTTTACTACTAAAGGAGGCAACGCGTTGCCTCCTAATACTACGGTGACCTGGAAGGGCTCGCTCGCCACACCGTATACGGGCACCTACTGGATATACCTTCAGGCCCTGGGTACCAACGCCAGTATCTCTCTGGATGGCAAGCGGCTGGGTGCGACCGGCGCTTCTCAAGGCGGAAATCATGGCGATATTCTCGAGGCAAATCAGGATAATGTTGTTCCAACTCCCGACGGCCTGGACAATGTACGCCGCGCAGTTGAGCTGACCGCTGGTCCCCACCAGATAGAGGTCCAGACCAGCCGGGATGGTTCGAACGCTCCGGTCCAGGTGCGCCTCAACTGGTACACGCCCGAGCAGCGCAAGGCTGATCACGAAGGGGCCATCCGGGCGGCAAAAAACGCGAAGATTGCGGTGGTCTTTGTGTGGACGCGGGTTCAACCGGTCTTCGGTCTGCCCGGCGAGCAAGACAAATTCGTGGAAGAGGTAGCCGCGGTCAATCACAACACCATCGTTGTGTTGAATACCAGCCAGCCTGTCGCTCTCCCTTGGTTAGATAAGGTCAAGGGAGTTTTGGAAATGTGGTGGCCCGGCGATGAGGGAGGTTGGTCCACCGCCAATATCCTGCTGGGCAAGACGAGTCCTGCCGGCCGTCTTCCGGTCACCTGGGGCAAGCGACTCGAAGACTACCCTGCTGCAGACCCCAGGCATCCGGAGCGCTCCGTCAAAGGGGTGGACGGGAAAACAAGCTATAGCGAAGGCGTGAACGTGGGTTACCGCTGGTTCGACAAAGAGAAGATTGACCCGCTTTTCGCTTTCGGTTACGGCCTCAGTTACACCACCTTCGAATACAGCGGGCTGCAAGTCGAGAAGACCTCTGACGGTGGTCTTGACGTCCGAGTTCACATTCGGAATACCGGTACGGTGGACTCGGACGAGGTGCCGCAGATGTATCTGGGCGCACCCAGTGAGATCCCTGACGGAGCCCAGTTTCCCGTGCGAGCCTTGTCAGCGTTCGACCGCATTCACCTGTCCGCCGGCGAAGGCAAGACGGTGACGCTGCACGTATCTCCGCGCCAATTGCAATACTGGTCGAGCAAGGAAGGAAGATGGCTGCCCGCTAGGGGCAAGCGGACTGTGAGTGTGGGCGCCTCGTCGCGTGACCTGCGCGCAGACCAGACTATTGTTCAGTGAGCGCTGACTTCGCGCAATATCCTCGGGCTGGGTGGGAATCAGTGTTTGCTCTCCGACCTTGCCTGGTCCAGAATATCGAGAATATAGGCGCCCGCGCCGTATCCGGCCATTGGTCTGGCTCCAGTCGGATCACCCAAGGCTCCGGGAAAGAGAGTGCAACTTTCAGCGACATACATTTCCGGCATGATGTTGTGATCGGCCGCAGCCTTGTCCACAATGCGCTTGATGATCGCGGCAGCTTCGGCAGTGCGGCCCATGCGCCGATATACTTCAGCCAGACTGATGTCGACGAACACGAATTCCTGGCGCTCATACCAATACTCAAATATGGCCGGATCCGTGTACGTGCTGCGGACGCGCCGGTAGCCGCCGGAAGCCACTTTGAGAAGCTCCATCCTCTCCTCCGTGCTTTGCACTATCGCAGGATTCGTGACGATGCCCCAATTGATTATCGGCAGCAGGGCGCCATCTATATCGTTCTTGACTCCTTCTTCCAGCGTTCCCCGCAGCTTGCCGTCTCTAATGAAAGCGGCGGTGAACCCTTGCTCGAGCTGTGCAACGTGGTTCAGGATGTCGGTTCGGGTAGCCTGATCGCCCTCACTGCGTGCAATTTCTGCAAAGCTTTTTAAGCCGAGGATAGCGGCGGCCGTCGAAAAGGCAAAATGCTTCTTGTCCTTCTGCCGCTCCTCCCAGATGGAGGTGTCCGCGGCTACGATCAAGCCATGATCGTATTCTTCGAGGTTCGCCAGCAGCGGTTTCACAACATAATCTCGGGCGCTCTCGTACAGTCGGCCGCGATATGTGGGCGCCACGAGCAATGTGGGGTCGTCGTATTGTCGCAGATACTCGCCCAGCACCCACAGCGCAAGACCCCAGTCGTCGAACTCAATATTCGCACTGCCTTCCATTGTGAAGAATGGCTCTTCCGAGCCGTCCCCGAAATAGCGCACCACAGAGATCTGGTAATCTGCGCCGGCGGTTTGCTCTCGCATCTTTCCCGTGGGCTGAGCATTGAAGTAAGCCAGCAGCGCGGCTCGCGCCTCCTTCCGGTGTCCCATGCGCGCCAGCGCCACTGCGGCGTATGCCATGTCGCGCACCCACGGTGTGCACCATACGCCATCGGGCAAACTGGCGACGATGAGGCCGTTATTATTTCTGCCCGGCCGATTAGGCTCGCGGCTCTGCGCCATCCGGAGCATCACCTCGCTTTGACGCCACAGATGCCGTTCTTTATCCCCGACAAAGCGAACAGCAGGCTTGACGCGCCAGCGCTCAAGTTCCGCAATCTCCCGCTTCACCAGCGCCTTTGGCGTTAGTCTGGCCTGCCATTGGTTGAATTCGCGAACCGCTTGTTCAGGGTCACTGTCATTTTCCAGGGATATCAGCGCCCATGCCGTTCTGTTGGCCAGATACTGCTGTCCTGGCGCCTCAGTCCGCGTTGAGCTCAGCGGAATCAGCAACAAGGACTCCTCAATACCGTCGAATTGCAGCAGCTCAATTTCTGCGCCGGAGATCAGCAAAACTCTGCGCGACTTGACCGGGTGGCTCCATGCCACCTGGAAGTTGCCGGGCAACGCCGTTGCGGATCCGCGCTCCCAGCTAATGACGAGAGCTGGCCGTTGAAGGCCGAAGGGCATGAAGAGAAATCCATCGCCAGCACTGCTGCGTATGTGGATGACGTGCGAATCTTCCTCATAGTCTGCCGGGACGCTGTGTACGGCTTGGTCGCTCCAACCGAGACTCTTGATGAAGTTCGTGGCTTCAACTCCTTCGCTTAGCGGATTTAGAGGGTCCGGTCGGACAAAACTGTAAGGATGCGCATAGAACCTGGTCACCATCGCAGTCTGCGGAGACACCACGGCAAATCCAAAGCCATTGCCGGTTACAAGATTTGTGCCAAAAGCAGGCAAGCATATGAGGAGGGCTGCACCGATGTGAAAGGCAAGACAGCGGGTAACGCTCATGACCAGCTAGTTTCAATCCCAACAGCTGCGTTCCGCAA
>Ga0206881_10100_pt1 | contig 22150 bp, 21 predicted proteins | sample Alteio_BWOrgCont_3_FD_152867 | JGI IMG/M metagenome (GOLD analysis project Ga0206881, IMG submission 152867) | Enriched cells from forest soil in Barre Woods Harvard Forest LTER site, Petersham, Massachusetts, United States -... | ecosystem: Environmental > Terrestrial > Soil > Temperate forest >...
GAGCGGCCACGAAGGCGCCCTGTGCGACGGCACGGCGCGCCTTTTCGTATTGCGCTTAATCTGCCTTTGAATGAGTGGTTGATAGTCAAGCGCATCCACCACTCACCAGTCAAAACTGAACGCCACGACGTAGTTGCCGTCGGGGAATCGGAGTTGCGGGCTCAAAGACTCTTGCATTCCTGGTTGCTCCGGGATGACCGGCTATCCGGAAGCAATCCTACGTAGCGCCTGAAAAGTCGGGTTTTGAGGAAGTTCGCCGCGCGAGGAATGAACTTACTCAAATCCGCGTTTGCAGGGAGTTCGGGCCAGCACATGCAAAGTCGGTGATCGTCAAGCGAGCTTTCAACGTCCTATCTGACTCAATGCATCGAGAATTGGGGCCGGTGAAATCCCCAATACTCCGCTGAATGGCGTGTACATCTCCAGGATGAGGAAGATTGCAGAGGAAACTGCGATCGCGCCAAGGAACAACGTTACCGCTACGGTGGCGTTGGTTGGGGCAAAAAGACCAAGCTGGCAAAGATGGCGGCCAGCCACGAGACCACGATCACCAGGAGTGGAAGTGGAACGGCATTCTGTTCCGCCCTGAGGAACAGTAGCCATTGAGTCTGCCGTAAGGCAAGAATCGCGGAGAGGGCCTGGGCTTTGGCGGCAGTCTGTTTCTCATTCTTCGGGGTAAGGAGATCTAACTGGTCGACAGCGATTTCCGCGTGGTCCCCCGGTCGGAGCTCGGCCGCACGGGACGTCTCGCTTGGCCAGATGCGATCGAGACCGGCCTCCACCTCGGCGACGACAATCTCCGAGGACATCTCCGCGACCTCGTTCTTGCAAGCATCGTAGGAGGACTTTGCAGAAGAAACCAGCATGCCGAGGACATCGAGCTCGATGCCCATCTTGTCGTTGACGGCGTGAATGATCCTCTGCCGGGAGCCGAGATACCTTTCTGTGGTCTCCACGGACCGTGTCCCAACAGGAACTGATTTGCCCAAGCTCCCCACCTGCTGAGTGGCAGAGCCTAGCACAGGTCCGACGCAGGTCGTGCGGAGCTACCCCATCGATGGCGGCCTTCTTGTCGCACTGACGCACGACCCACCAGACGACCTTTTCGCTAGTGGCGGAACCCCATACAGTACCGCTGTGGGTGACGCAGCGAAAGATGAAACCGTCTTCTATACTCCAGCGGCCACCCTTGAATCTCCTTCCCCGATGCGTGTAGAGCAGTTTGCAAAGCGGGCAGGGCTACACTGACACCCCGGTCGCTGGCATGCTGCAAGTGACGCATTCCATCCGCTGTATGCGGAACCCTAGCGCGGCGGACTTTCCAATGCTTTGAAATGAGATTGCCGCGCAGCCGCGGATGGGGATATACCTATCGCGACGCCGGCGCGAGCTCTTGCGTGTGACTGGTCTCGAGAAGGGGCACTGCTAACGCAGCTCCCACACGCTCCACTGCTTGCATCATCTCGAATAGCAATTCCTGTTGAACCCCAAGAAAAACGTCGTAGTCGGACGTCGTAACGTAGGCGAAGACCTCTACATCGAGGGAATAGTTCCGATGCCGATGAAGCGCACTGGAATATTGCCGATTTCCACCTTCGAGTGTTGCCTCAGAATGTCTTGTACTGCGGACAGCACTCGGTGCAGCTGGTCCGAAGTCGTGTCCCGGCGGAGGCTCAGTGTTACGTGGAACCAGATCTTGTCTCGTGCGCTAAAGTTTTCGAGCTCCGTAGCAGAGAACTGACTGTTGGGCACGCTGAGGATAGTTCGATCGAGCGTTCGGATGCGAGTGGATCGCAGGCCTATATGCATCACAGTTCCAATGTGTGCACCGAATCGGCAGAAATCGCCGACCAATACGGGGCGGTCGCTAATGACCGAGATGCCACCGAAAAGGTTCTCAATTGTCTTCTGCGCCGCCAGCGCGACCGCGATGCCGCCCACACCGAGGCCAGCCAGAATCGTCGCCGTGTTATAGCCCCAGGCGCTCACTACGGCCAGTATCGCGATCAGAAAAAGAGATAGCTTGACGACCTGCCTGCCCAGAGGAAGCACGGAGTAGGTCATCGCCTTCATGCGAGGGTCCAGTCGGGAACGCCATCGTTCTGCGACGTAATCGACCGCGACCGTGCCTGCCCACGCCAGTCCAAGGAAGAAGGCCATCGCCAGCGCGCGCTCAATATACATCCGTGGCAACGCCGACGGCGGTGCAAGTGCCATCGCGCCGCGAAAACCTGCTATCGCCAGACAAAGGCGGACGGGTTCGCGGAGCTGGCTTGCAGTTGCATGCGTCAGCCGACCGAACGTGAGAACGAGCGCACGAGAGAGCAGTCCCGCAACAAACCAGAGCGCAAAACCGATTGCCAGGAGAGCAACCCAGCGCCACACAGGCGTGTCGAGCAATTCATGCGTCACCAGCAGTTGCGGCAGCTTCTTCTCAAGCGGCGACTCGGTCAGAAGCTCGTGGGCTTTCGGAATCAGCGGGACGCTGTCCGCGGAGACTAACCAGACCTTGAATCCGGGCTTCAGCTCGACACGCTCTAGGTCCAGTTCTAAGAGCTTTCCCTCGAGTTGAAAGGTGGCAAGGCCCTCCCGCGAAGGCGAGAGACCGTCAGACAAATCTCCCTCGGGGTCGCGGCTCAACGTCGCGATATCGAATGGCGTGTCGTCCAACAGATCTTCCAACTGCTGGGCAAGTTGCGGACCCTTCGTTGCGCGGTCCGTAGGGGGTATTTGACGCAGATCGAGATAGTGGGCCGCCTTTGCATACGCGCGCGCGTGGCAAGCCTCTAAAAACTGCAAAACCGCCCCTTGCGGGGTCATCCGGCCCAGTGGATCACTCGGTGAAGGCTCAGTACTCTGCGCGGGCAGGACCTGCGGGGGCAGGACCGCTGCCAGAAGAATGACAACCAAAAGTTTCAGCATTGGCTCGTCCTGACTCCAGGCGCCTCTGGGCGCCGGTGCATGCGATTCAGGAACCTGATTCCGTCGAACTCGGCTGCTTTCAAAAGGTCTAATCACTATTGTGTGGGTTCCCCTGGATGGATCCTAGTGTCCATTTATCCTGCCTTCCGTGTCGATTTCTTAAGCACTAAAGGAAAGCAGGCCCTTTGACGGCCATTTACTAGTCCAACGCAAAGAGGCGGCGCGAAGTTAGTTCGGCTTCGGTAGCTTTGCCTGGGGTGGCGATTGTATATCGGCGTTAGTTGACGTCTAAGTTGCGTCTGTTGTGGTGGCTTGCATATGCAGCGACTGGTTTGGAAAGGATTGGGCACGGTTGGTGTTGATGATCCTCCATGACGCCTCCTGGCCAACTTGCACACAACCCCAATTGGAGGGTGCAGCACGTGATGTTCCAATCCGTCCGAAACCGAAGCATTTGGATTGCTTAGACTTGCGGCTGGATCGCAAGAATCAAGGCGGCGAACTTTCGCGAGAGAGGAAAAAGTTACACTTCGCTTGCCAAAGGGCCTGAAACTTTTCTTCCGTAGTCATTCGCGAGAGGCCAGCGGAGCCGCCACCCTTCGAGCGGTTCACATGAAAAGACAATTGGAGTGCCCCGCGAATTTTGTGCCAGTAGAGAACAGAAGAGACTGGCATGAGAGGAGCCTGGAATGGCACGAGGCAAGAAGTATCAACCTGAGCAGGTGGTGAATCCGCCGTGACAGATAGAAGTAGCCGTGGCGAATGGCAAGACCACAGCTTTCCGCCCTTGGTGGTTGAGGTCGCTGCGTCTTTGCCCAGATTTCCTACGATCTGCGCTGTGTTGATGTAGACATGTGACGATCTCCTTTTTGATTCTGTCCGATTGGGACATACTGCCCGGAGGGGACGGGGTGGGTGTGAACTCCCAGGAGCGATGGCCAACACGGAGAGAACCGGAGATTCACTTCCCGCGCAGAGGAGAGCAGCTCTCTTGTTGCGGCGTTCCGATGGCGCCGTTCTAGCGGTTTACGGGTCTGCAGGAGCGGAGACAAAGTAGAGTCTTAACTGCGCTGAGCAATTCTCGATTAGGCATCCGAAGCTGGTCTGAGGCGTCCAATAATACAAGTGGCCCTGCAGAACTCGTAAACAGAATGCCGCAGGGGTGGGTGGCAACAAATTTCTGTCTTGTCAATAGAATCGTCTGGTCCTAGACATGCGCCTCTTGACGCCTCTGCGCGCGCAGGTTTTCCATTGGTACGCAGACAGGCCACGATGTTGGGCTCCAGGCGGAGACCTCAATGGCAAACATTTGGCCACTAACCCGATCCGAAACTGACCACCGGCCGCCTTCTATCCTGCAGGGAGCTTCCGACGGTATCAAAGCGAATAGCGCCGAATTTCTAGAGTTGCGCACCGAAGCAGGAACGGTTTATCTTCGCCCATCACGATGGCAGCGCCTTCGTCTCCGATGGGCATTTCGGCATTTTCGTGTTCTTTCCCCACAGGTTTTGAGCCGGCGTGATCGGTCCTTGATCGAGAAACTTTCCCGCACGGCGCAGATAACACCACCAGTCATTCCGCTTCCCGAAAGCACTGTTTTTGGAGTGGTCGAGGAGCCGCATTCCGCGTCCTCTGTTGCCGTACGTCGATCGGTCGCGACCAGACTTGAGGGTTTACCGGACTTCGAAGACAGAATTGAATTACCCGATATTTCCGGTCGTCGAGAACTTCGGGGCAGCCGTGCCGTGGCTCTGGGTCCCGTGGCTGGGCTGGTGGCGCTTTCTGCGGTCTGTGCCGCGTTGATCCTGGCCCGCGTGTTTGGCATCTCCCAACTTCCTGGTAACGCGCCGCCAGCCCATCCGCAAACGATGACTTCAGGCCACGCTTCAGATAGCGCGAAGGCCCAGGTCGTTGAGTCCCCTGCAAGCCATTCGGTCCAGGCTTTTCCGGCGACTCCATCCTCCGTTTCTTTGGAAAAGAAGCAGGCGGCTGCTCCCGTTCCGGCTGAGGCCGCGCTTGTTCCAGCCCCACCGCCTCCCCCTCCGAGGACATCTTCCATTCTCAGCAACGAAACTGGACAACCGGCGATAGCAAGGGGCGCAGGCGCGCCTAGACTCCCGACGCCTGTAACAGCCGCCACGCCGAAACCGCTCATCGCGTCTCCCCTTCCTTTAGCTCCGCCAGCTCAGAACCAGCCACTGGAGGGTATTACAGCCAGCAGCCCGGGCACTGCTACTGCGTCCGGTACTCCCGCGCGCCTGCATGTTTCTGAACTTCCCCAGAGTCACCTTATTTACCCTGTTGTCTCTAACCCGAATTTGGTCGGAAATGTGGACTTAAGAGCAGTGATTGGAGCCGACGGCACCGTTAAGAGAGTGACTGTACTGAGTGGAAACCCCAAGCTAGCAGAAGCCGGCATCCGAGCCGTCCGGCAGTGGCGCTATAGCCCACATGAAGTTCTTGGCCACCCTGTGGAAGTAGAGACAAACATCAAGATAAGCTTCCTTGGTGAGGACGCAGTCTCGATCAGTTCTCCGAGCGCCGCGGCGGCCGACGAGAAGTGAGGAACAGGGCCAGTCGTGCCGCTTTACTGGTCGCCAAAAGTCGACATTGCGGCCGGAAGCCGTAGTCACCCGCGAGCGGCCTTCAGTCGACCCGCCAAATTCACGCGTAGGGCCTCAAGGGGCCGTGCAAAAGCCTGAGATCACACCCGCTCCCGCCAGCAACGGCGACAGGTCAGAGCACTCAGAACGTGAAGCCGTGAACGAAGTATCCGGCGATCATGTTCTTTTCCGGAGACAGCGATACGCGCATCGATCGACTCAACGCCGGCAAGCCTGGCTCAAAGGATCGCGCAATCCATCCAGAAGGCTCGACCTCAATGCAACGCGCCAGAAGAAGCGCTCGGAGGAGATGTTTACAGGAAGGAATGCACTGCTGACACTGGCGACGCGCAATCGCCGTGGTATGGAACAGGGCAAAAGTGCTCTTTCGCTACACGCACGCTGACGCAGCCGAGCTGGATTGATATCTAATCGATCGGAACGCCAGCGATCAACGCTTCGACAGCGAAAGTGTCTCTGCACGAATTTCCACGCAATTGATCACCGCCTTGTGCGGCAGAGCGCGAATAAAGTTTTCGATCGGCCCCATTTGAGATCAGAAGTGCACTGTCGAAATTGCGCAGACGGGAACAACAACAACATGCCTCCGCTGCTTCACTATCTGCAAATGCGTCTTCTTTCATTCCGCATCAACTGTTAACCGCGACAGGGTTTGCCAGCTTTGAGAAGCGGATCTTCACCCACTCCGCGGCAGGATTGGCCTCTGATGCTCAAATCCGGTACCTGCCGTAACACAATACGTTGGGATATCCGGATACTCTTCGCGCAACTTACCCAGCGTTCTCATCGAGTCCTTACCGCCAAAATGGTTCACCACCAACCTAACCTCGCCCATCTTTTATACTCTTACACACTGCTTCAACACTCACTGCGCGGTTCATCTACTCGTCCTTTCATCACTGATCTTCGCCATTTCTTCATGAGTCGCGATTTAGCTTTGATCTCGACCCTAATCCCTACGAATTCCATAATTAGTTGCAGCGCTCTCAAGAGGACTTGTGTATTGCTTAGGAAGTCGACATGACCTAACTGGGAAGGACAAAGACCGAAACAGGTATTCACTAGGACGAGACCGCGACGGAGCGGATATGAATGTGCAAGGGCGGGGAAGAAGCGGGGGATGGCAATAGGAGATTTCAGGGAACCACTAGATCGTGTCAGGCTTAAATCATCTCAGGACAATTGCTGCGGGTTGATGTACATGACGACGCAAATCCTGCCAACGTCGCCCCGCTCGTATCCACTGGCCAAGCCTTTCTCTGGTCTTCATTTCACTTGTTAAGCAAGGCGGGCAGGGTAGTTCGTACAACTTCATCGCGAGCAACAAGGTGGAGCCTGCAGCCCAGGGGGTTGTCACAAAAGGCTCGTGACGGCGCAATCGCCACTGTCATCCCTTCAACCTCGAAATGACCGAGGATCTGATAGAGCAAATCCAGTGATGAGGTGAGGTAGAGCAGGATCGCCACCTGATCCTCGCTGTCGAGAGTCGCTGAGAGGTTCCGATAACGTTCCGCAGGCGTTTGCCTGCATGGTCCGCGTCTCGTTGCTCCAGTAAAATGGCTCACCGTAAATGTCGTAACCCAGAAGCACCGAATGACGGCGCACCGCTTCATTGAGGTACTTTTGTTCTTTTTTCTTGCTGACAAAAGGAATCGGCCGCGGCCAGGCCTCCTCCATCTCTGCTGGTTTGGTCGCTTTGTAACGGAGGACCTCCCAGGCGAATACTCCCACCAGCAGGGGGTAAACGGTGAGCTCGACCAGTTGTCCGGCCCGGACATGCAGACGATCGTACGCAAGGAAGTAGAGGATACCGACAATTGCCAGGATCAGCACCCAAGCCACGAGAATGGCGTCCTGAGCGTCATTCTGGCGGCGAACCGTAGCGACGACCGCGATGCCCGCTCCAACCGGGCAGATCACGTTGCAGACCCAGTTGACCGCGTTCAGGAATGCGCCTTCCGGCTGTGCCGCCGTCTGACCCTGAACCGCCTGGCCCGTTGCTGGTTGTGTGCCGAGGTTTTGTGCCAGGCTGGCTGCGGGCGCAACCAGAGCGGCGCCGACGAACAGTACGACCATCAGCGCGTAGAACTGTTTCTGCGCCCGCCGCACCGCCTGCATGAACCACTTGAGCATGTGTCTTGCCTCCGTGACGGTGTTCCGTCGAGCGAAGACGATCCCACCGTTTGGTCTTTCGTGCAAACGTCCAGCCGAGTGGTAGCTGCTGTGGCTAACGATTGTGCACGCCGTACAGCCGTGCGGTTCCGGGCATAAGCTGCATCAACCCTGCAGCCCCCTTCCAGGAAATGGCGTACGAATTCCAGCCTGATTCCTGTTCGATGATGGCGTCAACCAACACACGCGGCACACCGTAGTGATCGGCGTAGGCATTTGCGTAGTAGATAAGCTCCGGTCCAGGAGGTGCCGCAAGCGCAGAAATTGTTGTCATCGAAACAGCAAGAATCGCGCCTGCGGTAAGGCTTCTCATACCCGCGTCTCCTCGCCCAGCCTTTCAGTTTTCCTCAACTCGCCGGCCAACTCCGCTGCATACACGCTAGCCATGCGCATAATCGACTCGAAGGCTTGCTTGAGTAGCAGCCGCTTCAGATCACCCTCGGTCTTTGCGATAAGCGGCAGCATGATCTCCTTGTGTTCCGGTCCCAGCTGCGTGATCCCCAATAATTCCATGGCCAGGGCCACATCGTTCATCTCAGAGATTGAAGGTGGTTTTTCCAGGGTGTAGGCCCGCAGGCTCTTCGCCAAACCAGCGATGAACTGGTGTGTCTTCTCACCCGCATCAGGCGTCCGCCTCGCTACAATCGCTGCCTCCCGTTCCGCCGTCGGATGTTCGACGACCAGGTAGAAGCTTCGCCGCCGCAGCGGGTCTCCGAGCCGTCGCTCCTGGTTCGAAGTCAGGAAGACATGGGGAATCGATGTTGCCTGGACTGTACCCATTTTTGGAATCGAGAGCGTCCAGTCGGAGAGCAGTTCCAGCAGCATCGCCTCGAAGGCGTAATCGACCTTGTCGATTTCATCGATCAGAAGGACGCAGGGGAGTCCTTGCTCGATGGCTTCAAGCAGCGGACCCGCCATGAAATAGGCGCGGCTGGTTACCTCGCGTTTGATTTGGGCCCAGTCCGGATCCCGGTCGCTCTTACTCATCAGCAGGACATAGAATTCCTGCAGGCTGCGATCGTACTGGCCAATCGCCTTTTCTTCGTTAATTCCCTGATAGCACTGGAGACGCAACAACGGAACGCGATATGCTCGCGCCACGGAGCTTGGAAGTTCGGTTTTTCCCGAGCCCGCGGGGCCTTCCAGCATGATGGGGCGGTGGATCCTGCCGGCTAAATAGACGGTAGTTGCTGTCTTCAGATCCGCGAAGTAACCGACTTCTTCGAGCGCCCTCAGGGTCTCATCCGGCGATGAGTACATCGGCGTTGCCCTCCCTGCCTTGACTCAGGCGGGGAGCATAGGGCTAGTCCGCACTACGGTCAAACGGGAGCAAAAAAAGTCGGATGAAATCAGTGTTCCGGATACACCTGGCCGTCCGGTCCAAGCCAGCCTTTTTCTGTCCATTGGAAGGGGTAATTTCCTTGATAGGTCTCTATCCAGCCAACTGGGTGAGTGTTTACCGGGCTTAGGTGTCGTTCAGTTGCAGTGCAGTAGAACGTGTAAACCGTCACTCCCTTTGCTTCCTGCATTTGGCCATTCGTTTTGCTTAAACTGATCAGCTCCATTGGTAACCGGTTATGGACCGATCTTTCCATGCTTCTCCAAACCCCAGCAGCATCCGATTCTGTAGGTGGGGCCGGCTCATGCTTGCAACCGGCGATCACCAGTCCTACGAGCAATGTCTCGAGAGCGACCAGGCGTCTGAAATCCGGTTTCACTCCGTAGTCCCTCCATCTTTCAAAATTTGGCCGATATTCGCGAGGTTCGGACGGAACCTTTCGATCGTTTCCTCCAGCAATTCTCTGGAGGCCTTGACTCCCTCCTCACCACCCAATTGTGTGACCATGCGCATCAGAAGGGCCCAGGTCAGCGCCATATCGGCAATGTGGGGAACAAACGTCTCACCGGATTCTGCTTCGAGCCGCTCGAGCAGATGCACCACTTTTTCGGTGTAGTTCTTGAGACGCCTTTCCAGCAGAATCTTCTCTCGCTCGGAAAACGCCATGGGTGATTAGGAACTTCTCCTTCGTCTAGCCGTTTTATCACCCTTTCTTGAATAGTGCATCCATTTGCAACGGTTTCAAAGGATATTGGACCGGCGTTTCTGAGACTGTCGGCTTCTGAATTTCTGAGTTGTGGTTTTGTTTAGGCCTTCCTCGATCGCCTTGCCGAATCGGTTCAATGTTTCAAGCTTCTCCTTGGCAAAAGCTGCAGCTTCTTCATCGGTTTGAAATGTATATCGGTCGGCTTCCCCGCGTGCGACCGCTTCCAGGAACAAATCCAGGGATGGATATCGCTCTCGGGAACGCTCACTTGTTGTGTCTCCGACTAACGCCGCGAGGCTCTGATCTCGGTACACCTCCTCGAACCCACGAAATCGATGTACATCCAGGATTGGAACGACGATAACGCGCTTCATGATCCACTTCTCCTTGTCCAGCCTTGTGGATAACGATTTGGCTTGGACAGCGAAGGCATCATGCTGCACACCTCCAAACCGGTCAAATTTGCCAGTAGAAGCCTGGTTTTGACCGCGAATTCATTTGAGGTTGTTGCTCGATGCCGGCCATTGCGTCCTCCGAATTAAACCGATAACGCAGCAAATTTGACCGAGTTTGTAACCTGCAGCATGATGCAGTCGCGCTGGAGGACTTCTTCACAGCGATTTCCTTCAAGAGGGCGGAGACGATGCTGCTTGATGCACCGATTTTGAAGACAGAGGTTGATGTGCTTATGACGGCGGAGGAAGTCGCGGCGAGGCAGAACGTAAGCAAGGACTGGGTGTGGGATCACTCGTCACGGAAGACCCCACTTCTTCCTGTGATCCGGCTTGGAAACGGAACTCTGCGCTATCGTGCCAGCAAGATCGAAGAGTTCATCGAGGAGATGGAGCGCCTCACCAGGCTCCGCTCCCGCCGGCGATAAAATGGAAGCCGGCCCACTCTTTTCCGCCACAGAAACTGAGGAATGAATGGGTAAGTCGCACCAGGCGGGATGGGTCTCGCTGCGTAGTAAGCAATGGTACGGATATTACCGCCAGCGAGTTGTCGATCCCATAACAGGCGAGGAGCGCGATAACAAGGTCTGCGTCAAACTCCTTCTCAAATCAAAAATGACCAAGCTCGAGGCGCGAGAGGCGCTGCGAGCCGAAATCACCAAACGTACGGGTCAGAACCTGGGGGGGAGGGCCCTAAAAGATAGCTCTGTCACCCTTGAGTGGTTCGTCCGCAACCGCTACTTTCCGCTTCGCAAGGGAGATTGGCGGCCGGAGACAGCAAAGGAAAAGATGGCGCAGATTGAGATCGACCTGATTGCGAAGTTTGGCGAATACCCGCTCGACTCGTTCGATCGATTCATGCTGCAGACGCACGTGAACGATCTGGCGGAGCGGTACTCGCAGGACAGGGTCAAGCAGGCGAGATCTTATCTGAAATCCATCTTTGACGAGGCCATCGAGCAGGAGTTCCTAGTCAAGGATCCCACCCGTAAGCTGAAGATCCCCAAAAATCTTCGGCCAAAGGACAAACAGATTCTAAGCTGGGAGCAACTCTGGCTGGTCTTGGCCAATACCGAGCGAAGAGATCGTCTTCTTCTCATGATGGACATGACCGAGGCGCTTCGCCCGAGCGAGTTGTTCGCTCTACGCTGGCGCTCCTTTGATAACCGGAACACGCTCGAACTGATGGAGACGGTCTATCGAAGACGGCTCCGGCCCTTTGGCAAAACGCCAGGGAGCTTGACCAAAGTCCATCTCCCCAACGGACTGGCGACTGAACTCTGGAATTGGAAGCTCGAGTGCAAAAAAGCTTCGCCGGATGCCTTCATCTTCCCGAATGCTGACGGTGGCTTTATGGATACTTCGAATTATCGATTCCGCGTTCTCAAGCCGCTGGCCGAGAAGCTTGGCATCCCCAAGTTGAACTTCCAGATTCTGCGTCGCACCATGGCAACGCAGGCGCAGAAGATGGGGTCGGTGAAGGACATCCAGGCGCACCTGCGACACTCGCGGCCGGATACCACCGCCAACGAGTATATGCAGGAGCTGCCGGAGAGCGTGCAGCAGATGGTCGGATCGGTGTACCAGATGCTTGCGAAAGGAGGAGAAGAAAAAGTGCCTGCTGAGAATTTGCCACAAAACGCCACAAACGATTTTGTGGAGCGGGCTGTAAGTGATTGATTTAATGGTGGGCGCAGCAGGATTCGAACCTACGACTTCCACCGTGTGAAGGTGGCACTCTACCGCTGAGTTATGCGCCCTGGGAGGGAAGAACAACACTCAGATTAACATCCCTCAAGCGGGCTGCCAAACCGCTCGCCGGGCTATCTATTCACTGTCCGAGCCACCGGCGCCGGAAGGCTGAGCTACCAGCCGGGGGCAACAATCGAAGCGAGCGGATGCCGGGCGAATGGCAGGCGGCAACAGCTACAATCGATGAACGGAACCCATGACGTACTCGGAATCAGCTCCACACCACGACCAGCCATCCTCCGGGCCTGATTCCCGTCAAACTGCACAGAAGGCGCCGAATAACGCCCCCGATGCGGCGTCCGAAGACGATCCTCCCGTCGATTCCGCCTCGCAACTTGAGGGCAGGAACGGGGTTGAGAAGGACATGGCGACCGTAGCCTTAGATTCCGCGCTTTTGAAGGGAGTCCAGATCGAACCTGACCGGAGCCGGGCAGCAACTGGCCGGGAAGCGGTCGACTGGAGCACGATGAGCGACGCGGAAATCATGCTCCGCGTGCGTGAGGGAGATGACTCCGGCTTCAATCTTCTCATTCAGAAGTATCACAAGCCGATTGTCCACTTCATGTTCCGCATGGTGCATAACCAGGCGGTGGCCGAGGAATTGGCGCAGGAGGTGTTTCTGCGCGTGTATCGCTCGCGGCAGACTTATCGTGCCGAGGCGCGGTTCACAACTTGGCTGTACCGCATCGCTACGAACCTGGGCGTGAATCACGCCCGGGACACGAAGCACGAGCGTGCGGCGCAGAACGTGTATCTCGACCAACCGGATCCAGAGACGGGGACAACTCCGGATGTGGCGGACGCGACGGCTTCGGTCGAGCAGGAACTGGTGCGAGACGAGCGCATGCGCGCTATCCGCCAACATGTTATGGCACTCCCAGAGCGGCAAAGAACCGCGGTACTGATGCACAAGTACCAGGGACTGGACTATAAGCAGATTGGGGAAGTCCTCAAGCTGAGCGAGTCGGCAACCAAGTCGTTGCTGTTTCGCGCGTATCAGACCCTGCGGGAGCGCCTGAAGGATTTCGTATAAGTAAGTGGGACTTGCAGCACAAAGAAGGTAACAAGTTATGATCTGCCGGATTACAAAAGAGAACCTCGAGAACCTGCTCTTGGATCGCGAGTCGGTTCCCGTTGAAGTGCGAAAGCATGTGAACGATTGCCCCGACTGCATAAAGGAACTGACCGCTCTGGAAGCGACGATGCAGGCGTTGGATGCCTGGGAGGCCCCTGAGCCCTCACCGTTCTTCGAGACTCGCATGGCGGCGCGGCTGCGCAGTGAGCGCGAGGCGGCCCCGGCCGGCTTATTCGAGAGGCTGCGCGCGCGTCTGCTGTACGGCACGAACATGCATCTGCGTCCGGTAGCTGTGGGAGGTCTGGCTCTGCTTCTGCTGATCGGCGGGGGGACGTATGCCGGCTTTATGGGCGGTTCGAGCCAGCCGGTGAGCCCGTCCGCGACGGTTCGCGATCTGCAGTCTCTCGACGACAACTCGCAGGTTTTTCAGCAATTGAATACGCTCGATCAGCAGGACGACGATTCTGACTCATCGAACAGTACGCTGTAGCTTCGGACGCGGTTCGGCGGCAACACTGGATTCGCTGGCTGATTAGCCAGACCCTTGGTTTGAGAGTGATGAAAATGCGCGCACGGCAAAATACGGTGAGCCCTATGGGCTGGCTGGCCCACAGGGGTCTGCCTGTGGCCTACGTATTTGCGCCCGCACTGTTCGTGCTGTGTGTCTCGTCCTCATCCTGGGCTTTCGGGCAGCGGGGCGGCGGCCAGCATTCTCCTCCGGCGCCCACGCCGCAGGCGCATGCGCCAGCGCCCCAACAGCATTATCAGCAGCCAGCGCCGCAGTCTCATTCGCTTCCGGAGGCCAGGGCCTACACGCCTCCCCACGCTAATAATCAGCAGGCGCATCCTGGACAGCAGCACCTGCCGGATTGGCTCAACAGCCACCAGAACATGACTCCGCAGCAGCGGGAGGACGCTCTGCGGCGCGAGCCGGGTTTTCGCAACCTGCCCGAAGACCAGCAGCAGCGCCTAGTGAATCGCCTGCACGCGCTTGACGAGAAGACTCCGGAACAGCGCCAGCGGCTTCTGCAAAGGAACGAGATGTTCGAGCGGTTGTCGCCAGAACGCCGTCAGGAAGTCCGCGGCGCCGGACAGGCGCTGGGGCAGATGTCGCCAGAGCGGCAGCAGGCAGTGCGCCACGCTTTTCACCAGCTCCGGCAGATGCCTCCCGATGAGCGGCAGCGCACGCTCAACTCGGGCGGATATGCATCGCAATTTTCGCCGCAGGAGCGGACGGTGCTGGGAAATCTGCTCTCGATTGAGCCCTATCAGCGTCCGGGGACGATTCCGCAGCCGTACTTTGGAAGATAGGTACGGTGCAGCTGGAGCGGAAATCCCGTCGCCTTATTGCTTCAGCATATTTCTGGCGATAAAGAGCACGTTTGCCGGGCGCTCGGCCAGGCGGCGCATGAAGTATGGGTACCACTCCCTGCCGAAGGGAACGTAAACGCGCACGTTGAAGCCCTCGGCCACTAGCGCTCGCTGCAGGTCGCGACGCACGCCGTAGAGCATCTGAAATTCGAAGCAATTCGGATCGATCCGGTGCTCTTCCACAAACTGCTTTGTGGCCGACACCATCGCTTCGTCGTGGGTGGCGATACCGTGATACAGGCCGCTGGTAAGAAGCTGGTGGGTCAGCTTCACGAAGCTGGCGTCCACGTCGGCCTTGTCGGGAAAGGCAACGTTTGGTGGCTCTTTGTATGCACCCTTGCAGAGGCGGATGCGGATGCCTTCTCCGGTCAGGTCGGCGATGTCCTGCTCGCTGCGCAGCAGGTAGGCCTGGATAACGATTCCCACATGACCGCGATTGACGGGAATTAAGTGCAGACCGCGGACGAGGTCGATCGTCGCCTGCGTGTACTCGCTGCCCTCCATGTCGACGCGCACGAAGGTCTTCGCAGCGACCGCGTGTTCAACCAATCCGGAGACAATCTCTCGCGCCACGTCGTGCCCGAGATCCATCCCCATCTGGGTCAGTTTCACGCTGACGTTAGCGTTCAGGTTGCGGCTCTCAATTGCATCGAGAAGACGGTGATATATATCGGCGGATTGCTTCGCCTCTTCGGGCGTGTCTACGTTTTCGCCGAGACTGTCCAGCGTGGATGCAATTCCCTGCGCCTGAAGCGATCGCGCCGCTCTCAGTGCGTCTTCGATCTCCATGCCGGCGACGAAACGTGAGGACATGCGACGGCCCAGGTTGGAGCGCTCGGCGAAGCGGCGTAGATTCTGGTTGCGAGAAAAGGCAATAAAAGCGGAGCGCAGAATAGGCATGAGTCTTGTACAGAGTCGAACCTCTCATTTTCGCACATTCAAGACGCGCGACCTGAGCGCCGATGAAGTCAGAGGATTACTGCAGAGGATGGCTGCGCCAGTCGACCCAAGTGGGGGAACTGCATTCGGGGTTGCCAGCATCTTAATCGATAAGTCGAAAAATGAACGTTGCGTTCACGGAGGCGTAACCCCGGCCGCTTCCAATGAATCTGAACCTGGCACTATTACTGACGCCGGCGAATCGGAGAAAACCTCACATGCTGGATCATTGCGCGAATCCCAAATGCGCGAAGCCGCTCCGGTACTTGCGGGAAGGGCGTATCTTCGTTTTTGACTCTCTCTCCTCGATGCCGGACGGCGGCGCAAAGCGTGCCCACAGGCTGGAACATTACTGGCTGTGCGGCGATTGTTCACAACAACTGTTTCTCGAGAAGACGCAGCAGGGAATTCGGCTGGGTGTAAAGCCTGACCATGCTGACTCTTTCGTGCATGCAGGTCAGGCGCGGGCATCCTGATAACCTGATAGACGGTGAATGATCCCGTTTCCAGGAATCGACCACGTTACCTACAGAGATCTGCGTATCCAATCGGTCGACCGCTTGGTCACCCCTCGCGGCGCATTTCCAGGCAGAGATCAGGAGGTTCGCTCCTGTATTTCTCTCGATGCGAGACAAAATTTGTCGCATCTACTATGGTTAAAAGGGGTTACCCTAGAGACTGGAGCGCAGCCCACCATGACAAAAGCGGAATTGGTTGAGGAAGTGACGCAGCTCGGCGACCTGACACGCCGCGACGGTGAAGTGATCGTCGATACAATCTTCGACGCTGTAATCGGCGCCCTTAAGTCAGGGGATAAGATCGAAATTCGAGGATTTGGAAGTTTCCGGATCCGGCAGCGGAAGCCCCGGATTGGGCGAAATCCCAAGACCGGCGCAAAGGTGGAAGTTCCGGCGAAGCGTGTGCCTTACTTCAAGCCGAGCAAAGAGCTGCGCGACCTGGTCAATCCTCACGAAGCGGCCGGGAAGCCGACTCCCGCACCACCTGAGCACTGAAAATAGTCAGCGCGCCTTCTCGGGCCGAATCCCGATAACTGAAAGCATCCGACCGGTAAAGCGGCCTTCTGCGCGATAGGAGAAATAGCGGCCGGTGTGACAACTCGTGCATTCCCGCACCTCGGAAATCGCGTCTGGATTCAGGCCGGCGTCGAGCAGCTGACGCCGGTTCGCTTCCACCAGGTCGAGGTGTAGGGCGGGATTGGTGCGGCCTGGCGGGCGAGCGGTGAGAAACGACAACGGATACTTCTCCTTTGGCGGGTCACAGTTGACAACCTCGCGGAAGAGTTCCCCCGCGTAGGAGAATTGCGATTCAAACTCATTCCGCACCTCTTCTCCTACCGCATAGCAACAGCGGCCGATGCCGGGACCGATAGCAGCGACGAGATCTTCCGGTCTACTTCCGTATTCGAGGCGTATCTGGCCGACGCCCCGCTCCACAATTCGCTTCAGGGTGCCTCGCCAGCCAGCGTGAAATGCGGCTGTAACTCGGCGCTCTCGGTCGGCAACCAGCACCGGAATGCAGTCCGCAGTTTGAATCGCAAGCAGGAGCCCCGGCTCGCTGGTCATCATGCCGTCGGCTTTGGCAAAACCGGAATCCGAGGCTTGTCGCGTAGTATTCACTCGCAGCGCAATAGCGGAGTGAATCTGGCGAAGCATAACCATGGGGAATTTCGGATCTCCGGTGAGCGCTTCCAAGAAACGTTCCCGGTTGGCAACAACGTTCGCCCTGTCGTCAGACACCGTGAAGCCGAGGTTAAGCTCACCATTTGCTTGGCCCTTGCTGTAAGTGGTGCTTTGGCCACCCAGACGCGTGCTGAATCCATGGTAAAGCCACTTAAACGGCGACAGCGAAGCAGCGTGCAGGATTTCGACTTCGGTCTGAGTTTTTTGATGCCGATGACGTGAGCCGACGTGATCCGGTCGCGGGTCGATCGCGTCGGTCCTGATCGCAGGGCTTTGAGTTGGCATGCGCCTCCATTCTAAAGGTTCTTGGGGGCAGGCGCGGCGCGGGATGAGCAAATGGGCCCGCTTTCCAGCGGGCCCGCTCAAGAGGCATTAGGGAGGGGAAATTACTCGGGATCGTTTGGAGAGAGTCTGCGGGCGCAGACGTAAAACACAGTGAGATGAACTACAAAAGGTAGGTCCTTAAGCCTGAAGTTGCCTCTAGTGTTGTCTATCGAACAGGCAAACGATTGGCCAAAGTTATGATAAGTGCTAATTGGCTACCTATTTTCAGCAACTTTGCCCTTAAATGCTGTGATTATTTGGTCTATTTTGAGATTCCCGCGCGAATTGAGCTAAGTCGAGGTTAGCTTCAAGATCGAGAAAAGTGGCATCATGATACCACTATATGGCAGTAGGATTCCTATTTTGATCCGGATTTTCCTCTTCAATTTGTTTGATCTTGTTTAAAAGAGCCTTATAGCTTACCCGAAGGCGGCGTGCGGCCTCGCGCCGGTTCCATCGGGTTTCGATCAGCATTTCCTGGATAGCCTGCCGCTCCGCCTGCCACGCGGCTTGACGGCCGATTTCCAGCAGAGATGGCTCCATGCTTAACGGGAATTCGATCGGAGGCGCAACGGGAGATTCCTCGCCGACGGCCGTGTTCACATGTTCCACCGCGTGCAGCGAGAGTTCCCGCACGATCTGAGTAGAGTCGCCGACGATTACGTAACGCTTGCACAGGTTCTCCAATTCACGAATGTTGCCTGGCCAGGGATAACGGATAAGGGCCTGCATTGTTTCGTCACTGAAGGGAGATACCTTGCGTGCATACACGCCGGAATACTTCTCAATAAAGTAGCGAATGAAGACGGATATTTCGTTGCGCCGCTCACGCAGCGGTGGAATGTGCACGGTCACCACGTTGATGCGATAAAAGAGGTCCTCGCGAAATAATCCTTCGCTGACGCGTTGCTCAAGCAGCTTATTCGTCGCGCAAAGAACCCGCACATCGACGGCGGTGTCACTTTTGGCGCCCAGGCGAGCGAACTCCCCGTCCTGCAGGACGTGCAGCAGCTTCGCCTGCAGGGAAGGATGCATCTCACCGATTTCGTCAAGAAACAGCGTCCCGCCGTCGGCGAGCTCAAATTTACCTGGTTTGGTGCGCTGCGCTCCAGTGAAAGCCCCAGCTTCGTATCCGAAGAGCTCGCTTTCCAGCAGATCGTTGGGGATGGCGGCGCAATTCACCTTGACGAAGGGCTTGTCATGCCGGTGCGAGAGAGAAAAGACCATGCGCGCGGCAATTTCCTTGCCTACTCCGCTTTCTCCCCGGATGAGGACTGTAGCATTGGTCGTTGCTACCTTCTCGATGGTATCGCGAATTGCCACCATGCGCGGCGAGGAGGTGAAGGCTTCCGGAAGTGCCTGGGTATGCGCCGGGGGAGGCTGGACCGCGAGATTATCCGTTTCCCCTGACGCCTCTGAGCAATTGCCGACCAGAGACAGAAGTACGGGGGACAATCGTGCTGCGGCTTCCCGCTCCTCGATTGGCAGGGTCAGTAGCGCGGCTGCTCCCAATCTGGCGGCTTCAAAAGCCATTTCTGCGACGGGCGGCGCGACCACCACGATGGGAATCGTACGGAAGGCGCCGCGCAATGAGCACATCAACCGACTATTCGCCTCGAACTCGAGGATGATCAGATCGGGCTTATGCGTCCTGATTGTCTCGAAAATATCCTTCCCCGGCCGCAGTTCAGCTATGTCGCGGCGGGCGCGCAAATATCCGCGCAGAGCACTACGGGCCTTTCCATCCTGCACGGCCAGCAGTGCCCGAAGTTGTTTCTGTTCGGGCATATTTGTGCTCGATTGTAATCCGAAAATGGACGAATTGCTCCGCAATTTCCTACGGAATGGAGGAGAACGATACCGCAATCCCTTTGGGTCTATCTCAGGCCGAGCAGATAGGACCCATGGGGAGGCACGCTTACCCGGAGCGAGGATTGGGTGCCCAGTTCCTCTCTCTGCCAGAGATCGCGCACGCGATAGGAAGTCTTGTCGAGCCCCAGCGCTTTCCAGGACTGAATGATCGTCGTTGGTGAGTCTCCGAGGTTGAATACGGCCACCAGGTGTACGTTGTCCAATAGGGCCGTCCAGATGGCGGTGCCGGCTGTGTCAACGACAGGGCGATTGCCCGTCGAGCGCTGATCGACCGCAAGGACTTCGCGATTGGTGACCATGGATTCGATCTGCGGATCCATCATGGTCAGGTTCGACCCGAGTATTAGCGGCGAGCGGGCGACTGACCATAAGGTCAGCAGTGTCCGCGTGTCACCCAAGGTAAAGCGGCTTAGCCGGGCGGCTCCCCATCCTGGGCGGGGTCCCAGATATCCGATTGGCAGCATGTCGGCGTCGGGCCAGTGACCGGGCTCGACGTGCGGCGCCCACTGCCGGATCAGGCCGAATTGATTCTTCAGGGACTGTGGAAACGCGCCCTCATCCGGCTTCTTCGACCAGACATCCCACATGTCGTCAGAGATGCGCCAGAGCTGTGCGTACTGGCGAACGTCTGCTGCCTGGTCGAGCGGGGTAGGTCCGGGTGAGAGGCTCAGCACGATGGGTCTGCCGGACTTTCCAAGAGAAGCACTGACCATTTGAATTTCCGGCGCATCGTAGGGCTGCGAGATGCAGTCTACCTTGAGGAAGTCGACGCCCCAGCCGGCGTACAGCCTCGCCATCGAATCGTAATAGGCCTGACCGGCCGGGTTGTCTTTGACTCCGAAGTTGTCGGGGTTCCAGAGGCAGAGATCGGTCTGGTCGGCAGCTTCGGATGCATGGTACGACGAGCCGGCGATCGGCAGATCCTTTTCGACGGCTTGTTTGGGGATTCCGCGGATGATGTGAATGCCGAACTTGAGGCCCAGGGAATGGACGTAATCGGCGAGCGGCTTTAAGCCTTGATCGTTTGCACTTGAGGGGAAACGGTTGGGCGCGGGGAGGTAGAGTCCATTCGGGGAGAGAACGTATCCCTCGTCAGCGTCCTTCTTGTCGGCGTTCTCAGGATGACCGAGATACCATCCTTCGTCGACGACGACATACTGCCATCCAAAGGGCTGCAGGTGCTGGTGAAGCCAGTTGACGTTGGCTTTGAACTCCGCCTCGGTGACAGTGAGACCGTAGGAGTCCCAACTGTTCCAGCCCATAGGCGGAGTCGGAGCCAGCAAGCCGCTTTGCTGCTGCGAACTTGCATTCAGGGAAAATCCTGCGAGGACACAGAGCAGAGCCAACCAGCGTTTCATTTCTCACCTAGCGAAAAAGACGCGCAAAGCTAATCCTAGACTTTTACTTCCCAACCCTTCTCGTATTCACGGGACCACATCTTCATCGCCTCGGGATCGTTCAGGATGTAACCCGTCTTTGTATCAAGATTCAGCTCGCGGTTGACGAACCACGCGATGTTCGAAAGCTGGAGGATTGTCACACTGACGTTGCCGATGACGATGGGGGAATGAAGCGGCTCGCCGGTGCGGATGCCATTGATGAGGTTCTCGAAGTGCAGGTCGGTCATCGAGTCGCGGCTCAGCAGGTCGCTGGATGAATTTTCTTTCCCGGTCGTGAACTCATCGATCTTCTTGCCGTTCCAGTCGTATACCTCGTACCCCTCGCGATCGACTAGCACTGCTCCCTTGGTTCCGTGAATCAACGATCCGCGGTCGCGCCCGTAGATCTTCATTCCCTGGCAGCTGCGGCCCTCCCACGTGAGCAGCTTGTCGGGATACACAAAGTTCGTCACCAGCGTGTCGTAGAACTGCCAGTCGTCCTTCCATTGGTAACGGCCGCCATTCGCGGTCACCTGGTTCGGATAGTCGACATCGAGGGCCCAGCGGCAGATATCCACTTCGTGCGTGCCGTTGTTCAGAGCTTCGCCGGTGCCGTATCGACGGAGCCAGTGCCAGTTATAAGGGTGAATATTGTCCTTATAGGCGCTCCGCGGCACCGGACCCTGCCAAAGCTCCCAGTTGAGCCACTCGGGAATTGCAACTTCCTTGCCGATGCCCATCGACTTGCGTGTGTTCACATACCAGGCCTTGGCAAAGTAGGCGCGGCCAATCAGGCCGTCGTGAATCTGCTGCACAATCTTGATGGTGTGGGGAGAAGACCGCTGCTGATCTCCTACCTGCACGAGCTTGCCGTATTTCTTCTGCGCCTCGACCAGCAGTTCGCCTTCGCGTGGATTGTGACTGGAGGGCTTCTCGACATAGACGTGTTTGCCGGCTTGAAGGCCGTAAATCGCCATCGGAGCGTGCCAGTGATCCGGCATCGCGATGGTGATCACGTCGATGTCCTTCGATCCGAGCACCTTGCGGAAGTCGGTAGCGGTGGCCGGGGTATAGCCGAGTTCCTTCTGCGCTTCGGCGGAAAACTTATCGAGAATCTTCTGATCTACATCGCAGACGTAGGAGACACGCGCCGATTTGCTGTTGTTCTTAAGTCCGGAAAGATGCGCATAGCCGCGTCCATTGAGGCCGAAGATGGCGAAGTTCAACCGTTCGTTCGAGCCGACAATCTGCGCGTAGCTCTTCGCCGTCGACCTTAACGCGGCCCCCGCCGCTCCAACCGCGACGCCATTAATAAATGTCCGTCGAGAAAACATGATTACTCCTTCGTTGCCTGACAAGAAACCGCAGCGGCCGGAGTGGAACCGGTCGCGTGAATGTGGATATGGAATTGTTCTGTGGTTTTTAGCAATGCGTTGAGGTCAGCAGCAGCCTGCACGGAACCCTTATACACGGATTTTCGTTGGGAGTTCAAACGAATGGCGTCTTTGCCGCGAGACGGTACG
>Ga0206881_10141_pt1 | contig 21737 bp, 16 predicted proteins | sample Alteio_BWOrgCont_3_FD_152867 | JGI IMG/M metagenome (GOLD analysis project Ga0206881, IMG submission 152867) | Enriched cells from forest soil in Barre Woods Harvard Forest LTER site, Petersham, Massachusetts, United States -... | ecosystem: Environmental > Terrestrial > Soil > Temperate forest >...
ACGCATCAACTTGGCGACCTCTTCGGCCCGGCGCGGAAAGACGACGGCCTCCGGAAGCGTGCTGGCGAACCAGGCATCACCGGCGTGGGCAGCGAGCGCAATGGCGTCGTTCACGACGACTCCACGTGGAAAAAGCGCGGCGAGCGGACGGAACCAGGATGGGGCAGTCATGAGAAGAAGTTAGAGGCTGTCCGAAAAGTGGGCGCAGGTCACGCCGAATGGATTTTTGCCTTGGGGCCAGGAGTCGAGCGAGGAGGTGCTGCGCACAGCAGCTTGATGCTGGCGAAGGTTGACTGCCGTCCGCAGGACCAAAAAGACTTCGGCCCGAATTCGACTCGTCACGTGACCCGCGCCCACTTTTCGGACAGCCTCCAGCCGCTCCCATATTCAACGTGAATCGAAAGAAGAGCAAACTTTCTGGTCGTTTAGATCGTCTCGGCTCATAATTAAAAGCGATGGCATCGCCGATAATTTCAGGCCAGCTCAATGCCGAGGAACGCCAAATCCTGGCCGACGCCATCTTGAAAGCACCGAGGAAGCCGGAGGTTGTGGTGGAGGTTGGGACTTGGCTCGGCGGGGGCAGCACTCTCACCTTTTTGCAGGCGCTGCATCAGAATGGGACCGGTCATCTTTGGGGGGTGGAGGCGGATCGCAGCGTTTATGAGCGGATGATGGCCAATCTGGCGACGCTCGGTCCCGAGATGCTGGAACGGTTTACGCCGTTGTTCGGTTTTTCGGATGACGTTCTTCCCCGATGGATTGCCGGACAAAAAAAGCCGCTGCAAATTGACGTGGCCTTTCTCGACGGCGGAAACAGTCCCCTCGAACAAATCAGGGAGTTTGAAATTCTCGATCCCCATTTTTCGGTGGGTGCGCGGCTCTTTTCCCACGATGCCTTCTGTCGCAAGGGCAAATGGCTGGTCCCTTATCTTTCGCGCCTGGATAACTGGGAGGCGCAAGTACTTTCCATCAGCGAAACAGGCTTGATGTCCGCCCGCAAAATCGCCGCCCAGCCCAGTCCGGAAAGCTGGCGCGCAGCCAGGGCGCATCTTCTCAGAATGCGCCTGCAACCGATCGAGCTTGCCGCCCACTTTACACCCAGTTTTGTGATTCGGGCGCTTCTTCCCCTTGTCCCCCGGCGTTTAGCCAGACGGCTGACAGAGGGAGTTTCGTAGCGAAACCGCGCAGGGTGATGGGTTCAGACTACCCGCTCACCCGCCGCCAGACGCGCCAGGTGTCACGAAAGATTTGCCAGACGACGGGTAGGCCGATGCCGCCGAATTTCATCGAGTGCTGGACAACAACAGGCGCCTCGACCATGACGGCGCCGAGTTGCACCAACCGGACGAGGAGCTCGAGGTCGAGCGCGAAACCGCGACACTCGGTTTTTTCAAGCGCGCGCAGGAGAAGATCGCGCCGGACGAGCTTGAGGCCCGTCTGCGTGTCGCGCACGGGCAGGCCAAAAAGGAATTTGACCAGCCAGAAATAGCCGAGGCTGTAGATGCGCCGGAGCAGCGGGTAATCGACCGTGCTGTCGGGGTGCATCTTGCTGCCGATGACGGCGTCGGCCTTTTTCACGCGCTGGATGGCGACGAAGAACAGGATCTGCTCGGGCGGAAGGTCGAGGTCGGCGTCGAGGAAGACGACGAACTCGCCGCGGGCCTTCTGTGCGCCCTGGCGCAGGGCCTCGCCCTTGCCGGAGCGGGGAAGATCGAGCGTGACGATCTCGCCGGGATATTTTTCGGCGAGACGCGCGATTTCCAGGCCCGAGTTGTCGGAGCTGCCGTCGTTGACGAGAATGATTTCAAAGGGGCCGAGCATGCGCAACGCGCCGAGAGTCTGCTCAACATTGGATGCGATGCGCGCGCCCTCGTTGTAGAGCGGCATGACGATGGAGAGGCTGATGACGGGCGGTGTGCTCATGACTTTTAATCAGAGTTCAAGGATGACTGCGGCCCCAGCGGACAACGCCGATGAAAAGGACAAGCATCAGGGCCATGATGCCGCCGCCCATCATGAACGCGAGCAGGTACATCGGCTGGCCGAAAAACCAGAGCAGGAGCAGGTAGGCCACGCTCGATCCGCCGAGCACGAAACATTCGGGATGACGCCGCGAGGCGAGCGCGAAAACGCCCAGGCCCTGCAGCAGGCCGAGCGGAAGCATGGTTAGGGCAAAGCCGGGCAGGAAAGAGCCGTGGCGATTGTCGCCGGTGCGGCCGAAAAGCCAGTTCAGGAAGGGTGCGAACAGGATGAGGAGAATCGCGCCCGCAAAGAGGGCGGCGAGATAAATCCAGAAAAACCTGAGCGACGCGACGGTGGTCTTCTTCAGGCGCGAACGCTCGGCGTAGAGGAGAAACAGAAGCGGCTGTGTGCCCCAGAGCAGCGCGCGGCCAAGCAGGCCCGCGGTCTGGTAATCGTCGAAGAGACCCAGGTCGGGATAACCGAGGTTATTGGCGGGGTTGACGAACCGGCTCAGCGCGACGATGCGGTCGGCCTGGCTAAAAAGAAAAACCGCCAGGACGAAGCTGAACGTGGCGCCGAGATGGAGCAGGAAATCGCGGTCGCGCAGGGCCTGCCACGCCTTGAACCAATCGCGCTCGATTTCGCGCTGGCGCAAGGCCGGGACGAGAGTGATCAACCCGGCGAGAAAAAAGGCGGCCAGACCCGATTCAGCCCACGGTTCGACATGGCTGATGAAAGAGCCGGCGACGAGCCGGACCAGCGCGGCGCCAATGACGAGCCCGATCCAAAGACGCGAGTTGTTTGGGGAGACTGCGCCGCTCACCAGCGCGCCGAGCGTGACGAAGATGACAAGCAGCGTGAAGAGCTCGAACGAGAAGCGGGGCAGGCCGAGCAGCGGCAGCAGCACGGAAAGAAGAGGGACCAGCAGGACTCCCCAGGCCAGGGCCGCTGCTTCCGTTACAAAAGAAGAGGCAGCGCGAAGAGATTCGACCCGCTCGCGGCGCTCGGGCGCATGGTCGCGCGCGAAGTAATGCGTGAAGGCCTGGTTCAGCGCCAGCAGGGGAACGGCGGCAAGACTGATTATCCCAAGCGCGGAGTTGAGGAGGCCGAACTCGCCGATGTTCGGGGTGAGTTCGCGGCGGAAAACGAGCTGCGTGGCAAAACTCAACAGCGCGAGAACGAGCCAAAGCAAAAGGGATTGCCCGGTTTCCCGCCGGTAACCCTGAAAAGCACGGGACACGATCTGGACGCCTTTCGCGGCGGACGGAGAATCGGCGCTCATTCCGCAGCTTCTTCGGCGGTTGTCATCCAGCGGCGGAAAAATCGGGCGCCCTCCTCAAGGTCGCTCAACAGGATATGCTCATCCTTCGTGTGGGCCTGGGCAATGGAACCGGGCCCGATGCAAACGGCGGGACAGTGTTCGCCGCTTAAGATCGAAGCGTCGGAAAACCAGGGCGCGGCGGTGAAGCCGCGGGCCGTTTTCCCAAGGCGCCGGACCCACGGGAGCGTTTCATCCGTATCGAGCGGTGGTGAATAGCGTTGCTGGCGCACGATGACTTCGGGCACCGCAGCCTGCAGCGCGGATTCAAGGCGCTGCCGGAATTTATCGGCGTCGATGCCGGGTACGACGCGGCAATCGATTTCGAGCCGGCATTGGTCGGGCACAATGTTGATCTTGCTGCCCCCCGAGATGGCGCCGGCGTTGATCGTAACTGGACCAAGTTTGGGATGGGGCTCGCGGGCGAGGCCGGGGATGACCTGTTCCTCGATGATTTCGAGGACGCGGCGCATGGCGTAGATGGCGTTGCGGCCCTGCTCGGGCGTCGCCCCGTGGCAGGCGACGCCCGCCGTGGTGATTTCGATCCAGAGCGCCCCCTTGTGCGTGGTGACGACCCCGAGGCCGGTCGGTTCCAGGACAAGGGTGAGGTCGCTGGAGAAGCCTTTTTTGGCCAGCGTGTGCGCGCCGTCGTTGCCCGCCTCCTCGCCCATGAGCGCAAGAAAGGTCCACTCGATGCGTGAACGGGCGCGGGCGGAGCTCTGCGCCCAGTCGCGCACGGCCCAGAGCGCGGCGGCCATCGGGCCCTTGGTGTCGGTTGAACCGCGTCCGAAGAGTTTGCCGTCGCGAATGGCGGGGTCAAAGGGCGGGATGGTCATGCCCGCGATGCTGACGGTGTCGAGATGGGGCGCAAAGGCTAGCCGGGCCTTCGGTTGCTCCGGCGTGAAGCGGGCGACGACATTGGGCCGGCCCGGCTCGACCGGCTCAAGGGCGGCATCGGCGCCAAGTCCACGGAGAAAATCGGCGACATATTCAGCCATGGCTTGCTCGCCGACCCGGTCGGTGCCGGGCGTGCCTTGCGGATTGACGCTCGGAATGGCGACCAAGTCCTGCAGCAGCTCCACGACGTTTTGGGGACGGGCCATGCCGACAGCCTAGGCGCTCTGTGGAAATGAGGGCAAGGACGGGTTATTGCCTCTCAGGGTCTGGTTTTAATTTCTTTGGGTTCAATTTTTCCCCGCCAATAACAGGTAGTTTGTGTCCGGCGCTTTGTGTACGACGGACCTCTCCATTTTTTCGATGGCCTTTCAGTCGGTAAAAAGATGATAGTGTTCCGATGGCTGGCAAAAAGGAACTGCACGACATTCTCGGCATCGAGGGCGGCGGGACAAAAACGACCTGGGCGCTGCTGACGAGGGAGGGCCGCGTTCTGGCCCGCGGCGAAGCGGGGCCGGGCAACACGCTGCTCCTGGATGACAAGGCGCTGGAAAAATTGTTCCGGACCGTCCGGCGCGGCACAGGCCCGAGGGTGGAGGCGATCGGCGGGGCGTTTGCCGGTTGCGGCCAAGCCGTGGAACAGGCGCGCGTGGGGAAAATTTTGCGAAAGATCTGGCCGCGCGTGCGCGTGGTGCGGGTGATGGAGGATACGCGCTCCGTGCTGGCGGCGGCTTTTGGCGACAGACCGGGGCTGGTGGTGATCGCGGGCACCGGCTCGAATGTGGCGGGGCAGAAATCGTCCCGCGATCCGATCCAGAAAGCGGGCGGCTGGGGCCATCTCTTTTCGGACCGGGGCAGCGCCTACGATCTGGCGCGGCGCGGCCTGGAAGCCGCGTTTGACCGCTACGACGCCGAGAAGAAAATTTCGCCGCTGGCCCGTGAATTTCTCAATGCAACGGGCCAGGAAAGCATGGAAGAACTGGTGCCGTTTCTTTTGCGCGACACGGGCAAGGCGACGGTGGCGCAGTGGGCGCGGTGCGTTTTTGCCGCGGCGCAAAAAGGCGACCGCGAAGCGCGGGCGCTGGTAGATGAATCGGCACGGGCGCTGGCCGCGAAGACGGTGGCGCTGGCGCGGCGGATGAAATTTTCCCGGCCCGAAGTGGCGCTCATCGGCGGCCTGTTTGAGAACCGGCCCGATTATCGCGCGCGGTTCCGGCGGGTGTTGCGGCGAATAAACCCGCACGCGCACGTGTTTTTGCTGACGGTGCCCGGTGTTTTCGGCGCGGCGCGGCTGGCCGGGCTGGAAAAATTTCCCGCGGAACAAAAAGCGGACGGCAAGCCGGCGGCCATCGCCGAGCCGGCCCGGCTGGCGGCGTTCGCCCAGGCGGCGACGGAACAGCGCAATCCCCGTTCACGCGGGCTCGACCGGCGCACCATCCCGCAACTGGTCGATCTTTTCATCCGCGAGGAGCGCCACGTCGAAAAGGCGCTGGCCGCGCAGCGCAACGCGATCGCGAAAGCGGCGGCCCTGGTGGCGAAACGGCTCTGTGCGGGCGGACGTCTTTTTTATGTCGGGGCTGGAACGAGCGGGCGGCTCGGCGTGGTCGATGCGAGCGAGATGCCGCCGACCTACAACGCGCCGCCGGAGCAGGTGCAGGCGATCATTGCGGGCGGCCCGGCGGCAGTCTTTCGCAGCCAGGAGGGCGCGGAGGATGCGCGCGAGACGGGCGCGGCCGAGTTGCGCGCGCGGGGCCTGACGAAGCGCGATGTGGTCTGTGGCATCGCGGCAAGCGGCCAGACGCCATTCGTGCTTGGGGCGCTGGAGTTCGCGCGCCGCCGGGGCGCCGGGACGGTGCTGTTGTCGTGCAATCCGCGCCGGTCGATCCGTGTGCCGGTCGACGTGGCGGTCGATCTGCCGACCGGACCGGAAATCGTGACCGGTTCGACCCGGATGAAGGCGGGGACCGCGACGAAGCTGGTCTTGAACATGCTCAGCACGATCGCGATGGTGCGACTGGGCCGGGTGCAGGATAACCTGATGGTCAATGTCCAGGCGACGAACGATAAGCTGCGCGCCCGGGCGGTGCGACTGGTTCGGGCCTTGACCGGGCGGGGCGATCCGGAAGCGCAGGCAGCACTCGAGTCTGGGGGATGGAGGGTCACAGAAGCGGTGGAAGCTTTGCGTCGAAATCAATCCCAAGGCCGACGAAGAGTGCAAGCGTGAACGCAAAAGGCATCAAATCGTTTCCTTATTTCTGTCACAGCGATTGACTTTTTATCGAAAAACAATTTAAATCTGACTACATGCGGTTGCGTGTTTATTGGATTTGTGTTTTAGCCTGTTTTTTGGCAGCCACCTTCTCGTGCGCCCACGCTGATCTACCGAATAGCGATAAGTATCTCCATATCTATATTAAGATAAGCAATGCTGAGCAGCTCGAGAAACAGGGCGATTATCAGGGTGCCTTGGACGATTTTATCGACTGCCTTGAGCAATTGGAAAAAATCCACGAAGCCGATCCCGACTGGGAAACCGCCCTGGTAGTAAAAAGAATCGAGGATTGCCAGTCGAAGATTGCGGAGTTGCGGCCTCTGGCGGCGGTCCAGCAGACCTCTCCCACGTCTCCCACAAACCCGGTGTTGCCGCCAACAAATACAGAAACGAATTCCACTTCACCGACCAACGAGACAACCAACCCCTCCGGACTTCCAACCGAAGTGATCACGTTGCAGCAGGAGTTGATCGGGGTGAAACAGGAACTGGAGGACTGGAAGCAGAAATACCAAGCCTCACAGGCGGAGAACCAGGGGCTTAAGCAGCAGCTCGCCGCCGTGGACGAGCAACTCGAGTCGTTGAAGAACCAGCAATCGGTCGACAATCGCATCGGCAAGTTGATGACCGAAAATACGGAGCTGACCGACAAATTGGCCGCGGCGGAGCAGGAACTCGATGAAATCAAGGGCAATCCGAAGTCGACCCTCGCCATGGTCCGCGCCCAGTTGAAGAACACGAAGGACCAGTTGGAGCAGACCCAGTCACAGAATGACGCCTTGCAGCAAACCGCGACGACCCTGAAGCAGCAGCTCGACCAGGCCCAGACGGACCTGGACGCCGCAAACCAGAAACTGGCCGCGGCCAGCGCCAATCCGTCGGCGGCAGATTACGAGCAGCTCAAGCGGGACAATGAGATCATGCGCGACATTCTCACGCGGGAACTGCAGGAGCAGGCGCATCGCGACATGGCCAGACGGCTCTACGCGGAGGAATATGAACGACTGAAGATCAATTCGAAGGTGCTCGAGGAACAGATCGACATCATCGCGACGCCGATGACGCCCCCGACCAACGACCAGGAACGGGATCTTCTGGCCAGCTTGAGGGTGTCGTCGCCCACGGATCTCACCCAGCCACCGGCCAACAGTGGCAACGTATTCTCCGCGCAGGCCGCGGGCACCGACACGAATCCGCCTGCGACCGATGCGACTACGAATACGCCTGCCTCGACGCCGCCGGCGGTGGTCGATAATACCGCGACAACGACCAACACCGCGCCCGCGACGAATGTGATGGATAATCCTCCCACGCCGCCGGTGTACATCAACTTGAATGGCGGGGCGACGGCGCCTGCGACAACGAACGTCACCGATAATACTCAGCCCCCCGCTCCTGTGCAGCCTTCATCCCCGGTAACGACTCCGCCCGCCACGACCACGACAGATCCAACGACTGCGCCTGACCCGGCTAATCCCGGATCGACGAGTCCGTCCGTGACGACCCCAACGACTCCGGCGGCGACCGATCCAGCGACGAATGCCGCTCCGACTGCTCCCGCTTCACCGGATACGACCATGGCCAATACGCCGACAGATGCGAGCGTGACGAACGCGCCGACGGTGACTCCATCCACTTCCCCGGACCAGAGTGGCCTTACGAACACGGCAGATACTTCCGCGTCCCCGGCGGCGCCCGCCAATCCACCCTCTTCGCCGGACAATACGACGGTGCCCGGACCGGGCCAGACGACTACGACAGTGACCGACACGACGATCCAGAACGGCGGAGGCAACAATAATAGTCAGCAGCAGGATGATCCGTCGCGCTATGCGGACAAGCCGCGCCTGCCGGACGACATGCACGACACCGCGCAGGCGGCGGCGGATCTCTTTAAAATGGGGCGGTATGATGAGGCGGCGGACAAGTACCAGACCATTATTGACAAGTATCCCGATTCACTCTACGCGTGGAGCAATCTCGGCGTGGTGCGGTTCCAGCAGAAAAATTACGATGCGGCGTTCAGGGCGCTGCAGCAGGCGGTGAAGCTTTCGCCGGCGGACGCTTTTTCCTATTCGAACCTGGGCATTGTCTATTACCAGATGAGCCAGTACGACAGCGCGATCAGCGCACTGGAAAAGGCGCTGGCCTTGGAGCCGAACGATGCCAAAAGCCACAATTATCTCGGCTGCGCCTGTTCGCAGAAGGGCTGGCAGGAGGTGGCCGAAAAGGAATTTCTGAAGGCGATCTCAATCGACGACGAATTCGGGGACGCCCACTTCAACCTGGCACTGGTCTATGCGACGGAGAAGCCGCCGTCGCTTGAATTGGCACGGCGCCATTACAACCGGGCGTTGGAACTGGGCATCGCCAGGGACGACCGTCTCGAAAAGCTGTTGCAGATACCGCAATGATGGCCGCGAGTCCGAAAGGACAAGCGCGACGCCGTTTGAGCAAGCTTAAAGCAAAAGCACTCCAATCTCTTCATCCCGCAAAATTTCTTTGGGCGAAGCGATAAAATATGGCGTATAGTGTTTTTCGCCACGAAACGGAAAAGGCAGGTTTGGGCTTGCTTTTTAAGAGGGCGGAGCGAACTCTCGACATTACCCCGTTATGCAAATCAGCAGCCTGCTAAAGCCGGAACAGATCAAGCTTGAATTGACGCAGCAAAAACGATGTAACGCGATCAATGAAGTCGCGCAGCTTTTGCAGACGAACCCAAACGTGCTGAACTTCGCCGGGTTTTACGAGGAATTGCTGGCCCGCGAGCGGATCGAGTCGACCTGCCTTGGCAACGAAATCGCCTTTCCTCACGCCCGCACCGATTTCCTCAAGGGGATGGTGCTGGCCATTGGGCGCAGTCCCCAGGGCGTCTGGTTCGAGAACTCAGGCCAGACTGTGAAGCTGATTTTTGTCATCGGCACGCCGAAACGGATGGTGACCGATTACCTCAGCGTGGTGGGCGGACTGGCGCGGCTGCTCAAGGAGGCTTCCACCCGCGAGCAGCTGGTGAACGCGCCGAACGTTGAAGAGTTCATCGCCACGCTGACCCAGGCCGAGTTGGCGCGATAAGCGCACTTGCACGGGAGGGGAGGTGTGCAGCTTGGTTTTTGTCGGTAAAATTCAATTGGAGGAAAAACCATGATCGTCGCTCAAATCTCGCGTGCAGGTGGTCCGTTTGAACTGGTGGAGCGTCCCAAGCCCGAGCCAGGGCCTGGGCAGGTCCTGATCAAAGTCGAGGCCTGCGGCATCTGCCACAGCGACCAGATTTTCAAGGAAGGACATTGGCCGGGACTGAAATTTCCCGTCGTGCCGGGGCACGAAGTGGCGGGCCGCGTGGAGAAAATCGGGCCGAATGTGAAACTTTTCCAGCCGGGCCAGAAGGTCGGCGTGGGCTGGAACGGCGGCTACTGCTCCCATTGCGAACCGTGCCGCGAGGGGGAATTTCCATTTTGCACTTCAGGAGCCACCACGGCGGCGAGTTTTGACGGCGGGTACGGCGAGTACATGGTCGCGCCGGAAAGCGCGGTGGCCGCGATGCCGGACGGGCTCGATCCGGTGGAGGCGGGGCCGCTGCTCTGTGCGGGCATCACGACCTATAATGCGCTGCGGCATTCGGGGGCGAAGTCCGGCGACCTGGTGGCCATTCAGGGTATCGGCGGCCTGGGTCATCTCGCCGTTCAATATGCGAACAAAAGCAGTTACAACACGGTGGCCATTTCGCGCGGCAAGGACAAGGAGCCGTTCGCGAGGGAGCTTGGCGCGCACCATTATATCGACGACGCCAACGGCGATGCCGCGCAGCAGCTCCAGAAGCTCGGCGGCGCGAAGGTGATCCTCGCCACGGCGCCCAGCGCGAAAGCCATCAGCGGGCTGGCCGGGGGACTCAAGTACAAGGGCAAGCTCGTTATCGTCGCCGCACCGCATGAGAACGTGGAGGTTTCCCCGTTATGGCTGCTCATGGGCAGCCGCTCGGTGGCGGGGCATTACAGCGGCTATGCGAAGGATTCGGAGGACGCGCTGGCCTTCAGCGCCCTGACCGGCGTGCGACCCAAGGTCGAGGTCTATCCGCTGGCAAAAGTTGCTGAGGCCTACGACCGCATGATGAGCAATAAGGCGCGGTTCCGTGTCGTGCTGAAGATGGGAGCTGAACCAAAATCACATGCCCACTAAAACATTGATGCCTGACGATGACGGTGATTCAAATGAGAAAATAAAAAGGCTTCGCGCACAAATCATCGCCCTTGAAAAGCAACGCGAATTGATTGAGGCGGAAAAGAGGGAATTGGTCGTCTCAGCTATTCTGAAGCCCCGGCCGAAGAGCGATAAGCAGGGGAACTGACAGCGCCCCATTTTTCCTCATTCCCAATGAAATTCGGAAACAAGAGGAATTACCGATGTCTAAGAAAATCTTCCACATTTAGACCGATATCACGTGCAATTTGGCGAAGCAGAAAGGGTGAAATATCTCTTCCTTTGTGATCGGGTACGGTCGTGCCTCGTCCATCCGGATGTCGAAATTGGCAGTGTGAGCCTTTTTGGCGAACCAAAACAAAATCGAGATTCTCCAAAATCCGCATGACTTCGCGCGGTTTTAAAACGGGGGTGCTGCCCATGAATCAGCCAACGGAAATGGTCTGGGTACCTATGAACTCGGCTTCCAAGCGGGGTTCGCCATCTTCCAACAGCATGGCAATAACCTCCTCAAGGTTTCCCTGCAACTCATCAAGGGTCGCTCCCTGGGTATGCGCTCCGGGAAAGCCCGGAATGTAGCCGACGTAAAGCTTGGTCTCAGGACACCGTTCGACAACCGCCGTAAAACTTTTCATGTAAAACAAACTAAGCCCATCCCCGTGGCGGTCAAGCCGGAGCCGCAGGGGAAGTCTTTACCGCCTTCTCACTCCAAAACTATAGCCTTTTCCAGCGCGGCCGCCGCGGATGTTGCCGGCCTTGCCGACCATATGCTTCGCCTTGTCATCGAGCGCGAGTGAATAGATATATTTAAAATTTTCGAGCTTAACCCGCGGAATTTCCTGGCCGATGAAACGCTCAATGGCGGCCACGTCGGGCGCTTCCTCGGCTGTCATCAGCGTGAACGCATCGCCGACCGCCTGGGCCCGGCCGGTGCGTCCGATGCGATGGACATAATCTTCGGTATGCTGAGGCACGTCATAATTGATGACGTGGCTGATCCCGGCCACGTCGATGCCACGCGACGCGATGTCGGTGGCGACCATGACTTCGTATTTGCCGTTGCGGAAACCCTCCAGCGCCTCGAGCCGTTCGTTTTGCGAACGGTTGGAGTGGAGCACGGCGACCGAGTGTTGGGAATGCTTGAGCTGCGCCGCGATACGGTCGGCGGCGTGCTTGGTGCGGACGAAGATGAGCACGGAATCAAAATTGGTTTTCTTGAGCAATTCGACCAGCAGGTCGAATTTTTGCACCGCCGCGACCGGATAAAGCGCGTGGGTGATCGTCTCGGCGGGCGAACGGCGCGCGCCAATCTCGATTTTTTCCGGCGAACGCAGCGCCCACTCGGTGAGGCGCGCGATCTCGGGCGGCATGGTGGCGGAAAAAAGGAGGGTCTGGCGTTCGCGCGGACATTGGTCGATGATGCGGCGGACGTCGGGCATGAAGCCCATGTCGAGCATGCGATCGGCCTCATCGAGGACGAGATGCTGGATGGTGTCGAGCTTGACGTTGCCCTGTTCAAGGTGGTCGAGCAGGCGCCCCGGCGTAGCAACAAGGATGTCGGTGCCGGCTTTGAGCTCGCTGAGTTGCTTGCCATAGCCGACCCCACCGTAGATGACGGTGGTGCGGAGATCGGAGAAGCGCGAGTAGTCGCGGAAAGCGGTCTCGACCTGGGCGGCGAGTTCGCGCGTCGGCTCGAGGATAAGGACGCGTAGCGCGCCGTGATGGCGGAGCTGGGTGAGAAGCGGAAGGGCGAAGGCGGCGGTCTTGCCGGTGCCGGTCTGGGAGGCGCCGATAAGGTCCTTGCCACCGAGGATGATGGGGAACGCGCGCAACTGGATCGGCGTCGGGTCAAGGTAGCCCATCGACTGGACGCTGTGAATGACGTCGTCGGAGAGGCCGAGATTCTGAAAGGACATGGGGGGTTAACTGGCGGGACGCGCGGGGAGTTGCTCGAGGGCCGATTTGTTGTCGTTGAATTTCTTGAGGATCATAAGGAGCCGCTCCATCTGCGCCTGGACGGGCAGGCCGTGGAGACCGCGCCGGATGATGGTGACTTTATCGAGGATCGGCTTGGGCAGGAGCAGCTCCTCGCGGCGCGTGCCCGATTTTTCGATGTCGATGGCGGGATAGACGCGCGCCTCGGAGAGGCGACGGTCGAGCACGATCTCCATGTTGCCGGTGCCCTTGAACTCCTGGAAAATGACTTCGTCCATGCGCGAACCGGTGTCGATCAACGCCGTGGCGACGATGGTGAGCGCGCCGGCCTCTTCGGTCTGGCGGGCGGCGGCGAAAATCTTGCGCGGAATTTCCAACGCGCGGGAGCTGATGCCGCCGCTCATGGTGTTGCCCTTGGAACCGACGTTGAAGGCGCGGCCCAGGCGGGTGATCGAGTCCATGAGAATGAAGACATCGCGGCCGCTTTCGACCAGGCGCTTGGCCCGCTCGATGACGAGCCTCGAAAGGCGGACATGGCTGGCGTTTTCCTGATCATTGGACGAGGACCAGAGTTCACCGCGCCCGGCGAGGAACTGGCGGAAATCGGTCACTTCCTCGGGGCGTTCGTCGACGAGGACGATCATGAGGAAGGTGTCGGGGGAATTGGTCAGCACCGCGTCGGCGATGGCCTGCATGAGCATGGTCTTGCCGGAGCGAGGCGAGGCGACGATCAGGCCGCGCTGACCGTGGCCGATGGGCGTCATCAGGTCCATGACGCGGGCGGGGAGTTTGTCGGCGCGGGTCTCGAGCTTGAGCCAGCGGTTCGGGTTGATGGTGGTCAGCTCCTCGAAGGGGAGTTGGTCGCGGTAGATGTCGATGGCGCGCTCGTTGATCTGTTGCAGCTCGACGAGCTGCGGGCCGCGACCGTTGGCGATGCTCAGGCCGGAGAGCTGCACGCCGTCGCGCAGGCCGTTGCGCTTGATCATGTCGGGCGGCACAAAGACATCCTGCGGCGTAGGCGCGCTGCCCCTCTCGGGTTTGCGCAAGAAGCCGTAACCTTTGTCGTGAATTTCTAATATGCCCGCTACGGGCGAGGAATCTGACATGAGAAAACGTACCGCAGACGAGCAGTACTCCCGCAACGTGACCTATTCCGCAGGGGAATGCAAGAATTTATTTTGGAAGGGTTTGCCGTCCGCCCCAGAATATGCTTCGAGGATGTCGAGCGAAAGGGCGGCCGGATTGAACTTAATAATAGCAATCATCGGCTCAGCTTCTTCAGAAGCTCCGAAGCTCACTGCTTTCGCTTCCCCCTAATCGCCGGAATTTTTCATTTGGAACCGGGAACTTGCCGCGCCATCGCCTGCGTCTTGGCCAGATGGTATTGCGCGTTCCTATTGTCAGGATTGATCTGAACGGCATCTTGGAACTGGGCGACCGCTTCGTCTACTTCACCCTTTTGAGCATAAGCGATGCCGAGGTTGGTGTGGATATCGGCATCGTTAGGGTTGATTTCCAGGGCTTTTTGGTACTGCGCAATCGCCTCATCCACCTGCCCCTGTTTCAAAAGAATATTGCCTAGGTTGTTCTGGGCTTCAGCAACGTTAGGGTTGATTTCCAGTGCCTTTTGGTACTCAGCCGCAGCCTCGTCCATCTGCCCCTTATGAAGAAAGACATTGCCGAGATTGCAGTGGGCTTCAGCAGCATTAGGATTAATTTCCAGTGCCTTTTGGCATTCAGATGCCGCCTCGTCCACCTGCCCTTTTTGAAGAAGGACCATACTAAGGTCGTTATGGGTTTCGGCAAAGTTAGGATTGATTTGCAGAGCCTTTTGAAATTGAGACATCGCTTCATCAATCCATCCCTTTTGTAATAGAGCATTGCCGAGGTTGCAGTGGGCTTCGGCATAGTTGGGGTTGATTTCCAAGGCCTTTTGGAACTCGGCCAACGCCTCATCCAATTCCCCCTTTTGCAAGAGAGCCTTGCCGAGATTGTTGTGGGCGCGCGAATTGCCGGGGCGGAGATCCACCACCTGTTGCCAGAGCGCGAATTCCGAGCGGTAGTCCTCGTTACGCTCGAAAGTCAGCACGGTGCAGGCGATGATCAGCGCCGCCGCCAGGACCAGGCTTAAGCGTCCCATCCAGGCGTACAAACTGAGCACCAGCAACACGACCGGCGCCGCCAGCGGCAAATAGAGCCGGTGCTCCCCCATGGGCGAGAGGGCCACCGGGATTACGCTCGACGTCGGCGCCAGGATGAGGAAGAACCACACCCCGGCAAAGCCGACCTCGGGACGACGCATCAAGGCGATGGCCGTGATCGTCAAAAGAACCGCCAGAATCAACGCCTGCGGCAGGACTTCCCACGGGTCGCCCGCCATTTCGGGTCCATAATCGAACACCAGCGGGTGTGGCCAGAACACAAGTTTCAGGTAATGCAGCAGCGCCCCGCACTCCGTCAGCGCATAAGTCCACGGCGTCACTCCGGATCCGAAGCCGATGTCGGAGGTTTTACCGACGTCGAGAAACGAATAGGCCGGCACCACCCACGATGCCGCCAGCGCGAGGTAAAGCAGCCAGTGCTGCCGCCATGCTTCCCGAAAGCTGCCGGCCACGAACGTCCGATCGTAGAGCAGCGCCATCAGCGGGGCCGTCACCATTACTTCCTTCGTCGCCATGCCCAAAAAACACGCTGTCACGCAGATGACCGGCCAGCCCCGCCGATCCGGGGCGGACGCGACGGTCCGGATGAACGCATAGAGAGTCAGCAGATAAAAGAATCCCATCAACGATTCGGCCCGTTGGGAAATGTAAGTCACCGCCTCGGTCTGGAGCGGATGAAGCGTCCAGAGTAGCGCGATGGCCGGAGCCAAGAGCAAGGAGTCGGCGCCGAATTTTTCACGCAGGACTGGTTGCAGGAGCGTGCGCCGCACCACGCCGAGGAGGGTCAATCCGGCCAGGATGTGAACCAGCAGATTGAAAGCGTGGTAGCTCCAAACGTTGAACCCGCTCATTGCGTAGTTGAGCGCAAAGCTCAGGTTGAGGATCGGACGGCCCCCAACGGTCAAGTTGCCCGGAGGCAGGAGCGGCACCCAGGGTGGCCACAGATGAAGGATGCTTAGGTTGGACTGGATGGCAGACAAGTCATCGTAAAGGAATGGGCCCGAAAAACTGTTGGCGTAAGCGCCAAGCGCAGCCAGAACCAGGAGCAATCCCAAAAGCCAATCGCGGCTCAACCAGGGCGGCAGCTTCAGCGTCATCCCTCCCCTGGCGCGCGACAAGTCCGGCCTTCCTCTCATTCTGGCATTGAGCATGGCCATACCGTATCGGTGAGGAAGATGAATTTTTTTTTGCTTTTATAAAAGCAGATTTTGTTTGGGGTTGCCGGGTTACCCAAAGCAGCGGAACCCACCATATCGGGGACATCCCCTATCGCCCGCGTCAGATTTTCTTGGCCGGCTTGCGGGCGGCGCCCCGGGTCGGTTTGGGATAAGGCGCCGACTTCGCTTTCGGTTCGATTTTTGCCAGACCCGCCTGCTGTTTCAGCTCCATGATCTGGTCGCGCAGCAGCGCCGCTTTCTCGTAGTGCATCGACGCGGACGCCGCCAGCATTTCCAACTCGAGTTCCTGCAACACCTGCATGATGTCCATGTCGGGCGTCGCCTCGCCCACCACGTTTGCGGCGATCTGCCGCCCCCTGAGCACATGGCCGAGGCTCTCCTGCACGGCGCGCACGACCGAGCGCGGCGTGATCCCATGCGCCTGGTTGTAGGCGATTTGCTTTTCGCGTCGCGCCTTGCTCACCGTGATCAGGTGCCGGATCGAATCGGTCACGGTGTCGGCGTAGAGGATGACCAGCCCGTTCTGGTGCCGCGCCGCGCGGCCCGCCGTCTGGATCAGCGAGGTTTGCGAGCGCAAAAAGCCCTCCTTGTCCGCGTCGAGCACCGCGACCAGCGAGACCTCGGGCAGGTCGAGCCCCTCGCGCAGCAAGTTGATCCCGATCAGCACGTCGATCTCACCCGTGCGCAGGCTGCGCAGGATTTCCACCCGCTCGATCGTGTCGATTTCCGAGTGAATGTAGCGCACCCGCACGCCGAGATCGCGCAGGTAATCGGCCAGGTCCTCCGCTGTCCGCTTGGTCAGCGTCGTCACCAGCACCCGCTCGCCCTTTTCCACCCGCAGGCGCGCCTGCGCGAGCAAATCGTCCACCTGCCCGGCCAGCGGCTTCACCACAATCTCCGGGTCGAGCAGCCCCGTCGGGCGGATGACCTGCTCCGCGGTGATGCCGCCCGCCTGCTGCACCTCGTATTTGGCCGGCGTGGCCGAGACGTAGATGCGCTGCCCGACCAGCTCGTCGAACTCCGGGAATTTAAGCGGCCGGTTGTCGAGCGCCGATGGCAGCCGGAAGCCGTGCTCGACCAGCACCGTCTTGCGCGAGCGATCGCCCTCGTACATCCCGCCGATCTGCGGCACGGCCACGTGCGACTCGTCGATGATGGTCAGGAAGTCCTTCGGAAAAAAGTCGATCAGCGTGAACGGGCGCGAGCCCGGTGGCCGGCCGCTGGTGTGGCGCGAGTAATTCTCGATCCCGTTGCAGAAGCCCATCTCCTCCATCATCTCGAGGTCGAACGTCGTCCGCATCTTGAGCCGCTGCGCCTCCAGGAGCTTGCCCTGCTTCTCCAGCTCCGCGATCCGTTCGTCCAGTTCGGCCCGGATCGTGCCGAGCGCGTGGCGCATCTTGTCCGCCGGCGTCACGTAGTGCCGCGCGGCGAATATCGTCGTCTCCTCCAGCGTCTCAATGTTTTCGCCGTCCAGCGGCTCGAACCGCGTCAGCCGCTCGATCTCATCGCCGAAAAACTCGACCCGCACCGCGTCCTCCGCGTAGGCCGGGCAGAGTTCCACCGTGTCGCCGCGCACGCGGAACTTGCCGCGCGTGAGTTGGTAATCGTTCCGCTCGTATTGCATCTCCACCAGCCGCGCCAGGAACGCCTCGCGGGTGAGGAATTGCCCCTTCCGCACCGGGCAGACCATGTCCTTGTAATCCTCGGGTGAACCGAGGCCGTAGATGCACGAAACGCTGGCCACCACCAGCACGTCGCGCCGGGTCAGCAGCGCGCTGGTGGCCGAGAGCCGCAGCCGCTCGATCTCCTCGTTCACGCTCGAGTCCTTCTCGATGTAGGTGTCGCTTCGCGGGATGTAGGCCTCGGGCTGGTAGTAATCGAAGTAGGAGACGAAATATTCGACGGCGTTGTCGGGGAAAAACTGCTTGAACTCGCTGTAGAGCTGCGCTGCCAGCGTCTTGTTGTGGGACAACACCAGGGTCGGGCGGTCGAGCGCTGCCACCACGTTGGCCATGGTGAACGTCTTGCCCGAACCGGTCACGCCCAGCAGCACCGAGTGCTTTTCCCCGGCGCGGAGGCGCCGGAGCAGCTTCTCAATCGCCTGCGGCTGGTCGCCCAGCGGAGGAAAGGGGCTCTGCAGCTTGAACGACATCCGTTTAATCTATATCCGATTCGCCGGAAGCAAAGCGCGGGGAACGCTGGGGAAATGGAGCGGACATTCATTGATTGCAGTAATTACCTCCTTGGAACCACGAGAGGCTTTGCCTATCATACCTCATGGTAGAGGAAGTCCGCTATTACTACTCGAAGGATGGCACCGAAACGGAGGGACCAGTAAGCAAGACCGTCCTCCGTCAGCTTTTTCTCGACCAGCTCATCAATTCCGAAAGCTTCATCTGCCGCGAGGATGAAGCCAACTGGCAGCCCCTTGATCCCGGAATGTTTCAGACGCGCCCCAAGCTTCGCCCTCCCTTGCGCGGTCCCAGGCCGGCGCAACCCTCTCCCTCCTCCCGACCGAAGTCCCGTTCCTCCCGCCGGAACGCCTGGTACCACGAAATCAAGCTGCTCGATCCCCGCTTCCTCCGGTTCCTCAATGTCATATGTATCGTCATTACTTTCGGCGGGGCCCTCCTCGCGGTGCATTTGCGCTACGTCGTTTTCGCCGATACGCTTCGTCCCGCCGACAGCCTGTTAGAGGTCCTGGGCTATTTCGCCGGGTCAGTCAGCCTGATTTTCATTCTGCCCTACTTGTTTTCGCTCTTCTTTGGGTATCCCTACCGCCGCCCGGCCCTCGTCATCGGCGCTCTCTTCGTCACCCCGCTTCTCCTCTGGGGCGAGTACCGGCTTTTCTCCAGCGACGCGGCGATGCACGCGCTTTTTGCCAGGGAAAATTCCGAGGACACGTCCGAATTGAGTGTTCCCTGGCTAATCATGCCCAACGGCTATCTCGACTTCACCCCCGCCCTGCGCGAGATCCAGGAAATCCGCGACGCCGCCTCGACCGACAATACCGATATGGCCATCGTTCGGCGCGATTTTATCGTGGTGATCGATGGCATCGCGGGCCGGCTCAAGGCCTGCAACGCCGCGGCGGCGACCTGCGGCCCTTTCTATCCCGCCAACATCACCAACCTCGACGGGATCCAGACCCGCCTCTCCCGCCTCTCCGCCCTGCGCGACACCCAGGCCGACCTCAGCAATTACCTGCAGGCCATCGTCGCCAACTGCCGCGACGCCGTCGCCCGGGACGATTTCAGTGCCGACACCGTCGACGAGGCCATTTCCAATTTTCGCAAATCGGCCCGGACGGACGAGTTGTCGGCTGTGGCTGATATCACCATGAAAATTTCCGACGACCAAACCGCCTGCCTCAAAATCCTCGAGCAAAACTGGGGCCGCTGGCATGTCGACAACGGCGCCATCACCCTGGACGATCCCGACGCTTTCGCCGCCTATAACACCGCGTATCAGGCCGCGCAAAACGATATCCAGGCGCTCCATGATCTGGAGAAGCAGTAGAACCTATCATCTCTAAAGGAGTGCGTCCCTCGCATTGACACAAGGTTACGAGATAGCAGTGTAAATAGTCGGGACTGACCCTTTACCAGAAAAAAGTGCAGAAAACAGGGACAGGCATCTTTAAGTACGAAACCGGAACGATGACGACTCCTTTTCTCGTTCCCACCCATGCCCCTAGGTTCTAGAGTTTGTTGATGCGCGTCGAAATCATCAACACCGGCACCGAACTGCTTCTCGGTCAGGTCACCAACACCCACCTCGGCTATCTGGCCCAGGGACTTTTCGGGCTCGGCCTGCGCGTCGAGCGCCAGGTCACCGTCCCCGACGGTCCCGCCATCACCGCCGCTTTTCGCGAAGCCATGGCCCGCGCTGACCTCATCCTCGTCACCGGCGGGCTCGGCCCCACCTCTGACGACATCACCCGCGACGCCGCATCTGAGGCCTTCGGCAAAAAGCTCATCTTCCACCAAGAAATACTCGACGGCATCGCGGCCAAATTCAACTCGCGCAAGCTGGCCATGAACGATCTGCAGAGCGCCCAGGCCATGGTCCCCGAGGGCGGCATCGTGCTTGAGAACGCGAACGGCACCGCGCCGGGCCTGATCGTCGAAAACGGGCGTGTCATCGCCGTCCTTCTGCCCGGCCCGCCCAATGAACTCCGCCCCATGTGGGAGAACGGCGCCCTGCCGTGGCTCAAAAAGAAATTCGCCGGTCGTCTCGCCCCCGTCCACGAAGTCACGTTGCGGATTCTCGGCCTGGGCGAAACCCGCGTGCAGATCCTCCTCGAAGATGACGTGAAGGCGCTCGGTCCCATCGAAGTCGGCTACTGCGCCCGGCCCGGCGAAGTCGACCTGCGCCTCATCGGCCCCGACCCGGCGCTCGTGCAGAAAGCCGCCGATCTCGCCCGCGCCAAGCTCGGCGGCGCCATCTACGCCGAGGGCGGCGCCACGATGGAGGAAACCGTCGTTCTTCTCGCCCGCACCGCCGGCAAGACCGTCGCCACGGCCGAATCGTGCACCGGGGGGCTTGTCGCCAGCCGCATCACCAATGTCTCCCACAGTTCCGAAATGTTCCGCTACGGCTGGGTCACCTATGCCAACGAAGCCAAGATCACCGAACTCGGCGTCGCGCCCGAACTTCTCGAAAAGCATGGCGCGGTCAGCGCCGAAACGGCCCAAGCCATGGCCGAGGGAGCGCTGCGCAACTGCGACGCCGATCTCGCCGTCGCCGTCACCGGCATTGCCGGCCCCACCGGCAGCACGCCCGAGAAGCCGGTCGGGCTCGTTTGGTTTGCCCTCGCGCGTCGCGACGGTCCCATCGAAACCCTGCAGCGCAACCTTTCCTCCCAGCGCGAGACGTTCAAGTATATGGCATCGCAAATCGCGCTCGATTTGGTGCGGCGCGCGCTGGTGTGATGACTTATACCGTCCGCGAGGACAAAAAATTATTGCCGCGCGCGAATTCGCGGTGTAGTCAGGCGGTGGGATAAAAGAATCCCAAAAATAGTTCTTGCACATTTGTATAACAGTGCTTAACTTCGCTCCACTATGGCTGCCAAATCCGACATAAAAGCTGATTCCAAAAGCGAACCCAAGGCCGATCACAAAGCCCAGACCGTCCGCGATAAAAACCTGGAACTGGCCCTCCAATCCATCGCCAAGCAATACGGCGACGGTTCCATCATGCGGCTCGGCGATGAAAACGCCAAACTCAAGATCGAGGTCATCCCCACGGGTTCCATCGCCATCGACACCGCCCTCGGCGTCGGCGGCTTTCCTCGCGGCCGAATCATCGAAATCTTCGGTCCCGAATCGTCCGGCAAGACCACCCTCACGCTGACGGTCGTTGCTCAGGCCCAGCGCATGGGCGGCGTGGCCGCCTTCATCGACGTCGAACATGCCCTCGACCCCTCTTACGCCCGCAAGCTTGGCGTCAACATGAACGAACTTCTGGTCTCCCAGCCCGACTCGGGCGAAGAGGCGCTCACGATCGCCGAGACCTTGATCAAGTCCAACGCCGTCGACGTCGTCGTCATCGACTCGGTCGCGGCCCTCATCACCAAGGCCGAGCTCGAAGGCCAGATGGGAGATGCCACCGTCGGCGCGCAGGCCCGTCTCATGAGCCAGGCCATGCGCAAGCTGACCTCCTTCATCAGCAAGGCCAAGACCTGCGCTATTTTCACCAACCAGATCCGGGAAAAAATCGGCGTCATGTTTGGCAGCCCCGAAACCACCCCCGGCGGCAAGGCGCTCAAGTTCTATTCCTCGGTTCGCGTCGACATCCGCCGCATCGCCGCGATCAAG
>Ga0206881_10142_pt1 | contig 21657 bp, 14 predicted proteins | sample Alteio_BWOrgCont_3_FD_152867 | JGI IMG/M metagenome (GOLD analysis project Ga0206881, IMG submission 152867) | Enriched cells from forest soil in Barre Woods Harvard Forest LTER site, Petersham, Massachusetts, United States -... | ecosystem: Environmental > Terrestrial > Soil > Temperate forest >...
AATCAGGTAACAATTGCCAGACCTCCTCCAGGGTCACGCTGCCAAGAGCGATCCGAAATAAGATCAAAGAACGTGGATCAAGATGCAATCGATGTCTTTCTTCGGGCAAGTCTAACAGCTCAATTGCTTCGATAAAAGCGCGCAATGACCTTGTTTGGCTGCAAGCCCGGCTCACTTCGTGCTATTTTTCAATTGATTCAAATAGCAACCCCCGGCTCAACCGGAGGTTTCTGACTTTTAATAGAGCTTTTTGGAACTCACAGGGCCGGATTGGGAAAGAGCGGCGGTTAGGGCGTGTTTTCAAAATAGGGCAAGGTCGCCCACTTCGGGCCGTTTTTTGCCTTTTGACTTTGTTGCTTGTTCGTTACGTGGCTCAAGCTATGCGCCTCACTCGTTTTCTCGCGAGAAGGCAAAAGTCCTCCCGGCGTGGTCTTGTCCCATTTTGAAGACTCGCCCTAGTTTGTCTTTACTGGCACGAAGATAATATCAAGTTTGGGACCGTCGGTGGGGGTCATGTTGGGCTGGTCGGCGAAAACCATCGAATTGCTGCTTGATTGACCTGGGGCAAGATCGGGTAGGGCGACCCACTGGCCATACTGGGAGATCGGATCGTTATCGCTGACGGGGCCCGTTCCCCCACCACCCGGTAACGGATTGTCCTGGTCGCCCAGTATCATTCCGCGATAAGGCCTGACTTTAACTTGAATGGAGGTGGCTGTGATGTTGCCCACATTCTTGACCGTAAACTGGACCGTGAAGCTGCCGGGTTGGGGTGAATTGGGTGTTACCGTATAGGCAATCTGGCGAATATCGGGGCCCTTCGGCGCTGTCTGGCTGGCGATGGGGCCGGGGTTGTAAAAATAGTGCTGCTCCGGATGGCTTTCCGAAAGGGCCGCCACTTGGTTGTTATAATTGTAGAACTGCCAGGCCAGCATGACGACTACGAAAGTCCAAAACGCCACGGTCAAGATACGCCACCAGTTCATGTTCCTTTCTATCCTTCCTTACCGCATCGGGCAAGCCAGATAGACGCCGTCGTGACGAATGGGTTTTGGAGCAGCCGTTCAAGTCTCCGGACTTCATCTTGGTCCAGATCGCCAACAAGCCCCCATGGCTGCCTTTGATAAGGGATTTGGACCTGCGGAGGACGATCACGCTTCGCCCCGAAAGGTGGTGTATCCGGGAAACGAGATCCGGCACCTTCACCGCTTGCGTTTGCGGGCCGAAATGATCTCGGTGTTCATTCCGGCGAAATGAAGTCCGCCCCGGTAGCGTCCGTGCTCCATCTTCACGCATTTATCGACGATCACCGTCAGGCCCGCGGCCAGCGCGCGCTCGGCGGCGGGCAGGTTGATGATCCGGAGTTGCATCCAGATTGCCGGTGAGTCGATGCCCTTCTGCTTGCGCGCGATGGCCTGATTCACGATCTCGTCCACGTCTTGCGGCGGGCGGAAAATATCGACGATATCGACCGGGAAGGGGATGCTCGCCACATCGGGATAAGCTTTTTCCCCCAGGATTATATCGGCCTTGGGATTCACCGGCACAATGCGGTAACCCTCATCCTGCAGGTAGCCGGCCACGAAGAAACTCGCCTTTTGCCGGTCGCTGGAAAGGCCGACCAGCGCGATCGTCCTGGCCGAATCGAGCAAATGGTTGATTTGCGCGACGTCCTGAAAACGGGCGCGTTGTTCGGGCGTCAGGCTCGTATTGAGCGTGACAGCGCATGAAAGGCCTGGTCCAGATCCCATATCAAATCCTCCACGTTTTCGAGTCCGACGGAAAGCCGGATCATTTCCGGCCCCACCCCGCAGGCTACCAGTTCCTCGTCGGTCAACTGCTGGTGCGTGGTCGAAGCCGGGTGAATGACCAGGCTGCGCACGTCGCCCACGTTGGCGAGGTGGGAAAAGAGATGCAACGACTCGATGAACCGCTTGCCGTCCTCGCGAACCTGCGCCCCACCGCCCTTGAGTCCGAACGAGAAGACCGCACCGGGCCCTTTCGGCAGATATTTTTGCGCCAGGGCATGATCGGGATGGCTCGGCAGCCCCGCATAGGCCACCCAGGCGACCTGCTTATGCTCGGAAAGATAGCGGGCGATCTGCTGCGCATTGCCTACATGCCGGTCCATGCGCAGCGAAAGCGTCTCAAGTCCCTGCAGCAGCAGGAACGAGTTCATCGGCGAGACGCACGCGCCGACGTCGCGGACCGTTTCCGCCCGTGCTTTCATCAGGAAGCCGTAATGGCCGAACGTGTCGAAGAAACGGAGGTTGTGGTACGAGGGCGACGGCGCGGCGATGCTCGGGAAGCGGCTGAAATCGAAATTGCCCGAATCGAGAATCAAACCGGCGATGGCGTTGCCGTGGCCGCCGATGAATTTCGTGGCCGAATGAAGCACGATCGTCGCACCCCACTCGATCGGGCGGCAGAGATAGGGCGTGGCGAAGGTGTTGTCGACAAAGAGAGGAATTTTGTGCGCGCCGGCCAGCCCGGCGAATTTTTCCAGGTCGAAGATCGAGCCGCGGGGATTGCCGATCGTCTCGCCGTAAAGCGCGCGCGTCTTCGGCGTGATCGCCCGTTCCCAGGCCGCGAAATCGTGCGGGTCGGCCAGCGTTACCTTGATCGAGAGCTTCTGGAATGTTTGCTTGAGCTGCGTCACCGTGCCGCCGTAGAGATGCGATGACGCCACCACCTCGTCGCCCGGCGAAAGCAGCGTCATCAGTGAGATGAATTGCGCCGCCATCCCGCTGGAGACGGCCAGCGCGCCCGTCGCACCTTCAAGCGAGGCGATCCGTTCCTCGAAGACGGCGGTCGTCGGGTTGCTGATCCGGGTGTAAATGTTCCCGTATTGCTTCAACTCGAAAAGCTGCGCGGCGTGATCGGGGCTGTCGAAGACGTAGGAGGTGGTCTGATAGATCGGCACGGCACGGGCACCCGTAGTGGCGTCGGGCACATGGCCGGCATGGACCATCCGGGTCTCGAAGCCAAATTTACGCGGAGCGGGATGATCGGTCATTCCGGTAACTTAGGGTGTGTTTTCAAATAGGACAAGATTGCTCCGGGGCCCTGTGGATGGCGGTAACGCTTTGCCTAAGAGAATACTGTCGAGCGCAGCACCTGCCGTCCGCAGGACTTGCACGGTGCGGGAAGGGGAGTATGCTGAGACTCTACGGGGGCGCATTGGCTTCGACTGGAGCATGGTGGTGCCCGCCGCAAGTCGAGGATTGGGCTGGTCTTCCTCGTTAAAAAGCCGGCCCAAAAACAAAGAACAACCTACAGTTGGCTCTCGCTGCCTAATTAACGGCACGACGTTGTCGCCCTGACCTCCACTGGGGGACGACAACGACATTAGTGGGGCGACGCGGCTGGTGAGTGACCGACCTTCCGCGGCGAATCAACGTGGTGACTACGGAGATCGGGTGAGCCGCGCCACAACCGATCCCCCGACAATCCCGGCGCGGACAAACTTGTAGAAGCGGTCATGGCCTTGTCCCAGGACGCGGGTTCGACCCCCGCCGCCTCCACATCTAGAAAATCAAAATAAGTTGATTTTCATTACGGATTCATTACAATTGACGCGTAGTGAAGCGGAAGCGCGGTACTGCACCAAAGGCCAAGGAATGGCCAAAGACCATCCGACACGGCAATGCTTCCGTGAAGCTCTACAGGGTCAAAAGCGGCGATTACACGCTCTACACCTGGATGGAGGGGATCAGACGGAAAACGCAAGCTGAGGCAGTTTGCGGACGAAAAGGAGGCCAAGGAGGAAGCCGAAGCAGCGGCCCACCGGTTGCATGAAGGGGAACTGCAGGTTCTCCTACTCCGCGATGCCGACAAGCACTACCGCAACCAGACCGACGACGTGAAAAAAATCACCGTAGGCAAGGCTTTCGAGCAATTCATGGCTTACGTCGAAAAGAAGGGGAGGAGCGCAGTCTATCTGAAAGATTTGCGGTCCCGGCTGGGACGGTTTGCCACCGCGTACCAAGCGAGCGAGGTTCATACGATCACGGCAACGGACATTCGCCAATGGCTCGATACTCTTATCGGCTCGGCCCGCACCCGTGACAATGCCCGCGATTTGCTGATTACCTTTTTCGGATATTGCCAGCGCAACAAGTTTTTCCCGAAAGGGACGCTGCCGACAGCCGACATCGAACGGTTCACCGATGGCGACGAAGGAGGAGAGATTCAAATTTTCACGTCAGCCGAGATGCGTTCTTTGCTGGCACTGGCCTCCGCCGACGTGCTTGCGTACCTTGTCCTTGGCGCGTTCGCCGGGATACGCACCGCCGAATTGTCGCGCCTGGAATGGCAGGACATTGACCTTGTTTCCGGTTACATCGTGATTCAAGGCCGGAAGGCAAAGACTCGCCAGCGCCGCCTGATTCGCATTCAACCGAACCTAGCCGCGTGGCTTGCGTTGCTGAAACAACCGGAGGGGCATGTCATCAATTTGAAGAGGCCGGACAAGACGACCTATGAAGTTTGCGCCAAGCAAGCGGGTATTACCTGGAAGCGGAACGGTCTGAGGCACTCGTTTATTTCTTACCGCCTCGCCGCTACCAATGACGAAAATCTAGTATCCTCTGAGGCCGGGAATAGCCCGGCAATGGTCTATCGAAACTATCGGTAGCTCGTGCGCCCTGAATTGGCGATGGAATGGTTTTCAATCGCGCCAACCATCGCCGAAAACGTCATCCCTATTGCGAGGGCTGAGGCATGAATTATCAGGACAAGGCTTTTCGCAATCTCTCCTGCAAACGTATCCAGTGTGATGAAGATGATCGGCTCTCTCCTGATTAACCCGGATACACGGATACAGCCTGCTTGAGCGTTCAAATAAGGCGCTGGCATTCTGTACTCAAGGATCAAAACGTTATTGCGATCAACGGTGCTCGCAGGGATGTCAGGCTTAGACCAAAGCTGCCTTCAAGCTGTTTCCCCCGAAAGAATTGCCTATTTATAAGATCGCCAATTGCTTTTTAAACCTGCTGGACTATATGAAGTGCGCATCGCAATCGGGACTTGGGACTTCTCTACCTCAAAATGACGATGTCGAGAGAATCCTGATGCATGAACTGGTCTGATTGCGGGGCAGGAAAAGGAGAATAGAATACTGTCATGAGTGCTTCGCCGCGTAAATTAGAGAGTCTGACGGTTGTCGTTCCTGGTCTGAATGAGATCGATAATCTGCCGAAGCTTTACGAGGATCTAACCCACACGCTGGGTCAAGGGGAGTGGAAGCTGGAAATTCTTTTCGTGGACGATGGTAGCACCGATGGAACCCTGGAGGCATGTCGCCAGTTGAATGCAAAGGATCCGCGGTTCCAATATATTTCGCTGTCACGCAATTTTGGCCATCAAAAGGCAGTCACGGCGGGGCTTGATCTGGCTTGGAGCCAGGCGGTGGTCGTGATGGACGCTGATCTTCAGGACCCGCCTGATGTGGTTATTGAGATGATCAAAGTTTGGAGCGAGGGGGCGGATGTGGTTTACGGTCGGCGGCGCATCCGAAAAGGTGATTCTTTTCTCAAGAAAGCAACCGCCAAGGCTTTCTATCGGCTGTTGCAATTTATGTCGGGCACCCCTATTCCGGTCGATACGGGAGATTTCCGCCTGATGGATCGCCGCGTGGTTGAGCAACTTCGCATCATGCGGGAACAGGGCCGCTATATTCGCGGCATGGTGAGTTGGGTCGGGTTCATCCAGCGTCCCGTCATCTATGACCGCCCGCCGCGTCACAAGGGTGAGAGCAAGTATCCTTATTTTCGGCAGATACGTCTGGCCTGGGAGGGGATCAGCGCTTTTTCGACTTGGCCCCTGCGCATGGCAACTATGGTTGGGATTTTTTTTTCCATGGTGGCTTTTGGCATGGCGGTCTACTACGCTCTCCGAAAAATTCTAATCAACGATTTCGATCCTGGCTGGGCGAGTATCATGGTGTCGATCTTTGCCGTAGGCGGTGCGCAGCTTTTCTTTATCGGGGTCGTCGGCGAATATATCGCGAAGACGTTTGAAGAGATCAAGAAACGGCCCCTTTACATTATTCGTGAAACCAGCGGAAATGCGGAGAAGAGACCCGGGAGTGCTTAATCTCTTTTTAATAAATTCTAGTTTATCTAAAAAAAAGCTTTGCTGAAGACTTTGATTAGCTAGGTTTGCTGTGAAAGAGGAGGGGACTAATGAAAATGAAAAACGGGGTTAAAATATGGCTGGGAATGGTTACGTGCATATTGGCCACCCACGGCTTTGTGCTGGCCGATGCAACGTGGACTGGCTCATCCAACGGTAACTACAGCACTACGAACAACTGGTCGCCCGCTACGGTTCCCGACACAAGCAGTTCAACCGCCACTTTCAGCACGGCGACGCGAACGAGCATAACGATAGGCTCCGTTCAGGTCGGCACCTTTCAGTTCACCAGCACGGCTCCAGCTTATACCTTCAGTCTTGGCACGCTCGATTTTGCTGCATCTGGCATCGTTAACGATTCATCAAACACGCAGATTTTCGACGTCTCGACAAAATTGGAGTTCGATAATTCGAGCACCTCTGGCACAAACGTTGCCCTCAACGTTGGCTCCTCGGCAAAACTTGTGTACAACGATTCGAGTTCAGCCGGCGGGGCGACTGTTACGCTCAGCGGAGGAGGGGAAGCCGTTTTTAACACCAACGCCACCGCCGCCGATGCCAACCTGACGGCAAAGACTGGATCCAGCATAGTCTTCAACAATTCGAGCGTGGCCGACGCAGCCTCGATCCGGGTTACCGGCTCCGGCTCGCAGCTGACTTTTAACAACTCGTCCGAGGCTCAGACCGCCACGATCACGGACGCCTCAAACGCTCAGTTAGTTTTTAATAATACCAGTGATGCCGGTTCGGCTAATATCACGGTCCGCACGGGAGCTACCGCCACCTTTAACACCTCAAGCACAGCAGATGCCGCCCAATTAGCCATCAGCGGCACTAATACCAACCTGATCTTCAATAATGCTACCACGGCTGGTAGCTCCACTATTACTAACACATTTGGATCGAAGACCACATTTAACAATACCAGCACGGCCGGCAGCGCGAACATCTCCATTGATGGTGTTTCTCAATTGACTTTCAACGATACCTCCACTGCTGACGACGCCACCATCACGAATGAGGGGAAGCTCATCTTTTCAGGAAGCAGCACGGCATCCAATGCCATGATCAACAATTCGGGAACAATTATCTTTAACAATACTTCCTTGGGTGGCCAGGCCGTCATCGATTCGACCAACACCGGCACTCTGGACATTTCCAACAGTTCCGGCGTGGAACTCGGCGCGTTGAACGGCGGCGGCATGGTCAAACTGGGCTCAGAGGCACTGACTTTGGGCACCAACAATTTAAGCAGCAATTTCTCTGGAAATATCGGCGATACCGGTGGCGGCAGCCTCCAAAAGATAGGCACAGGCACGCTGATTCTTTCCGGCACGAATACGTACGCGGGCGGGACGACGCTTACCTTGGGTAACCTTCAGGTCGGGAGCTCCACGGCGCTGGGAACCGGAAACATGACGGTTAATGGCGGCAATTTGAGCACCAATGGCGTCCAGACGACCATCCATGTGGGAGGCACCTATACGCAGGTATCGGCGGGTACATTGAGCTTGAGCCTTCTCGGGAGTGCCAACAATGACAACGAGGAATTGATCGTAACGGGACCGGCCAATCTGGGCGGCACCCTGGCAGTCAACGGCCACGGGGTCGTCGCCGCCAACAGCAGCTACATCCTGCTCGATTCCACGGGTGGCATCAATAACACCTTTAACTCGACGCAGATCACGGACGTGTCCAGCCAATTTCTCTCCAAGATATCCTATTCAACCAACGAAGTAATCTTAACTTTTCTCCAGGCGCTTGGTACAATCACGGGTCTGACGCCGAATCAGACTGCCGTGGGCAATTACATCGACACCTACGCCTCTACGGTTCAAACGGGTAATTTTGGTAACTTGGTCAACAACATCTATCTTCTCACCGGCAATTCCCTCGCCCTCGGCGGGGCCTTGGACCAGATTTCTCCCCAGGCATTGCAAATCTACCGGCAGATCAGCTTTAACAACGCCACGTTCATGGATGCTCAACTGAATAACCATCTGGCCAATCGGAATGACGGGCTGACCGGCTTTGATGCCAGCCAGATCTTGGTGACGGATGCGAGCATTCTCCCGGTTCTTTCCGGAGTCTACAGCCGGTTGTTGGCCTGGAATCCCTCGCAAACGCCGGGATTGGTCAGCGATATCGGCGACCCGACCTTGGCCGGCGTGGACATGCAGTCTACCCCTGCTCCTTCCGATACTACCGACCCTTGGAGCACTTTCATCTCGGGTAACGTGATCCTGGCCGATCTCAGCCACGACCAAGATTTGGCTCATCAGGACTACACGACTGGCACGGTTACCATGGGCGCCGACTACCAGATCGACAAAAATTTCACAATCGGTGCACTTTTCGGATATGCCCATACGTCCGCCGATCTCGACCACATCGGCAGCACGGCCCAGGTCGACAGCTATTGCCCGGGCGTCTACGCCAGCTATGCCGACGGCGGCTGGTACGCCAACAGCCTCTTTTCGTACGGCTACAACAGCTATACGGAAGCCCGCAATATCCAGATCGGCTCGCTCACAGGCACCAATAACGGCAATCCGGATGGCAGCCAGTATGTGGGCGATCTTACCGGTGGTTACAATTTCCGCCGGGGCACATGGGAATTCGGCCCGACTACTTCCGTCCAGTATGTGCACCTTGACATCAATTCATTCGACGAGACCGGCCCAACGGCCCTCAACGTTCAGAGTCAGACCGACGATTCGCTCCGCAGCCTGCTCGGAATGGGGGCCCGGTACAACACCCTGATCCACTCCTGCTATGGTCCCTTTTACGTTACGCCCCATTTCAGCGCCGCGTGGCAACACGAGTATATGGATGACAGCCGGGGCATCACCTCTCAGTTCAACCAGATCGGCGCCGGTTCCTTCACTGTCCAGACCTCGGCTCCGGAGCGGGATTCAGCGTTGCTCGATCTCGGACTGGATGCCCAGCTTGAAAAGGAAATCGGGCTTTTTGTTGATTATGGCACCCAAGTGGGTCAGGATCACTACTACGCCCAATCAATTACGGCCGGCATCAAGATCGACTTCTAATCTTGATTTCCCCCTCTCCTTAGCTTCTCGGGACCTTATTTCTTTCGGAATAAGATCTGCTTGCGAAGGAAAGGAATGGGCATAGTCATCAGCGTCGATCATTTTGAGGCAGCATCGGAATGAAAGCGCCCAAGGTATTTGTGTTGGGCCTGGATTGCGCGGAACCGAGCTTGTTGTTTGGAACATGGCTTTCCCACCTACCCAATTTTCGCAAGCTGATTGACCAGAGTCACTACGGGAAACTTCGCTCCTGCGACCCCCCCATCACAGTCCCGGCCTGGTCGGTTATGATGTCATCGAGAACCCCAGGATCGCTTGGTATCTATGGGTTTAGAAATCGCGTCGACCATAGCTATGCCAAGTTTTCCATCGCTAATTCGAATGCGATCAAAGTGAAGCGCCTTTGGAATCTGCTGGGAGATGCCGGCAAAAAGGTGATCCTGATCGGCGTTCCTCAAACCTATCCTCCGCAACCAGTCAATGGCATTCTGGTTGGGGATTTTCTGACGCCCGACACCAAGTGTGACTACACCTATCCCTCCGAATTTCGTCATGAGATTCAAGAAACAGTCGGCGAATACCTGTTTGATGTACGTGATTTCCGTTCCGACAACAAAGACAGGATCCTCGCCGACATTTACGAAATGACGGAAAAGCGGTTTAAGCTGGCGCGTCATCTCATGACCGAAAAACCATGGGACTACTTCATGATGGTCGAGATGGGAACTGACCGGATTCATCACGCCTTTTGGAGCTACATGGACCCGCGACATCGTGCCTACGAAAAGGGACACCGTTATGAGAATGCCATCTTTGAGTATTATCACTATCTCGATGGCGAGCTGGGCTGTTTGCTCGAACAGATCGATTCCAACACCCACCTTTTTATCGTCTCGGATCACGGCGCCAAGCGAATGGACGGCGGCATCTGTGTCAATGATTGGTTGATTCAGGAGGGTTACCTGCATCTCCTCGGCTCGCTGCCGAGGAAACCAACCCCTTTTTCCCAAGTGGAGGTCGATTGGGATAAGACCATCGCCTGGGGTGATGGCGGCTACTATGCGCGCATTTTTCTTAACGTCAGGGGCCGCGAACCCAAGGGGACAATTGAAGCGAACGATTACGAAAAAGTTCGGGCCGAACTTGCGGTCAAGCTTGCCAGTCTTCCCGATAATCAGGGTCGCCCCATTCCGACCCAGGTTCACCGCCCGGAGGATTTGTACAAAACCGTCAATGGCGTGGCGCCTGATCTTCTCGTTTACTGGGGCGGACTCCACTGGAGATCGGTCGGTTCGGTCGGCAATCGCTCCTTCTACACCTTTGAAAACGACACCGGGCCGGACGATGCCAATCACGCCGAGTATGGCATGATCGTTTACCGGCCCGCGCCTGCCACCGGCATCATGACCGTCGGACGGGAAGTCCACAACGCTGGCTTATTGGATATTACCCCCACCATCCTGCATCTCTTTGGCCTAACACCAACGCCGGAAATGGAAGGCCGCTCTCTGGACTTGAGCGGTTGAGTCTTTACCTTGATCCCGCTGCTGACGCGGATGTTGAGGGCGGGCTCATCGTATTTTTCACCGACCCGGCGGCAGGTACGACGTCATTGCCAGCCAGTTCCACCCTCCTCCCACGACCGATTGAAGCTGGGCATAGGCCATGATGTTCTTGAGGGTGATGTCTTCCTGATTTAACCGCAAGGTGATGTAGCTCTGCTCATTGGCCAGGGCTTGGACCAGAGTAATGGCCTGCATTTTTTCCAGAATTTCCGTCTTCTGATATTGCTCGGCAGCGGCGGCCACAAGGCTGTTGATATTTGCAGCTGCATAGGTGTTGTCGCGGATGGCGGAATAGGCCGCGTAGAGATTTTGCAGCAGATCGCTTTTGGCGCCTTCCACACGCAGGGCATTGGCCTGGACGGTGGCCAGATCGGCTCGAGCCGTCTGATGAAGCACCCCGAAATCGAACAGGGGAACATTGACCGTGACAAATCCGGTCCAAAGCGAGGCGTTAGGCGACTCAAACCCATCCGCATAGGCGTAGTTGCCTTGAAAATTCACCGTCGGCCAAATCCGGTTCTGATCATAAGCCAACTGAGCGCGGGATTGTCCCAAGATCGCCTCCTGTTCCAACACACTGGGCTGGTGATCCTGAATCAACGCCAGCAGGTAGGTGTAAGATGGCAATTTCGGCATGGGCGGATAGTTGGCTTCAATTGAAAAGGACCGGGGATCGTCGATACCGAGCATCAGGCTCAGTTGCAAAAACGATTCCACAGCCAGGCCGGAAGCGGCCTCATAAGCAGCTTGGTTTTCCCGGGCCGCCTTCTCCGCCGCCATCACATCGTCCTCAGTGGCCAATCCATATTTATATTGATTCTGGACCAAGAGCATCTGTCGCTGTGAAACGATCCTTTGCTTTTCAAGAAGCTGCAGCTTGTTCCTGGCCATGACTACCGAGAGGTAACTCTGGGTTACCGCGTAAAGAATCTGTTGCGTGGTGAGCTCATTTCCGTATTCGGTAGCCTGCTTCTCCATCTCTTTGGCGGTCGCCGCAGGCGGCGTATTGATGCCGAAGAACGAACCGCTGTTGATGAGGGGCATTGTTAACTGGCCACCTGCCGAGCGGTAGGCGGTCGGTCCCGGAATCTCTCTTCGAATAACGTCCGGGTCATAAGCGCCCAGGACGGAAAAATAACTGACGGAGGCGCCTTGGACAAACCCGGCCTGGCCCGTGGCGATCAGTTGGGGAAGATAGGATGCGCGGATCGCCCGAGCGCGACGATCCAAAGCCTCCACGTCGAAACGCAGCGCCCGGATGGCCGGGTCCTGTTGCATTACGCGCTGGAGACAGTCACGCAGAGTCAAAACAGTGCCTTTCTGAACAGTCGATTCCACGTAAAGGGGAGTCACATCCGAATCGGCCACAGTCCATCTCCCCAGAAATGCGGAACCCGCGAACAGAGTCATCATGATGTGTTGTTTCATTCCATTGCCCCTTTCGATTCCATCTTGTTTTGGGACTTAAGCTCAGCGCCGATCCGCCGCAGCAAGGCGCTGTAGGCGGGATCATCACAGTCGACCGCATAAACTTCAATAAAATGCGCCTTCATTCGCACGCCGCTCTCCAGGCAATTTTCAAGACTGCCCAGTAACCATTCAGCATTCTTTCCATGCGTGGACCATACCATCTGGTAGCCGACCGTAGTTTTGTCAGCATTGTCACGAACGGTCCTGTCATAGTAATCAAGTTCAGAAGCAGAGGCATTGAGGCCATGGTACATGACGCCAAAACGGCCCGGGTATTTTTCCAAACCATAATCAACCACCTGGGCCAGGGCATCGTCCGCGTCGGGAGTCGATACGGGTTTTAACATCGCCAAAAGAAACGGCGTATGGGGAAAAGCCTGGGCGTAAATATCGATAATTTGCTCCGATCCGCGTACCCAGGCGGGAAGGCCGCCCGCCTCACGGAATTGTTCAATATCCGCAGCGGTTTTGGCCATGACCGGTTCAACGGCAAAGCCCATGCCTGCCATGGTGACATAAGCCAGTTGAGGATTTTGATCATAACGCTGACCCAGTGCGCGGAGAAAAGCACCCCATTTTTCTTGGTAAACCAGGTCCCAGGGATAAGGCATTGAAACGGTGCGGGTGGGGGCAAAGCTGCGCACCAAACTTCCGGTCATCATTTGTGTGCCCGTGCCAGCAAGCCACGCTGGTGAACGAAAACCGGCGGTGACGCTCAAACCCATCGGCTTATGCGCGGCCTGAGCCGCAGCCAGCATGGCGTCGACTTTGCTCCAGTTGCAATTACCCTCCGACTGCTCCATTTCGTTCCAAGCTGTGCGAAAGATGAGGCCATCGACAGAAGGATTGTTGAAATGGCTGGGCTGGTCCTGCAATGGCCCTTCCGCATCATCGCAGAGGTACATGATGCCAGTGGCGGCCAGTTTGTCGCCTTGGCTGGCGAGCAGGCTTGTTGGCGCCAAGGCCATGAATGGGCCTATCAGCAAAATGAAGGGATGAACCGTTCTTTTCATTGCGGATTACCCATGTTGTACGGATTTACCGTGGCTTGAGGAACGATCAACGACTTGGGTCCGACAGGAAGATTATAGGGAGAGCCAGCTGAGTAGAATCCTGCAGCCGGCAGGATGTTGTTTAAAGGCGCAGATTGACCGGTAAAGGAATTAGTGCTGCTGAGGCTGTTCGAATTGTTTGGTGTATTAAGCGGCACGGGTATGCTGGTGTCGGCGTAGCTGGAATTTACCGGCAAAATGGTCCCCTTGGTCGAGGATAAAATGGCGCCACTTGTGCTCGGCTTCGCCGGTATCGCGCCGGGCATTACGGTCACCGGGAGGGTTGCGCTATAAACAAACGTGGTGGATAACCCGCCCTGCTTCGTCACGATGGACTGGTTTGTATTAGACGAGATCAGGTTATTCGTCGCATTAAGCATGACTGGACGAATAGAATTAGACGTCGTGGGCAGACTTGGAGCGCTTAACGTAACCGGAGTGTTCGCTTCAAGAGGCGGCTGAAAATCGAGGCTTGATTCCAAGGTAGGCGGCCCTTGGGGGAAAAATCCGGGATTCAACACCGCACCAAAGCTCCCCGGGATAATTGTGGGAGAGGGAGGGGTCAGGGGGAGGTTCCCCGCGCTGCCATCCCAAAGATAAACTCTGCTGTTGGCGTCCTCGTAAACCGGACTGCTTAGCCCTTCAAGGAGGCTTCTGCTTACTGGATCCGCATATTCCAAGGCAAAGAGAGGAGCCGCCATGATCCAAATGCGACGATGGTTCAGCAAGACATCTTGCAGCTCGAGCATATTGCGCAAATCAGGCGTGCCGGAGTAACGATCGGCATAACCGGAGCGCAGAAGTTGGCCGGGTGGGTTCAATTGCGAAACATAAAACATGCGTTTGACAAGCAACGGATTAAATCCGTAGGCGAATTTGCCTGTAAAATGCATAAAGGTGTGCGGCGTAAGGCTTATCACCTCATCTCCGGGTTTGAAATGGTCGTTGATGAAAAGAGAGGGGGCCTGGTAGTCGAAATAACCATCATGATAAAAAAGGAAAAATTCGGCAGATTCTGATTCTACCAGATAGGTCAGCCGATAGATTTTTATGCCGATCTCACTGGCGGCCAGGAACATCATCAAAATGACGGCGGCAACGCTCACCCGAGCCCAAAGCCCGGCCCAGGACACCACCGCCTGTTGGGCCAGTGACGCGACTCGGTCGTAAAAACGTATCACCACGCCACAGCCTCCCAGCAAAAGAAGGGGCTGATAATAGTACCAGTAACGAATGGAGTAAACCGGCAAGAATCCCGAGTAAAAAATTATCAGCGAGAAAAAGAGAACTAAAATGTAACGAGTCGGCTTATGGTTCCAATAGAGCACGAGACCGAGTAAAACCAGGATCAGAGGAAGGACGTGAGCTTCGTTGAAGAAAATCCGAGTGATGTAAAAATAAATATCGGAATCGGGATCGAGGAAGAATGGCGAAGGCCCCGTGATGTCGCCTAATCCAAAACCGAGTGCAAGATAAGGCGGCAAGGTAATGGCGCGATCGGTCAACTGAATCACGACCACGCATGAGACGAAAATGAAGCCTACCCAAAAGTGAAACTGCCGGAGCCATATCCAATCGGTCGGATGCATCACTATCAAAACGATGACAAAGGCTGGAAGGATGAAGCCAGATCCCTCCCAGGTCAGGTAGGTAGTGCAAAACAATACGCAGGCTGCCGGAAAGTATCTGCGGTCCACGCCACCGCCGTTGACGATGGATCTGTAGAAGGCGTAGAAACAGAGCAGGGCGAAAAACTGAGTCTGTTGCAAATGGAAGCAGTGCCGGGACCAATCGACATCCCAGGCAATAAAGGTATACAATGCCGCGGCCAACAAGCCTGTGCGTCGATCAAACCAGTGGGAGCCGAACAAGCCGATCAAGCCGGTCGTCAGGGTGGCAAAGACTAGGCTGGGTACGCGCAGGGACCAATCCTGCCATCCCGTTAGCATGGCGCAGACAAATTCCGGCCATGGCAGGAATTCGTACGTCGTCATTCGGTAAAGCAAGCCATGAATCTCCTCAGACGGGAATCCGCGCTCGAGGATGCCATGGGTGCAATTGCGGATGAAAACTTCATCGTGGTCGAGCGGGAAAGTCATCAGGCCGCTGACCCGAATCACGAAGGCAACAATGACGAGAGCCAACAGCGCGATGCCAAAACCATAGTTGCTCACGAAATGGCGAGTGGCGGGGTACCTATTAACATCACTTTCCCTACTTGTCCGTGCCTCCGGCCAGATCCACAGGCCACAGCGGATGATGATTCCCGCTATCATCACTAGGAAAAAAAATAGCGGCTGAAACGACCAATTGGGGTTGAGGCGAACGTCGTAGGCCAAAAGCCAAGCCAGAACAATAAAGACAAGAATGGGAACTTGCGCCAGCGCATCGAGTATGAGCGCGCTATCGTAATGTATAGCTCGTTTGTCGGCTAACCTACGGGAAAAAATCACCCAGCTCAGCCACCACACGACAAATATAACGATGGCTAAAACCGAGCCATTTAAGGTTTCGCGACCAACTTCTGAAGTTGCCTGGGGCGCAGGAAACTCAATTTTGTATGCGCTTCCATAGGGCAAATCGCCGCAGTTGGCCAACTCACGCGCGGGAGCCTCGGAAGGCGAAACAGCGCCATGAACCATCCAGGAAGAATCTGTCGGAAGGCTTTTGACCGAACCATCGCTTTGCACGGACAAGATTTCGGCCAGCGCCGCATTTTCACCAAGGGCATTTTCAACTCGTATTTCAAGGTGGTTTTGTCCCCAAGTCAGCCAAGGTGCAAGATCGATAAATGAGACCGGAACAATGGGCATACCTCTGGTGTTGGTGACAATCCTCGGCTCTTGTTTCGCTTGGTTCACCAGATGGGAGCTGGTAACCACGCGCCCGTTGAGATAAACTTCAAAGTCTCCCGTGGCGCCAACCTCCAGCCAGGTGTCAGATGCCATCCAGGACGGACAAAAGTCATGGTTGAAGTAGGCGTGTTGCTCAGATGGATCAGGCGCACCGATCCACTTTCCTTGAATAAAATGCTCAAAGGCGCCAGGGGGAATTTTCAGCGGTTGAACCCGGTTTCCCGGCACGGAGCGATCGATAACCTGGGCATTCGGCCAGGTGTCATCGAGCATGTAAGGGATAGTCCAAGTGGAGATTCCCACCGTATCGTCGGGAACATTTTTTGCTTTCCAAGAGGCATCCGAGTAAATCCATTGCGTCTCATTGGTTTCATGCACCAAGCCCTTGACGAGAAGAGCAGGTTCGCGGTCCTGAACCCGCCGTCGCACGTAAATGGTGATGCAGTTCTCTCCCTGCAAAATAAAGGGAGTCGCGTCGAACTCGGTTTCCTGGTCTCCGGTCAAAAATTCTCCTGTCACGTTTGAAGTAATGCCTCTTTGGCCGATGGGCAGGGTGATGGGAATGCCGTTGATCGCGACCTCGTAATAATCGTTTGCGGCAAAGGCGAACCACGCCTGATCAACCCGTGAATTGACGTAGAATCGCTTCCGGAAATAGCCGGTTTCACCCGTTGGGACGCTCTTTATCCACTTTGCTCCGGAAAAATTCTCATAAAAAACCGGCGGGGAGGGTTGTGCGAAAATAAACCAACCCAGCAGGCCCAGTAAAATACCAGTCAGCGTACAGATGACGACGCAAGCTCGTCCCATAGGCGTGGTTAGCAACCATTCTCTGAGTCCGGCGTATCGAATCATGGTTGAAGGTTATCCGTTAATGACTTGTTTGCCCGGATGTTCTTATATTGGATGTAATTCTGAACCAGCAATATTGACTGAAGATATTGCTCACGGCCCGTCGCCACATCTCCGCGGAAATAATAGACGTCTCCCGTCGAACTGAGAACGTTGGTTTGAAGGGCAAAATTGTCCGTCTTCCCTTGTGCCCGGGCTAGATTCTTCAATGCTAGGCCATATTCTCCTGCATCTTGGTAGCCGCGAGCAGCCAAGTAATCCTGCAGAATGGAATTGTCGCTAACTTGTCCTGCTAACTGCCAAATATCCGCCGCCGCCCCAGGAGCGCCACCCGCGCTGTAAAACACCGTACCAAAGATAGTCGCATAATCGGCATAGGCGATCCGGGCGACGTGCGCCAGATCGGGGTCGGTGGAATCCATCGCCAAACGCAACTCCACCAGCGCAGCTTCCTCCCAATTCCAACGCTCGTTCCGAAGTCCTTGCAGCAAATGGTATTCGGGCGCATCCAGCCTTTGCTCCGCTTCGGCGATGGCTCCCAGTCTTATGTAGACGCGTGGATTCAGTCGGTTCCATTGATCCAACCATCGGGCTATATAATAAAAGTTTTTGGCCTCTTGAAGATTGCCCGAACATTCAGCCTGCAACCCCGCCTGGAAACAGGTTTCCCCCGCCAACGGCCCGGCCAAATGCCAAGTCAAAAACAGGAGAAAGAACCCGCCGGCGCGGCTCACCTGAGACCGCAAGACCTGCCAGTCCCCCACCATCCCAAGAGCGCCGGTCAGAAAAAGCAGGCTACCCAGCAGATAGAACGTCCACCCAACTTCCAACGACAACCATGCGGCATAAAACCGGTCGTAGAGACTTTCAATGCCGTCGATCTCAGAGGCAAAAATAATGGGGGTGATACTGGGCAGGCTGTAAGTGTCCGCAAACCCGATAAATTGCAAAAATTGATTGCGACCTTGGAAATATTGAAAGACCCAGGACGGTTGTGAAAAAGCGATCTGCATGGGCAAATTCAAACCCAAAAGCAGCAGAAAAAAAGCCGACCAGGCAAGGGCAACCGGCCGCCGCAATTCTCTGGCCAAATAGGCCCAAGCCAACAGGAACAGAACCCCCATGCCATACGATAGGGGACAAAAAAGGAGAGGCGCCGTAGCACCGGAAAAAAGTGGCATTCCCATGGGCATGAAGCCGCGATAAACAACGCCATTATGCCAGTAAAGAAACTCAGCGCACAAAATTAATGCGATGCCTGAGGCGATCAATAAGCGGCTCATGAGAATTCGGTTCATAAGACGATGCCTTTCTTACCGCGCCAGGTTGCCAGGTAGGCCTTAAGAAAACCGGCGTATTCCTGAGCCAGCGCCACCTCCTCCCGACTGAACACCCCCATCAACCAAAGCAAGAACAGATAGAGGATACCACCGCATCCGGCCACAAAGGTCGTCCAGATAATCGAAGAATTGCCCCACCAATAGAGAATTAGCCCCATGGCCACGCAAGCTGTGAGCGGTTTGAGAAAGTTGGTCTTGAAACCGGCAGGAATTCCCACTCTATCCAGATGACCGGCCAATGTGAAAAAAAGCATGATCTCGATTGCAGCAATGCTCACGCATTCTCCCAAATATCCGTAACGAGGAATCACCCAGCAGCCCAGCGCCAAGCGCGCGAAAACAGCCCCCGACATGGCGGCCATAAACCAATTCTGGATGTGTAGCGCACTATAAATAAAGGGATACAGAACCGAAATAAATACCGGAACCAAGGCCAGACTTAGGATTTGCAAAGCAGGGGCCGACTCGCGAAATTTATCACCCAGAAAAAGCAGCACCCAGGGCGTCGGCGCAGCCACGCAAGCGGCAATAATTGGAAAGCAGAGGAGGCCGAACCACTTGGCCGCCCTCTGGTAGACGAGGGCCAGTTCCTGCGGGGCATCCTTGGCCAACCGAACAAAGAGCGGAAACAATGGCATCGTCAAGACACTCGACAAGAGCGTCAAACCGATCACGATCCGGAAAGCCCCGCTGAAAAGACCTACGGAAATCGGTGTGGCGAAATAGGTCAGCATGAAAATATCCATCTGCCAAGCGAACTGCCGGAGCATCATCCCTCCGCCCATGGGCAGCGTCTCCCAAATTAAGGACTGCCACAGCACAGGATCCCACCGTAACCGTCCGAGCGTATATCTGCGGATCACAATCTGCCGGTAAAAAATCCACTGGGACAAATTCGCCAGAAAATGGCACCACACGACTCCCCACAATCCCCATTGCATCCACAAAGCTCCAAGCAGAAACAAAACCAGTAGTAGCTTTTGCAATACAAAACCGATGGCGTTGTATTCCATCGCTTCCGTTGCCCGCAAGACGGCCGCATAGGCCACAGAATGGAGCAGCAACAGGTATCCCATCCCCATCACAAGCGAAAGTAACTTTGTCTCCCGGCTCACATGGAGATAGGCCAGCACCAACAACATGACGGCGGAGGCTAACGTAAAGAGCAGCCAGAAAAGCATTTTGCCGCCGCCCAAAAAACGCTCCAATTCACCGGGATGGAGCGTCATTTCCCGCACCAGAATGTTGCTTAGGCCAAAGTCAGCGACAAACTGGAAGACGGTGGCAAATGCCAGGAGATAATTAAAAGTCCCGAAATCCCTTACGCCAAGAAAACGGGCTACAATAAAAATGCTGAGGAAATTCAATATCCCGCCACCCACGGCAGCAAAAAGCCCAAATGAGGCGTTTTTTGCGACGCGATGGGATTGTTTCATGAGTACCTCAGCAAAAACGTATTGTACGGGCGTACAGGTTTAATTTTCTCTCATCGTGACGTGCACCTTGTCTCCATCCATCAAATAAAGCGGCCCCACTGCCGCAACAATATCGCCTTCCTTGAGGCCGTCGGTGATCTCTGTCCAACCCTGCATGACCATCGCGAAATGAATTGGGCGAAGGACCGCGTGATTGTCATCTGTAATGACAAAAACCGTGGCGTTTTCCCCTTCGGGGTTGATCAGGACTGAATCCGGAACCGCCAGGACATGTTTCTTCTCGGTTATCCGGGCAAATCCTGATAGCCCCGGCTTTAATCTCAGTTCGGGATTGGCAATTTTGATGTAAACCGTAAAAGCCCTCGTGTTGGGATCGGTCTTAGGATCGATAAAGAAAACGTCACCCGTGAATATCTCGCCCGGGAAGGCAGGGAACACCACGTCCGCCTTCAATCCGGTGTGGACGAAAGCAATCTTGTCCTCCGCGATCTGGGTCAAAAAATAGATGTCATCCAAGTCACCCACCTGCATCACGGTCTGATTTGTAATGAGCCGTTCGCTTGGATTGATCAGTCGCTGCAAGACAATGCCATTGACCGGTGATTTGGTCGTGGCGCTTTCCAAGTCGAGTTGGGCATTAACCACAGCTTCCTGCGCTATGGCCAGATTGGCGCGAGCCTGAGCCAAGACACTGGCCGACTGCAGCAAGTCTTCCTCGGAAGCCAGGCCTTGATTTTTTAATTCCTGGTTCCCGCTGTCCTGCCTCTCCGCCAGCTTCAGGGCGCTTTCATCGCTTGCCTCAGTCTGTTTCGCCGCCTCCAGGGCAGCCTCCGCTACTCGTGTATCGCACGAATAAAGAATGCTGTTGGTGGTGACGATATCGCCCAGATTCACCGGCACATCCTTGACCACGCCGGAGATTCGGGAGATTAACGTTACCGTGGCGGACTGCTGAACCTCGCCCCCGCCGCCGGACACTTCCACCAAGTCGATGGTTCTGACCCGCACGGCATCCACCGGCATGGGCAAATGGAGCAACCGGGCGATGGTGGGGTTATAATAACAGTGATAGCCGAGGGTTACGACCCCCATGATGATGGCAATCGCAATCGCGAATTTCAGCCAGAAGCGAAGCCGGGAAGATGCTCTCGCGTATTCTCCTCGCATTTCGTTGCCGGCGTGGGCAACGGACGCCGCGGCTGCATCCAATTTGTAATGGCGAAAAACATCGTGGAGGAATTGACCTATTTCGCGGGAAATAGGCCAACTTACGATCGTTTTAACTATCGAATGCCAGCCCCCCTTTTGATTCGCGGACATAATTCTGCTCCTCCCATCAGCTTTTTGACCGTCAATTTCATTCTCCCAAACTAGCCAACAGAAACAGACCCCGGCTCACTGGCGGCAACTTTGACCGGCGGCAGCAATTTTCGGTAAACTATTTCTATCTGCCGACATATAATTCTCCAGTCAAATTTTTCCTGGGCCGTCTGTTTGGCCGCGCTGCCCAAACACCGGGCCCATTCGCGATTCCTCAGCAAAGCGGCCATCCCGTTGGCCATATCTTGGGGATCGTGATCCCGACAGATGAAGCCGTTGACTCCGTGGCTAATGCCCTTGGCCGCGCCAGCCGTCACGACGATCGGAAGCCCGGAACACATGTAATTGAGGAGCTTGACCGGATAACCAGGACAGTTAGGCCGGGGAACAACCGCCACATCAGCCAACGCCAGATAGTTGGACAGATCCTCCAGGGGATGTGATTCGACCCAGCGAATGCTTGCCGCAATGCCGAGCTTGTCCGCCAAAGCACCTGCCACCGCACGAGGCACTGGCTGGATAAACGGACAAACCATCAACAGCAAAGTATCAGGGATTTCCGGCTTTAACTTGGCAAAGGCC
>Ga0206881_10120_pt2 | contig 21517 bp, 19 predicted proteins | sample Alteio_BWOrgCont_3_FD_152867 | JGI IMG/M metagenome (GOLD analysis project Ga0206881, IMG submission 152867) | Enriched cells from forest soil in Barre Woods Harvard Forest LTER site, Petersham, Massachusetts, United States -... | ecosystem: Environmental > Terrestrial > Soil > Temperate forest >...
GGGATCGGGCGGAACGGGAGCAGGGACTGTGGGCATCCGACAGAACCCAAGGTGATAGCCGACCTCCTGAACCTGATACCCGATGTGGTTGCTGGCGTTGGCCCAGGTGAGCGCCTGACTGGGAAAAGCAATCTGCCAGCGCATCAGGAGCATGAGACAGAAACCGAAGAAGAGAAGAAAAAGACCGGCGATGAGGTATTGAATGCCGATGGTTTTGTGATCCGTTGAAAAAATGTAGGTGCGAATGAAACCCAACTCGTGGTGCTCGTGACCATGGTCGTCATGGCCGCCGTGGCCGTCGCCATGACCGCCCCCATGGCCCTGCGCGGGAGGAACATGGGCGGGCGCGGCGGAAACCTCGGCGCTGGGGGGAAGATCGTCCATAGACATGAAGTTACGGGATGGCGTTATAAGTACACGTTTTTCGAGGTGTGTGCAAAGTTTTCCCCCCGGTTTTGAAAGTATTAGAATGGCTGCGCGGCGTCGATTTTAAAGTTAACATTTGTTGTGCCATTTTTGAGGCGCATTTTTGACGAAAGAGCGATTGGCCCCTCTGCCTAAAACGACTTGGAGCCGTCGAACTGGAATGTGACCGTGGCCGAGCCGTTTTTGACGTGGATGGTCTGCTCGAGAGGCTGGGCGAAGCGGGGATGCCAGGCGTCGATCTTGTAATCGCCATCCTCCAGCACATCATCGGCACCTCTCAGAAGTTTGACGGTGCCATCTGGACCGGTAACGTCAAAACAGGGGGTCTTGAGAACCATGACCCAGCACTGCATCCAGTTGTGAACATCGCACTGGAGGGTATAGATGCCGGGGTCGTCGAACTGCTTGTCGTCCTTCTGGCCCTGGTAGCTCTGACCGAAGTTGAAGACATCGGCGCCGGGAGGCTGGCCGGGGCCGTCGTAGACCTTGGCGCGGATGTTGTGGAGGGTGGGATCGCAATTGATGATGGTGAAAGGAACGCCGGCGTCGACGGCGATAACGTGGGGATCGTACCGGCAGCCGATTTGTTTGAGTTCGATGCTGGGCGCGGAGTTAGCAGTCGTCGGCCCCAATTTCGGATCAACGATCCAGACCACGACATCGGCGAGTTCGCCCTTGGGGCCTATCTTCCAGTTTTCGGTGTGGCGGATCGGGCTCTCGCCACAATTGGGGGACTGGGCGAAGAACGTTTCGTCCTTGCTGTTCGGCGTCCCCTTGATCGTGACAATGCCGGTGACATCGGCATAAGAGCCCGTAGAAAAAACCGCCAGCAACATGAGCGCAATGGCATACCGCTGGGTGGCCCGGACAACTTGTTGTCCGGGCGCGCGCAGCGCGCAGGAGGCCGCCGGAAAATTTCGGTTAATCCTGATCGAGATGCTTGGGAGGTCGCCTCCTGTGGCCTTCGGCCACCCGGACAACAAGTTGTCCGGGCCACCCATTCCATGCGCAATATCCCAAAAGCTGGAAAAAGGAATCACTACTTTTTATCGGAGGGATCGGGACCGTCCGGGGCTATTTGGAGCAACTCGGCCTGGGTGAAGGCGGCGGGATGGGAGGCGAACTTGGTGCGGGCCTTGGTGACTTCATCCTCGCTGGCGGCGTTGGCCTTGTTGCCCCATGTTGCGCGGATATAAGTCATAACATTGGCGATTTTGTCGTCGGTCAAGACGGAGTTCCAGGCGGGCATGACCGCCGAGCCATAGGAGCCGCCGTTGACGGTAAGCGGACCGGCCAGCCCCTGGAGCAGGATGGCGGCGAGGCGTTCTTTGCTACCGACGACCAAGGCGGAATTGCCCATGGGCGGGTACATGCCGGGCTGGCCCGCGCCGTCGGCGTGATGGCAGTTGGCGCAATTGCCGCTGTAGATTTTCTTGCCCAGAGCGAGAGGATCGGTGACTTCCGCAGTTTGGGTGCTGCTGCTGCTGGCCAGAACGGGGCCGCCGGGTCCCTGATCGAGGAGGCCCTGACCGAAAATTTCAAAACCGGTGAAGGAACTGCCCGCCATGAAAAGGGCAAAGCCGCAGATGAGATAGAGCCAGACCGGCAGCGGTTCGCGTTCCTTGGAAAGCGGCTCGATGTCGGGCGTCTCGACAAAGTCGGGCGCACCGGGCTTGAGCGCGTCGGTATGGACCGGCTCCGGCGGCAGCAAATCGGGATTTTCTTCGTGCTTCATGGCTGGGGCGTGGCAGGCGTGGCGGGCACAGGGCCTTTCTCGTCGGGAAGATGGTAATTTTTCTTGAGCGAAAGGAGATAGGCGACAAGCGATTTGGCCTCGTCGGTGGGGACGATTTCGTAGCCGGCGGGCGGGGCGTCGTCGCCGATGAGGGCAAGGGCATCCTGGGAGGGAAGGCCGCTGATCTTCCGTTCGATGAAGAGGAAGTGGTAGGCGGGCATGCTGCTGTGCGGATTCAGGATGTAGGGGTCGTAGAGGTAGCGGTAGAGGCTGGCGGCATCGGTGAAACGCTCAGCGACGTTGGAAAGATCGGCGCCCTCGCGGCTGTTGCCGAGGAAGACTTGGCCCTGCCAGATGTAATCGCGGGGATAGGTGCGGCGGACGATGGGCGGAGCTTTATCATCCGAGTCGTCCTTGGCCGTGCCCCAGCCGCGGATGATGTCGGCACCTGAGCTGGCGGGGCGGACCTGCTGGGTGTGGCAATAGACGCAGCCTTCGGCGGCATAAATGTGTTCGCCCTGGTGCGCGGTGCCGGGCGCGTCCCACGGCGTGATGTCGCTGCTGCCTTCCTCCTGGATCGGCGCAAGGTGGCCCAGATAGGACCACGGCAGCACAACCAGGCCGAACCAGGTGAAGAGGAAAATCCCGCCGATGAGCAGGAAAAAGCCGCGGGTGGTGAGCGGAGAAATCATGCCCCCACCTCCTTTTTCACCGCGGCGGCCGGGCCTTCGGGCTCGTAAGGTTCATGGAGAATTTCCGAGGCGAGCCGGTTGGCGCGGACGCGGATGTTGACCCAATTCAACAGCATCCAGCCGAGGTGCAGGGCGAAAACGCCGCTGCCGAGGGCGATAAGACTGACACACAGGGTTGAAGCGATGTGGAAGTTGAGTGCATTTTGATCGGCGATGTCGATGGTGACCTGGGGATCGGGATTTTCAAGAGCCAAGCCCTGCATGAAGCCCCCGAAACCGACCATGGCGATGACGAGGAGGATGCCGTAGAGGCTGGCGTAGTAGTGGGCGCGGATCAGGGTGGCGGAGCGCCAGGAAAAATCGAGCAACCGCGGCACAATGTAGTAGATCCCACCCATAAGCCCGAAGCTGAAAAAACCGTAGAGCCAGAGGAAGAGGTTGCACTCGCGGAACATGGTGAAGCGGAGCAGTTCGTTGGCGCTGCGGATGGAAAGAATCTGCTCGGCGATGCCAGCCAAGACGAAGCATGCCGCGGAGAGCGTGAGGAACGGGAAGACGATACCGCCGTGGCTGCCATGCTTCTTTTCCGCCTCGAATGCGGTGCCGACCAGGCTCATGCCGATGAGAGCGACGGGAAGGAAGATGAGCCCGCTCAGGATCAGGCCGGTGCTGACCGTCTCGGCGGGGAAAGGCCCTCCGACCAGATCATGGACGGCGGTCCAGGGCGCGAAGATGATCCAGGTCCAGAAGGCCACCTGCGTCTTCGTGCCGTAACGGATCGGCAGGCCCGACATCTTGGGGATGAGATAATAGAGAAGCGCAAGGCCGAGCGGTGCAAACCAGAGCGTGTAGAGGCCGTGGACATACCAGGCGCTGATGAGTTCTTGCACGACACCGGAACCGGCCAGCGGTTTCCCATCCAGAAGGACGCTGCCGCCACCGAAGAGCCACGGGAAAGAGAACAGCGCGACCAGGAGCCACGACTGGGCGACGTGATCGTGGCCGGGACGGCGGCTGAGCCAGGTGACGACGGCCCAGAGGGCGAAGAGGGCGTAGGCGAGCCAGAGCGTCCACGCCGCGTAGGAAGGAAACTCGAGCATCTCAACGCTGTTGCTGTCGCCGAGGAAAATGCCGATCAGTCCGACGGCAATGCCGAGGTTCCAGAAGACAACGGCCGTCAACAGCGTGGCGGGCGAGCGGACGGGCACGTGGCTGGTGCGGGCGAGAATCCAGATGGCGAGGCCGAGGCCGCCGGTGGTGGCCCATCCATAGACGAGTGCGTCGATGGCGGCCGGCCAGATGCGGCCATAGGTGAACATGCTGAAGTTGTCCGAGAGACTCACGAAGAGGCCGAGAATCGGGAAGGTGTCCTGCGGATGACTGAGCGAGGAGGCGTAGACCAGAAAGAAAGTGCCGACGACCATCCAGTGGACGGCGGTAAGGAAGCAGGCCATGACGGGCCAGCGCACCGAGGAGTCGATGGCCGCCAGCTCGGGATCGGTCGAGGCGTAGCCCTGCGTCGCGATGGTGGGTGGTGAAGTAGCCATGGGTTAGTGGTTGGCGGGAGGAGAGTTGATATCGGAGATGATGTTGGCGTGCCCGTTCATACTAGTAGGTTACGGTCGTCGTATGGGGCCCGTTTTGGGTGGTGGACGGTACCGGCTTGGGAGGTGCCGCTGGTGGCGCATTTGTGGCAGGAGCCGCTTTGGTAGTCGGCGGAACGTTGGTCGAGGACGCCGCAGGCGCGGCGGCAGCAGGCGCGGATGGAGCGGCATGGATGACGGGGATGAGGGCACCCACGACGGGGGGCTTGGCCTTGAGGACGTCGATTTCCTCGGCCATGGCTTCGTTGATCGGGATGCGGACGATCTTCTTGCCCTGGTCGACCCAGTCGGCGGTGGTGAGGATGGCCTCTTCGTCGGCCTGAAGCTTGTGTAGGGTCTCGTAACGCGCAGCAGTGCGCATGTCTTCAAAACTGTTGTAGTTTTCAGTCATCCGCACCGAGTAAAAGCCGATGATGACGAACAGCGCCAGGCCGAGCGGGGTCCAGAAGAACCAGCTCAGCTTGATCGGGTTGGGGGCGGTGGCGGACATGGATTAATTGGTGACGGTAAGGCAGTCGACGATGCGCGGGTCGCGCGTCGGAATGAGCGAGGCGGTGGCGGCAAGGCGAATGTAGGCGTAGCCGAGGATCGAGCCGACCGTGACGAAAGCGACGGCATCCTGCAAGCTCGGGCGAATGGTCGGATGCGCATAGGGCATGATGAACCAGTAAAGCTCGAGACCGTGCATGATAAGAATCCAGACCGCGATGCGGGTAAGCGCGCGCAGGCTCTTCTTGGTGTCTTGGGCGAGAAGATAGATGGTCGGGAACATGAACTTGCCCACGATCAGGGCGAAGCTGAGGTAGACCCAGTGGCCGCGGTTGTGGTCGTTGTAGAAAATGACCTCCTCGGGAATGTTGGCGTACCAGGTGAGCAGGTACTGACCGAAAGCGAAGTAGGCCCAGACGATGGTGAAGGCGAAAAGGAGCTTGCCCATGAGATAGTAATGCTCGTGGTTCAGGCCATTAAGGAACCCGGCGGAACGAAAGATGGCGACCAGGACAATACCGGCGGCCATGCCCGCCTGGGCGCAGATCGCAAAGTTGTAGGCGCCGAAGAGGCTCGAGAACCAGCGCCAGTCGAGGCCCATCAGCCAGTCGAAGCCGAGGAAGGTGACAAACGTTCCGAATATGACCAGCGCGGGGTAACTCCAGTCGTGCATCCGGCGCGAGAGAAGCGGGTTGCCGTCGATGTCCTGTTGGACCGAGGAGCGGCGGAAGTAAAGCCCGGCGATGATGAAGTAGGTGAAGTAAACAAAGGCGCGGAAGTAGAAGCAGCCCGAGTTGAGCCAGTCCCTGGCGTGGGTGATGGTGGGCTGGACGGACGGCGACATATATTTCCAGAGAATGTCAGGGGTGCCCGGCCACAGAAGCGGCAGAAAAAGCACGGCAAAAAGGAGAAAAAGCCCGATCATGTTTTCCCAGACGCGGCGGACCAGGACAGTCCAGTTTGAATCGCAGGCGTAGTGGATCACGACCCAGAAGAAACCGCCGAGCGCGATGGTGAAGAAGTAGTAAAAGGCAAAGAACCACGAGTAGGCGAACTGGACGCGGTCATACATCGCACCGAAGAAGGAAGCGATAATACCGAGAATAGAGACTGCAAGGAAGATGCTGGTGAGCGCATACTTCCCCGGTATGAGCCGTTCGGCCTGTGGAATCTGAATGGTGTGGGGATGGGCGCTCATGGGGTTACCGATCGTTGATTAGTCTCGACCAGATCCTTCATGGTATTTCGATCGAGGCAGGTCACCAACAGCCTGGGATTCGTCCCATTGCTCCCATCCGTCCCATGGTTCGTCACGCCACCCGATTGGGCGGATGCAGGCGTTGCGGCGGGTTTCGCCTTGGCATTAAGCTGCTTTTGCTCATCGGGCGAGGCATCGTCGAAGGAGGCGTTCTGGCTGTGCTGGAGGGCGCGCAGGTACATGATGATGCGCCAGCGGTCGTCGATGGAGATGTTGTAGCCGAGACCAAACATCTGGCCCTTGCCGTTGGTGATGGTGTTGAAGATTTCGCCGTCGTTCATGTTGCGAATGCGGTCGACCTGGTAGCTGGCCGTGGCGTTCATCCCATACTTGGAAGTAATCCCCTTTCCGTCTCCCAGCGCGCCGTGACAGACGGAGCAGCTGATGGTGTAGCGCTCGCGGCCCCGCGCCATGTCGGCGGCGTCGATGATCAGGGGGCGGCCTCCGTCGCGCGCTTCGTGGACGGGAATGCCGTCTCCCCAATGCGTGTCGTCCCACTTGCCGGTCGACCAGTAATCGTTCTGCGCCGGCATCTCGATGGCGACGGTGCCGTCGATGGGCGGGCGGGCGCTGTTGCCGTCGGGGAAAAAGGTGCTGGGGAGCTGGTCCTTGACCTTGTCCTGATAAACCATGTCGGGAAAAATCTCCAGGGGCGGCTTAGGGGAATGGTCGCCGCGGAACCCGGCGATGGAAACCACACCGATGGCCAGGAGCGTGACGGCGAGGAAAAAATAGCTGAACTTCATATTTCGTCCTCCTCCTCTCCAATGAGGGTGACGTTGGCGCCGCCGATTTCCGTGAGAAGATCAATGATCGCCTTTTCCGTGGTGAAGCGTGGGTCGTTGGCCTCGATGACGATGAAGAACTTATCGTGCGTGGCGCGGTTGAAGAGGTCCCATTCCCAGAGCGGATGATGGAGCCGGGGCAAAAAGCTGAGGACGGTCATGCCGACGATGCTCATGATGGCCGAGATGAGAATGGTGACCAAATCGAGGATCGGGACGAAACCGGGCAGGCTGAAGTAGGGCTTGCCCTGCGTATCCATGGGATAGACGTAGACCGAGGTGATGGTGATCAGGAGGAAGGCGCCGATGAGGGCGCCAATCCCGCCCCCGAGGGTGAAGAGACCGACGAACGATTTGCGCAGCCCCATCGCCTTGTCGAGACCGTGTATGTAGTAGGGAGTGTAGCAGTCCCACCATTTGAAGCCCTTGTCGCGCACCTTTTCCGCGGCGATATAGAGCTGCTTCGGACCGGCAAACTCGGCGCCGACGCCGTAGAGCTTCTTCGGCAATCGGCCGGAGCCGACGGGACAAATAAGGGATTCGTTCTCACTCATGGGCGGCTCCCGGTCGGGTGTCCTCGACGACCGGCGGGTCGTGGGGATTCGCTTCAGGCAGCACGGAACGCACTTCCGCGATGGCGATGACGGGCAGGAAGCGGATGAAGATGAGATAGGCCAGGAAGAAAACGCCGAAGGTGCCGGTGAAGGTGAAGATGTCGACGTAGGTGGGGTAGAACATCCCCCACGAGGAGGGAAGGAAGTCGCGGCTGATCGAACTGACGATGATGATGAAGCGCTCCAGCCACATGCCGATGCTCGGGAAGAGGACAATGAAGAAAGCCAGCCAGGGCGAACGGCGAATCCGCTTGCTCCAGAAAAGCTGCGGAATGACGCAGTTGAAAAGCATCATCAACTGCCAGGTGTGCCAGTAGGGACCGTAGACGCGGTTGATGAAATGGCCGCACTCGTTGGGATTGCCACTGTAGTAGGCGATGAAAAATTCCATGCCGTAAATGTAGGTGACGAAGAGGCCCATGAGCAGGGTGAAGCGGCAGCACATGTCGATATGGCGCAGGGTGACCAGGTCCTGCAGCTTGTAGAGCTGGCGGATCGGCACGAGGAGAATGATGAGCATGCAAAACCCGCCGTAGATCGCGCCGACGCCGAAGTAGGGGATGAAGATCGTGCCATGCCAGCCCGGGATGACCGAGGTGGAGAAGTCGCTCGACACCACGGTGCAGGTGGTGATGACGAGGAGCGTCGCGATGCCCGCGAGCATCATGTAACAAAACTCGTAATTGGCCCACCCCCGCGCGCTGCCGCGCCAACCGAGGCAGATCACCGCGTAGAAATACTTGAGAATCTTGTTCTTGATCCGGTCACGCATGGTCGCTGCGTCGGGAATGAGGCCCACGTACCAAAACATGATCGAGACGGAGAGGTAGGTGGAGACGGCGAAGACGTCCCAGAGCAGTGGACTGCGGAAATTGGGCCAGATAGCGTTGCCGTTGGGGATGGGCGCGAGGTACCAGGCAAACCAGGCGCGCCCGACGTGGACAGCGGGATAGATGCCGGCGCAGGAGACGGCGAAGATGGTCATGGCTTCGGCGGCGCGGTTGATGCCGGAGGACCACTTCTGGCGCGTAAGATAGAGAATGGCGGCGATCATGGTGCCGGCGTGGCCGATGCCGATCCAGAAAACGAAATTGGTGATGTCCCAGGCCCAATTGGCTGAGTTGTTTTCACCCCAGACGCCGACGCCGGTGGTGATGAGATAAAGGATGCCGATGGGGGTGAAGGAGGCGACAACGGCGGCGATGCCGGTGGCGATCCACCACCAGAGCGGAGCGGGATTCTCGACCACTGCGGCGATTTGGTCGCCCACCCACTCGGCGCTACGCGCGTTCGTCACGTAGGGCTCGCGGACGAGCTCTTCGCGCGCGCGCGCAATCTCCGCCGTCTCATGCCGGTTGAGCGGATCGGCGGGAACAGTGGTGGGGGTGAAGTAGGACATGGCGGTTCGAGGTGTTTAGCCGATCAACTTCTCCGGGTTAAGCTTGTTCAGTTCCGGTAGCGCATCGTTGGAGACGACCTTGTCCGCGCCACCCCTGTCTTTGTCGTCGTCGGTTTCGAATTCGCTGGTGTGGCCGATATTGGCCGAGCCGGGCATGACGGGGTTGGGATTGCGCACGCGACCGAGGTAAGTCGTGCGCGGGCGGGTGCCGAGATAGGCCAGCACGCCGTAATTGCGCTCGTTCTGCTTCAGGACAGAGACCTTGCTCGCCGGGTCGTTCAGGTTGCCGAAAACGATGGCCTCCGCCGGGCACCCCTGCTGGCAGGCGACCTTGAATGAATCGGTGGCGATGGTGATGTTGCTCGAGCCTTCGCCGTTGTTGTTCGACTTGCGGAGCTGGTCGATCTTCGCCTCCTCAATGCGTTGGACGCAGTAGGTGCATTTTTCCATGACACCGCGAATGCGGACGGAAACGTTCGGGTTCTTCTGGAGCGCGATGCTGTCGGGCGAGCCCTTGTAGGTGAGCGGACCATCCTTGCCCGCAAATGGGCCGAGGAAAAGCTCGTTGGTCACGCCCAAAACCGGAAGCTTGACGTTCTGGATCGGGCGGTCGTTGTAGTTGAAGAAATTGAAGCGCCGCACCTTGTAGGGGCAGTTGTTCGCGCAGTAGCGCGTGCCGATGCAGCGATTGTAGGCCATGACGTTGAGGCCCTCCTCGTTGTGGACGGTGGCGTTGACCGGGCAGACCGGCTCGCATGGCGCGTTCTCGCACTGCTGGCAGGCCATCGGCTGGATCAGCATCTGCGGGTCCTCGAGATAGGCCGGGTCGCGCGAATTGGGCGGGTTGTCGCTGGCGAAATAGCGGTCGTTGCGAATCCAGTGCATCTCGCGGCCGCGCAGCACCTGGAATTTGCCGACGATGGGGATGTTGTTCTCCGCCTGGCAGGCGATGACGCACGCACCGCAGCCGACGCAGGTGTTGAGGTCCATGACCATGCCCCAGGCGGGACGGTCGGGCTGGTAGTCGGGCGAGTTGAGCTTCGGCGGGATGTAAGCGGGCTCGTAATTCTGGTAGCCGGTCAGTTCGCCCTGGGGCGTCTCCTTGTCGATACCGATCTCCTGCACGAAATCGGGATGATCATGATAATAATCGAGCGGGGCCTCGCGGACGATGCCGCGGCCTTCCATCGAGTTGTGCTCCTGCGTGATGGCCAGCGGATAAGTCTTGTCGCTCTTTTCGACCGTGACGTTGACGACGAACCCCGGGGTGGCCGAGGCGCGCAACTGGTAGACATTGAACCCGGCGCCGTCGGCAACGCGCAGCGGTGGCGTGACCACGGCCCGGTCGGCCTCCGTCAAACGTGGTGCGGTGCGGCCCCAGCCGACCGCGATGGTAAGCGACTGGTCGGCCTGGCCCGGCGCGACAATGATTGGTAATTCGAGGCTGTGGCCGTCGGGCGTGGTCACCTTGACCATCGGGTAGGCGGTCATCGGGTCGACCGCCCAGTATGAGAACAGTGACTTGTCGGTCGTGCGCGGGCTGAAATCGGTGTCGGGCACGTCGGCGATGTTGTCGTTGGGCGGCCTGATATTGACCCCGAGCGCGTCAGCCGTGCTGGGACTGATATAAAGCGCGTTGTCCCAGGTGAGCTTGCTCACCGGCTCGGGGAACTCCTGAAGCCAGCCGTTGTTGGCGTAGCGTCCGTCGTCGATGGCGCCGAGTACGAAATTGAGCTCGTACTTGCCGGCATCGATCGGCTTGGGCGGCGCTTCGGCGGGCGGCGGATTGATGTCGCCTATGTGAAGCCCTGAATAAGTCTTGTCCGCATCCGCGGCGAGGAAGCCGTCGTGGACAAATTGACGCCACGCGTTGTCGAACGACTCGCCCGCACCTTTCTCCAGGCCCGTGATTTGCGCGAAGGTGTCAATGATGCGCTCCGCTCCCTTGGCCTTGGGCAACCCGGCCAGTTCGGAGAGCAATTCAAGCTCCGAGATGCCGTCGTAAAGGGGCAGGATGAGTGGCTGCTGGGAAAGGTAGGCGCCGTCGTAGGCGCGCGAATCACCCCACGATTCGAGGAAGTGGGCCGCCGGAACGTGGGTGGTGGCGGTGGCGCTGGTTTCATCGACGTGAAGTCCATGGCGGATGACCTGCTCGACCTGGGCGAGAAGGCCGTCGAAACCGAGGTCGACCGGCGCGTTGAACGCCGGGTTGCCGCCGAGAACAATCAGTGTCTTCACCGTGCCCTGGCTGATCTGCTCGGCGAGATCACTGAGCATGGCGGGCTTGGGCAGGCCGGGCGTCAGGTTGAAATCGGGCCGGTAGGTAACGGTGACGCTATAATTACCCAGGGCCTCGTTGAGCTGTGCGACGAGGGCGTGCACCGCCGCCGGCTGCTGGCTGCCGCAGATGATAAGCGAGCGGCCCTTGGCGGCGATCAGATCGTTGGCCACGCCGGTCGCCCAAGCGTCGATGTTCGGATCGCTGAACGCGCCGAAGGTATTGCCCGAACCAGTGCCGAGCTTGGAGGCGAGCAGCGTTGCGAAGGCCAGGATCTGGCTCGAGGGGAGACGCAGGCGGTGATCGGCCATGCCGCCGGTAAGCGAGAAGCGGGCCTCGACGGCGTAGAGCCGCGACATCGTTTCCTGCGACTTGCCGAGGCGGCGGCGGCCCGCGGCAAACCCGGCGATGGTCTGCACCGTACCATCGGTTGCGCCGAGGAAATCGGCGTCAAGCGCGAGGATCACGTCGGCTTTCTCGATGCTGTAGACGGCCTGGCCGCCGGGAGACTGGCTCTTCCACGGATCGAACTCGGCCCAGACATGCTTGGGATAAAGTTTCAAGAGTTCGGCGCGGATCGCTTCGCGGGTGGGCGACGTGCTCGGCTCAGCCAGGATAGCCAGTCCGTCGCCACCGTTCTTCAGGTAGTCGCGGCGCAGGATGACAAGTTCCTCCCAGAAATCCTCCCAGGAAGCTTCGGCGTAGTCGGCGCCGCGCAATTCTTTGGGCTTGTCCGGATCGGTTTTGTCGAGCTTGACCTTCAGGACGGTCTTGGAGCGGTCGGGATCGTAAAGATCGAGAATGGCCGACTGGCCGAGGAAATCGGTCGCGCCGTTAAAGCCGGGCACGTTCGGGTTGCCCTCGAGCTTGGTGGGACGCCCGTTGTAGGTCGTCGCGATGAGCGGGATGGCCCCGCCGCGGCGCGGCATCGACGTGGCGTAGTGGAGCGCGTTGCCCGGAATCTGCCACTCAACCCCCTTGCTGTAGGGCACGGCGTGGATCTCAGGACGGCGGCAGCCGGTCAGTCCGAGCCCGGCCAGCGCAATCGACGCGCCCATGAATTGCATGAAGCCGCGCCGGGTCACCTCGTCGCCCAGCAACTCGGAGGCGCCCTGCGGAAACTCACGCTCGAGCCGCGCGCGAAATTCCGGTGTGTCCGCGAATTCCTCGAGGCTGCGCCAGTATCTGCGTCCCGTCGCCGGGGCTTTGGGGTGATTAAATAGGCGTTTCATCGGTTACAAAGATTCTTCTTTGCTGTCATCCTGAGCTTGTCGAAGGATCTCTCATCATTGTTTTGAGAAAGGGCGGGCAAGGCAAAATGGTTGGAGATCCCTCGACAAGCTCGGGATGACCGCTTTTTAAGCAAATAAAAATAGGTTTCATCGGTGGCATCCTGCGCAATCTTGCGGCGGCTTGATTTTCCATTCCTGGACGAGCTTCCGGCCAAGTTCGGCCTGGTCGGGGCCGGACGGAACGTGCCAATTAAGATTAAAGACGGGGGAGAGCCCACCCGGTGTGTCCGCGGCGATGGGCCGGACGAAGTTTTTCGGATCGCGGTGACAGCTCAGGCACCAGCTCATGCTCAGCGACTTGTCCTCCCAGACCACGTTCATTTCATTGACCTGGCCGTGACAACTCACGCAACTGATGCCCCGGTTCACGTGCGCCGAGTGGTTGAAGTAGGCGTAGTCGGGCACATTGTGAATCTTCACCCACGAAATCGGCTGGCCGGTGGCCCAACTGTCGCGCACCGGCTGGAGCTTCGGGTTGTTGGCCTGAACCTGCGAGTGACAGCTCATGCAGACTTGCGTTGTCGGGTAATTCGAGTGACCGCTCACCTCGACGTTGCTGTGACAAAAGCGGCAGTCCATGCCGAGTTGCCCGACGTGCAGCTTGTGGCTGAAGGCCACCGGCTGCACCGGCTGGTAACCGACGCGGGAATACTTGGGCGTGAAGTAGTACCAGACAGCCACGGTCACCAAACCACCGACGATCGACAGGGCGAACATCGCCTTGATCAGGATCAGGTTGGTGGCTTTGGGGAAAATATTGGCCATGAGCAGTGCTGGGTAAGCAGGCTAGATGCCCCATTCCCGATCATGTTTCGTGCCTGATGATGAAGGATTTTGGCAGCTCATTTTCTCACTCCCGCGTTTTGTGGTACCAGAGCCCATGGATGCGGGCAACCGGAATTGTGAAGTTTTTCACAAGGTTTTTTAACACGCTGCGAGAGAAACTTATACCGGTATAACTTCGGTTATAACCGCCAGCGGTTTTTAACGAAATAATCGCCCCTCTGCAGGAGCGTTCCGAGCCCTACGCCGACGGCGCGGCGTCGGTCCGCTTGCGGGAGCGGACGCTCAGGAAGGCGGGCACGATTTCGTTTGCGCGGACGACCGCGTTGGACCGCTTCAGGCGGCGGCTCAGCACCGTGTTGATCCCGAGGATGAGCCCGCAACCCGCGTGCGGCGCGTCGAAAAGAAATTGCTGCAGGTGCCCCGATTCCATGAACCAAAGCTGGCCCGCCGGCACGCTCGTGACCGTCGCCGAGGCGGGTCCGGGCTGGAAAAGCGAGACCTCGCCGAAACAGTCCCCCGCCTCGACCGTGTCGAGCTGGACCTCCCGCCCCCGCGCCTGGGTGGTGACGGTATAGACGCCCGCGATGACCACGTAGAGATGGGTCTGCGGCGTCGCCTCCTTAATGACGACCTCTCCAGCATCGGTCGCCTTGATGGTGCCGTAGCCGGTCAAAAGTTCACGGTACTCGTCGTCCAAGAAGGAAAGAATGCCCAGGCGGGGCAGGATAAAATCGGCCATGGAAAAGTTATCGCGTATAACCGGCTTTCAGGGTATGACTTGTACCGCGTCGGAAGCAATTTAATTTCATTCTAACCCAACGACCGCATGGAAGATCAACCCGAATCCCAGGAAGAGGTTTCTCTTTCCGAAAGCAAACCCGGCGCAGAATGGGAGGAGATTCCGCCCGCCCTGCCGGCCCTCGGCATCCTCGCCGGCCTGAGCGACCAGTCGCTGGTCACGCTCTCCCACTACGGCAAGTACCAGCAACTGCCCGCCGGGACAATGCTGATCACCGAAGGCGAGCCGCAAGACCGCTTTTATGTCGTCGTCTCGGGCCGGCTGTCCATCTCGGCCCTGGTCGCGGGCAAGAACGTGCCGCTGAGCATCGCCGAACCGGGCGAATGTCTCGGTGAAGTGAGTGTGATCGAACCGGGCCCCGCCTCAGCCAACGTCCAGGTGCAGGAGGATGCCGTGCTCTGGAGCATGAACCTCGAGGACATGAAGGTCTATCTCTCCGAACATATCGGCGGAGGCGGCGCGCTGCTCATGGGCATGGCCCAGTGCCTGAGCCGGCGCATCCGGCAGGCGAACCATCTCATCAGCCAGCACCACACCGTGCCCGTCGAACCGCTGCCCCGCGGCCAGGCCCGGGCCATCACCGCGGACAACACGCCGGTGAATCTCGGTTTCTTCGACCGGCTCAAAAAATCGATGGGCAGCGAGAAAAAGGTCAGGATTTCGACCGAGATTAAGTTGTAGAGATTTTGTGGGATAGCTGAGCGGGAAAGTTAGTTTATCTAACCACTCAAAATGGACATCATAAGGATGCCTGTCCCTTTTTTCCGTATACAGGTATTGGTGCCATTCCAGACCCGGAGCTGATCCACTTTCACCAAATGAACCATATTAAAAACCTTTGTATAATTTTACTTTGTCTTTTTGCTTTTAGAGCCGATTTATTGGCAGAGCAACCGGCATCATCTGAAATACCCTATATTAAGGGCGATTATCTCCATCAATTATTAGGTGGTCCATGGTCTGATGTTTGGACCTCAAAATGGCCAGATGCCAACCAAGCTTTATGTAATGATACGGTTCGGCAAATAGTCAAAAAAGACCTGGAAGCACTTAAGCAATGTGACATTTATTTCAAGCCTTGGGAAATGCCACCTCAACTAATCGCGGTAAAGAAAAACCCAAAGAATGGCTTAATCTATTTTCTTTTTGAACCCACCAATAGCAATCAAGTGCTCGATGCTAATATCGTTTATATTTATGATTCAGAGGATCATTGGTTTATCTGTAAGACTTCCGTAGACCTAGGTCGATAGAACGAGAAAAGGGGGAAAAGGGGACAGAACAGGAAAAGGGGGCACTCAATAAAAACTTCGGTCGCTATAACCCTAATTCCTTGGCGACATCCCGCAAGGACGTGCCGGGCTTGCCTGCATTGCGCTTTTTCGCGGCGGCCAGTTCGCGCCGGTCTTCGAGGTCTTCCAGCGCGGCCCGCAATTCGCGCAGCACGGCCTTGCCCCGACGGATTTGCCGGTCGAGATCAAGCCGAGATTTATTTTTGAGGGCGGCGGTGCTCATCGATATATGTCCTTGCGTAGGCCCACAGCATAAACGGTCACGCGACAGCCTTCGAGTTCAACGCAAAAACTGTGACAGGCATTTTATTGGGGTGCGCGCATCTCCAAAAAATATTAAGGAGATTCCGCCTCGCGGGTCGTCAGTCCGAATTTCTTTTCCAAAACCTGTCGAATCCGAGGCCATTTTTCAATACTCCGGCTCGTTTTTTGATCAACCTCCCCGGGGCGAAATTCCACTCTGTATCCATGCCAGACAAAATGCCGGAAGGACAGGAGATCACTGAGATATTCCAGTTCTTCCCTGGGGACAAGTTGGTGTTCCAGAGCCAGTGTCAATATTTCCTTGTGATAGCGGCGGGCATCGGCTGAGACTTCAACACCCAGCAATTTCAACCCTTTTTCCAAGCTGCTTTCCAGACCGGTATAGTATTGAGACAATAACTGGGCCTGGCCCACCGATTTGAACCATTCGGTGGATGACTCGCCTTGCGAAAGTTTCAGATGCTCGATGGTTTGCGACAATCGAGCGAGGTCATTCCTGATCGCCTCAAGACTCACAGAGCCACCCCGGCGACTTGGACTTCATAAGTCAGATCGCAAGTGGCATGGCCCGCGGGAAAAAGATCCAGTTCCAAATCGGGAAAAGCACAAAAGGTCATTCCGGTTACGGCCATTTCACGCTCATACGGTACACCCTCGAAATAGAGGTCGATATCCGAATGGCCGACCCTAAACTTGCCTTTGAGGGCGGAACCAAAGAGCACGACACGGGTCGCCCCATGGGAGGTCTTCAGATAAGAAGCCACCCGGCGGGCTGATTCAGATGCCAGTTCTCTTGTCATGCAGGTCAAGTTACCAAATTAACCGCCTTCGGGCAAGATACGGTACGACAGGGTAGTAACCTAATTTGAAGCATCTTTAACTGAAACAGTCCCCTACCCTCCCGACACCACCGACGGCTGTCTCTTCAACGTAAAATTATATTCCCCGGGCGCGTCGGTCGGCGTATCCGACGGCGTCCACAAATCCTGCCGCTCGCAGCCTTTCGCCCCGGCGTCCATGCCCCGGACCCAGGGCGTCTCAAGCTCGATTTCATAGCGTCCGTCGGCCCGCGTGGTGGCAAAGCAGTAAGTGTGGTCATCCTCGAAAGTCCGCACGTCGGGATGGAGTGAAAGTCCAAAAGCCACCTGCGCCCCGACGACCGGTCGCCCCTGATCGTCGACCACCCGCCCGAAGTAACGACACGACGCCTCCCGGGCCGCCATGATATCAAGACGGGTGTCTCCTTCCGGCGTGACCACCACGTCACGGGGATCGTCGCTCCACGCCCCGTCGATTTTCGTCTTGAGCCAGGTCGCTCCCTTCAGGTCAATGGCGAAGCCGGCGGGATAGATATGCCGGACTGTGTACCGGCCCCGCGCATCGGTCACGGCGCTTTGCCTAAGGATTTCGCCGCCGTGCCCGGTGTGCGTCTCGGTGCTCAGGTCGTTGTGGACCGAAATGGTCACCCCCGCCAGCGGACGCCCGGGATGGGCGGCGTCCTCGAGGGTGCCTTGCAGAGTGACCCCCGGTTTGACCTGCAGCGCAAGGTTGAGCCCTTCCGGCGGCAGATTGAGAATCGGGCCCCAGCCGTCATTGGCCGGACAGGAAGCCTGATTCCGGCGCCCATCGTGGAAAAAGCGGCTGGAAACAGCCCCGGCATCATCCGCCGAAGCCTCGACCACCAGCGCATAGGTGCCCCAGCCGGGCCGATCCTTCGGATCGTCCCAGGTCGCGAAATCTCCCATCGGCACCGCGAACCGGCCTCGGCGGTCGGTGGTAAAGTCCCAACCGGCGATGCGGCCACCCGGAGTGTCGGAGCAGGGACGGGTCGATCCGCGGGAAAGCCCGACCAGATGAACGTTCCGGTGCGCCGCCGGCTTGCCGTCGAGTCCGAAGACGACCCCGTGAATGACCCGGAAACGGGTTTTTGCCGCCGACAGGGAATGGAAAGGATTTTGCGCCCCGAGCAGGCCCACGCCCAGGGCCAGAAGAGCGCCCGCAAAGAGTATTTTCATACAGGAGAGATCGCAAAACCGCGATGTTTCCTGACATGATTTTAGGGATTGCGCTTCGTCTTGTGCCGCTTACACTTCGGCCCTTTCAATCGACACAACAATTAACGCCACCATCATCCATGGATTCATTTTTACTGCAATACGGCATCCCCACGGCCCTCGCCCTGGGCCTGCTTGCCATCGCCACCGCCGTTGTCCTGGCCGTCAAAGTCCGCGCTTCCGACTCGGGTACGGCGTTGATGCATGAGATCGCCGCGGCGATTGAAGAGGGTGCGAAGGCCTACCTGCGCCGCCAGATTATGACAATCAGCTCGATTGCCTCGGTGCTCTTCCTGCTCATCTTCATCTTCAAGGGCCTGGCCAGCGGCTGGATCACCGGCGGCGCGACCGCGCTCGGCTTCCTGATCGGCGCGGGCTGCTCGCTCCTGGCCGGCTACATCGGCATGCGCGTGGCGGTCATCTCCAACGTCCGCACGGCGCAGGCTGCGACAGTCGGCGCCAAGGCCGCTCTGCGGGTCGCCTTCAACGGCGGCGCGGTGACGGGTCTGCTGGTGGTCGGCCTCGCCTTGCTCAGCGTGGGCGGCTTTTACCTCGGCGCGAACGCGTTTTTTGACGATCCGACCCACAAGAAGGCGCTCGACGCCATCGTCGGCCTGGCGCTCGGCAGCAGCCTCATCTCGGTTTTCGCCCGGCTCGGCGGCGGCATTTACACCAAGGCGGCGGACGTCGGCGCGGACCTCGTCGGCAAGATCGAGCAGGGCCTCGACGAAGACGATCCCCGCAACCCGGCCACCATCGCCGACAACGTCGGGGACAACGTCGGCGATTGCGCGGGCATGGCCGCCGACGTATTCGAGACCTATGCGGTCAGCCTGATCGGCAGCGTGCTGGTCGCGGCGCTCGGCTACGCGGACCAGCCGCAGTACATCATTTTCCCGTTCCTGCTCTGCGGCCTGTCGGTCATCGCCTCGGTGCTCGGGATTGTTTTCATCAACGTGGGCAACCTGAAGCCCTCCAACGCACTCCTGACGGGCGTGGCGCTGAGCGCGGTGATCTCCGGGCTCCTCTTCCTGCCTCTCTCCTGGACGCTTTTCGGCGACGAGTGGGTCTCGGTCTACGTGCCGACGCTGGTCGGTCTGGCCATGACCTTCATCACCGTCATCATCACCAATTATTACACCGCGACCGAGTTCGCGCCCGTGCGCAAGATCGCCAAGGCCTCCCAAACGGGCCACGCGACGAACATCATCGCGGGCCTGGCCGTGGGTCTCCACGCCACGCTGCTGCCGGTCTTCTTCATCGGATTGTCGATTGTGATCTCCTACTCCTTCCACGGCCTTTACGGCGTGGCCGTTGCGGTGGTGAGCATGCTGAGCCTTTCCGGCATTATCATCTCGCTCGACGCCTTCGGTCCGATCACCGACAACGCGGGCGGGGTCGCCGTCATGTCGAAACTGCCGAAGGAAGTGCGCAAAATCACCGACGAACTCGACGCCATCGGCAACACCATGAAGGCCGTGACCAAGGGTTACGCCATCGCCTCGGCGGGTCTCGCCGCGCTGGTGCTCTTCCGTTCCTACGTGGGTGAGCTCCAGGCGCATCGGCTGCTGGCCGACGTGAACGCGGTGCCAATCGATTTCAGCCTCGAAAATCCGACCATCCTCATCGGCCTCTTCATCGGCGGCGTGCTGCCCTTCCTTTTCGTCGCCTACACGATGGATGCCGTGGGCAAGGCGGCGGGCGCGGTCGTTCTCGAAGTACGCCGCCAGCTTGCAGCCAAGCCGGGCATCCTGACCGGAACCGACAAGCCCGAGTATGGCACCTGCGTCTATATCGTGACCAAGGCGGCGCTGGGCGAGATGATCTTCCCGGCCCTGCTCCCGCTCCTGGCTGTGCTGCTCGTCGCGGGTATTCCGTCCTTCCTCGGCAAGGTGTTCCCGAGTTGGGGCATTACCTCGACCGATGGCGCGACCGCGCTCGGCGCCGTGCTCGTCGGCACCATCATCACCGGCCTTTTCGTCGCCATCTCGCTGACCTCCTCGGGCGGCGCGTGCGACAACGCCAAGAAGTACATCGAGGAAGGCCACTACGGGGGCAAAGGCTCCGAAGCCCATGCCGCGGCGGTCACCGGCGACACGGTGGGCGATCCCTACAAGGACACCTCCGGCCCGGCGATCAATCCGATGATCAAGGTGGTCAACGTGGTCGCCATCCTCATCATTCCGCTGTTCTTCTAAAATCCGCGCGGGCAACCTGCCCGCATGGACATCATCCACCGGGACAAAACCGAGCCGTTCATCACCAAGGACGGCTCGGAAATTCGTGAACTGCTCGCCTACCGTAACTCGGTCATCCGGAACCAGAGCCTGGCCGAGGCGACCATCGCCGTCGGCACCGCAACGCAGGAGCATTATCACCCGAAATCGGAGGAGATTTACTACATCCTTCGCGGCGCCGGCCGGATGAAACTCGAGGGCGAGTTGCGCGACGTCGGCCCCCTTGACACCATCGCCATTCCGCCCGGCGCCCGCCACAAAATCTGGAACACCGGCCTCGAACCGCTCGTTCTCCTCTGCTGCTGCGCCCCGGCCTACGAAAATAACGACACGGTGATGGTCGAGTAATTGGGGTTCTAAAACCCCGTAGGCTTTGTATGCTCGAAGGCTGTCCGAAAAATAGGTGTGGGTCACGTGACGAATCGAATTTGGGCCGAATCGAGGCGCGAACGACGAGCATAGCCCCCGCGCTACGTGAGAAGTGAGCAACAAAGAATCGGCCCAAATTCGCCGTCACCCGAAGGGCCGAGGTCCTTTCGGCGTGACCCACACCTATTTTTCGGACAGCCTCTAGGCGCTTTGACGCTCCAAAAGACCCTCTTTCACACCTTCGACGCACCCGGCGATGCTCTCGCGCTCGACGGCGGACGCACCCTTTCGCCTTACACCCTCGCCTACCAGACTTGGGGCAGCCTCAACGCCGACCGCTCCAACGCCATCCTCATTTTCCACGCTCTCAGCGGCGATTCCCACGTCGCCGGCGCCCACGAGGACGGACGCACCGGCTGGTGGGACCTCATGGTCGGCCCGGGTCGCGCCTTCGACACAGAGAAATGGTTCGTCATCTGCACTAACGTCATCGGCGGCTGCAAGGGCTCGACCGGTCCCGGCTCGATCGACCCAGCCACCGGCAAACCCTTTGCGATCGATTTTCCCGTCATCACCCTCAACGACATGGTGCGCGCGCAACGCCCGCTCCTGCGCGAGCTCGGCATCGAGCGCCTCCACGCCGTCACGGGCGGAAGCATGGGCGGTATGCTCACCCTCGCCTTCGCGCAGCTCTACCCGGAGATGACCGAACGCGCCATCGTCCTGGCGGCGGCGGCGGCGAATCACGCTCAAGCCATCGCCTGGAACAAGATCGGCCGCCGCGCCATCATGAACGACCCACTCTGGCGCGAAGGCCGCTACTACGATCAGCCCGAGGGTCCGCCCAAACGCGGCCGCGCCGTGGCCCGCATGATCGGCCACGTCACCTACATCAGCGAAGGCGCCATGGACCAAAAATTCGGACGCAAACTCCAGGCCGCCGAGAAGGAGAGCTTCTCCTTCGACGTCGATTACTCGGTCGAAAGCTACCTCGCCTACCAGGGCAGTATCTTCCACCAGCGCTTCGACGCCAATTCCTACCTCTACATCACCCGCGCCATCGACTACTTCGACTTCGCCGCCGGGACGAGCGGCGACCTCGCCGCCGCATTCGCCCGAACGCGCGCGCGCTTCCGGTTCTTCT
>Ga0206881_10144_pt1 | contig 21372 bp, 24 predicted proteins | sample Alteio_BWOrgCont_3_FD_152867 | JGI IMG/M metagenome (GOLD analysis project Ga0206881, IMG submission 152867) | Enriched cells from forest soil in Barre Woods Harvard Forest LTER site, Petersham, Massachusetts, United States -... | ecosystem: Environmental > Terrestrial > Soil > Temperate forest >...
ATGCCGGGCTTGAGCCGTCCTACAAGTTGGAGATACCAACTGGCATTGGCCTCAGGCGCAAGCTCCTGCGGGGAAAGGCTCATGGGGACCCAGAGTTCGCTGCGGTTCAGCCGGCCCGGGATCAAAGGGAACTCGAAGCTCCTGGGCATGACGCTGATGACAACATAGGGCTTGCGGTCGAGCAGAATTTTTCTGCCGAGGATGTGCGAGTCGCCGTTGAAGCGGCTCTTCCATGTGGAGTAACTGAGGACCGCGACCTGCTCCTTCTCCTGATCTTCCCGTGCCGTGAAAACGCGGCCCATGAGAGGCGCCACGCCGAGGGCGGAGAAGACTGAGGGCGTCATACGCGAGGCGTTGATCTGCGCGGGTTCGCCGATTCCGGAGAGCTCATAGCTTACGAAGCCATAGCCACCGAGGCTTTCGAACGAGCGGCTATCGCGCGGGTAGATGACGACCTCGGGCCCGGTGACCGGTCCTGAGTCGTGCTGCCCCCAGTTGGTGCCGCTGACCTGGTCACCCAGCGTGACCAGGCGGTCGGCATTAGGAAAGGGCAGCGGGCGCAGGAGAACTCCGTCGACGATAGAGAAGATAGCCGTGGTTGCGCCGATGCCGAAGGCCAGCATGAGCACCGCGGTTGCCGTGAATCCGGGCGACTGACGCAATTGCCGGAAGACCAGTTTCAGGTCGGAAAGAATCCTGTACATGGAACTCCTTGAAGACGGGTTAGCCATTAGACGGCGAGGCACCCACACCATCTCCACTAGACCACGAATTTCGGCTTTTCGCTTGGCGTGTGTTATGCGGCTGTAGGATGATTCACGCGAATCCAGTCGCGATACCGCTGCCTTTTCCGTTTTGCGAGGAGCCTCTTTCGGAGTAATGTGGCTCACGGGAGAAGCCGTGGGTAACTGGTGGCGTGATCTTCGCTATGGCCTGCGCATGCTTGCCAACAATAAGGGCTTCACTGCCGTCGCCATTCTTGCGCTGGCCCTTGGTATCGGGCCAAATGTGGCGATCTTCACATCATCTGGGTCACATTCCTTTCTCCGCTTCCTTATCCCGATGCCGACCAAATGGTTGTCGTCTGGACGAAGGTCCGGGGCGAACGAAGCCCTTCGCGGTCGGATAATTATCTGCAATATCTCGCCCACAGCAAATCTCAGGTGCGTTGCGGGTACCGCTTACCGAGTCGCGACTGGAGATGCAGTATCTCAGCCGACAGATCGAGGAATCCGACAAGCTGATTCTGCGCATCGCCAGCGAACTTGAACCCTGCCGGCGACTGGTCGCGATCCCCGGAATTGGACCCGTGATCGCCACGGCCACGATTGCAGCGATCGGTAACGGAGCAGCGTTCAAAAAGGGGCGCGGATTTGCCGCTTGGTTGGGAGTAGTTCCAGGCGAGCACTCTACCGGGGGCAAGCAAACGCTGACTAAGACGAGCAGGCGCGGAAACAGGTACTTGCGCAAACTCTTCGTGCAGGGAGCACATGCCGTACTGCAACAGAGGAGGACACAATCTACCGGCCTGAGCACGTGGCTGGCACAACTCACAACCCGTAAGCGCATTCAAGTCGCGGCAGTAGCTTTAGCCAATAAGCTGGCGCGCATGGTCTGGGCGGTTTTGTACAAGGGAGATGCGGATCAGTCCGAACACGTTCGGTTCAATTGGTAAGCCGACGCGCGAATCCGGCTCAGACAACTGCATCTCTCTGTCGCCTTCCGGTACAAGAAGGGAACTGAACCGGCTCCCTGCATGCGCGTAAGGCACCCCGCGCCGCCCCGGCAGGCATGATCGCCGGCAAAGAAAATCGCCGCTGATCGAACCTATCCCGCCTGCCTGCGCCGTTAAGGCGCAGGCGCTATTGCGGTGAGATCAAAAACGGCCCAAATGGGAGTGTGCTCCGTCCAGACATACACTCTCTCGGGCCCCGGGTCGTCGGAGCTATAAGCCATAACCGATGCCCGGCCCTTTGCATCGCTCGTGGTAGGGTTCGGGGCCGTTGAGACGCCCGAGCCAATGTAGCCGGTGACATAGGCGTTCCCCGCGCTGGGCTGACATGCTTGTGAGAGCCCCATCGACGGCGATGGCGGTAGCGGCATCGCCAGTGGGGGGTTTCAGAGGACGGTACCCAGTGCGCTTAATCCAGAGGAGCAACTGCACGATCTTTGGGTTTCCCTCCCGCAACTGAATGATCCGAGCGGCGTCGACCAGGTCGCACGCGAATGCGAGAGGCTGATCTCACGCTTGCAATCGAACTAGAGCAACCTGAGCTTAGAGGCTTTGACGCCGCTTATCAGAATCGGGAAATCTGAAATGAATCTACTTTCCGTGCGCATTTAGCCTGTCCAGTATGCCCTTGAGCGCATCGAGCTTCAGCCCGGCTTCGCCGAGTTTGCCTGCTGCTGTCAGGCGCTGGTAATCGGCAAAGTCTTTACTAGCCTCAGAGACAAGTACGTTAATATCTGTCGAGGGTTGGGCCGTCCCTTGGGGTGCGGGCGTGGCTTGTGGAATCTCGCTTGCGTTCAGCGATGAAACTTCTCCGCCAAAAAGGGACCTTAGTGCTGCCTGAAATGTAGTACCGTATGCAAGCTTGTCCTGCAGCGCGAGCACGACTAGGCGCAGTTCTGGCATGGGGCTTTGCTGAGCCTGAAGGTAGATGGGTTCCGCATACAAGAGTGCTTGCCCAGACGGTATGACCAACAGGCTTCCGCGCAGCACATGGGAGCCTTGTTGATTCCACAGCGTCAATTGTCCTGAGAGCTGCGCATTCTGATCGATGCGAGCCTCGATCTGTTGCGGACCATCGATGAGTCTTGTCTTAGGGAAGTCGTAGACCACTGCTGTTCCATACTCTGCGCCATCGCAACGGCCTGCAATCCACCCGATCAGATTATTCCGGTTGGCAGGCGTGAAGGGTAGGATCTCCACAAACTCTTCGCTGGCTCCTCCCGGCAGTTTCATCAGAACGAAATTAGGCTGCATCATCTGAATCGTCTGCTGACCGTTATTATCCGTCTCGGTCTCCGTCGCGATTGTCCATAGATCCTCACGATTGAAAAAGGTATCCGGATTCGTCATGTGATAGAGGCTATAGACCTCCGACTGCACTTCGAGCAGTGCTTCCGGGTAACGCACATGCCTGTGCAGGTCCGCCGGCATCGCTGAGGCGTCTTTGAAAAGACTTGGGAAGATGCGGCGATAAGTAGCAAGGATAGGGTCTTCAGAGTCGAAGACGTAGAACGTCGTAGCACCGTTGTAAGCATCCACAACCACCTTGACGCTGTTTCGCATGTAGTTGACCGAGCTATCGCCGAGGTTGTAACGGGTCGAATACGGATAGTTGTTCGAGAGGGTAAACGCATCCATGACCCAGAAGAGCCGGCCATCGTCGCTCACCGCCATATAGGGATCGTGATCGAGGGTAAGGAACGGAGCTACTGCCGCCACGCGTTCCCGAATGTTGCGCCGCATCAGGAGCCGACTCTGCGAATTGACGTCATCACTGAACGGCAACTTCCCAAGATCGCCGCGATCGATCGCCAGGATGACGCGCCGCAAGAACCCGCCCAGCACGATGCCGCCGGTGCCTTGATAGGACGTGAGATTGTTGTTCTGGCCCTGCGGGTAATCGAACTCCTGCTGCCGTGTCTTGACGTACACGTCGGTGTCGGTCAATTCGCCAAAATAGATCTCGGGGCGCGTTACGTTGAGACCGGGCACCGTGCTCTGGACGGGCATGTTGCTCAGAAACATTGTCGGCAAACCTTCCGCTGTGAACCCATTAACCGGGTTCATCGTAACTCCGTAACCATGGGTATATATCAGCTTCTCATTGATCCAGTTACGACTACTTACCGGGAGCTTTTCCACGTTTAGTTCTCGCGCTGCGAGCATCACCTGACGTGTCGTGCCATCGATCTTGTAGCGATCGATGTCGATGTCAGGAAAGTCATAGTAGGTGCGGATCTCCTGAACCTGACGTAACGTATCCTGCAAGGCGTGCCAGTCCCATAGCCGAATGTTCTGTAGAGTGGGCTGGTTGTTCGCCGGATCAGCTGCACCCACCGTTGTTTCCGCGGGAAACTCTTGCTGTGCGAAGCGATTGAGCCCGTAAGCCTGCCGGGTCATCTCAATATTGTGGGCGATAAAGGGTTCTTCACGAACGAGTTCGTTGGGTTTGACGACAAAGCTGCCAACGTACCAGCCGACTATTGCGAGGACACCATAGCAGACCACTGCAGGAAGGATTGCAGCCAGAATCCATCGGCCACGTGAATGCCGAACCGCGTTGTAGGCTGAAACCACCGCACCAAGTACAAGAGCTGCGCATACGATTAGAAGTCCATGGATTGTGACGTGTGCGTCGGTGTAAGTGATGCCGTCAAAGATCGTGTGATGTTCAAGCAAGAGCTGGAACCGGTACACATACACGTTCATAGCGAGGACGAGGAGAAGGATCGTGACCGTAATCGAAAGGCCTCGCCACGGAGACGGAGCGTAGATTATCTGCCGCTTGGCAAGGGAACGGGCACCACTCGTAATAATGAGGAACAGCACAGCGACGGCACAGATCGCAACCGCAAGCGTGAGAAGCCAACTATTGACGAGTTGCCATGCAGGTAAGGTGAATAGAAAAAAACTCAACGGCTTACCAAAGATTGGATCAACAACGCCACCCGTTGCGTGCGGCGCATACCAGAACAGCGCCAGTATCGACCAGTCCGCCATTAACCCCAAGGCGGTCACACACGCAATGACCAAGGAGATGCAGAGGGAGATGACGCGCAGGGCCGGCTGGACTGACAGGCTGATTGGTCGTCCTGCGATGACAATGGCGTGAGCCCTTGGCAAATCGCCTTCATGCGACCGTCGAATAGCCCAAAACGCTCCGTACAGAATCAGGAACGTGGTCCCTGAGAAAAGCACGAAGGCCGCAATCTGCAGTCCTACCGATTTCCAGAACACCTCGCCGTATCCAAGCGACCGGAACCAGAGAAGGTCAACCCAATAAGACAATCCGATCCGACCGCAGACGAAAACGCCTAAAACTAAAGCGGCCAAGAAAATGATCTTGCGACGTCCCCCTGCGGAACTTCGATGTTGTGGCGATTCTATGAAATCCGGCAATTTTCCTCCGTAGTCGTCATTGGGCAAACACTCTGATTGTAGACTCCTTAAAAATGCGGCCACTCAGATTGAAAAACTAGCAAATAAATCCATTCCAGAAAATCCATTGTGAGTTGGCCGTTAACAGGGCTTAGCGCTCATTGACCTATTAAGATCGCTCTGTGTCTTCGGCGAGTTGCTGTATAACCGGCTGCTCGCAGATTTGACTGCCATACCTCGTGGCGCACCTAACCAAAGTTCAAGTTGACGAACAGCCGACTTTTCGTCCAAGTTGGAAAGTCCCACACTGGAATCAGTGAACGCTAGGGCGTCCCGGTACTGATCCGTACCTCGTTGCGGAGTGGGGCAAAGCTCTACCGATCCGACTCAGCCGGAAGTCTGGTGGAACCTTCCCAGGGACGGTCGATGGACTGAATGTATTCCCGAGGGGCTACGCTGAGAGTTCGCTTGAACAATGTGCTGAAGGCTGCAGGATTGTCGTATCCAAGATCGGCCGCGGTCTGAGTTACAGATGCCCCTGCAATCAGCTTTAGAAGCGCCGCAAGAATGCACGCTTGTTGTCGCCATTCCACAAAGCTGAGTCCTGTTTCCCTTCGAAACAACCGGGTGAACGTGCGACGCGTTAGATGCAGCGAACTGGCCCAATCGTCGATCTTTGCATTGGCCTTGGGAGATGCTGAGAACTTAAGGCATCGGCGCGCAAGAGCCTTGTCGGTGGGTAACGGTAGAGAGAGGGGCAGTTCACGCAGCCGGCCTACCTCGTATCCGATGAGCTTCATTATTGTTCCTGAGCGCCCCTCGCGGTCGTACCTGATGGGTAAGGCCACGGCTTCGGCCATGAGACTTCGCATAAGCGAAGAAATAGCTACTACCCGACAGCGATCCGGCATGTCAGTAAACACACCTGTGTCGAAGTAGAGGCTCTGCATTTCCACCACGCCTTCCATTCGCAACTCGTGCCGGACGCTCGCTGGAATCCATAGTGCTCGCCTGCAAGGAACCACCCAGGTTCCGTGCGAAGTGGAAGCCATAGCGAGGCCGGACATGGGGCAGAACAGCTGACCTCGTTGATGAAGATGGGCCTGAACGTGGTGCGCGTCCGGGAACGTCTCGCACAAGGCAATGATCGGCCGCGTATCGGTGAAGTATTGCTCGACCCTTCCAATTATTTTTCTTTGGCCCATTTGAATACGTTTCTGTCCCAACTCAGGTGGCGGGCCGCCCTAGACCGATTATATCGTTCGATTCAGTTGAAAGATCGCCGGAGAAGAGCACTGCCGTCAGCGACGTGGAGGAACCATGAAAGAGGAGCGACAACGTCTTCGGCTCTTTGTATGTATGAAGACCCGCACGGATGGGCGATCCTGTTGCGCCCATCAAGGGGCTTCGATCGTTCTCGACGAACTGCGGCGGCAGATTTTGCAACGAGGAGAGACGTGCTCCCACATCGATGTCCGACCGAGTGGTTGTCTTGATCGGTGCGAGGACGGTCCAGTTGTGATGGCTTTCTACGGCCAGCTGCGGAAGAAGCAACTCCGAGCAGAGAGCTTATCAAGGCGAGCCTGGATGATGCCGCATACACATTTACGGCGGTTTCCGCCTCCGACGTCTCAGAGATTCTCGACACCGTTTTAGAAGGGCGAACTTGTCGCACAGGCATTGACGTGATTGAGTCTTTGTCCCATTGAAGTTGGTGGGCGTCGTCGAATCTGACCTATCGTCGTTAACACGAAAGAAGAAAATCAAATGAGCACAACCTCACAAACTTCAGACAGACCCTCCGCCTCCTACCCTGTTCTTGGCGCGGCAAGCGTCTGCCACATGCTGAACGACACGATGCAATCACTCTTCGTCGCGGCATATCCGATCTTCAAAGGGAGCTTCCATCTGTCGTTCAGCCAGATCGGTGCACTGACGCTAGTCTTCCAGATTACGGCTTCGCTGTTGCAACCGCTTGTCGGTCTCTACACCGACCGTAAACCGCAACCGTATTCGCTCCCATTCGGCATGGCCATCTCCATGAGCGGCTTGTTCACTCTGGCGTTCGCAACGCATTACGCGATGTTGCTGCTTGGCGGGGCCTTGTTGGGCGTCGGTTCGTCGATCTTCCATCCGGAAACATCCCGGCTCGCCAGGTTAGCTTCTGGTGGGTCGCATGGGTTGGCGCAGTCAATCTTTCAAGTTGGCGGAAACTTCGGCTCGTCCCTAGGGCCACTGCTAATGATTTTTCTGATCCTTCCCAACGGGCAGCACAGTCTTGCTTGGTTTTCATTGGCGGCGATGCTGGGCATCGTGATGCAGGCAGGTCTTGCCCACTGGTATAAACAGCATGGATGGGCCATCCACAAGAAGCAAGCCGCGGTAAAGGTGAGCACACTCAGTCTGACGAGGGTGGTCGGAGCGATCGCTGTATTAGTCCTGCTGACATTTTCAAAATACTTCTACTTGGTAAGCATCACTAGCTATTACATCTTCTACCTGATGCACCACTTCCACCTCCCCCAGAAGCAATCGCAACTCTACCTCTTCTTCTTCCTCGCAGCCCTCGCCGTCGGTACGGCGGCTGGAGGCCCTTTGGGCGACAAAATTGGCCGCAAGAAGGTGATCTGGCTTTCCATCCTTGGTGTGCTGCCCATGACGGTCCTGCTTCCATATGTTTCGCTGCCGGTGACAGTCGCTTTGAGCGTCCTGATCGGACTGATTCTGGCTTCCGCATTCTCGGCGATCCTGGTCTACGCTCAGGAACTGGTACCGAATCGAGTCGGCATGATCTCGGGGCTGTTCTTCGGGCTTGCCTTCGGAATGGGAGGGCTAGGAGCCGCAGTACTTGGCACACTCGCAGACCACACCAGCATCGACGTCGTTTACAAAGTTTGCGCCTTCCTGCCTGCTCTAGGCCTCTTCACGGCCTTGCTGCCAGACACCAACAGGCCAGATAAAACCCGGGGATCCAAAACAGCGGCGGAGTTGGAGGTCGTCCTTGGGATGGGCTCAGATGAACAACCGGCCTGACTGGCGTCACAGATCACCGTGCCTCAGTTGCGATAGGTCCTGAGATCGGGCTAGCATCCACAAATGCCGCGGAATCTGTTCGCCTCTTGGTGCGATTCAATTGAGCGAATGTCCGCTGTGGGGGTTGCGCTGCAAAAGACCTACATCAGCGTCTATCTATCGGTCATGAAAGATGGCGCCTCCCTGATACAGCCTTATGCTGGCAGGCTTCGAGAAGTACGAAGATCTGGATGTTTGTGCGCTGGCCTCCCTGTTGCGGAAGCCGAACAGACCTTCCATTTGGACCTCCGTCGTTGCGCTCTTGGCCATGGAGGCACGAGGTCGCTGCGAACTCTTTGATAGACGCACATCGGAGCTCCGTGCCCCTTACGATAACTGCGGAGGGAGAATCCAATGTTCACACTTGACGGCGTTTGTAAGTTCCACGGATGGACACACGCCAGCCTCGCTCTCTTGCTAGATCACCTATCTGCGATCTCCCCGGCGAATTATGCGAGAGCGTTACCAGCTTTTGGCTTCCCGACCCTGCAAGAGCAGGTGATTCATATTTTCAACTGTGAAAGCTTCTGGATCCAAACGCTACAGGGGTTCCCGCACGTCGATCGCAACCCTGCCGAATGCGCCACGGTCGTCGATGCGAGACTCCTGCAGCAGGAAGTCAGCCGGAAGACCCACGCCTATCTGTCAGAACTTACGGATCAGAAGCTCAACACCGCCAAAAAACTTCAGTTTTCCGATGGAGACATCGCCGTTCGCACTCCTGCACTCATCCTTCACCATGTCCTGACCCATGCCTTCCACCACAAGGGCCAGATCGTCGCTATGTGCCGAGCGCTGGGGCATCCTGCACCCGACACTGATCTCAATCAATTTGAATGAAGAAGACTGCGGATCCGAGGATAGTGGTGACCAGTTCGGCCAGAAGCGCATCGCCAGCGGTTCAAATGAATTACGGTCAGCGAGCACTTGTCTTGGTTCAGCCTGAACCGGAGAGGAGGCGCTCTCGGTTAGCGAGTATTCCGCCCTGCGGGCGGGGATTTTCGAGGCATCGGGGACTTTCGATCCGATGGGGTTCGAAAGCAGCGCAAGAAACTGATTCCCGCGCTGCCTATCATCGTCTCGATGAGCCCACCAGGTTATGCCTTGGCATGGTTGCATCCCTGCAGTGCCGCTTCTGTTTCACCTGGCGACGGCCATAGTAGCTCCGCGTCGCCGATAGCGCATCCTGATCAGGGTCGTTTCGGCGGGTACAGTCGCGATCTCGTTCTTTGACGCGAGCAAGCTCTGGGTCAGCCTAAATGCATGAAGCAGAGCTTGGATCTTTCAGGAACTGCTTTCTGCGATGTCGATGGAACCGGCTACGCTGCGGATTTCATCGCCTGCCTGGATCAAGCGGCAGATCACTTTAAACCGCTGAAAATCTTTACGCATTCACTTCTCCGACTGCGACCGGGTGAAAGAGTTTTATACGTAGGGTGCGGCTGCGGAGACGATCTCCGCTGGCTAGCAATTTTTGGTTACTCCGAATGGGTGCGCGGTGGGCATTGATAATAGCCAGTCGATGGTTGATGAAGCACGCCGACGCCATGCTGGGTGTGAGCTTCCACTAGAGTTCGAGCGGGGCGACGCTGGGCACCTACGATGGCAGGCAGATTATTTCGATGTGTGTCGTGCGGATCGTGTCTTCCAGCACTTAGCCGGCACAAATCCCTGCGTCCAAGCCTTCGTTGAATTGCTCGCGAAATTCGCCCCGCCGGAGAATGCCCGGCATGAACTGGGGAGTAGTCACCGCCACGACAGAAAGCGACGGCGCGGAGCGAAAGCATGAGCGCCGTTCATCGTAACAATGACGAATCAACGTTTTGACGAACGACGGCCCGCAGGGGGAAACTAAGACCGCATTGGATCAAATCTAAGGAGCCATGATGGGCGACCGAAGGGTGGCGACTTTTTTCTACGGGTCGTTCATGGGCGATAACATTTTGAAACAGCTCGGCGTTGTAGCGAAGCGCAGTGAGGTCGCGGTGTTTGTGTGACGTCATCACACCCGTATGATTGCGAGCCAGGATGGCTCGGTCTACTCCACGAGATGTTCGGCCGCATAGTCAGTCTACCGGGAGGACCAATGGCAGAGACCTTCGAAGCATACCGAACTCGAGTCCTAAGCTATCTTGGCGATGAGGAGCCCATCGGTGTCCAACAAGCCACCCCATCGCAGCTCGATCGGCGTCTGCGCGATATCGTGCCCGAGGAGTTGATCCGGCGTCCTGCACCTGAAAAGTGGTCAATCGCCGAGATCGTAGCGCACTTGGCGGACGCGGAGCTGGCGATGGGGTGGCGATGGCGAAACATGCTGGCGAATCCGGGCGTGGCCTTAACGTGGTGGAATCAGGCCGTATGGGCGGAGCGCTTGGGTTACGCGCAGCAAGATGCGAGCCTTTCGGCAGGGGTCTTTCGGGCGCTGCGCGAGAGCAACCTGCGACTGTTGGAGTCGGTCCCGCGCGCACGGTGGGTGGAGTGCTATGGGGTCCACGAGGTACGCGGACGGCAAACGGTCGATGAGTTCGTCCGCTTGGAAGCGGCACACGACTTGAACCATCTTCGGCAGATCGACCGCATCTTGGGTGGGTGTATGTAGTAGTGGTAGCCGTTTGGCTGCCAACGCCTCGGCGAGCGTGGCGTTTCACTTTGATCCTTATCCACAAGACCATCTGACCTACAAGGGCAAAGAAATTGTTGAGTATCAAACCCGGCGAATGCAGACGGGCTGGGAACAAACTCTCGCCCGAAAAGAAATGACAGCCCAATCCGGGGTGTCGCAATCCTCTTGGGCCGTCGTCTGAGCCTAGTCTTTCGCTCTTGTCGGTACGACTACCACCCAATCTGACCAGCCTAACGGCAACCATCATCCAGCAGGTCGAACTTGATGTCACTGAAGCTGATCAGTGAGACGGGCCGTTCATTGAATCCCCGAAACGGGTAGCTCCTGAAGTCACGTTTTGAGTAAGTTTCTTCAAACGGCCTGAACTTAATGGCATGGTCCGCGTGCGCCGTGAAAGGCGTTTGGTTCACAGTGGGTGCAAATCCCGCCCGGGAACTGGTTCGTTCCACCCGGTAGCAATCGGAGCAGTGGTGGAGGTAACGAAACTGCTGAAGCCTCCGGTATAAAAGGATCGCGCAGGCGATTCTGCAAGTATGCAGGCCGTAACAAGAGTGAACGCCGAGCAAGCCTCGAAAACCATGATGCAGGTGCCGACCCACCGCGGACTCGGGGAAGGCCGAAGAGGGGGAAGGGTACGAGCGAACAGCTTCCACCGAACCTGCCGGGGTAGTGGCGACAGCATGCATGCAAGAGGGAACCAAAGGCAACACGGGAAACCCCAACGGTGGCCGCAGTTATGGCCAACTGGTGGCTCGCGAGAGACAGACCGGGCCGTATGGGGTGACGGAGAGGCTCGTAGTACCGATGAACCCGGATATTGCCGGTGGAGGAAAGGGGCCTCAGTTGAAGACGAACGCAAGAAGCGATGAAGGAAGGGGATTGGCGATGAGCCTAGTAACTCCAGCAAGTGTTCAGAACTCGCAGATGGCGTTGCACGCAAAAGCGAAGGAATCGCCCGACTTTCGTTTCTACACGCTGTACGACAAGGTGTACCGCAAGGATGTTCTGGTGTATGCCTACCAACGCTGCAAAGCCAATGGCGGGGCAGCGGGAGTGGACAATCAGACATTCGAGGACATCGAACAATACGATGTGGAGCGGTGGTTGGACGAACTGGCGCAGGAACTGAAAAGTCGAACCTATCAACCGCAACCTGTGCGGCGGGTATACATACCCAAGCCGGATGGGAAGCAAAGACCATTGGGCATACCCGCAATCAGAGACCGGGTTGCGGAGACCGCGGCAGTGCTGGTACTTGAACCTATATTCGAGACCGATCTGCAGCCAGAGCAGTATGCCTATCGGAAGGATCGCAGCGCGTTGGACGCCGTAAGACATGTCCACAAGCTGATCAATACCGGCCATGTGGAAGTTGTAGATGCTGATTTGAGTAGCTATTTCGATACTGTGCCACACTCCGAACTTCTAAAATCCATGGCTCGGCGAGTGGTTGATGGAGCGATGTTACATCTGATCAAGATGTGGCTGGAAGTCCCGGTAGAAGAAACCGATGAGCGTGGCAACAAACATCGGACCACGCGCAATCGGGACGAAGGTCGAGTAACTCCGCAAGGGTCTCCGATCTCGCCGCTGCTCAGCAATATCTACATGCGTCGGTTCGTGCTCGGCTGGAAGAAGCTTGGGCACGAGAAGCGTCTGGCAGCGTACATCGTCAATTATGCTGATGACCTGGTGATCTGCTGTCGTAACGGGGCGGAAGAAGCTTTGGCTGCGATGCGGATCATGATGGTGACGCTAAAGTTGACGGTGAACGAAACCAAGACGCAGGTCCGTTATCTGCCGGAAGAGAAGTTCGATTTTCTTGGGTACACGTTTGGTCGATGCTATCGCCCCAAGACGGGACAGGCCTATCTCGGCACCGTTCCGGCAAAGAAGCGGATACACCGCATCTGTGGGGAGATATGCAAAGCGACTGGACGGAACACAACCTTGCTGGATCAGGCGACGGTGGTAGCCAAGCTCAACCGCACGATGCTTGGGTGGGCGAACTACTTTTGTCTGGGTCCAGTCAGTAAAGCCTATCGCGCAGTGGATAGCTATGCGGTGATGAGGCTGCGTCTGTGGTTGCGAACCAAGCACAAAGTCCCGGGACGTGCGACCGGATATTTTCCGGACACCTATCTTCATGGAGTGCTGGGTCTCGTCCGGCTGGATCAGCGGACGCGCAACCTTCCGTGGGCGAAAGTGTGAGTCTTCTCCGAGAGCCGGATGCGGGAAATCTGCACGTCCGGTTCGATGAGCGGGATGTGGAGACGGAGCACGGCACGGCTATTGAGGCACCGGCAGACGAAAGGGCCGGGAACAGATAGGCCGAACCTAAACCAACGCGCCACATCTCGACTCTACCGCTTTTGCCCGGTAAGAAAGCTGGGATTATAAGAGCGTATGGAGGAGGAGTGCCATGGAACTATTCACGCTCGGTATCGATTTGGCGAAGACTACATTCCACCTGGTGGGGATGGGCCAAAGCCACCACCAATCTGCCCATTGCGTTCTAGTACGGTCGTCCTTACGCCCGATGCTGCAGGGACAATTGCGGCTGAGAGTCCGTTCGGTCCTGAGCCGATTATTGTGGCCGTAGGCATACCCCAGCTTCTCCGTGCTTCGGCCAGGCGTTTTTGCCCTGGGTGGCGCCGATGAGTTTACTGATCTTCCCGGTATCTATAGTTTGACCCCAGCAACCCAGCTACCTTCTGGAACCTCAAAGACTACGACGGGGGTGCCATGGTACGACATCCTTCTGTTCTTCCTTCGAGTAGGGCTCACCAAAATATGGGAACTCGGTACGGATCCGATTGCGATCAGGGGCAGCGCCGTCCTGGATGGGCCTGTTTGTCGCCAATGTAAGCATCACATCCTGAACATCATCCCCCAGTGGCCTCCCATTGAATCTGGCGACATCAAATGCAGCTTCCGTGCCTAATTCATAGGGCAAGGTGTTCGGGCATAGTCGAGAGACCATTTGCTTTCCGTATTCTTCCGGATCCACGGCAGATCCTGCATAGGTAGTCATCTTCTGGGTATAGTCTGCGATGTATCCCGAGAATAAGGCGATGTCATCTGATGGCGCCGATTTGTTGAAGGTCTCTTTTACCTCCTGATTGGCGGGATCGTTGAGAAAGAGGTGCGTGATCATCGGCAGGCCCCAGCGTGACACTTGCATCTCGGGAGCATGGCCGTAAAGTGACACCGTGGCCCAGGCGTGGACCGTTCCCTTGCCGATCAGATGGTTTGGGACTTCTAGGACAATCGCAGTGATATTGCGATTGTTGAAGAAGTTCTGACGAGTGCGCAGGAACGCATCGCCGTCATACCTGTGTTCGTTGTAGAAGGCCATCTGAAGATTTTGCATTGCGACAGCGTCGGCGGCGAACAAATCGGGAGCGATTCCGACGAAGGCACGAATACCAGACTTGCTATGGTCTTTGCCCGTATCGCCTTCTATCAGAAGCTCGCCCTTGTCCCCGCCGATAGCCTCGCCAGTGGCTCTACGGACCTGAAACTTCTGAACATGGACATGCTCGTTCCCGTTCACATGTCTCGGTTCGTTGAACCTGAACTTGAAGACAACGTCTTCGCGAGCGTCACCAGTCAGGTCCAGGCGGAAGGCATACAAACCCTCAATGTGAAGGGTATCCGGTGCCGAGAGGACAACATCAGGATTGACGGTCATCGCCATCACAGTTGTGTCGGGAGCGCCCTGAAACAGATAGAGATCACCCAGGTTCAGGCTTGGATCCTCTTTCGCAAGTTTGGTATCGAAATGATGGGACATATGTTTCCTCCTTGCCAATGCGTTTTTGATTATTCGCGCTTATGCTCTTCCATTGGAGAGACCTCCGATTTGCGCATATCCCCATTTGGAAGGGTCGCATTTACCTAATGGGGCGCTGGCGGACGTCGGTGCCGAGTTCAAAAATCCCAGGGCGACGATCAGTCGGGCTGCGTAACCGTGTCATCGTTCGTCCGTCCGCCCGAACGAAGGGAGGTACCGGCCGAAGTTCAATTCGAAGTCGCTCCGAACACCGTAACCGATATTACGAACCTTCGCACGGCGCGCCTGCGCACTGGGCAAGGCCAGCAGTGGAAAGAACAGGTCGTTGCTCGACTGAAGCTCGGTAGCTGTCGGCGTCCCGAACCGATTGACCTGGGCCTTAGCTGCGCCTAGCGTTTCACGGTCGAACGAGGCCAGACGCCGGACAAGAGTATCGACAAACAAGTCGAGGTCGTCATCGTCCAGCGTGCGGTTCACCCAGCCATAGCGCTCGGCGATATCAGCGTCGAAGTCGTCGCCGCTAAGCACGATCTCAAGTGCCCGCGAGCGGCCGACCAAACGCGGGAGCCACTCCAGAGCTCCGCCGCCCGGGACGAGTCCGACGCCCACCTCGGGGTTGCCGAACAGCGCGTTTTCCCGGCTGGCGAAGCGCATGTCGCAGGCCAGGACGAACTCGTTGCCGATGCCGCGTGTGCGGCCACGAATCTTCGCGATACTCACGACTGCCGTGGAGGAGAGGCGCAGCACAAAATCGCGCCAAAGGCCCAGCGCCTCTGGCCGCTCAGCTGCCTTCCCTACGTCGAGATGGGCGATGAAAAAATCGGGATTCGCCGACTGGAACACTACGACCTTCACTGACGGGTCCGCCTCGAGGTCGGTCATGAGCGCTCCCAATTCCACGATCGTTGTGGGAACAAACATGTTAATCGGCGGGTTGTCGAAGGTGATCGTCCACCGGCCTGGATGGGTGCGGTCGGTGTTGAACTGCGAAGGGTCAGGCATGGCGCATCTCCTCCTCTCTTGTGAAGAACCCTGCTGCAGCGATCTGAAGCCCGCGCGAACCTCTTCTGAAAAGAGCTTCGGCATTTCCAGGTCGCAAAGTGCCGCCCTCTTCAGCTAACCGGCGACGAGCTGCTGCCCGCCGTCGATGTCGTAGGTCGCTCCGGTGAGGGCCGTGTTGGTCATGATGTGTACGGCGAGCGCGGCGACATCGGCCGGTGTGACCACGCGCTGAATGGGAAGCGTGGTCCGAAGCTGATTGCGGCGGTTGTCGAGCTCATCACCGAGGAGCGATGCCGACAACGGTGTGTCGACAAAGCCGGCAGCGATGAGGTTGACTCGGACAGGCGCGAGCTCGAGCGCGAGACTGGCGGTGAGGGCGGGCAGCGCAGCGGTGAGAGCCGAGATGAGAGCGAATCCCTTAGCCGTGCGGCGGCCACCAGTGCCCCCCATGAAGAGGAGAGTTCCTCCCGGGCGAACCTTGTTTGTGGCGTGACGAGCGACCTGCAACGGCAGAAACAGATGGGCCTCAACATCTCGGCGCGCCCTTTCAAAATCGAACTCGGCTAGCGGCGCGTAATAGGGCCCTGGGCCAGTAACCAGCACGTGGTCGATCGGAGTGGCCAGTTCGTCGAAGAACTGCGCGAGGCGGTCAAAGTCGGTAGCATCAAAGGCCACAGTGCTCTGTGTATCGAGTTCGCGCGCTACCTGCTGAAGGCGCTCGGGATTCCGGCCAGCGAGGATCAGCCTTGCTCCCTCAGCGCGTGCTCGTCGGGCCGTTTCGAGCCCAATGCCAGCGCTGCCGCCGATTACAACGACAGTTTGCCCGAGGAGTTCCGGTTCGCGCCGGACGGGAACGGCGGTTGTTGCGGTGCTCATAATTCCTCCAGAAACCCACGATCGAGAGTCTCGACGCCGCGAGCGATGTCGGTCGCGGCGTAGTCGTTCATTGCGGCAGCTCTTTGCCGGACTGCTCTGCCACCATGTAGGCGGCGTACCAGTCTGGCCAATTCGCGTCGCGCTGCCCCGTGCGCTTCTCGTGCTCGCCGTGGGCGGCCTCCGCACGCCGAAATGCACTCGCCAGATCGTTCGCCGATCCCATTTTAAGGGAACTTCCAATTGTCAGTGCAGTTCCTGAACACGGACATTATCTACTCGATAGGATTTTTGCCCGGAAAAGTCGGATTTCCGGAACTCTTTGCCATCTCCGAATTCCTTCCGCTGCCGCTAGAGGGTTTATGGCTGGCCCGCAGTAGGGGTGCCCACGCCCTTTTAGTTGATCTCCGGAAGGTGATTTTCGCACTGACAATGGGTTGCACAGGGCCGCTGATATTGTTGGCCCGGAGGACCTCTCGATCCTCGCCAGAAAGCGAGGGAGGGTCGTACTCTGCCCAAAAGGTGTAGCTGCCCATTGATTGCTTGCAAGCCAGAGTGCTTGCCCTCTCCTCATTGATTCGCAGAGCTTCACCAGGCTTCAGCATTGTCCAATCCTTGATCCGGTCGAGGATAGTTGGCCACTGATAACTGTCACCTACGCCGGCGGTAACCGAGCATTGAGACGACGTACTCCCCACAGCGGGGACGAACTTGAAGTAAAGTACGATGGTGCCTCTATAAGAACTGATATACGGGGTGTTGGCGCAGGGAGTCTGATGTCTTGGTTGCTTTTGTTAATCAGGGCGAACGTAAGGAAATCCGGCACACCCGCGATCTTCGACTTGGAACTACCTGCAGATCGAGTTCCGAATGAACTACTTGCGTGAATGTGGGTCTAGAAGTTGCCAATGACAGAACTACGGCCATAAGGGACCGCCGCACAAAAGTCTGAATAATGCTCTCGCGAACCGGAGCGAAACGCCTTTCCGCAGAGGTCTTGCAAACTCGCATGCCTTGCCTCTGACTGGCAGAATAGCGGATTCCTGAAGTCACATTTTCAGTAAGTTCGTCGCCCTGTGAATGAACTTACCTAAAACCGTTTTTCATGCACGACGGCCCCGGGGTTGAGATTGCTGCTGGATAATATCCGGATGGACGACAAGCCATCCTAGATCGAATTCAATGGCCGCAAACCTTCCAAAGTCGCGACCGTTTTATAACGGGGACAGTATGTTAAGGCCGAGTCTATATTTTCATTGAAGCTGTGACTCACAGCAGAAGGGTCAGCGAGGTGGTCCGTTAAGCGCAGATCGTTCCTCAAGGGCGCAGGAGCTGTCACAGTTGTCGTCATGGGCGGTGGCGTCTGGCGCGCCTGCGATCAGGGCGTCTTCAATGTCGGTGAAGGACCGGCATACGAGCCTTGGAAAAACTGGCGCAACACAAACGACGGTCCTCTCACCTTGGCCCGCGCCGCGATTCTCGCCGCCAGCCCGCACAACACCCAACCCTGGTTGTTCAAGATCACCGATTCCTCGATCGAGCTGCACATCGACACCCAGAGGAACGTCGGCGCACTCGATCCTTATCTCCGCGAAGAACACATCGGCATCGGCTGCGCGCTGGAGAACCTAATGCTCGCCGCGCCTGCCAACGGGTACGCGGCCACTGCGACGCTTCAACCAGGAAAGCTTGAGCCGATTCCCACCGATTACAAACCACGACTCCTGGCCCGCGTGGATCTCGCGTCTGGAAAACGTGATGAGAGTGAGCTGTACAACGCCATTCCGCGTCGCCACACCAATCGCGGTCCTTATGACCCGCATAAGCCGATCCCGCCGGATTTCCTGGAAGCGCTCGGCCGTCTGACGGGCGACGACGCGGACGGGAAGCTGTTTTTGTTCACTGCCCAAGTCGATCGAGAAAAGATCGCAGAAGTAAGTTTCGCCGCGAACACGGAAATCTATTCCGATCCCGACGTCCAGCGTGGCAGCGAACGCTGGGTCCGCCTGAAATGGAGTTCCGTGCAGGAACATCGCGACGGCCTGACTACTGACGCGTTCGGCCTACCTCCCATCGCCAACGCGGTCGCCAAAATGATAACCCCAGGAATGTTGCGATGGGCCGGCTCGCATAGCGAGAAGAATGGCTATTTGAATCTGATGCTCAGTGCGCCGCTGATCGGATTTATCGCTGTGCGCGATCGCTACGAGCAGGAGCAGTGTTTGCGGGCAGGCCGAATCTGGCAGCGCGCACACCTCTTAGCGACCGCCCGTGGTCTCGCCGCGCGTCCCTGTAACGAGGCCGTGGAAATGGTGGACCATGAACGTGCTTTGGGCAGACCACCTTCCCGCATCGCCTTGCTTAACGAAATCACCGGTGATCCCGCGTGGCAGCCGACCTTCGTTTTTTATATGGGCTATCCCACCCTGTCAGCGCACGCGAGCCCCCGCCGTCCGGTTCAATCCGTGCTTGTCTGACGAACAGTTTCACGATCTCAGATCCAGACTTTGCTCCGGCTGCTGCTCGGGGCGTACCGTAGAGAGGGCCGATGGGCGATGCTGCCGTGGGTGCGGACGTCTGCGTTTTCATAGGTGAGGCTACCGCTCACTGGCGCACTGGTTTGTCGATCAATGTGAAATGCGCCTCCGCTATCACTAAGAGGCCATAAGCGGCCAATCGGTGCCCTTCGCCGATACGCTCATCAAAGCATTCTGGCCGTATCACCGGGTGAGTTCCCCCGTACACACATCAAGTGAGAATTCCTCGAAGCGGTAAAGCTTGGGGCGACCAACCGGGGTTTCCATGGCCTGAATACCGCAGTTTTCCATTCAAGTCTACTGCCCCTTACGATTCGCCGTCGGGTGAAAGCTGCGTCAATTGGCTAACTGCTTGAATCTGAATAGTCCGCTCACCGGCTTCTGATTTTCATAGAGATAGTGCTTCGAAGTCGCTGAGCGTATGGGCAGATGGAAAGTCTGCAGGGAACGAAGATTCCACCGTCAGGGAATCTCCGAGGAATTGACTCAAACCCGGCCTTCGAGAAAAAGTGCGATCTGATGCGAACGTCTTGGTGAATGCCGAAGAGCAGCCGTCAAGAGGATGCGACGAGTCCGCGATCGGACCAGACGAAACCGCGCTAGGAGACAAGAACATGAAAGCAAAAATGGTAGCTGTCGCAGGGTTGCTGGTTTTCACTGGCCTCTGCGGAATCGCCTCGGCAGAAAACTGCAAAGACGTAACCGTCAAGGTGACCAACAATTTCGTACATGGAACCAACACGCCGCAAATCAAGGTTGTGGATTTTGACTTTTGGGACAACGCCGACGCGAAATGGAGGGAGGAATTCGGCATTTCCAATGTCGTCATCAACAACGGAAAGACCAGCACCGTGGCCACCCGCGACCTGGAGCACGTGGGCGGGGAAAAAGGGGTGCGCGTTCGGGTGCAATTCAAGTACCTGTCCGCTCCCAGCGGCGGTTGGAGCGAAATCCTGAACGCCGAGTCTGACACCTTCACCTGTAAGGCGGACGGCCCGAACACCGTCACCGTTGTTGTGTCTTCCATCTAGGAGCCTTGCACAAATGTGAGGGGCAATGACAGGTTTCCAGTATGCAAACGCTCTACGACAAGGCGCGCCATAAACGACTCCCTGCGGATGCGATACTCGGCGCCATCGCATCCGCAGGGTTGGTCCTTTCGGGATGCGGTGGCGTTCATTCGCCCCTCTCAACCCTTACAACTCCCTCGTCCCCCACATCCCCTGCGCCTCCCGTCGCCGTGCAGGGAACAATAGGCTCAACCGGTGGCACCCTCGCTACGCCCGGAGGTGCGCGAGTCGTCATCCCGAAAGGCGCGCTCACGGCCGACACGACGATCGGCGTGGAAGAGACGGCAGCAGGTGCGCCGCCGCTGCCGGCAGGAGCTAAGACCTTCGGACCCATCGTGGCGTTCATCCCGCACGGCACGAACTTCGCTTTGCCGGCGACGATCACCGTGCCTTTCGATCCGGCATCGGTTCCGTCGGGGACGAAACTTGCGCTGGCCAAGACGAACGATTCTCAGACCGGGTGGGAGGTGATCAGGGGCTCGATGGTCAATGGCAACACGATCAGCGCGCCAGTGTTCGACTTCTCCTTTGCGACCGTGCTCCCCGATCCGAGTCCTCTGGACGATCCGCCGCATCTGGTTACGGAGCAATGGCATTTCGAGAACTACTACACTGGGTCAACCAACCCCTTCAAAACCGAGACAGTCGTATTTCCTACCCTCGAAAACGCGGATACGACGTTACAAGATGCCGAACCTGCAGGTCATTGGGAATCATTGGCATCCGTCGGGTTGCCGTCTGTCATCTGGTTCGAGTCGGATCTCGAACACGTTGCCCTTCATCCTCGGGGAGTAGTAGACGGCTCGTATAACGCGGTGTTTTCCAATCAGCTCGGAACCACATTCTGGGCCGATTCCGTCGCACCGAGCGGCAACGTTCGGGAGACGCATACCAAGATCGGCCGTCTTGCCACCCTGACGGTCGCTCGCGTACTGCAAAAGAGCGACGCCAATGCCTCGCTAAAGGCGGTCGTCAGCGGTCTGGCACTCGACCTTATCGATACCGGCGCCGCGGGTCCAACCGACGCCGAGTGCCCTTGGGCCGGTTCGGCAGTCACGAGCGACCCATGTTCCGCATCGATGGTGGTGGAGGCCGGATTGAAGTTGGACGCCTGGTACACGCTGCCGAATGGCGGGATCGTTTCGCTGCGGCATGTGGATTCTTCAGTCCGGCTTCACGGTTGGCGCAATCACTGGGCTGCCGATGTCGGGAGTTCGCCGGATTCGGACGAACCTATCGCGGATAAGAACCTGGAGCTGGATATAGACTTCGACTCTGACGAACCCCCA
>Ga0206881_10145_pt1 | contig 21335 bp, 18 predicted proteins | sample Alteio_BWOrgCont_3_FD_152867 | JGI IMG/M metagenome (GOLD analysis project Ga0206881, IMG submission 152867) | Enriched cells from forest soil in Barre Woods Harvard Forest LTER site, Petersham, Massachusetts, United States -... | ecosystem: Environmental > Terrestrial > Soil > Temperate forest >...
AAAAAAATGAAGCAAAGGCAATTATCAGTTATAAGTAAACACTTGCCGATACTAAACGGTAAGTTGCAATTTACTTTATCACTTGCGTTTTATATTTTATTTTCCGGTATGTGTGAGGCACAAACCAATAGCACGCTTTCAAAAAAGGAAACTCATGAAAGAGATTCTTTAATGGCAATAAGTATTCTCAATTTAGATTCAGATTTTGTTTTTATTGAAGGAGGCGCTTTTCAAATGGGCCTTCCCGATACCTCTACTGTAGAAGGAAGTGATATTGAAAAGCCCCAGCATAAAGTTACCCTAAAAAACTTTTATATTCTGAAGAGCCCGGTTACGCAAGCGCTTTGGTATGCCGTTATGGATAGCAACCCCGCATTTCACAAGAATTGCTATACATGCCCGGTAGAAAATGTAAGCTGGAATGATGCACAAAGGTTTATTACCACATTAAATCAACTTACAAAGGGACATTATCGTCTTCCCTCTGAAGCAGAATTTGAATATGCGGCCAGGGGAGGCAAAAAAAGCAAAGGTTTTGATTATAGTGGCAGCAATGATGTGAAAGATGTAGCATGGTATACAGACAACTCATTGGATAAAAGCCATCCTGTGGGTGAAAAGAAACCCAATGAACTGGGACTGGTCGATATGTCAGGCAATATTTGGGAATGGTGCTCCGATTGGTTTGCCATGTATTATTACAAGAATAGCCCTACAGATAATCCGCAGGGGCCTACCCGGGGAGAAAAGAAAGTGCTTAGAGGCGGTGGATGGTTGAGCCTTGATGAAGGATGCCTGGTAATATCCCGGGGAGCTTTGATGCCATCATTCAAAGATAAATTTACGGGATTCAGAATTGTAAAAGATTGAAGATAATGATACAAGGCGAAAATGAATAAATTAGTAGACATTAAATATTTGCAACTGGAGGATTCGCGCCTTGCCCTTATCGAAAGATTAAAAAGTGTGCAACTCTCCCAATTAGAAATTCCACCCTTTCATGGTAAATGGTCTGTTTCACAAATATTTTATCATTTAAACAAGGCTGAAACATTGTCGGTTTTGTATGTAAGTAAAAAACGTCTGGATATTAAGAATCTTAAAAAAACGGGAATTAAAGAGCAACTAAAAATGATTGCCTTAAAAGTTCGCTTTGCCCTCCCTTTTGTAATAAAAGCCCCCGTAAGTGTATTGGGAGACGTTCCTGAAAACATAGAGTACAAGCTAATTGTAAGCGAATGGAATGAAACGAGAAACAAATTAAAAACCCTACTCGATTCATTATCTGATGACATGCTCTATAAAAATAAGATTGCTGTTATAATTGGCTTCAGTGCAGGGGCTGTAATAGGGGTTGTATTCTTTGATCTTTTACCCGAGGCTTTCATGTTGGGTGGAAAGCAATACGGTATTAGTACCATAAGCGCCATTATGGTAGCAGGTTTTTTGTTGTACATGCTGTTAGATAGGCTCTCGGTACTACATACCCATCAACACGAAAACAACACGAAGGGCCGGCTTGGAGCTGGGAGCCTTTCCATCCATAGCTTTTTAGATGGGGTTGCTATTGGGGTAGCTTTCCAGGTTTCCGCTTCTATGGGAATATTGATTGCTGTAGCAGTAATTGCCCATGATTTTGCTGATGGCGTAAATACGGTTAGCGTAATTTTAAAAGATGGAGGCAAAAATAAAGCAGCATATTCATGGCTCATCGCAGATGCCCTCGCTCCAATAGCAGGTGTTATTTCAACATTTTTCTTCACCATACCGGATGCGCTCTTTAGTGTTTTGCTTGCACTATTTTCCGGGTTCTTTTTATATATTGGAGCAAGTGACTTATTGCCTGAAAGCAGGGAAAAACACCCCGGCTTTTTAGTGACTTTCCTTACTATTCTTGGCGTCGGCTTATTATACTTTACAACTATGATAGTGAAGATATAGTTGAATATCAATGTCGTTGAGTCTTCTATTCTATAGTTATTAAAGTCAATACATAGATTGTAACTAATTTTACTATTTGTCCGTCATAGTTAAAAGTATGTTAACGCCGTTATCATATAAAATAAATCGCATACATTTGAAAAACCTTTCTAATTAAAAACCATACCAATATGAAAAAAACACTCTCTATTCTCACTCTTTTACTTGGATCTTGCTCTTTGATGACAGCCCAGACAGCCGACGATATCATCAATAAAAATATTGCCGCTATGGGCGGAATGGATAAACTAAACTCTATTAAAACCATTTATGAAGAAGATAGTTTGTCTATTAGTGGGGTAAAGCTTCCGGTTAAGACATGGATGATTGATAAGAAATCTATGCGGGCGGAGTTTTCATTCAGCGGCATGACTGGTTTTTCTATTCTCCGTACTGATTCAGGATGGAATTTCGCACCGTTCCAGGGACAAACAAGCCCGGAGCCTTCTACCGCCGATGAGGTGAAAAAAGGACAGCAAGAGCTTTCTGTTACCGATGCCTTTGTAAACTACAAGCAAAAGGGGTACCAGGTAACATATGAAGGAATGGATGATGCACAAGGCTCCCAGGCATATAAACTTAAAGTAACCATTAGCGATAACATTAGTAAGACCTACTACATCGACCCCGATACTTACTATGTTATACAGGTAAAAACAAAAGCAACTGTAAACGGTAAAACGGCCGAAACCACGGAAACTCTTAGCGATTATAAGAAAACAACCGATGGATATATATTTCCTATGGAATCTAATTCCGAACAGGGCGATGTAAAAACGTATGTTATAAAAGTAAATCCACCTATTGATAACAGCATTTTCAGTCCTACGGTGAAAATTGCAGCAAAGTAGCTATATACAAGGGCTATAAGGTAACCTTATGGCCCTTTGTTTTACATACCAATCAAACCAAATACCATGAAGAAACTATCGCTTTCATTTTTAGTTTTTGCATCCTCGTTTTTTTCCATCTCCAATGCCCAGTCTATTCAAGGCTCATCATCCGGACAAAAACCTCCGATTAATTCAGGCACATTTGATGTAATGCAAGCGCGTTGGCTTGGGCCCGGCACCATGAGCGGGCGTATTACAGCTATTGAAGGTAATTCCAAAGATGGGAAAACGGTGTACGTGGGCTCTGCTGATGGTGGTGTATGGAAAACAACCAATGCCGGAGCATCTTTCAAATCTGTTTTTGATAAATATTGTCAAAGTATAGGCGCCATTGCTATGGATCCTACCGACATGAATACGGTATATGTTGGTACAGGAGAAAGTAATATGCGAAATACGGTAAGTTATGGCGATGGACTATATAAAACAACAGATGGTGGCGATAACTGGACCAAAATAGGATTAGATAGCACGGAACACATTAGTAAAATAGTAATTAATCCTAGTAACACTAACATTATATATGTGGCAGCTCCCGGTCCTCTTTGGTGCGATAGTAAAAGCAGGGGATTATACAAATCGATAGATGGAGGAAATACCTGGCAAAAGATTTTATACACGGATGAAAAAACGGGATGTGCCGATATCGTAATGAACCCACAAAACCCTGATGAATTACTTGCTACCATGTGGGAGTTTCGCCGGAAACCTTATGCTTTTAGTTCGGGTGGAAAAGGAAGCGCTATGTATAAATCTGTAGATGGAGGAAAAACCTGGACTAAAATAAGCAAAGGATTGCCCGATGGCGAATTGGGACGGATTGCATTGGCTCTCTCTCCTTCAAATCCTAAACATATACTGGCTATTGTAGAAGCAAAAGAAACCAAACTCTACTCGAGCATGGATGGAGGCGAAAGTTGGAGTAAATTATCATCAACCACCAATGTAGAAGCTCGCCCTTTTTATTTTAGTACCATAGCATTTGATCCCAAAGATGATAAACGCGTATATCGTCCTGCTTTTGAACTCTCAGTTAGTGATGATGGCGGGTTTTCATTTACAGATGCAAGTGATGAAGGCGGCTGGGTACATAGTGACCATCATGCTATATGGGTAAACCCGCTCTATACAAACCAGGTATGGATTGGAACCGATGGGGGGGTATTTCTTAGCAATGACAGGGGATTGACATTTACTTTTATTCAGAATATCCCTGTCGGTCAGTTTTATCATGTCCAATACGATATGAAAGAACCTTACAATGTTTATGGAGGCTTACAGGATAATGGGACCTGGATGGGACCTTCACAATATTATGGAGGTATTAGCAATGGCAGATGGCGCGCTTTATACGGTGGAGATGGCTTTTGGGCACAACCGGATCCAACCGATTCCAATTTGGTATATGCCGAAGCACAGGGAGGCGAAGCTGGCCGTGTAGACCTTGCAACAGGATTGATTGACGACATTCAACCTACCCAAACTAAAACAGAAGATAAGCTACGGTGGAACTGGAATTCACCCATATATATAGGTGCCGCTAATTCACACAACTTATATATGAGCGCCCAGTATTTGTATAAATCTACTGACCATGGAAGAAATTGGGCCCGTATTTCTCCTGATCTTACCACTAATGATAAGAACAAAGAAAAGCAGGAAGAATCCGGAGGGCTCAGCGCTGATAATACTTCAGCTGAAAATCACTGTACCATTTTTACTGTGGCTGAGAGTCCGCTGGATGCTAATTATATTTTTGCAGGTACTGATGATGGCAATGTGCAAATTACTACGGATGGAGGAAAGACTTGGACCAACATTTCCGGTAATATAAAAAACTGCGGCATCCCGTCTCAGACATGGGTGAGCAGTATTGAACCATCAAGGTTTGATAAAAATGTGTTGTATGCTACTTTCGACAATCACTCTTACGGCGATTTTAACACTTATCTTGCTAAGTCTACCGACTTAGGAAATACCTGGACGCGCATTAACAGTAGTGAGTTTACAGGCTTTGCCCATAAAATTAAAGAAGATCTGAAAAATAAAAACCTCTTATTCCTGGGAACAGAGAGAGGGATTTTTTGTAGCATTAATGGGGGAGATGATTGGTTCCGTATGAAAAACCATATTCCTGATTATTGCCCGGTAAGGGATATTCAAATCCACCCACGTACGAATGACCTTATTCTTGCAACTTATGGCAGGGGCATCATCATTGTGGATGATATTACACCTATCCGCAATATGACCTTGCAAGTAGCTGGCAAGGATGTATATATGTACCCTATCTCAAAAATGGAACTCACTTATGGGAAATATGAAGGAGGATTCCCTGAGCATGATGGCTGGGTATGTTCCAATTCCGATGAAATTCCACCTATCCAGTATTACCTGAAAAAACGGGTTATGACGGGAGACGTATCTATTAAAATTTTTGATGCTACTGGAAAAATGCTGAAGGATATTCCTGCAACTAAGCGAAAGGGGTTGAATAAAGTATACTGGGATTTACGGAGCAAGGGACCTAGAACAGCCACCGGCGGAACTAAGCCAGACCAGGGAGGTTTTATTGGGCCTATGGTCTTGCCAGGGGTTTACACCATAAAACTCTATGTGGGCGATTCTACCTACAGCGAAAATATAAATGTGGTTCCCAATAGCAATGGAAAAATGACGGATGATGACCGCAATGCCCAATATGCAGCCGCATTAAAATGTATGGATATGCACGAAGCACTTGCAACTGTTGCTGACAGTATTAACGGTACAATTGATGCTGTAAAATCGATGATTGAGCTTGATAAATCCAATAAGAAACTGCGAGTTTTTCTAGATACACTGGCAGCCTTTAAAGGCAGGATAATGGCATCTAAGCAGACATCTATATTTGCTGATGAAGAAAGGTTAAGAGAAAGAATTACCAAAGTATATGCAATTGTTTGCTACCAGGAAGCAAGGCCTACCAACCTGCAAATGCAAAACATAGAATTACTGAGTACAGAGGTTGATAAAGCCCAGGTAAAAACAAAAGCTATTATGGAGGAATACGATAAAAAGTGGAAAAACAAAAAACAAATTATGCCGGTACAGAAACGAGGATAGTGTTATTTACCCGCAAAATCCACTACATAGTTCCATTGATAAGTTTTGTGCGATTGGCCTGAAACTCCAGTCACAGTAAAGGCCGGATCAAGGATATTTTTCCGGTGGCCAAGATTTACAGGGTCACTTTTATCAATCAGGAGGCTTATGAATGCATCTATAGCGTTAGGGTTTCCATAGCTGCAATTTTCTCCTACGTGATTATATTGGTTCATTACGGGTTTCATACGGTTCTGGAAATCGGCATGTCCCGTTTTTCCTTCTTCACCCATTTTTTTTGCAAAATCATGGGCTATTGTACATAGTTGTTCGTCAGGAGCCAAGGCTGTGCCGGTTTTTGTTTCTGCCAGTTGCTTTTGCAAGCTTTCTAATACTGCCTGGCTAGGCGCCCTATAGGGATTCTTTTGCAAATAATCAGTAAGTACCGTTTGTCCAAATAGTTTAGGATTTAGCCGGCAGAGGTTTGTATAAAATATCAATTTCTTTTCCTGGTCAGACAAATAGGAAACCCCTGCTGCTGTATTGGCCTGTTTTAACGTGTTTTTGTCCCATCCGGCAAGCGGGTTTTCCGTTCCCTGAAGGGAGGAACTGCTAAAAGAAGATAGAAGTGTGAACGCCAGTACAATAATACCTGCTATAAATGTGTGCAATTTGCTGTAACCCATATATTTTGTTTTTTTATAAATGGTGGTTTTAAAAGAATAATAATCTGAGTAAATTTATTCAAAGATATAAAACTGCTGTTTGTATTCTATGGCTAAATACTATGTTAATATATTCATACTTTCTATGAATCAAAACCGATGTTAAAAAAGGTTAAGGCTAAAAAAAGAATCATGTAACCCGCTAAATTCAATAAATTTGCAAACTTCCCGTTAAAAATATTCCAATGAGAAAAGTATTTCAGTTTGTTTTTTGCCTGCTCGCTTTTATAATATCACCTTGGTTTGCCTATGGCCAAATAGTACAACCATTATCTCCTAGCCAACAGATGATTGACCGGGTAGTAGCTATTATAGGCGACAAAATAATACTGAAGTCTGATGTAGATGAGAGGATACAGGAATACGAAAACGAAAAAGTTCAGGACACGACCAGCATACATTGTAAGGTTATTGAAGACTTAATGTACGAAAAGCTTCTTCTTATTGAAGCTGAAAAGGATACTACTATTACAGTAAGCGATGACCAGGTGGAGCAGGAGTTCGATAAAAGAATAACCTACTATGTCAATCAATTTGGATCAAAAGAGGCTTTTGAAAAATGGTATGGTAAAACAGTGGAACAATACAAAGAGGAACTGAAGCCTGATGTAAGAGACTTGTTGATGGCCCAGCAAATGCGGAGCAAAATTTTAGACGGACTCACCATAAGCCCGGAGGATGTGCGGAAATACTATGAATCTATTCCTCCTGATAGTGTTCCGGGAGTGAATGCGCAGGAGGAGATTGCTCAAATCGTAAAAATATCTGATGTAACCGTAGAGGAAAAGCAGGCTGCCAAAGCGAAATGTGAAGAATTACGGGATAGGGTATTAAAGGGAGACGATATGGCTGCTCTTGCTGTATTATATAGCGGCGACCCCGGTTCGGCAAAAAACGGAGGCCAGTATAAAAATGTAAGGAAGGGGGAATTTGCTCCGGAATTCGAAAAAGTTGCTTTTGGTATGAAAGATGGTGAAATTTCTCAGGTGTTTGAAACCCAATATGGGTTTCATTTCATCCAATTAATTCATAGGCATGGTGAACTGGCAGACTTGCGACATATTCTTATCATTCCGCTCGTTTCAGGTGATGATATGGAAAAATGCAGGGAAAAACTAGATACGATAGAAAAATTCATAAGAAAAGATTCTATTTCTTTTTCTGACGCTGCCGCTAAATATTCCGATGATAAAGGATCAAAATATAATGGAGGATTAATTACCAATCCTCAAACGGGCCTTACTAAGTGGGACATGAGCCAACTTGGCGAACTTGACCTTTCCTATACCATAAATATGAACCCGGGTGAGATTTCAGACCCCGAATTATATAGCAGCCCAGATGCAAAAAGAGGATATAGAATAGTGATGCTTAAAAGCAGGTCGAAGCCACATAAGGCTAATCTAAAAGATGATTACCAGATGATACAAGCTGCCGCACTTGCAAAAAAACAACAAAAGGTAATTAACGACTGGATAAACCGCAAATTGAAAGAAGGGGTGTATATCCATGTTGATAAGGACTACCAAAATTGTAAATTCCAAAATAACTGGATGAATCCATAAGCGCTAAGGGTAGGGTAAGGGCTTTTATTAGGATATTTTATCTATGCTACTAATCCCGCTGCACCAAAAACCCCTGCGCTATCTCCTAATTTGGGTTTCAGCAATACTGTTTCTACCCTGTTATTAAAGATGTGCTTTTTTAGTTCTTTTAGTCCCTCTGTATAAAGGGCATCAATATTGCCGACACCGCCGCCAAGTACGATGGCATCAGGATCGAGTATATTTACAACAGTTGAAATAGCTTTACCAAACATGTTTGTTAGCCTGTTTATAGTTTCTGTTGCATAAACATCTTTACCTGAAGAATGCAACTCTGCAATTTCCTTCATAGTCAATTTCTGTCCACTGATTTTAGTATAATACATTTCCAGGGCGGGGCCTGAAAAAGTAATTTCTACACAACCATTTTTACCACAATAACAAAGTTCCCCGTTTTCATCCAATACATTATGTCCCCATTCACCTGCAATACCCTGTTTGCCATTCCAAACCTTATTGTCTATTACAATTCCACCACCAACGCCCGTTCCCATAATCACACCAAATACCACTCTTGCATCCGGGCATTTTTCTTTCACAGCGCCATATAGGGTTTCTGCCAGAGCAAAGCAATTAGCATCATTGGCAAGTTCTACAGGTATACCAAGCATTTTCTCCATATCGGCTTTTAATGGCATACCATTTAGGCAAACTGAATTACAGTTTTTCATAGTTTGTGTAACGGGGTCTAATATCCCGGGCGTAGCCATTCCAAGCCTTGTTGGTTTTAGACCTGAGGCCGTTTTCATCATCTCTACCAGCTTCGCTATTTGCCCGGTAACATGTTCATAGCCTTTTTCCGCGCCTGAAGGAATACGCAGGCGGCATATTGTTTCAGGATTTTCCTTAGGCTCCAGTATAATACCTTCTATTTTTGTTCCGCCTAAATCTATGCCCCACAAGTGCTTTTTCATAAAACGAATTCAAAATATCATAGCTTTTAACTTTACAAACTTTATAACTTAATAGGTTCCGCTCCATTTTCGTATAAACCATTCTGCGCTAACAAGCAACAACAATAGAAAGAACACCCATTTTAAATCAATAAGAGGGGAGTAGGAGGTATGGGTATAAATTACAGGCTTAATATCATCTTTACTCCCAATTAGTTTAGTCAGTTCAGAGAGTTGATTTGGAAATATCATTTTTCCGCCATGTTCTTTAGCCAGTTGGTAAAGCAATTGATGGTTTGCAACCGTATTAGTAGCTTCCACCTGAACGGGCGTAACAGTAAATTCTCCACTTGACGTATAAACCTGGGTACCTTGTTTTACCTGTGCAGTATAATGGTATGTACCGGTTTGCAATTGTCCTGCATTCAAATGATAAGCATTTGACGTACGGTTGAATGTGTAAGTAAAGTTTTTACCATCATTATTAATAATAACCATACTTACTTCAGGATCATTCACCAGTTGATAGCTTGGGTTATATAGGTCTGCATCCATTTCTATCGGCTCATCTTCTTTAAAGCTATTTGGCGAATGAATGCGGAAGAAGTTTTTATCCTCTTTAACGGCAAGGTATTGTACTATTTTATTAATCAGTTCATCAAAGAAATGGTTGTTCTTATGGTCTGCGTAATCTTTTAATCGCCACCTGAAAATACCTTCTCCAGCTATGATACAGCTTTTCTCTGTACCACTAAGATTAAATGCAATTAAGGGATAATTGGTAGTAACTCCCTGTATTCTTTGATAACATAAAACATTCAGCGAAGGGCTGGAAATGTAATTGCCAAAGGGAGAGGCGAGGGCAGGTAATTGGCTAAAATAACTGCGTGAATCATCGTTTAGGGTAAAAAGGGAGAAGTCTTTGGAAATGGATGGTTCTGCGTCGCTGGCATTATTCCCCTGTGAAGATATTTTACATCCTTCATTCAGTTTGTTAAAAGTCTGTATATCCGATTGGCTACCGAGAATATAGATAATAGGAATACCCAATTTCTGGCTGCTGGCTATTAGCTGATAGTTATTAGCTCCCATGGTAGATGGAACCTGATTAAATATCACTAATGAGTATTTATTAACTTCTCCGGTGAATTTATCTGGGGTGAAGGTTTGGGCTTCAAAACCGTCGCTGGTATTAATACACTCTGCAATTGCTGCCACATCCGGATGTGGGTTAGAAATAATAAGTACTTTTTGTTTTTGGTCAAGTACACGGATATAAACATCCTTACGGTTATTTACCAGGTTTTCTTCGCCTTCTACCGGAGATAGTTTTGCTACATAATGCTTTAATCCCGGACTGGTGGCATTTAATTGAACAGGAATACTCTGATGAAAAACCTGTGAGTTAACACTCACAGGTTTATTAAATAAAGTTTCTTCTTTCCCATCTTTTACTTCAATAACCGAAAGAGTTGATGATTTGCCTTGCAATTTGGTAGCATCAATAGTTATTAGCAGGGGAAAGCTATTCCCTAAAAAGGCTGTAGGGTTATTATCTACTTTCGTAACAACGGCATCTGTTTTTATGGTAGTATCACCAAGTGCTACTGTAAATATGCTGCAATTAAACTGCCTGGCTGCATATATAGGGTTATATCCTTTATTGTAAATTCCATCGCTTGAAAGAATAATAGCTCCCAGGTTTTTACCATAATAACGTTGCGATATTTCCTGGAAAAGAGAAGATATATCAGTTTCCTTTTCGTCGTAACGGTAATTCATAGTGTCTTTTGGTTCTTCACCAAACGACATTATGCGTACATCATATTTAGAAGATAGGTCACTAATTTCTTTTTCCCAGTCTTGCGGTAATTGATGTTTATAAAATCCCGAATCCTTTCCCGCTATAATAGATGCTGAATTATCTTGGGCAATAATAATAATAGGCTTCTCAACGATGTTTTTTGAACTTCTTATTAAAGGGGCAAGAAATAGAAAAACCAATAAGGTCACCACCACAAACCTGAGCGTGGCAGCCAACCAACGCAGAAAAAGAGGAAGCTCAGATGTCTTCTTGTCTTTATAGTAAAACGCAAATGCATAAACAGCACCCAATATAGGGCAGAGCAATAAAGCCCAGTCGGAATATGCTATGCTGAATGACAATGGGTATGAAAAAGACAAAAATAGTCATTATGAGACATGAACGATAAACTATGCTTTAAGCATAATATTACCAAATTATGTCAACATCCCGCCACATACTTGTATCACCTGACCTGTAATGTAGCTGGACATATCTGATGCAAGGAAAGCAACAGCATTTGCCACATCCAGTGGAGTACCGCCCCGTTTCAGAGGAATACCTTCCCGCCATCCGGCAACTACCTTTTCATCTAGTGCAGCAGTCATCTCTGTTTCAATAAAGCCCGGTGCTACTGCATTGCATCGTATGTTACGTGAGCCGAGCTCCAATGCTACTGATTTGGTGAACCCAATAATTCCAGCTTTAGATGCCGCGTAATTGGCTTGTCCTGCATTTCCGCGAATACCCACTACTGATGTGATATTGATTATAGAGCCATTACGCTCCTTAAGCATAGGGCGTTGTATGGCTTTGGTCATATTGAATACTGATTTCAGGTTGGCCTTAATTACAGCATCAAACTGTTCTTCACTCATGCGCATAAGTAAGCCATCCTTTGTTATGCCGGCATTATTTACCAATATATCTACCTTGCCAAATTCAGCAAGTATTTCATTTACCAATTGTTCCGATGCTTTATAGTCTGAAGCATCGGAATGATAAGCTTTTGCTTTTACACCTTTGGCTTGTATTTGGGCTTCCAGTTCCTTTGCTTTCGCCTCAGATGATAAATAGGTAAATGCAACATTAGCGCCATGCTCGGCAAGCAAGAGGGCAATACCTGTACCAATACCTCGCGATGCGCCGGTTACAATGGCTGTTTTATTTTCTAATAGTTTCATAAGTATATATTTAGTTCTATTTAAGTCTTGGAATTAATATCTTCTACGAAGATTTGTGAAGGCCAAAATTAACACAAAAACGAAATCCATGCCGAACCACAAGGAAATAATAATGCTTAAATGGCTTCCGCTACAACAAATGTACTGCCGCCTATAAATACCATATCATTTTCAGAGGCATTGGAACGAGCAGATTCTAACGCCTCTTTTACATTTGGATAAGCTGTTCCTTTTAATCCAAAACCGGAGGCAATTTGCATTAGCTCATCTTCATCCAATGCCCTCGGAATATCTGCCTTACAGAAATAATATATAGCATCTTTAGGAAGTAGGTCTAATACAAGTGCCGGATCTTTATCTTTTACAACACCAAAAACAAAGTGCAGTTTTTTATAAGGAATGGTTTTTAATTGTTGTACTATCTCTTTTATTCCTGCTTCGTTGTGGCCTGTGTCAGCAATAGTTAGGGGAGAAATGCTTAGTGTTTGCCATCTGCCAAGCAAACCTGTTTGCGTAACAACATTAGCCAAGCCATTGCGGATACTTTCATCATTTATAATATATCCTGCTTCCTTTAGCCTATCTGTGGCGCATAGTACGGTTTGAATGTTCTTTAGCTGGTATAATCCGGGTAATTCTGAATGTAAACCTTTGATATGATCTTTATTGTTTTTTAGAATATCAACAACAAGAATACTATTATTTTCGTTTGAGGGCTTCGCGGAATAAATGGCATCTGCAAAATAAATAGGCGAATTGCATTCTTTCGCTTTATTAATAAATATAGGCTTGGTTTCCGTCTGTGTTTCTCCTATTACCACAGGCACCCCGGGTTTAATGATACCTGCTTTTTCAAAAGCTATTTTTTCCAATGTATCTCCCAATGTAGCCATATGGTCGAAGCTGATATTGGTTATTACGGATAGAATGGGGGTGATGATATTGGTTGAATCAAGTCGTCCCCCGAGGCCGGTTTCTATTACTGCAATTTCACAATGGTATTTAGCAAAGAAATAAAATGCCATAGATACACTCAATTCAAAAAAAGAGCAATCAAGGGTTTCTATAATATTTTTGTTGTTAGCTACAAACTCTATCACTTCTTCTTCTGAAATAAGTTTTCCATTGATTTTAATTCGTTCCCTAAAGTCTTTAAGATGGGGGGAAGTATGCAGTCCTACGTTTTTGTATCCTGCACTTTGCAGAATTGAAGCCAAGTAATGCGATGTGGAACCTTTGCCGTTAGTTCCGGCAATATGTATAGATGGAAAATCGTTTTGAGGGTTTCCTAATACCTCACAAAGTTTTTTGATATTCTCAAGCCCGGGTTTATACGCAGGAGCACCCACCCGTTGATAGATAGGAAGAAGGCTATAGAGATATTCTATGGTTTCAGCGTAATTCAAGTATGTGCTTTTTTGAACAAATATAATTCATTCAAAATTTAATGCTTACCGGAAAATTCCTGTAAACTTTTCTCCTTTGCTATCTACCCATCCCCTGAACATAGAAGATGTGTTAAACGGCGCCGAAATAGTTCCCTGGTTATCTATGGCTATCAGTCCGCCTTCGCCACCTAATTGAGCTACTTTTTTTATGGCTTCGGTAGCAGCCTGTGATACTGAAAAGCCCTTGTATTCCATTAAGGCAGAAATATCATAAGCCGTTGACTGGCGGATAAAATATTCGCCTTCGCCGGTGCATGAAACGGCACAGGTTTTATTGTCTGCATAAGTGCCTGCACCTATAATAGGTGAATCGCCTACACGGCCGAATTTCTTATTGTTGATTCCCCCGGTGGAGGTTGCAGCAGCAAGATTTCCGGCTGAATCAAGCGCTACAGCGCCAACCGTACCCAATTTTTTCTCCGGATTTGTGATATAGGTATCTCCCGCCCAAGACGCACCTTCTAAATCCTTAGTAGCAAGCCAATGTTGGTAGCGTTCTTCATCATAAAAATAGGAGGGGGGCTCTATCTCAATGCCACATTCCCTTGCAAATTTTTCAGCTCCATCACCTGCAAGCAAAACATGTGTTGATTTTTCCATCACGGCCCTTGCACAGCTTACCGGGTTTCGTATGGTATGCACGGCAGCTATGGCCCCGGCTTTTAGGTTTTTTCCATTCATAATGGAAGCATCCATCTCATTTTTACCTTCGCAATTAAATACAGACCCTTTACCGGCATTGAATAGCGGGCTGTCTTCCAGTATGCGGACAGATGCTTCAACCGCGTCAATGGAGCTACCTCCATTTGTAAGTATGGTATATCCTGTTTGTAATGCTTCTGATAATTTGTCGAGATAGGCTTTTTCTTGTTCCGGAGTCAATGCCCCTGCCATAAGCCTTCCGGCGCCGCCATGAATGGCTATTGCGTAATTTCCCATTAGAGTATAAAAGGTGGTTCTTTAAATGAGCGGTCAAAAGTAGAAAATTTATTCCTGCCTTTTGTACTTTTGTACGGTGAAAAATATTTTTGCCCTCACCGAATATTTAAGATACCTCTCAAAAGCTAAAGGAGCCCAAAGTATACATTCTCCTTTTGTATTTGAATTGTACAATAAAGTTATATGCGATCCCGGAGATTACTACGAATTTTCTCCCATAGAGCAATTGAGGCAGCGATTACTTCACTCTAACGAAATAATAGAGGTAGATGATTTTGGGGCATCAGGGAACAATACGAGCAGGAAAAAGGTAAGTGATACTGTGCAGTTATCTGCTATTCCCTCTAAACAAGGAAGGCTTTTGTTCCGCCTGGTTAATTTTCTGCAACCACGCAATATTATTGAACTGGGAACATCGCTTGGAATAAGTACCCTCTATCAGCATAAGGCTCGTCCCGAAGCAGAATGTATTACTTTGGAAGGAAGTCCGGGCTTATCGGCTTTTGCCGGAACAAACTTTAGAGTTCTTAAAGCAACTTCTATTAATAGGATTGTTGGCCGCTTTGATGAAACCCTACCGGAAGTTATAAAGGGTTTATCGTTTGTTGATTATGTTTTTTTTGACGGCAACCATCGGAAAGAAGCCACCCTTGAATATTTTTACAAATTCCTGCCGTTTGCTTCTTTTAGATGTGTTTTTGTTTTTGATGATATCCGTTGGTCAAGGGGAATGCAGGAAGCCTGGCAGCAGATTGTAAAAGACCCAAACACAAAAGCTACCATCGATTTGTTTTCATTCGGGCTTGTCTTTTTTAATCCTTCGCAGGAAAAGGAACATTTCGTTTTGAAATATTGATAAGTAATATTACTATATTCGCATTTTGTAAAATACTATGGAAAAGATAATAGAACTAAAAGAAATAAGCAAGGTTTATAAAATGGGTGTGGAAACCATTCATGCCCTTCGTTCTATTTCACTTTCCATTGAAAAAAACGAATATGTGGCGCTTATGGGGCCTTCAGGCTCGGGAAAATCAACCTTGATGAATGTACTAGGATGCCTTGATACTCCCACAGCTGGGCAATATATCCTGAATTCCATAAATGTGGATAAAATGACGGATAACGAGCTGGCTGAGGTTAGGAACAAACAGATAGGATTTGTATTTCAAACATTTAATCTTTTGCCACGTTCTACGGCCCTGGATAATGTCAGCCTTCCATTAATATATGCAGGGGCGGATAAGAATACCCGCAAACAAAGAGCAGAAGAAGTATTGAACCAGGTTGGGTTAAAGGGCAGAATGGAACATAAACCCAATGAACTATCAGGAGGACAAAGGCAGCGGGTGGCTGTTGCACGTGCATTAGTCAATCGTCCTGCCATTATTTTAGCTGATGAACCGACTGGTAACTTAGATACGAAAACCTCTATAGAAATAATGGCGCTTTTGAACGATATTCATAAAAAGGGGAATACCATTGTATTAGTTACGCATGAAGAGGATATTGCCCGTTATGCCCACCGTATTATCCGGCTGAAGGACGGCAATATTGAATCGGATGAAATCAATGAACACCCTGTAATGGATTTTGCATGAAATGAAAGGGTATATAAAATATATTCAGGTTTTAGTACTCGGCATTTTTGTTTGTATATTATTAAAACAGCAGCTTGAGACTTATTCACAAATTAGCCCTACGAGCAAAACCATTAAAAAAGGGAAGGATTTTATTTCTGAAAAAGACCAGTCATATACTTCTATAAAGGAGATTCTTCCGCCAAGAGGAGTATATAGGTATATATCCGACTCTGCAGCAAATCCCAGCGAATTTTTTATGTTCTATTACATAGCCCAGTATTCATTGGCGCCACGAGTACTAACCGACAGCTTGCATACTGATACCATAGTAACTAATTTTTACAAAACAGGCTCCATCGATAATCCCCAAAACCCTTTATATGCAATCCGCAGCCAGTGGACTATATTATCAAATAACGGGGCCGGAGTAATGTTGTTGAAAAAAAATAAATGATCATGCTTCTGATTGCATTGCTTATTCCTCTTTGTATTGGGTTCTTCTGTTTTAAAATGCAGGAAAATGTTACTCTATTCAACAATGCAGGTTATTTTCTGTATCTCATCCTGGCAAGTGGCCTTGGGGTAGCTGTATGTTCCCTTTTCTATTTTGTTTCCTTGTGGTTGTTCGGGATGCCGTTGATGAGCATATTACTTGAGCTTATTTTAGTAACCGCTTTAATTCTGTTTAGGAAAAAATGGACTGTATATTTTATGCTAGCTAGAACGGCCAACAGTAAATTGCGTTTGATCAACCGCATTTGCATAGCGATATTTATTATTTGCTTCGTTAATGTATTCAGTAATTTTATTGTGTCTTCATTGCAAAGTCCCCATGGGCAGTGGGATGCAGTTGCTATATGGAATTTGAAGGCCCGTTTTCTTTACCTGGGAGGAGCCAATTGGAAGTCTGCTTTTTCGCCTTTTATCTCCTTTAGCCATCCTGATTATCCTTTGCTTTTACCCGGTTTTATAGCTGATTGCTGGATGCTGATGAAAACAAATGCAACTTCAGCAGCAATAGCGGCTTCAGCGTTCTTTACGCTCGGTACTTCAGCTTTACTGTTTTTATCCATATCTGTTTTCAAAGGAACATTACATGGTTTTATAGCTGGTCTTTTACTTTTAAGTACTCCATTTTTTATTAGTCATGGCGTATCGCAATATGCAGACGTAACCCTGGGCTTTTTCTTCCTATCTACTTTTATTTGCCTTACAATTGCCGATAATGCTGAAACAAATCCTCAGTTCTTTTTTCTTATGGCGGGTTTATTTGCAAGTTTTGCTGCATGGACAAAGAATGAAGGGATTCTCTTTTTAATCACCATATTATTTTCCCGCTTAGTAATGGTTATTCTCAAGTCCGCCAAAATGAATAAAAAAGACCTTACTTATTTTGTCGTTGGCAGCCTGCCTGTCATTATACTAATACTGCTCTATAAGCATTTTCTTACACCTGCAAATGATATTATGGCAGGGCAACAAGGACATACAGCAGAAAAACTGGAGAATTTTTCCCGCTATGGCATAATTTTCTCCCATTTCTGGAAAACCGGATTAGACTTTGGCCAATGGGCTACCAAACCACATGGATGGCTACTCGTATTTCTGATATTGTTCGGTTTTCAACTAAAGAAGGAGTTACGAATTGGTATTATATGCTCTTCCATAGCATTTATACTTACGCTCACCGGGTATTTTTTCATATACGTTACAACCCCGTTCGATTTGGAATGGCACCTCGGAAGTTCGCTCAATCGTCTTTTGTTGCAGCTATTTCCATCCTTTTTGTTTTTATACTTTATGGCGCTAAAACCATTTGAATCGTGCCTATTAGCAACTATTGCTAAAGAGCAGAAGAAAGTGTCGGTTCAAAAGCCGGTGAAAAAGAAACGCTAAGTGCGATTTGTATAGCAGGCTAATTAAACCACTCGAACATATCCTGCAATTGAAGCGACTTCTTCTCAGCAATTTTCAGGTCGCGTAGCACTTTTCCTTCGCTCATTTGGATAAGGCGATTACCATACTGATGGGCTTCTTTCAGGTTATGGGTTATTAAAATAGCGGTTAGCTTGTATTGTTTAATTAGCTTGTCTGCAATTTCGAGGATTATATTGGCGCTTCGTGGATCTAATGCGGCAGTGGGTTCATCCAGTAATAATATTTGGGCATCATCCATCACACTCATTAGTAGGGTAAGTGCTTGGCGTTGTCCACCCGAGAGGGTGCCTATCGGCTGTTCCAATTTGTTTTCAAGCCCCATACCCAATCCTGCAATTTGTTCCTTAACCCTTTTCTTAAATGCGTCATTTATACCTATCGTCAATTTCTTTGGGCTAGTTCGTATGGCAGCCAACCTAAAATTGTCGAGGATGCTCAATCCCGCCGCTGTTCCACTTAAAGGGTTTTGAAAAACCCGTGCAATCCAGCGACTGCGCTTGTATTCAGGAAGGCGGGAAACGTCAGTATTGTCTATGAGCACTTTTCCAGTTGAGCCTAATTCAGCACCTGCTATTATATTAAGCAAGGTTGTTTTTCCCGAACCATTGGAGCCTATAACTACCACAAACTCCTCTTTCTCCAGAATTAAAGAAACCCCATTAAGGGCGGTTACTTCATTAACCTTTTCCTTATTGAACACTTTTGATATTTGCTGCAATTCTATCATACCGCTTTTTTCAACCTGGGAATCATAACAATAATTAATACGAAAGAGGCCGTTACCAACTTCAGCATATTCGGGTCAATGCCAATAGATAGAGTAAATGCAAGTACCATTTGAAATAAAATGCTTCCACAAAGCACAACCAGCAAAGATGCCGGTATAGAGGTGATATTCCACCACTTAATAAGGGCTTCTCCTATTAGTACAGAACCTAATCCGGTAATAACAATTCCAATGCCCATGTTTATATCAGTAAAGTTTTGAAACTGTGCAACCAGGTATCCACTCAGGGCTGTTAAAGAATTGGCAATAGCAAGGCCTATAATTTTCATTTTATTAGTGTTGATCCCCAATGCACGTGTCATGGATTCACTATTGCCCGTAGCACGCATAGCTATCCCAAAATCAGTGCGAAGAATATAGCCTACAATTAAAGTGATAAGGGCTATAAAGAGTGCAACAGTAATAAGGTTATTATACACTGCGTTGGCAAATACTTGGAAAGATGAAAATATAGTAGGTACATTTAATAATGGAATATTTGAACGCCCAAGTAAGGTGAGGTTTATAGAGTATAATCCGGTCATCACGAGGATACCTGCTAACAAGGCATCTATTTTAAGCCTGGTGTGGATAAGGCCTGTTAATGTTCCAGCAATAGAGCCTGAAACTAATACAACCGGGATAATTGCTGTAGCATTCCAATGCGCGGTAAGTAGTATGGCGGTGAATACGGCTCCTAATGTGTAGCTTCCATCCGTAGTAATATCGGGTATATTGAATATCTTCATGGAGATGAAAATACCCAGCGACATGGCGGAAAGACAAAGCCCTAATATGAGCGCTGAAAGATAGAAATCCATTATTTTACGGCTTCAAAATTACCTGGTACTATAATGCCGAATTGCTTGGCGGCAGCAGCATTATAAACCCTTTTACGCAGTTTCACTATTTCCCAATGAATACCTTGGGTTGATTTGTTTTTTAGAAATTGGGCCGCCTGTTCGCCGGCCTGGTAACCCCACTGATAAATATCGGCTCCATAGGCCGCAACAGCTCCGCGGGAAACCAAGCCTTCTTCACTTGTAAATACAGGTACTTTTGCATCGGTGCATGATTTCAGTATGGTTTCAAAAGAGCCAAACACGGTATTATCGGGATTGGCAAAAAAAGCATCAATATGTTTTTCCAGCAAGGCTTTTGTTACCAATTGCACATCAGCCGTATTGTTTACAGGTAATGAAACAAGATCAATATGTAGTTGGGTAGCCAGCTCTTGTATACGTTTCAGGGCTTCCGCTGATTGGGGTTCGCTTTGGTTGTAGATCATGCCTACCTTTAGTTGTGTACCTGCAGGCTTCACTAATTTCGGTATCAAGGAAAAGGAAGTATCAATGTATCCTAGCGATTCAGCTATCCCAAACAGGTTAGCGGGAGCACCGTCTTGCTTATCTGTAACATTCATTAATTTAGGGGTAGGTGATACCATCATGAATATAGGTATGTCTTTATTGTTCTGTATGGCTGCTATGGTTGAAAGTGAAGGGCTGGTAGCCATTAAGGTTACCTTTTCCGATTCGAAATATTTTACGGATAATGTTAGTTTTGGGATATCGCCTTCAGCATTCCGGTAAATTACTTTTATCGTATTGCTGTCTTCTGAATAGCCATTTTTCTTTAAAGCATCAAAAAAGCCTTGTTTGGCCTGTGCAATGGTATTGTCTTCAAAAGCATCTAAAAAGCCAATCACAGGAACAGTACTCTTTGTATTATTACAACTACTGAATATAGCTAGTCCTGCCAATAAACAAGTGAAAGCCATCGTCCACTTACTTCTCTTCATCATTTTTAAAGTATAGAGCAAATATAGAGGTTATCTGTAGATAACTAAAAGAAAGGAGGCTACTCATCACGAAGTGAAATAAATGAACTGTATTTTACAGAAAATTTAATTTCTGTTGCGTATTAGGAAGGATATATTAATTTTACAGCCGCTTTAAAAAAAAAGCAGTCACTCCCCGATAGTCCGCCTTGGCGGGACATCTGACTCGCCTGAGCGGAAGGGACCAATAATAAATAAGGTAGTAACGTCTTTTAAAAATCAATCTGTTGTATTTCTGTTCTAAGTTAATCATATTAGAAAAAACCTTAAATTAGTAAAATCAATACAAATGGATATGAAAACTGTAAAAACTTTTAAAGAATATCAGGAAATAGTAAATTTTGTAAGAATTAATAAAAAACCAATTAAGGTGAAAAATAATTTGTCAGAAAAAGAAATGGAAAAACTGAGAGAGAGACTAAATGTCAGAAATATTGATATTGTAGTTTTTGTAGATTGTGATGAAATAATGTATCGTAAAAATAATACCCCATTAGTTCCTATTCATTTACTTGGTCAAGTAAAAGCATAAGTAATTTTACTAAATTCTATCAAAATTAAGCCCGTTTTTAACGGGCTTTTTGTTACTCTGAAATCTCAATATAACTAAAAATAGAGTAAAAACAAAGAAAAAATTAAAAATAATTTGACTGA
>Ga0206881_10146_pt1 | contig 21244 bp, 11 predicted proteins | sample Alteio_BWOrgCont_3_FD_152867 | JGI IMG/M metagenome (GOLD analysis project Ga0206881, IMG submission 152867) | Enriched cells from forest soil in Barre Woods Harvard Forest LTER site, Petersham, Massachusetts, United States -... | ecosystem: Environmental > Terrestrial > Soil > Temperate forest >...
TACGTGCCGAATCCAGAGGCTCAGAGACTTGGCGGTCGCGGAGCGCAACCAGTCCTGAACACGTTTTATCTGCTAATTTCTTATTAGCCGTATCACCTACCGATATCCTTGATTAAGGAAGGCACTCGCCGATGATCGAGAAGATGTAGACGAGTTGTTTTATTACGAAGGTGGAGACATCATTCCGAGCCGGATCAGCGATCTGGAGCACCTGAGCTGGTCATTTACCGGAGTTAATCGTAATTGCAGGAGCAAGCGGTGAGAGCCTCACGTGGGAAAAGGGCAGTCGCGCGCGTTGGATTCCTGGCTTCGCACCGCCGGTACGCTTCGGTTGTCTTTGTCACTCCGGCTTTGGCCCTACTTTGGGCACTCGCGGGCTGTCATCATCCTCAAGGAATCGCATCGGCAGCGCACGTCGACTTTAATCAGGATGTCCAGCCGATTCTGGCCAGCCGTTGCTTTAGCTGCCATGGCCCTGATCCCGGAATGCGCAAAGCCGGGCTACGGCTTGATGGGGCCGAATGGGCGATGAAAAAACGCCCCGGCCATCCGGACGCGATTGTTCCCGGTCATCCGGATGAGAGCGAGCTGATCAAAAGGATCGAGTCAAAAGATCCGCACCATCTGATGCCACAGACCAGCGAGGGCGAAGCCAAGCCGATGAAGCCCGAGGAGATCGCGGTGCTTCGGGAGTGGATCAAGAAAGGCGCGGTCTACCGGCCCCACTGGGCCTTTGAGGCGCCAGTTCGGCCGCCCATACCTGCCCCACACTCGAATACGGACTGGGCCAAAACAACGATCGACGCCTTCGTCCTGGCGCGCATAGAAAAAGAGGGCCTGCATCCCTCTCCCGAGGCCGACAAGCCGGCGCTCATTCGACGCGTTACCCTCGACCTGACCGGATTACTGCCTACCCCTGCCGAGGTGAAGGCTTTCTTGAACGATGCCTCACCCGAGGCCTACGAACGGCTGGTGGATGGCTTGTTAGCGCGGCCGACCTATGGCGAACAGCGCGCGCGGTACTGGCTCGACTATGCTCGATACGCCGACACCTACGGACTTCATTTCGACAACAGCCGCGACATCTGGCCCTACCGAGACTATGTGATCCGTGCCTTCAACAGCAATAAGCCATTCGACCAATTTGTTATCGAGCAGTTGGCCGGCGATCTTCTGCCGGCAAAAAACCTCGATCCCCTCATCGCCAGCGGTTACGTTCGGCTGGGGTTGAGCAGTAACGAGGGGGGCACGATTCCGGAGGAGCTGCGCGTCAACATAGCACGAGAGCGCACCGAGGCCTTCGGTGCAACGTTTATGGGACTTACAGTCGGATGCGCTGTCTGCCACGACCATAAGTTCGATCCCACGACGCAGAAAGACTTCTACTCGCTTAGTGCGTTCTTCAACAATCTGGACGAAAAGCCTTTCAACGACGACCGCCCTGTCTGGGCGCCTGTGGTCCGGATTCCTAAACCGCAGAATGAGCAGGCCTACGACCAGGTGCTGACGCGGCGATCGGAGGTAGCCGGCAAGCTCGCCTGGATGCGGCAGCACGAGCGGGAACTGGTCGAGCAGTGGCTGAATTCACGGCAGAATCCGCCCAGAGGAGTGGACACCGAGAAGCTGATGGTGCGTTTGCGCCTGGACGAAGGGAGCGGCGACGTGCTCAGGAACAGCGCGCCAAATGCGCAGGCCGCAAGCTTTCATGCAACAACAGTGAAGCCGGAATGGGGAGAGACGACCTGGCTCTGGCCGGATTTCCGCATGCAGTCGAATACCCGCGTGGTTCTCGATGGCGCGGGTGACTATGACACGAACCAAGCGTTCTCCGCCGGCGGCTGGTTCATGCTGCGGGCCGCCCCGAATTACGCTCCGATCTCGGGCGCGCTGCTCTCCAAATCGGATACATCACAGCACAACCGGGGATGGAGCCTTTCGCTCAAAGATGGCATTCTAAGCGTCGATCTGGCGAATGAGTCGCCCAAGGCACAAGGAAAGCAGGCGCAGATAAAGAAGTCTCCGCCTCCCAGTGAGGCTTTTGACTATCCGACGCCGCAAGACCTGACCAAGCAAGACCTTTCAGCCAATAAACCCCCCGGACAGAAGAAGGCTGAAGAAGCAAAGAGGAAGCTCGAAGAGAAGAAAAATGCCGCGAAGAAGCAGGCGATGCCCAAAGAGCCTCCGGACACGACGCCAAACATTTCCATCAGAGTCTCGGCGGTTGAGCCTCTCCAGAGGGACGGAGCCTGGGAGCACATCTTTTTTACTTACGACGGCTCGGGCACGGCGGCAGGGGTCAAGATCTACATTGACGGTAAGCCGGTTCAGACCCGCGTCGTCAACGACACGCTCAACGGCAGCACGATCCACTCACATGCGCCGGCGCAGCTTGGATGGAGTTATCCCGACGCTAACCCGGCCCAGGAAACGCGGTATCAGGACATTAGGCTCTATGCGCGGTCGCTCAGCGCCGATGAGACGCGGCGGCTTCCTTTTGAAGACTATGTTGCAGAGCTGGCGGGCAAGCCGACAGCACATTGGAATGAAGACCAGTGGCACGTTGCGGGCGAGTTCTACCTGAACAACATCGATTCAGCCTACCGGCATGCGCAAAATGAACTGGTCGCGCTTGATGCTCAGCTCGACAGGCTCTCAGCTGGAGGGGACCTCACCTTGGTCTCTTGGGAGAAGCCGACGCTGGCGTATGCAAACTTGTTGACCCGCGGTGTTTATACGGCACGTACCGAGCGCGTCGAGGCGAACACGCCGCACTTTCTGCCTCCGGTCTCTGCGGGAGAGCCGCGCAACCGCCTGGCATTGGCAAAGTGGACGGTGAGCCCCGAGAATCCGCTCACTGCCCGCGTGACAGTTAATCGCATGTGGTACGAGCTCTTTGGGACCGGGCTGGTCGAGACCACGGAAGACTTCGGCATCATGGGTCAGCGCCCCTCCAATCAGGCGCTGCTCGACTGGCTGGCGGTCGAGTTTCGCGAAAGCGGCTGGAACGTCAAGCATATGTACAAGCTCATGGTGATGTCGGCAGCGTACCGGCAGAGCGCGCGGTCCACGCCCGAGCAGATCGCGACGGATCCCAGGAACCTTCTTCTCTCCCATGGTCCCCGATTCCGCATGGATGCGGAGATGCTGCGCGACATTGCATTGCAGTCCGGCGGCCTACTTATCGAGCGGATAGGCGGCCCCAGCGTGAAGCCTTACCAGCCATCCAATGTCTGGGAACACGTGAGCTATCCTACCAGCGACACCGTCATGTACATCCAACAGCACGGCGATGCCAACCACCGGCGCAGCATGTACACCTACTGGAAACGCATGGCAATTCTGCCGAACATGGACGCTTTCGACGCTCCCATGCGCGATGTGGTCTGCACCCGACGGCAGCGTACCGACACTCCTCTACAGGCTCTGGTCACGATGAATGACGTGCAGTGGGTGGAGGCTGCGCGCGCCCTTGCGCAGCGTGTTGTGCGCGAGAGTGGCCCATTGCCCGAAAGCCGGATTAACCTGATGACCGAGATTCTGCTTTCGCGCGACGCGTCGCCCAAAACGATGGCTGTCCTGACGGCATCACTGCACCAGATGGAACAGCATTACGCGGCGGATCGCAAGGCGGCTCACCAGCTAGTCGAATCGGGAGAAAGCAGGCCCGATTCGTCGATCCCTGAACCGGAATTGGCCGCATGGACGATGGTAGCGAGCGAGATGCTCAATCTAGACGAAACCATTACGAAATAGGCGGAGAACCATGAAACAGCACCGTCTCTGTACCGATTGCGAGCATAAGCCGGACATTCTCAACCTGCCGATATCCGGCGCTCTCAAGTCGGAATGGACCACAACGGAAACGCGGAGGCAATTTCTAGGCCGGTCCGGCAAGGTCCTGGGATGGGCCGCGCTGGCGAGTCTGCTGGGCGACGCGGCTGCGCCGCGAATTCTCCGGGCCGACAATGGGAAAGCCACGCAGCCGTCTCCAGCGCAGAATGACCTGCTACTGCCGCATTTCCGGCCCAAAGCAACGCGCGCCATCTACCTCTTCATGTCGGGAGGGCCGTCGCAGGTTGACATGCTCGACTATAAGCCCAATCTTGCTGCTCTTTATAACAAAGACATACCAGATTCCGTGCGCGGCAATCAGCAGCTGACCGGCATGACCGCAGGGCAGGCGCACTTTCCGATTGCACCATCTCACTGGGCGTTCAAGCGCTACGGACAAAGCGGCACCTGGGTAAGCGATCTCCTTCCCTATACCGCACAAATGGTGGATGACCTGACCATCATCAAGTCAACCAACACCGACGCGATCAATCACGAACCGGCAATCATGCTGATGAATACCGGCAACATGAATGCCGGCAAGCCGTGCTTGGGTTCGTGGCTTGCCTACGGTCTTGGCAGCATGAATGACAACCTGCCCACATTTATGGTTCTGCAGACCAAGACCAATCCCAAGGAAAACAACCAACCCGTCTCTTCGCGGCTGTGGAGCAGCGGCTTTCTTTCGTCGGAGTACTCCGGCGTGGGATTGCGCTCGGGCGGCGATCCAGTGCTGTACCTAGTCGATCCCCAAGGTGTCGACCGGCAGACCCGTCGCAACATGCTCGATGCTGTGGAGAAGATCAACCGCGAAACTCTGGCTGAGGTCGGCGATCCGGAGACCAATGCGCGTATTACGCAATACGAGATGGCTTTTCGCATGCAGGCATCAGTGCCCGAGCTCACCGACCTCAGCGAAGAGCCCCAATCCACCTGGGACCTCTACGGTCCCGACGCCCGGGAGCCGGGTACATTTGCCTACAATTGTCTTCTGGCGAGAAGAATGGCCGAGCGAGGCGTGCGCTTTGTCCAGGTCTACAAGCGGGGCTGGGACACGCACGACAATGTGACCGGAGTCCTTCCCATTATCTGCCAAGAGATCGATCGAGCCTGCTACGCATTGGTCACCGACCTTAAACGGCGCGGTCTGCTTGACGATACGCTGGTCATCTGGGCGGGGGAGTTCGGCCGCACCGTATACAGCCAGGGCGGTCTTACGCCGAAGAATTACGGCCGCGACCACCATCCGCGCTGCTTTACGACCTGGATGGTCGGCGGCGGCGTTCGCCCTGGTATCACCTATGGAGAAACCGATGATTTCAGCTACAACATTGTGAAAGACCCGGTCACCGTGCGTGATTTTAATGCCAGTGTCCTGCACTGCCTCGGAATCCATCACGACAAATTTGTGTTCAAGTTCCAGGGTCTCGATCAAAGGCTGACCGGCCCCGCTCCAGCTTCGATAGTGCAAGGAATCCTGACTTGACTGGAACCGCGGATATTTCTGTTCCGAGTCGCACCCATTCACGAACGCCGGCGCTTCACGTGCTTGTTGGCGCGGCAATAGCCAGCGCCGCACTCCTGCTGTTGCCGTTCATGATCAGGCTGGATGGCAAGCCTCATGCCGAATGGCTTCAATTTGTCGGCCGCTTTCATCCGCTTCTCATCCATATTCCTATCGGACTTCTCGTTCTTGTTCCGGTGCTGGAACTGGCGGGATACTACCGTCACACTTTGCACGAAGCCGCGAAGTTTGTCTTGTTGTTAGCCGTTCCTTTCTGTTTCCTTACCTCTGTTCTTGGATATATGCTCGCCTACGGAGCCGGAGACACAGGTACGACCGTCACGCGTCATATGTGGGGTGCGATCGCGCTCTCGGTATTGGTTTGCTGGTCCGCTGTGTTCCGATTGCAATCCTCTGCAGATCGCCTGCCGCGCTTTTATGCGCCTCTGCTAGGCTCCGCTCTTCTTGCCCTGTTCTGGACCGCACACCAGGGCGGTTCGCTTACGCACGGCAGCGACTACCTCACCCGTTACATGCCTTTACCGCTGAAGCGCTTCTTCGGTCATGCTGCTATTGTCCCGGTTGCCGATTCCTTTTACGCCCGTCGCATTCATCCCATTCTTGATGCCCGCTGCGTAGGATGCCACGGGGAGAGTAAAACACAGGGAGGCCTTCACCTCGACTCCTATGAGGCGCTCATGCGCGGCGGCAAAGATGGAGTGGTGATTGTTCCCGGCAATCCCGAAAAGAGCATGCTCATCGTGCGGGTCAGCCTTCCCTCAACCGACAAACGATTCATGCCCGCCGAAGGCCGGCCGCCCTTGAAGCCGGAGGAGATCGCGGTTCTCAAAGCATGGATTCGGCAGGGCGCATCCTCTTCGGACATCGCCGTCTCCGGTGCGCCGGCCCTCGCGAATACGTCAGATGATGCACCTCCTGAGCCTGTCGGGGATTACAGCAAGCTTATGGGCGAAATCGAACAGATGCGTTACACGCAAGGCGCCAAGCTCGTGCCGGTTTCAAATAATCCCGGCGACGGCCTCGTGCTCGAGACCGTGGACGTTGCGGCGAATTTTGGAGACGCCCAGCTCGCCCAGCTTGCGAACTTCGCGTCTTACATCGTTGAGGCCGATCTTGACCGCACTGGCGTCACCGATGCGAGCTTCGACACGCTGAGCCGATTTACACGCTTGCGCGCCCTTCATCTGGCGGGCACAGCTGTCACCGGCGCAGGCTTGGCCAAGCTTGCACCGCTTTCGGAACTCCGGTATCTCAATCTCAGTGAAACTCGTGTCACATCATCCGCCCTCCAGCCGCTGAAAACAATGCCGAATCTTAAGCACATTTATCTTTTCAACACTCCGGCTCAGCCAGCGACCAAAACCGCGGAGATACACACGCCGGACGGTACTCAACATGAATGACGGAAATGAATACAGCCGGCGGGAGTTCCTGGGGACTGCCGGTGCAATCGCACTCGCGAGCACATTGCCAATGTGTTCAAGAAAGACCTTCGCTCAATCTCACCCCGGTCTGCTCACCGGCAACGGCAGCTGGACCTATGCAGTTGTCGAAGGATGGGGCACGCTCCCGCCCGGCAAGGATTTTGGCGGCACGCATGGCGGCATTGCGGAGGACAAGGCTGGACACATCTACGTCAGCACGCAGAGCGAAACTGGGATTCTCGTCTACAACTCCGATGGCACGCTGGTAAATACGATCGCCAGCCAATACCCAGAGGTCCACTCCATAGTACCCACCATTGAGAACGGAGAGGAGTATCTCTATTGCACAGTGCAGAAGGGCACGCCGCAGGAGAACTGGCTCTTCGTCAAGACGAAGACTGACGGCACGCCAGTAATGAAGATCACCGCTCCCCCTGAGGCCGGCTTCAAGACCGCGAACGAGTGGCGGCTGACTGCGGCTGTGCCCGCGCCAGATGGCTCTATTTTTATTGCAAACGGTTACGGAGACTCACGCCTTTTCCGCTTCGATAGCAAAGGCCAGTACAAAGCAAGCTATTCGGGGAAGGGAAGCTCAGAGGGCCTGCTGGATTGCAGTCACGGCCTTGCAATCGATACTCGTTACGACCAGCCTCTTCTGCTCGTGTGCGATCGCGAAAACCGCCGTCTGTGCCACTTCGACTTTGACGGCAAATTTGCAGGCACAGTTACCCGGCATCTCCGCCGCCCATGCCAGATCAGCTTTTTTCAGGATTATGTCGTCGTTTCAGAGCTCGAAGGCCGAGTGACCATCCTTGATCGCGACAATACTCCCGTGGCTTTCCTAGGGGACAACCCCCAGCATGGTCAATGGGCAGACTATACCGTGGTTCCCAAAGACATCGCGCCGGCATGCTTCAGCGCTGCGCATGGATGCTACTTCGACCGGAACGCCAATATCTACGTTTCCGACTGGAATCGGACAGGGCGCGTCACCAAGCTCGCGAAAGTAGCCCTCTAAAGCATAACCAGTCCAGTTCGGAAACTGCTCGTTCTTGTTGCGAATGCCCAGCATATCGATAAGACGAATAGCCCCTGGGTAATGCCGCGAAGGCGTACCTATTTCAACAAGTTCTTAGGCGCGATGCGAGCCAGATTCTAAGTGGATGGATGACGGGAAACCTGCAAGCAATTCTCAACTGACGAGAACAGGCCTTACCACGTTTCCAGGGCTCTGGTGCAAATCGCGAGATGCCGCCGGATAGAGTGGTCTTAAGGGATCGAGGACTAACGATGGGCAGGCGGAGAAGCGTCGAAGAGTTGTTTGCTGGTCGGCATTTTGATCGCGAGGTGATTATCCGGTGCGTGCGTTGGTACCTGGGCTACAAGCTGAGCTTCCGAGATCTGGTCGAGATGATGGCCGAGCGGGAGCTCGATCTTGCCCATACGACGATCCTGCGCTGGGTACGCCGGTTTGCGCCAGAGTTCATCAGGCGCTGGAACCGTTTTGGCAGATCCGCTGGCCGATCGTGGCGAGTCGATGAGACCTATCTTAAGGTGCGCGGAGAATGGACCTATCTCTATCGGGCAGTCGACAAGACGGGGCACACTATCGACTTCAGGCTCAGCAGGACACGAGACATAGCTGCCGCGAAGGCCTTCTTCAACAAGGCAATCCAGCAAGAAGGTCGGCCACCGCACACCCTCACCCTGGATGGCTATGCAGCATCGCATCGTGCAGTACGCGAGATGCGAGAGGGCGGCCCGTTGCCCAGACGCATGAAACTGCGATCTTCCAAGTACCTGAACAACCTCATCGAGCAGGACCATCGCGGGATCAAATTCAGAACCCGTCCCATGTTGGGCTTCAAGAACTTCGAATCCGCCACCATCACCATCGCTGGCATCGAGTTGTTTCGTCGCATTCGCAAAGACCAGTTCACACTAGGAAGTCTCCGACTCAAAGACCAAACTGTGCCTGCTCTATGGAACGCGGTACTCGCCGCTTAGGCGCAGGCACCTCACATGGTTACCTCCGAACTTCGTCGCTGTTTGCACCAGAGCCGACACTTTCACGTCCGTCATGTTTGTGGCGATCTTGAACTGAGGGTTTGGGCGGTCGGGCTCCCAAAGCCTATCAACGAAAATCCTCAACGAGCGTCAGGTGGCTGGAAGCGCTGATCAACCCGGAATAAACCATCTTTTTCCCATCCGGAGAGATCGAGAGCCCGACGGTCGGCGAATACTTCAGCAGGTCCAGCACACGCGCCTGGCCTGTCTGGGGATCGATGCGGCTGAGCGCGAACTGCTGGCCAACAATGGAAAGGGCATAAACGCCATCCCTGGAAAGCGTCCAATAATCGGGATAGCCTGCGGGAGGACCATCAAAAACCTTGCGCTCACGCCCTCCCGCGACCGGTTGCTGCCACAGGCCGGCGCTCGTGTATTTCGTGTAGTAAATCCGCTGGCCGTCGCCGCTCACCATCGCGAACATGCCCCCGTTGGTCGTGATCTGCTGCGGAGCATGCGAGCCATCCACCTGCACCCTCCAGATCTGCCATGAGCCGGAGCGATTGGAGCCGAAATAGAGATACTGCCCATCCGCCGACCAGCTTGGCGCGACATCGTTGTAGCTGCCGCTGGTGATCGCCCTGGGCTTGCCGCCGCTGGCATTGATTACATAGATGTGAGCGAAAGAATCAAGCCGCGCGTCGAGGGCGATGAATTTTCCATCGGGCGACCAGTTGGGATCTCCCGCGGATTGCCCCGGGTTATCGGTGAGTTGCACAGGGTTGCTGCCGTCGATTTGCGCGGCCCATATCTCGCGCGAGCCTGAACGCCATGACTGAAAGATGATGTGGTCGCCCGAGGGAGAGATATGCGGCGCCGCGTCTTGTTCACTTGAGGTGAGAATCACCGCGGGTGTGGCTGATTTATCCGCCAGGTCGACGGCGAAGATGCCCCACATGGCACTGCCGTGGGAGTAGATCAGCCGGTGGCCATGCTTTCCGATGGCCGGCGCATAGGCATCGTCACCCACTGCAGCCAGGCGCTGCGGATCGCCGCCCGTAGCCTTCACGCGCCAGAGCGAGAGCGCGCCGTTTCGGCTGGATGAAAACACGATCGATGAGCTGTCCTCGGTCCATGCAAGGCTCATTGCCAGGCAGCCGTGAGTAATCCGCTGCACTGGGCCGCTGGGAAGGTTCATAACGTAGATGTCCCGCGCTAGCTGCTCTGACCCTCGGATAAACGCGAGCGTGCGGCCATCGGGAGAGACCGCGGGAAAAAAATCTCCGTCCCACAGGAGCGGGGGAACGGTGATGGACTGCACGGTTCTGTCCCGGAGAGACAGCTCGATCAGGTAACTCGGCCCTTCGAGCGTATTCTGCTGCGGAAAGATCAGGCTGGCGCCATCGGCCGACCATGCCAGCCCGCCATATTCTCTGGCAGAATTGACGGGCAGGGTGTAAATCTCATCGCCGGCACTGCCCGAGGACGGAACGTCGACAATGCTGCTGTGGGTATCATCCTTGCGCACGAATGCGATCTGGCTCCCGTCGGGAGACCATACCGGATTGAGCTGGTTCGCGGGCTGCTCCGGGCTGAGCTGTATGGGCTGCTCGGAGTTCAGCGACCTTATATAGACCTGGCCGTAGCTCGTCGCGTCCCTGCGCCAGACATAGGCAACCGACTTGCCGTCGGGTGAAAAGCTGGCCTGGATCTGCGAACCGGGGTCGGTCGTAAAGGGTCGGGTGACGTAGGCGCCCGTCTGCGTGGGATGGCCGTGGTGGAAGCGCGAGATGGTGGAAAAAACAGCAAATACCAGAAGCAGCACCACGACAAAGGCGGCAAGCCAGATGGCAGGACGCCGCGAGGCCGGGACGTTGATAGGATCTGCGACTATATCTGCGAGCGCAGATGGCGCTGCCGTCGCGGCATCCACTGCGCCCGCCCCTTCGACTGCCGCCAGAGGCGCGAGGGTCTCGGGGGGCTCCGTAACTTTCGTGGCTATCCCGTTGGATTCCCTGATGACAGGAGCGACCAGACGATACCCCACCTTGGGGACAGTCTCGATGACAGAATCATTATGGAAGGCCCGCCTGATTTTGCCGATCGCACGAATAAGAACATCCTCGCCGACCACGACATCTGGCCAGACCTGGCGCTGCACCGTCTCGCGCGTGCAGACTTCGCTTGGCTCCGTGGCCAGGGTCAGCAGCACTTGCATGACTTTCGGCTCAAGATGGACCGTCTTTCCATCCCGTTCCAGTGCATTCAGGCTGGGATGGACAATCCAGTCGCCGACCTGGAAATCCCCGTGCAAAAATTTTGCTCCTCTCGCAACGGATTATATCCCGCGCGCTCGACGCATTGCCTCGCAAGCCCAGCGACCTTTTATTTGAAAACAAACGGCTTAGTGAACATCGGAAAATCTTCGGGAAAAGGTTCTCCATTTTCCCTCGCCATTCAAAGCTTTCCATCGCTACCTTGATCCGGAATTCTTTGGAGCCGATTGCAGCATGCTATCTGGTTCCGAATTCCATTCAGCCTGGAGGGCCGTCCCATGCTCGGACCATCAGATTCCAACGACTGTAAACAAAAAGAGCTGTGCCAATTCCACGGGGTCGCAAACAATAAGCTTCGATTTCCAGGTATCCATTCCTCATTTGTCTGGAGCGCGGCGGCATTTCTGCTCGTCCTGCTCATGGCGCTCGCGCCGCCGGCCAAAGCTCAGCTCGCCGTCACCACGGCCGCCATCGGCGGCACTGTGCAGGATCCGAGCGGCGCCGTGATACCCAACGCCACCGTCAGGCTGACCAGCAATGAGCGCGGCATCGTTCGGGCTACGACGACCAATGGAGCCGGGCGCTACACCTTCTCGCAGCTTCCGCCGTCGACCTACACGCTCATCGTCCAGGTCAACAACTTCACGCGGTATGAACAGAACGGGATCGTGCTGAATGCCGCCCAGGCGGCCACACAGGACGTGACCCTGAAGCCGGGATCGGTCAATCAGGAGGTGGTGGTCAACTCCGGGGCTTCCATGCTGAATACGGACAATGCAAATGTGTCCACGGACATCAACGACAAGCAGATCGTCGAGCTGCCGCTCAACCTCCGTAATGTGTATGGTCTACTCACGCTGAACTCATCGGTCAATAACAATTCGGAGAGCCAGAATCTGCTGGGCGGCGGGGGCAACAGCACGGACAATGCGGACCAGGATATCTCATTCCTGAATTTCTCCGGCGGCTTCTTCTCGACCAGCGCCTACCTGCTGGACGGCTTGTGGAACACGGACCCCTCCTGGGGCGCGGTCGTCTATGTTCCCTCTGTCGATGCCGTGCAGGAACTGAAGGTCCAAAACAACTCCTTCACAGCGCAATACGGCTGGAGCACCGGCAACGTCGTCAACGTGACCACCAAGTCCGGCACGAGCAGCTTTCACGGTGACATCTGGGAGTTCTACAGAAACTCCACGCTCGATGCCAACCTCTGGTTCAACGACTACAACAATGAGCCAAAAGAGTCAGTCGATCGCAACCAAGCCGGTGTTGCCGTGGGTGGCCCGGTCTATATACCGCATCTCTATCCCCAGCGCAACAAGACGTACTTCTTCGGCGTCTACGAGCACCTCGGCCTGTCTACCCCGCTGCTCGGCACGTTCACTGTTCCGGACTCGAAGTTCCGCGCGGGCGACTTTTCTGAATTGCTCGGTCCCCAGGTGGGAACCGATGCACTCGGCCGCCCCATTTACTCCGGCCAGATTTACAATCCGCACAGCACTCGGCCTATCACCGCGGGCATGGTCGATCCAACGACCGGGCTCATAGCCACGCAGACAGGCTATATTCGCGACCCCATTCTGAATAACAACGTCGCCGCTCTCGGCCCTTTCGACGCCCTGGGAGCCCAGCTGCTCACTTACTATCCGCAGCCGAGCAAGGCTGGTCTCTCGAATAACTTCTCAGCGGCAGCTTCCGCGCCGGCCGAGTCTAACGAATACTCGATCCGCATCGATCAAAACATCAACGACGCCAACCGTCTGTATGGCCGCTATTCATACAAGAGCGAATACAAAACCAACACGCCCAACTTCTTCGGCAATGACAATCCCGCCGGACCGGGAAATATCAAGTCCAACAACCGCTACAGCATCGCCTTCGGGTATACCCACATCTTCTCGCCTTCGCTGACGATGAACCTGATCGCCGGCTACGAATACTGGAACCAGCAGTCGAGCGGGCAATCGCCTAACTTCCAGCCCACGACACTTGGCTTGCCCAGCTATCTCGATCAGAACACTCCGGAATTCCCCGTCTTTAACATCGGCAGTCAAAGCCAGCTTGGAACCAACAACTTCAATGGAACCATTCCTCCGCTGACCAGTGTTGCCGCGGACTTCATGAAGAACTTCGGCAGGCACACGTTTTCGTTCGGCTACATGTTTGTGAACACTGAGACGAACTTCACCGGATTCCCTGGCACGACGCTCGATTTTCAGGGCACGTTCACGACCGGCCCAAACCCCCAGATTCCAACCGCAAATACCGGCAATGGCCTGGCGCAGGCGCTTATCGGAGTGCTCGACGGCGGACAGACTGGCGAGTACCTGAATCCGGCCCTTACCAAGCGATACAACGGCTGGTATGTGCAGGATGACTACCGGCCGCTCCGGAATCTGACCCTGAACCTCGGACTCCGGTATGAATTCCAGGGCGCGCCCACCTATCGGCACAACGCCGCTTCATACTTCAACTCGAACATCCCAAACCAGGTTAGCTCCGCGGTCGGCATGACCCTGCCCGGATCTCTCGTCTTCCTCTCCTCGGGTAACCGCGGCGTTTACGCAACGAGATACAACAATGTAGCCCCCCGGATCGGCTTTACCTATCAGGCAATTCCGAAGCTCGTGCTGCGCGGTGGCTACGGCATTTTCTATACGCCCACGGTCTTCTTCAGCACCTCGGCTCCCGGCAACGTCGACGGATACTCCTCGACCACCGGTGTACTCGCCACCATCGATGGCATCACTCCGAACCCCGCCGTCACTACCAGCAATCCCTGGCCTGAGGGGTTCGTGCCCATCACCGGAAACTCGCTCGGCGGCCTGCAGGATATCGGCCAAAACGTGACCAGTGTTTTCCGCCAGCGCGAGTCTCCATACACGCAGCAGTACATGCTGGGCTTTCAATACCTGCTTTCGCACAACGATTCGATTGATGTGGCGTATGTCGGCAACCACGGAACCCACATGCCGTACGGTTCCCTCAATCGCGCGCAGCTCAACCCCAGCTATCTTTCCCTGGGGCCAGTAGCGCTGGATTCGCTGGTGCCCAATCCGTTCTACGAAAAGATCAATGCGCCGCAGAGCAGTTGCGGCCTTAATCTGCCCACCGTGCAGCAAGCCCACTTATTGCAGCCCTATCCCCAGTACTGCAATGTCACGGAGAACTATCCAGCGGCGGGCTTCGATATCTACAACTCTTTGCAGGCGGCTTATAACCACCGCTTCAACAAAGGGCTGAACATCATCGTTTCCTACACCTACTCGAAGTTCCTCGACAACACGGAGGGTACGCAGAGCTGGGCTTACGTAGGCAACAGCTCTCCGGCAAACAACTACAACCTTGCCGCGGAGAAGAGCGTCGATGCCGGCGATACTCCGAACAGCTTCGTGGCTAGCTACATCTACGATCTTCCGATTGGCCGCGGCAAGAGTATTGGCTCTGACATGAATCGCAAGACCGATGCCGTCCTCGGCGGCTGGGAGTGGTCGGGAATCGTAACTGCAAAGTCCGGAATCCCGCTTGGCTTCAACGGCAACGATATCCCATCCTACGGCGGAAACCCGAGGCCGGACATTACCGGAAATCCCAACGCCATCTCGCACCGTTCCGTGCACGAGTGGTTTAACACCGGAGCCTTCGCCTACGCACCCTACGGAACCTTCGGCTCGGCTCCCCGCTACTCCTCGACAGTACGCGCGCCCGATTATACCAACTTTGACACCGCCATCATGAAGAACTGGAGCCTCGGAGAGCTGCGGCGCATTCAATTTCGCGCCGAGTTGTTCAACGCATTCAACCATCCGCAGTTCTATTCTCCGAACACCGGCTTCAATGGATGCGATCCCAACAGCAGCCCCTGCGCTTCGAGCTTCGGGCAGATAACCAACACATTTCCCAGCCGCGAGGTACAGTTCGCAGGCAAGTTTTACTGGTAAATATTCGATGCAAGTGGCCTGGGCCGCAATTGCGATTGCGTGCTTACGACAAGATGCATCACTGAACCGACGAGCCATGGCTCATCCCACTGATTGCTTTCATGCCCACGATGACCCTTCGCTGCTGCATCGCACTCACAGTGTTCTTTCTCATTTTTTGCAACGCCGCACGCGGGCAGCAGAGTGGGGAAGGAGCAAGCATAGGCGACGTATATACAAGCAAGGCGCGATACGAGCCTCATGAAAGCGTAACGATCTTCGTTCAGTTAGAGAGCGATCCCTCGTACGCCGGCAAAGCAGCATTGAAGCTCACCTTCTGGCATTTGGGTGAACGCATCGGCGAAGAAATCTCGCAGGCCGTGGACCTTTCGGACGACAAAGGCCCGGTTTCCATCAACTGGACGCCGCCCGATAGTGATTTTCGCGGATACCTGGTCGGCGTTCGCCTCGTGTCATCGAGCGGCGAGACGCTTGGCACCGGCTACACGGCCGTCGACATATCCTCGCAATGGAATCGCTTTCCCCGCTACGGCTACCTCGCGCACTACTCAAAGGTCGAGGGCGCGATGCCCGCCGAGTGGACCGCCGAACTGAACAAATTTCATATAGATGGGCTCGAATACTACGACTTCGAAAACCGGCATGAGCAACCCTTAGCCGGAACCGCCGAGCATCCGGACTCACAATGGAAGGACATTGCAGGGCGAAAAATCGAGCGCATCGTCGTGGAGGGATTTCTCGCCGAAGCGCATCGCTACAACATGATGAGCATGGCCTACAACACCAGCTACTGCGCCTATGCTGACGCCTTCACGAATGGTTCCGGAGTGAAGCTGCAGTGGGCGACGTGGCCAAAGGCAGACGGCCCGCGGACACTTGAGACTGCAATGGCGCTGAACCTCGACGGCGGTGACCAATGGAAGACGCACCGGCTCGTTTATATGAACCAGAGCCTGCCCGATTGGCAGAACTACCTGTTCGGGGAAGTGGCGGAACTGTTTCGTGTCTATCCCTTCGACGGATGGCAGGTCGATACCTTCGGAACGATGGGTGGTTACAGCTACCAGGGCTCCTATGTGAACTTCATCCTGGGCCTTCGGCCGTTCGTCGACGAAGCGCATGCCTTTCTGAAGAAAGACATCGTTCTGAACACCGTCAATACCTGGGGACAGGATGACGTCGCCCGTTCGGCGGCTGCGTTTGTCCATTCTGAACTCTGGGAGGATCACGAAACCTACAGCAGCATCGTCGACGCCGCCGAGCAGGTTCACACCGCGAATCCGGCAAAGGCCGTGGTATTTGCTGCCTACCTGCAACGGCAGGACAAGGGAAAAGTCGAACCCAAAACGAACTACTTTAATCTGCCCAGCGTGCTGCTTGCCGACGCCACGATCTTTGCCTCCGGAGCCGCACACATTGAGCTCGGCGACGGCTCGCGAATGCTGTCGAGCGAATACTTTCCCGCCGACACTCGATTCGCTGTTTCCCCGGTTCTTTCGAGCCAGCTTCGTCACTACTACGATTTTCTGACAGCCTATGAGAATGTTCTGAGCTACAAGGTCGAAGTCGCACCCGCCACGGTAAACGTGGTCGGCCAGCCTTCGAGCGCGAATGGCGTGCCGAATACTATTTGGACCCTCGCCCGCCAGAAGGATGGTCACACGATCATTCACCTGATCAACCTGCTTGGGTCAAGTGACGCCCACTGGCGCGATGTCCACGCCGACCGGCCCGAAGCTCCGCTGCTCAGGCAGCTCAGGATTCGCATTGCCGCCGACGAAGACATTACCCGAGCGGGCTGGGCATCGCCGGATGCCGATGGAGGCATGTTTCACCCGCTCGCCCTGACTCAGGGAAACAACAACGGCGAGCGCTACGTGGAGCTTGTTCTTCCCTCTCTCAAATACTGGGACATGATCGTCCTCGACGATCGGACCGTGCCATCCCATGATTGACGATTCCACTTTGCACACGCAGCTTCACGTCATCAGACTCTATCCGCGATGTCCAATTCTCAGGTAAATTTTTCTTGTAGCTGTTCATATGCGGATTCTGCAATCCATCACGCTCCTGCTATGGATCATGACAGCAGGAGCGTTCGCTCAATCGAGTGATAAGCCTGATTCATTCGATGACCTGCTTTTCGCAGCACGCCAAGCACAAAGCAAAATCGATTATGCCTCCGCCGCCGGGTACTACCGGCGTGCGGTGCTGCTCCGCGGCGACATCCCTGAACTCTGGGCAAATCTGGGACTGATGCAGGATGCTATCGGCAGTTATTCCGACGCTGTAGCAAGCTTTCAGAAGGCCGAACAGCTTAGGCCTTCTCTGTATGTGCCCAATCTCTTTCTCGGCATTGATTACCTGCGCCTGAACCGCACGCGCGATGCAATTCCTTTCCTCGTGAAGGCTGAGACGTTGAACGCTTCCGATCCGCAGGCGCCGATCGCCCTTGGACGGGCTTATCTTTCTCAGGGCAACTTCGATGGTGCGCGCAGTGCTTATCAACGCGCAGTCGCGCTCGATGCCCGGAACAGTTCGGCTTGGTACGGGTTGGGCATTGCCGCCCTAAGGGAAATCGAGGTGAATGGAAGAAAGCTCGCTGCCGAGGGCGAGAATTCGGCCTATCCGCATGCGCTTTTCGCTGAGTCTCTGGAAGAGCAGGGACGCTTCAAACAGGCGATGACCGAGGCCCGGGCGGTGCTTGCCGCTGATCCTCAGTTCCCCTGTGCCCATGCCCGGCTCGGATTTCTGTATCTCGCACAGCTGCAAGCGAACGATGCTGCCCGCGAGTTCGACACAGAAGCGCAGAGCTGCGCACTAGCTGGTCTCGGCCGCGCTCGGCTACGCCTTGAGGCTGATGACGATAGCGCTGCGCTTGCTCTGCTCAGTGAGCTTTGGAAGCGGGATCCAGGGTTTGTCCAGGTAAATCTGCCTTCGCTGGTTAACGGGCTGGACTCTAAACACAAAGATAACTTCGCTGATTTTGTCGACCGGCAGAGTGCCCCAGGAGCGGTACCCGCCGATCTTTCCGCGCCTCTCTCCGCTGCGCTGCGGGGCTCGCCTCAACCGGTCGGGGAATCTATTCCGGCTAAGCCCCCAGGAGACAGAAAGACTGGGGGCGCTCCGAGCGTCGCCGCTGCCGAGACAGATGCGAGTGCTGGCCGATATGCTCGCTGCGCTGGAGATCTGGCGCAAGAAAACCATGACTTCGGCACGCTCCGCCGAAATGCAAACGCACTACTGTTGTTAGCCAACTGCGCCTATATGTCTGGCGACTACACCCTTTCGTCCAGAGCCAGTGACCTCGCAACCGCACAACCTACGCACGAAATAGCTGCCCTCTACTGGTCTATCAAGGCGAACGAGAAACTTGCCTTCGTGGCCTTCAGCCGTTTTGAGCAGCTGGAGCCGGATTCTCCAAAAACGCACCTGCTGATGGGTGATATGTACAGGCAGCGTCAGCATCTGGAGGAGGCGGAAAACGAGTACAGGGCGGCTGCGGCGCTCGCTCCGCATGATCCGGCTCCGCTTTACGGGCTGGCTTCAGCTTATTCGCAGGACTCGAAGCCGGATCAGGCCCTGAGCATAGTGAAGAGTGCGCTTGGCATGAGTCCGGACGATCCGGACCTGAACCTGCTCGCGGGTGAGATACTCGTTGAGCGGCATGAATGGACTCAGGCCGAGAACTACCTGAAGCAGAGCCTAAATGCGGCACATCCTCTCAAGTCGCAGATGCTGCCTCACGCGCACGTCTTGCTGGGCCAGGTCTATGCACAGACCGATCGGCCGCAGGAAGCCATCAGTGAGTTGCAGATGGGACTTGCCAGCGATGAGGACGGGAGTATTTATTACCGGCTTGCCCGCCTCTACGCCCAGCTGGGCGACAAGGCCGCGGCTCAGGCTGCCATCGTTCATGTAAAGGAGCTGGAGCGGAAGAGACGCGAGCGCGCTGTAGTTGCGGTGCAGGATTCGGGCTTCGCTGTAAGTGACATCCCCTAAGAGAGCTCGTCATTACCAGACGCTGCACGTTTCTAACGCGATAATGGATTTTATCGAGCTATAAAATAAGGCCCTAAATTCACTCCGAACAACCGCGTTGCTGTCGTGCAACAGCGCGCCGAGTGCGGATATAGTCGTTGACGATTTCGGCGAGCGTCATACTGCCTCGCTCCAGCTGGGATCCTCGACCACCGAGTGGTGGATACAGTAGTTGAAGGCGCGTCCCCACTCTGCAGTATGAGCGCCATTGAGAACAAGTATCAAACTGGAATGTGGACGCAGACCTACCTGAGCCATTTCAATGCCGTATCGAGTTGGACGGCTTGACCGCGTATACGTGTCTTCGCTGCATGTGGGAGCATTTTGTGGAAGATGACGATAGACGTGCAGGACCAGCCGCATTCGAGGCCCACCGCTGCGAAGACTTTCCGCCGCCACCCATACCACTTCTGGAACGCCATCGCTTTGATGAGGGTAGGAAGCTTAAAGAAGCGATCTTCGCTCGGTGGGATGCAAAGTGGGCAGCGTTGCCCGAGCGTATAAGACAACAAATCGACGAAGCGCTCGCTAAGCGCCCGCTTGGCAGACATCAAGATCAGGATTCGGGCTCTCTCAAAGTGACCGAACAACGGGCGCGCTCTCTGTGTGACGAAAAGCAAAAGGGCCACCCGACTCGGTGACCCCTTCGCTGCCCTATTTTTCCTAGGAGGAAAACCACTTGCTTTCCGGTTGGATTCAGACCAACTTTTCAGAGTTGCTTAAGCGAAGTGTGACCCTTGTCGATTAGCTTCTTGACATATGCGAGCCATACCTTGCCGCCAGTTGTTTTGAGCAGGTCTTGGGCGATCATACTGTCTATTTCTCGAACGTCGACGCCAAGGCGTTTAGCCGCATCTGCTGGTGTGGTCAGAATGTCAAGACCCATCAATTTCAGCATGATCTTGATTTCGTCAAGTTCGTCGACCTTGAGAAAACGGTGTGTAGGAAAGACGAACTCGAGGAGTCGAGTGCAGAATCTTTTAGACTTCTCTGAAAGTTTGCTTGACTCGACCTCGATTACGGATGACATTGTGCCATCGTTGTAAAACAGACGGACTCGTGTATTAGATTTCAGTGTGTTTTCACACAGCAGCAAGGTGTCGTCTTTCGCAGCGGCAACGGGTCGGGTGATCTCTTCGAAATCCATGACCTTCATGTTACGGCCTCAGCCGACAAGGCGCGCGGCTGCGCCTAAAGCAACGTCTCGTTTAAATCAAGCGTGATGGCCGCGCTGCCCACTTGGTTGAGCAATATTTCAAAGTCACGAATGCCTCTCGATATCTCTTCAGTCATAACTCGTGTTGCCGACCGCATGCGGCTGGTGCCGTGAGCCACCGTTAAGTACTCCCAGCTTACGACGCCGTTTTCTAGCATCATTGCTTTCCCGTGCCGTTTGCCTTGATATGTCCTCATTCAGCCCTCGCCGTGCTAATCTCGACGCTCGATTTTCTTCATATCTCGTTACCGCCATTCCAGTGGGGATTCGTCAGACGCATCAGGTCGACGAGACCACACTGATGAGTCAATTCGAACGGGCCCAACAGAGATTCTTCTATGACCGGGGGCGTTGTAGTCCTATAGCAAAGGAGGCATATTGAATCCCAAGTTCCATCGGAATTATGCCGGTGGTGGAAGCCTTGCCGATTGAGGGAAAAGGGCATAAAAGCCCCGATCTACTTCTCTGGCGCTCTTCCGTTCAAGATTACGTGAGGGATGAGTCATTAGTTTACGCCTGTTTCAGTCATTGTGCGGCTCGAGCCTGAAGGTGGCGAAGCCACCGAAGAAGAGCGACCAGCTTTGGAGTGTTCTGGTGCAAACTTTTCAGAATGAGTGACTGATGGTTTGGGGAGAAGTTTTGCAGAATTATGCAGCAAGAACAGCAGCCCAAATGTCTGGGGTAGATACAGGTCTACCCGGTAAGCTCCCGATCTTGAACTGTTGTTTCCGAATCTTCTCTGCAAGTTCGATGCCGCTTATCATTATTGTCGCTGTGTCGAATCGCTTGAATCCAAGCATCGCCCGAAGCCGCTGCTTGATGCGGCGATGATCCTGCTCCACCACATTGTTCAGGTACTTGCTGGACCGTATTCTCACACGGCGTGCCCTCGTTCCCACTGATTGCAACTCTATGATGGCTCGATGTGAAGCCGCGTAAGCATCCAGCGTAATGACCCGCGGTATGCCATGCTTTTTCATTGC
>Ga0206881_10147_pt1 | contig 21142 bp, 14 predicted proteins | sample Alteio_BWOrgCont_3_FD_152867 | JGI IMG/M metagenome (GOLD analysis project Ga0206881, IMG submission 152867) | Enriched cells from forest soil in Barre Woods Harvard Forest LTER site, Petersham, Massachusetts, United States -... | ecosystem: Environmental > Terrestrial > Soil > Temperate forest >...
GCTGACGCTGGCGAAGGTTGTTCTCGATGGCAGCCTTGGCCGCTTCCACGGCCGCATTCGCCTGGGAGACCTGCGCCTGATAATCGCTGTCCTCAAGTGCAACGATGAGGTCTCCCTTGTGTACCTGCTGATAGTCGGAAACGGCTACGTTTTGAACGATTCCCGCCACCTTCGTACTGAGAGGCGTGAGGTCACCGCGAACATAAGCATCGTCGGTAACCTGTTCAACATGGCCACCTTCCCAGGAATTCCAGTTCCGCGTCAGGGTAATCAGGACAGCCAGAGCGAGAACTACGACCAACACGGGTGTAAGGTATTTCTGCCATCTTGACGAAGACGCGGGGAGTGTTGCCGGGGGCTGTGCCTTCGGTGGCTCATTGGTTGCCGGACTCGCTGCTTCTACCGCCATGTTTCACCTCCATCGGCTTTCGGGAAAAAGTTCTCGGCGCTTATTTTACTGTACGTTACGGACGTCATGCGGTTTCGCAGGGAAAAGGCTTTGCCGGTCGTGATGCCGCGTCGCGGACTCGTGTATGACATGCACGGGGAGTGCCACAGTTTGAATCCTCAACACGTTCCTGAAGTCGACGAAATCCGTGGAAAAACGGCTGCCAGCGTGCCCCCGCGATTCTCCCGACAGGAAATTCCTGCTAATCGGTTGGCACCTGATAATCCGCTCACACTGCCTCTGGACAGCGTTCTGCTTCCTGCTCAGGCCGGAAGCTCGATCCAGCAATTCGTGGGGGATCGAAACCTGCTCACTTCTTTCGTGGCCGGTGCCGTAGCGCCAGCGCCGCACCGGCGAGCAAACTCAGACGACCACTATTTGCCAGCCTGCTAACACCATCTTTTGGCAATTGATGATGGGGTGTCAGCCAAGAAGGCAGTCGTTTTTAGTGTTTTCAATGACATGTCTTATGGTCATTGGTTTGCCTAGAGTGCGGGTGTTTAGGGAGCGAATGCTAGCAATTCGCTCCTCCGCGGAGAGGGTCAATGGTCGGTTGGATCCATTTCACATTTCAGACCGCATCATTAGTCTCGCTTTTCGTCATCAGGCCGCGGCGCGGAGCGCTCGAGGTCCTACATCAAGTTGATGCATTTGCCTCCGGTCCCAAGGCGAGTGGTCACGGTGCAGCGAGTTCCTCCAAATGCCAGGGGGCAGACACACAGAATTCCATAACCGGGGCCGAGCATGTTTAGGAAGATCACGGTGGCTTACAACGGATCCCCTGAAGCTGCGCGCGCACTTGCCCAGGCGATTCATCTTGCCAAAGCCCTGGGCGCAGAACTGCGTGCCATCACGGTTCGGCAGGATCTTCCTCCATATACGGCCTACGCGACAGCCGCGGATTCCTCTCTCTTTCGGGAGTTAATCGAAGACCAACAAGCCCACTGTGTCCGTTTGCATTCCGAGGCCCGGAACACCGCTTTGCGCGAGGGCGTGAAGCTGGAAACTCATTTGCTGGAAGGCAACGCCGTGGACGTCATCGTCCGCTTTCTGCTCGATAACGAGACCGATTTGCTTGTCATTGGCCTTCATCGCCATGCGTCGCACATATCGCGCATTTGGAGCACGGTTTACGAAGTTGCGGTCGACGCGCAATGCAGTGTTCTTGGAGTGCATTAACGCTCTCAACTACGAAAAAAGCTAGAGGTGTCCAGTGTCAACGCATGCAAACCTAGTAAGCCTACCTATTCCGAACCCCAACAATGTCGTTATTAGCGAATGCCTAAGCGCATGGGACGACGATCTTCTTGTTTCTGCCGCCAAGGCAGGAGACCGCAGCGCATTCGTTGAACTTTATGAACGCCACTCCAGAAAAGTCCTGCCGATAATTCATCGCATCACGAAAAACCGGGAGGATGCCGAGGATGCACTCCAGGACGCCGTTCTGAGGGCGTTCGCTCATATGAACGGTTTTGAAGGAAGATCAAACTTCACATCCTGGCTCACTCGGATCGCGATCAACTCTGCGCTCATGGTGTTGCGCAAGAGGCGGGGAGCGGAAATATCCATCGAACAGATTTGTAATGATTCTGGGAACCCTCAGGCCTGGGAGCCGTCAGATCATTCGGACACTCCGGAGACCTGCTATGCCCGGCGGGAAAGCGAAGAATTGCTGCGAAATGCGATTCAACGCCTGCCCTGCATATTCCGGGAGGCAGTAGAGCTGCGACATGTCGGCGACTATTCAACCAGCCAGGTTGCCGAGGAACTTGGCATCTCAGTCTCAGCTGCCAAATCAAGACTGATGCGCGCACGACGGACCATGCGACGGCGCCTTTCAGGCTCAAGCCCGCGCAATGCATCCAACGGGTAACCCAAAATGCCTCCACCGCATTAGTAGTTCTTCCCGGAAGCGAATCGGCCACCGCCACGCGTAAAGTGGATAGGAAAAGGCGGACCGTTATGAACACGAGTTCCCGGAAACTGACACGGCTCGGTGCACTGTTACTGATCTGCTCTCGATAGCAACTCTCGGATGATTTGTTCAAGCGATCGGACTAGTTGCTGTTGTCGTCATCGTGGTTCTAATCAAGCGTTTCGGCATATTCGATACGCAGCCAGCCGCGAGTACCTTTGCAGTTGTGGCGGCTTTCCTTGCTTTCGCACTCTCAGTCCAAAATCGGTGGAGGACTCTTAGAAGATCGAACACAGCGGACGAACAGTTGACAATCTGCCGCAGAATCGTTGGATCGATCTGATCCACCCGGATGATTTTGAGGAAACTTCAAGCCATCGGAATCGATTGCTCGTAGAAGCTTTGGATATGACACTGTCAACCGCTTCAGGTGCGCTGACGGCCAATAACGATGGTTTGGACACCAGCGTTGACGCTTGCCGCGATGACACGATACCTCTGGTCTTTTTCCCGGTCTATTATTGAAGCGCACGATGGACAATTATGGGCTTAGAACAATCCAGACTATGGAGCCAAGTTCAGCGTTACACTTCCTATCGCAACGGTAAACCCGGGGAGCGAAAGCCAGTCTCGAGACTAGCTGATTCTGCTAGACAGCAGAACCTCCGTACACTCCGCCCGCCGCTACATCTTTATGTAATATCCTCGTTCGACTCACACCACGATAATTGAACTACCAGACGGATGCTAATCGCTGTACTTGCTGAAAGAACATTACATGTTCCTGCTAGAGCCGAGATAGCAAGTGGCAGCATCGATTGCGCATCCGCTGAGGCACGATGCCGTTGTTAGCCACCTTGATGCACTCGAAAGACAACCACATCGAGGTACAAGGAAGATGTAATAGGAATTGCATCGAAGTCCTCGCTACGATACACGGATATGAAGGTGAACTTATGCTTCGACAAGAATTCATGAGCGCGTCCAATACAACGGGCAAGTTTGCTTTCGCCGCGTCAACGGCGACTGAGGCGCCATCGTTCAAATCGGACTCATGGCCCGAGAAGTGGCGGACTCTTGAAGATGTGACCGCTGTAAGCAAGGTCTTGGAGGAATCCATGCGATCGGCCGGCGCAAAAAGGCCTCAGTTGCCAGACACGAGACTTCACCACATAGCTTCGCGTTACGAAGCGCTCATCTCCGTTGCGGCGGCAATTGGCGCCCGTCACGAGATCGGAGGACTGTTCTCGGCCCTTTCAGCCGAACTGCTGCGCGTGGTCAACTTCGATTTCATTGGCCTGTCAAGATATGACCATGAGACCTCAAGGGTAGACTGGCAACTGTGCAGACCAAATGGCGTAATCGAACGCGATGTCATTGACGAAACCCAAGGTGAGACGATATCAGCCTGGCTATACGAGCATCGGAAGCCGCTGATCATCCCCACCCTCAATCAAGAACCCAGCCTTCCGAAGAAGATCAATGAGCTAGCCGGCGAGGGAATTCAATCGCTATGCGCGATGCCTGTGATTTGTGCTGGTCGCTGCCTCGGCTGCTTTGTCATTGGGAGCAAGCAGCCTGCCGCATATTCCCAAGAGGACATTCGCTTCCTGTCTCTCGTTACGGACGTGATCGCAACCGCGATGGACAACGCATTCAACTTCGACTCCTTAAGGCGTACACAAGACGACTTGAAGGCGGAGAAAGGCAGGCTTCAACTGCTTCTAGACCTCACCGGCCAGATTGTTTCCAACCTGGAGATTCGTCACCTTCTTCGTACCACGTCGGCAATGATCCGTCGTATGATCCAATGCGATGCAGTCGCCATTCATTTGCCTGATAAGGAAAGCAGTTCGCTGCGGCTCTTCGCGATTAATTCTGATGAGCATGCAAGCAGGGACGGGGAAAACAATGGCAGGGTCGAAGGGAGCACTAGCGACGAAGAGGTCTGTAAAGTGTTCCGATCCGGAAAGCCCATCCTCAGCCGTGACAATGCAGGCTATGTCTTGCCGCTTGTCAGCCGCAACCGGGTATTGGGTGTTATGGAACTCGCCCAGCAGAAGGAGCAGGTCTTACTGTATCAAGACGCAGAATTTGTCAGTCAGATCGCCAACCAGGTGGCACTTACTATTGAAAATGCTCAGGCCTATGCCGAAATAAAGGAACTAAAAGAACAGCTCTCAAGAGAGAATCTGTACCTCGAAGGCGAGATACGAAGCGGGCAGGGTTTTGAAGAAATTATTGGACGCAGTTCCGCGATCCGCGGCGTGTTGCGAAAGATCGAAACCGTTGCTCCCACCGATTCGACTGTATTGATCTACGGCGAGACGGGCACGGGCAAGGAACTTGTCGCTCGTGCCATTCACGAACGCAGTTCCCGCAATTCAAAGGCGTTTGTGAAGCTGAATTGTGCTGCAATACCCACTGGTCTTCTCGAGAGCGAACTTTTCGGTCACGAAAAAGGCGCCTTCACGGGCGCTATTATGCAGCGGATCGGCCGGTTCGAACTTGCGAACCATGGCACCGCGTTCCTGGACGAAATCGGCGAGATTGCGCTGGAGCTTCAGCCTAAGTTGCTACGCGTATTGCAGGAAAGAGAATTCGAGCGGCTCGGAGGTACGCGCACGATTAAGACTGATGCGCGCCTTATCGCCGCAACAAATCGAAACTTGGCCGCCTGCGTCGAGGAGGGGAGATTTCGAGCGGACCTTTTCTATCGACTCAACATTTTTCCTATCCATGTGCCTCCTCTTCGGGAACGTCCCGAAGATATTCCTTTGCTTGTGAGGCACTTTGCACAACACTTCGCGTGTCGAATGAATCGCGTAATCGATACGATTCCATCAGAAACTATGGAGACCCTGGTTCACCACTCCTGGCCTGGAAACATTCGTGAGTTGCAGAATCTTGTCGAGCATTCTGTGATTGTTTCGCCCGGTCCGGTGCTCCGTGCGCCTCTTGCAGCTCTTCAATCGCATAGCGTGCCCAATCAGGAAGGCACCGGGCATCGGACTCTCGAGGAGGCTGAACGCGAGCATATCCTCTCAACCTTGAAAGAAACAAAATGGGTTATTTCCGGTCCTCGCGGAGCAGCCGCACGACTGGGAATGAATCGCTCAACGCTTCAGTTTCGCATGAGAAAACTCGGCGTCGTCCGACGCTGGATGGAGTGATGCCCTCTCTTGTCTCTCAACGGCGCCCCTGCTCTGTGGAACACGACGACGGTTCGCCGACCGGGGAGAAAGCACCGCAGAAGATCGCCCACATACTTACATCGCCTCTACCCGAGGTAAGCGGACTCGTCGCTCTTATCTCCCACGATCTTCGCCAGCCGTTGACCGCCATCCTTGCGAATGCGGCGTTTCTCACCGACTCAGATCTTAGCGAGCCGCAAAGGGTCGATTTCTACGAGGAGATCCGTTTGGCCATCGATCGAATGAATGAGTTGATCTCTTCATTGTTGGAGTGTTCCAAAGGTCCTGAGACTCTTCGGCCCACCGCCGGCAACATCGTCGACACCATCGCGCGCGTGATCCGGATGACCTGTGAGAGACGGGAGTTCCGCCACATTGCCTTCGAGCACCATCATGAAGGCTTGGCCGAGGGATGGTTTTCTCCCAATGCTCTCGAACGGGTGGTCGCGAATCTGGTCCTAAATGCGTGCGAGGCGGTTCCTTCGGACTCGGGGAAGATCGTAATAACCACGACAGGAACTGTAGCCTGTTTGCAGATTGATGTGTGGGACAATGGTCCCGGCATCCTTCCGACAATTCGAGAGTCCGTGTTTCAACCATTTGTTAGCTATGGAAAGGCCGACGGCAACGGACTCGGCCTCGCGATAGCAAAGAAGATTGTCGAGGAACATGGTGGCAAAATCTACCTCGATGGAAGATGCGAGACAGGAACTCTATTCAAGCTAATGATCCCCTTCGCCAATCTGGACATGCGGTCTCCATCATGACCTTGAAAATGCTAGGTCTCAATGAGGAATCTCGCGCTGTCTTCGCCAACCGAGAATTCATACAACCTCAAGCGTTTGCTATCAGTCAATCCGTCGCGGAAGCTCGTGAAGAAACGATGATGTCAAGGGCGGATTATTGTGTCAGCGCGACGGTGACAGTTTGGACACACCCCAATTACATACGCTGGATTATCAGGGCCCGCCATCGGACAAGCGTGCCGATAGCGATCAGGTAATCGTCAAGCGCCCGGCTTCCAACTATTCGCCTATAAGGGGAACTCCGCCCCGATCTCCACGAGTTGGGTTCGCGGCATGCGGAAATACTCGCTGATTGGCGCCGCATTGCGGTACATAAAGCCAAAAATCGCCTCCACGAGGCGCGGCAATCCTTTGTGGTCTTCCCGTGCCACGATGGTCTCGTGGCCGACGTAGTAGACCACGTCCGACGGATCGCACGGGAAACCGTTGTCCTTCGCGCTCTGCACAAGGAAAGGTACATCCGGACGTTCCATAAAACCGTACCGGGCGCGTGCCCTCCACACTCGGGGAGCAATCGCCTCCACGGTCGCGCGCCCCTCCGCGGAGATGTAAGGCACTAGTTCCGTCACAACGTTCAGAATGAAGACTGTTTCGTGCAGGGCGCGGATTTTCATCACGTGCCACGCCAGCACCGGCGGAACATTCAGATCGCTTGGTGTGAGAAATACGGCCGTGCCCGGAACGCGAGCCACATGGCCTGCATTCATCTCCTTCAGAATCTGATCGATGGGCAGCCCTGTTTTCCGCCGTACTTTCTGCAGCGCCGCGTATCCAGTGTGCCAGATCAGCATGGCGCCATAGACGGAGCCGCCGAACACCAGCGGCACCCACCCTCCGGCCTCCACCTTCAGCATATTGGCTGAGAAGAAGCCTGCATCGATAATGGCGAACCCCCCCGCAACTAGCAGGGAAAGCCAAAGGCTCCATTTCCATATCTCGTGCATGGCAATAAACAACAAGAAAGTAGTCATCAGCATCGTCGCCGAAACCGCGATGCCATACGCCGCCGCCAGCGAGTCCGAGGTCTTGAACCCTAATGCCAGCGCCAGCGTCGCCGCCATCAGCAGCCAGTTCACCGCGGGGACATAGATCTGTCCATACCCCTGGGCGGAGGTCTGCATGATTCGCAACCGCGGCAACCATCCCAGCTGGATTGCTTGCCGCGTCATAGAGAACGTCCCCGTAATGATCGCCTGGCTGGCAATGATCGTCGCGATGGTCGCCAGGATGACCATCGGGACCAGGAACGCGGTCGGGCAAAGTCGATAGAAAATGTTGTTTTCGACCGACTCACTGGAAAGCACAATCGCAGCCTGGCCCGCGTAATTCAGCACCAGCGATGGGAGAACGAGCACCGACCACGCCACGCGAATCGGCCAGCGCCCAAAATGTCCCATGTCGGCATACAACGCCTCAGCGCCCGTTACGCACAAGAACACGGCGCCCAGCACCGCAAACGCAGTACCTCCTCCGGCCAGCAGATAACGTGCGCCGTAGACCGGATTAAGCGCCACCAGGACGGAAGGGTGCTGCACAATGCCGCGCAGCCCAAGCACGCCGAGGGTTGCAAACCAAATCAGCATGACGGGTCCGAACAGTTTTCCAATGCGCGCCGTTCCCAGGTACTGGAACGCGAACAACAGGATCAGCACCAGCACAGTGAGTGGCAGAACGTAGCTCTGCATTCCCGGAGAAACGATCTCCAGCCCTTCCAGCGCTGACAAAACCGAAATCGCAGGCGTGATTGCGCCATCCCCATAAATCAGGGCCGCACCGAACAATCCCACCAGAACGATCAGCGGACGGTTGCCCCGCTTCACTCCCAACAGCGACATCAGCGCCAGGATCCCACCCTCGCCGTCGTTGTCGATTCGCATCGCCAGGGTTACATACTTGACCGACGTGATGATGATCAGCGTCCAGAAGATGAGTGACATCGCCCCCAGCGTTGCTTCTCGGCTCGGGTGACCGCCGGTAACGTTCAGCACGGTTTGGAGCGTGTATAGCGGACTGGTGCCGATGTCACCGAAAACCACGCCAAGCGCGGCGAAGGCGAGCCCCGCTAAGCTGCCATCCACGCTGCCGGGACGAGTCGGCGCCTTGGGTCCGTCAGTCACGAAGACTTACTCCCTGATACTGAAGAAGCTGCCCACCGCTATCCGCGGCCGACATTCCGACATCTGCCAAGACTTGATTCACTCCTTCATGGAAATCGAAATCTGAGGAAGTTGAGGGATTGTTTAGTTTGTCGACGATAGTCTCAGTTAAATGAGCTGGGGCTTGGGTTTCTCCCTTAATCGCGGATACAGATCGCATATGTAGACTCCTGGATGATTGAGTGGCTCGTATTTTTTCTGAGACGCTATGGTAAGCGCATTCCGATGGCCAAATGGCGGCTCCTATAGCTTGCTGAAAAGCGTGCTCTTTTTCGACCCGACCCTAGTGGTGTTCAACTCAGCTGTTGAGAAGTTAGCTTGCGCTTTACACAATTGCTTAAATGTTGCCAGCCGAACGGTGAGCGGATTCGGAAACCAGACCTCGACATACCGGAATGTTCGTTACACCTTGGACCAAGGACATCGTTATCGTAGGCAGCACCTTTGCGATCACTCCGGCGGTCAGGTTGATCCCCAGTCTGGAATCCGCTCAGTTGCTGAAGTAGCTAAAAAGCAACGCCAACGACGATCCGCGTAGCGGAGGCACTAGAAAATCAGTTTATAGACATAGTTCGGGAGCCTGATGTCACACATAGCGCCGCCAGCTAGCGGATCTGCTTCACGCATATTCCTGGATTTGAGCTGTCGTGGGACTCGCATGAGACAGCGGTAAAGCCACGTTGAAGGTTGCACCGTCAGCTTTGTTATTCTCAGCCCAAAGCCACCCTCCATGGGCTTCAACGATGGAGCGTGACACGGCCAAACCTATACCCATGCCTTTCTCTTTTGTCGTCATAAAGGCGTCAAAGATTCGTTCCGGATCATGGACTCCCGGCCCGTTATCGATCACCTGGACTAGCATCCTGTCTGAATCTGTAACAACTGCTCGGAGTGTTACTAGCGGGGCCACCTGTTGTCCTTCCAAGGCCTCGATAGCATTCACGATTAGATTAATGAAGACTTGTTGGATCTGAATCTGATCGACAAGGATCGCAGGAAGGGACTCTTCGAAGTGGCACTCGACGGGTACGGCGCGCTTTTTCGGGTCCTCCTGCACAATTCGGACAACTTCCTGGAGTATGTCCGGAATCTTGACATCCTTCTTGACGAAGGACTCCTGCTTGAAGAGTGCTCGAATATGTCGCATAGTCTCGTCGGCCGCTCGGGCATCTCGTATAGTCCGATCAATCGACGAATTCACCTCTGTCATATTCGACTGAGCGGCATTCAACCACCTCTTCGCCGCCTGTGCGTTTGCAAGTATCGACATGAGCGGCTGGTTCAGTTCGTGAGCGATCGAAGCTGCAAGCTCAGCGACGGTCGCCAACCGCGAAGCCTTTGCGAGTTTGATACCCGTGTCGCGAAGGTGGTCTTCCGCCCGTTTCCGATCATCGATGTCCACAGTGAGGCCATAATACTGAATGATTTTCTCGTAGGGATCACGCAATGGCTCGCCCATCGAGTGATGCCATAGGTACTCTCCATCTCGGCGTCGCAAGCGGTGTATTGCTCTATAAGACTGTCCAGAGCTGATTGCCCTGGCGAATGCCTTCACGGTCTCCTCTCGATCATCAGGATGAATGAAGGTCTCCCACCCGCGATTAACGATTTCTTCGAATGATGCCCCAAAATATTCAATGAACCTTTGAGATAGATGGGTTGTTTCCCCAGTTGGCGACGCTGACCAGAGCATTGAGGGAATGGTTTCGATGATGCCAACGAGTTCATGCTCTCGCATCTGAAGAGCACTTTCAGTCTTCTTCAATACATCGATATCGAAGAGAATCCCGTACCATTTAACGATCTTCCCTTCATCATCACGGAGAGCGAGATTGCGGTTCAAGAACCAGCGGTAGACTCCGTCGGCGCGACGGCAACGTAGCTCCTGTTCAACAGGTTCTCCCGAGACCAATCCGGACTGCCAGTTTGCCAAGACTCGATCGACGTCGTCGGGATGGATCACATACGCCCAACCCCATCCCATCGCCTCTTCCCTGGTCTGGCCGAAGTAGTCCAACCAACGCTGGCTGAAAAAATCGGCTGTTCCGTCAGGCAAAGCGGTCCCCACGTAGGCCGGCATTACGTCAATTAGGGTTCGAAGCTCTCTCTCGTTCTTCCGGAGTGTTTCCTCTGCCCGTTTCCGATCATCGACGTCAACCGAGATTCCGTACCACTGAATGATCTTGCCGTCGAGATCACGCAAAGGTTCGCCCATCGTGTGATGCCATCGGTACTCTCCATCTGCGCGTCGCCAGCGGTTTATTACGTTGAATAATTCTCCAGTTTCGAGTGCACGGGCGAATAGCTTCCCAGTCTCCTCTTGATCATCGGGATGAATGATTCTCACCCACCCCCGATTAGCGAATTCTTCGAAGGGAGCCCCAAAATATTCAAGGAATCTTTTAGAGAGATGACTTGGTTCTCCGTTCGGCCACAATGCCCAAAGCATTGAGGGGATTGTTTCGATAATGCCAACGAGCTGCTGCTCTCGGGTTTGAAGAGCACTTTCAGTCTTCTTCAATGCGTCGATATCGAAAAGAATCCCGTACCATTTAATGATCTTCCCTTCATCATTGCGGAGAGGGAGATTGCGATTCAGAAACCAGCGATAGGTTCCATCCGCCCGCCGGCAACGAAACTCCATCTCAACAGGTTCTCCTGAGGCCAATCCCGCCCGCCAGTTTGCCGACACTCGGTCGGCGTCGTCAGGATGGAGCGCACGAGCCCAGCCCCATCCCATCGCCTCTTCTTCTCTGGTCTGGCCGGAGTACTCCAACCAACTCTGGCTCAGAAAATCAGCTGTTCCATCGGGCAAGCAGGTCCCCACGTAGGCGGGCAATACATCAATGAGGGTCCGAAGCTCTCTCTCGCTCTTCCGGAGTGTTTCCTCTGCTCGTTTCCGATCATCGATGTCGACCGAAAGGCCGTACCACTGAATGATCTTGCCCTCGGGATCACGCAAAGGTTCGCCCCTCGCGTGATGCCATCTGTACTCTCCATCTGCTCGTCGCAAGCGGTGCACCACACTGAATGACTCTCCAGCGTCCATTGCCCGTAAGAGTGCCTTTGCGGTTTCCTCTAGATCATCGGGATGAATGAAGCTCTCCCACCCGCCATTAGCGAATTCTTCGTAGGGAGCCCCAAAATATTCAAGGAGTCTTTTAGAGAGATGAGTTGGCACTAAGGTCGGTGAGGCTGACCAAAGCAGTGAAGGAATTGTTTCGATAATGCCAAGCAGCTGCTGCTCTCGCGTTTGAAGAGCGCTTTCAGTTTCTTTCAATACGTCGATGTTCGTGACGGTCCCGTACCACTTAATGACTTTTCCTCCGTCATCACAGAAAGGGACGCCGCGATACAAGAACCAGTGATAGATTCCCTCCGCGCCCCGGCAGCGGAGTTGATATTCGACGGGCGTTCCGGCGGCCAATGCGGCCCGCCAGTTGGCCACCACTCGATCGACGTCGTCGGGGTGCATTGTGCTCACCCAACCCCAACCTATCCACTGTTCTCTGGAGAGGCCCGTATAGTCCAACCAACTTTGGCTGATGAAGTCGAGCGATCCATCCGGCAGATTGGTACCTACATAGGCAGGAATCGCCTCAACGAGAATCTGAAGCTCCTTCTCGCTGAGCCGGATCTTCTCTTCTGCCCGCTTTGCCTCAGTAATATCGATGACCGCCCCTGCGAACTCGAGGTCATCGGAATTGGTCTCCAATCGTCGCGCCAGAACGTGAACATTCTTGACCCGATCGTCGGGAAAGAGCAAGCGATACTCGTAATCGATGGCGCCGCCCCTGATGGAGGCGCGTTCTACAGTCTCAAGCACGAAATTGCGATCTTCAGGGTGAACGCGTTCCACGATCATATCGAGCGTGACCTTGTCCCTCGGCGAGTATTCGAAGATGCGGTAGGTTTCGTCCGACCATACATGCTCTTCGCAGCCTGGCTTCCAACCGAAGCTGCCGGTGTGGCTGAGTCTTTGGGCTTCGGCCAGGTAGCCTTCGCTCCTATGCAACTCCTGGGCGCTTTCTAGGAGTTGTTCCTCGGCTCTCTTCTGGCCATCAATGTCGACACTAGATCCATGCCACTTGATAGTTTTTCCACTATCGCTGCGTATCGCCAGTTTGTGGTGCAGCATCCAGCGATATTCCCCGTCAGCCCGTCGTACTCGCGCCGTACCCTCAAAGCCCTCTCCCGTGGCGATCGACTCCCGCCACTTCTGTACAAAAGCTTCGACATCTTCCGGATGAATAAACGAAGTCCATTGCCATCCCAACAGCCTCTCCAGCGGCTGTCCTATGAAGTTGAGCCACCGCTGATTGAAGAAATCAAGGTAGCCATCCGGTCGGGCGGTGTGGATCAGCGCGGGCGACAAGTCGACAATTTGGCGAAACAACATGCTCTGATCGTCGACCGGAATTGGGGCATCGTTCGCCATGGTGGGCATGATAAACCGTCCAGACAACCCCTTCCCAATATTCTCCGGCCAAAAATGTCGCGGCACAAAGGCTAATCCTAAACACTCCGTAGGCTTGAGTGCGATGACCTCGTGCAGCGCTGCATTACTGCCCGGGTACCGATCAGAGTCGATTGTCAAATTCCAACCCTTTTTGGTATGGCGGGGACGGTCTCAGTAATTTTCAAACATCAGATGACCCGGCTTCGGATGGTCGAATCAATAGCAGACTTGCTGGCGGCGCGGAGGAGATTTGCAGCATCAATGAGACTTTGTCGTCTCGCGAAAACGCTCCCAGCGATCAACTGACCCCACACGGTCGGCTCCTTGGAACGGCAGCACCCACCCTGGGTACTCAGGGGAAGCGCGCTGACCTCATCCGACTACCTAAACTCGTCTTGGGTGAGTGTGAGTTCAACCGCCGTAAGATTATCCTGAAGCTGGTCGAGGCGTTTCGCGCCAATGATGACCGAAGTTACCACAGGCTTTGCCAAGAGCCATGCGAGCGAGAGCCGTGCAGACTACAGCCATGTGCTTCCGCGAGCGGAGCCATCACGTCGAGGATCTTCCAGGCCCGCCCTTTGTCCACGACGGGAAAGTCGTAGCTGGTGCGGCGCGAATCCGTCAGCTTCAGCTGCGTCCGGCCGTACTTGCCGGAAAGCAAGCCGCCGGCAAGCGGACTCCACTCGAGCAAGCCGACCTTTTCGGCTTCTAGCATGGGAACGATTTCCCGCTCGAGATCGCGTCCTGCAATCGAATAATAAGCCTGAAGCGTGTCGAATCGAGACAAGTTCCTGTTGAGGCTCGCCAAAATACCGATCTACTGTTGAATCACGACGTTGCTCTGCTATGGAAAAGGCCGGGCGGTGGCGAATGACGACCACGGCACAACCTTTCACATCACAAAGGTCTTATCGCCGATCTTCAAAGAGTCGTCGTAGCTGTCAGCGGAGAGTTTCGAACCTGCCCCGTACTGGTGGGTTGAACTGCGGTGATCGCTCCAACCTTATACCGGGAGTTAGATTGCGCTAGCGCCGGGATGGCCGTGCCATATATCAAATCACAGTCAATGCCTTCAACATACGTATCTCCTGTCAGCGGAGCCGAGGAGTGCGATGGCGTAGAACCGATTGATCGCCGCAATGATCGCAAACTGTTCGTCCTCATTTCTGGCGTGCTTGATAAGGCTTTCCACGTCCAGGTGAATGCGCATCGTGGTTGGAGCCGCCGTTGACTGAACAGTTTCGCCTTGAATCGCAGAGTTCGGAATCACAGCTTGTGCGTAGGCTCGGATATCCCTCTTGTCTGGCTGGCTGCCGGTCGCCATGTTTTCGCTCTCGCGCATGCTCGCCGGGTTAACATTGGTAGCTATTTCTTCAACTATCTTTATCATCGCTGAACGTCTCCTTGTAAATCCAATCAGGCTCGGACTATCTGTGGAGTAAGCACACAAGAGACCACTTCGGAAATGCAAAACAAGAAAGAGCATTCCTTCGACAAGAATCCGCAAGCACATCCAAGTGCGACGACGCGGCCCGTGTTACGTTTGGCCGCGGAGTAGCGTTGCCCCACGTTTCGTTCTGCGCTTAAAAGGATCGACGCCTGCGTTTGTGTCCCGCCGGTAAGGCCGGACCCGATCTGTAGATCGAAAACGAGCATCTTGTTGAGGCGGTGACGCTCTGGGGTCAGAATCCTGACCCTACAGAAACATGCGATGCGAATAAAATAGTATTTAATTGCACTTGCGTGATGTCGTGATCCCTGCCTTTCACAACACATTCCCCTCAGGCCTTCATCTACACAGTGAGCAAGCCCAGATTGAGCAGGCAAAGTAGCTCCTGCACCATACCTTTCTATTGGTACTGAGAGCCAGCAGGTTGGCATGTGCCAGTGGCCAACCACGACTCCATATCATTCAGCGCCCTACCGACCATTTTCCCTTGAGTCTCATCTACATCCCACGGCCAGGATTTATGGCAGCTGGATTGCACTGTTTACGAGCATCGAGGCAAACGCCAATCGACGCGGGTCAAGCAACCGATGCGAGCGAATGGCTTCGCCAATAACAGGCGACTAATCGCGTTCTCTCGGTTGGAACAGCCAGAAGAGCGACCTTCGCCCAAGAAGAACCAACGGAAGAAACGTCCTGAAGACGTCAACAGAATGTACGCTAAACCTGGGCTCTAGGATCGAATAACCGTTCGACTCTGGAGCCCGGGATCTTGGCGGAGATATAAGGCGTTCTTCCTAATGTGTGCTGTTCTAGGGCTAACTTCCTGCGCGCTGGCCATTGACAATGGCAAAGTAACCGGAAGGTTGGAAGGAGCAGTATTTGAAAGTGATCAACGTTACCAGTCCTGCCCGGCCGGCGCGAAGGTACGAGCGAGCGGTCGGTCCCGTCACGGTCGAAACAGAGACAAACACGGACGGTAATTATGTCTTTGTAGCGCTACCTGTTGGGAGCTACATAGTTGACGCTACTTATTCTGGTCTCGAGGAAGTACCGATGACCGCGGTCGGGGCCGATCAGGTAGTTCAAGTCGCACTTCAACTAAGGCCTCCGCAGCTCAAGACCGAGGTAACAGTAACGGCCAGCTCTGCAGATGTAAAGACGCCTGCTCCAGCTGAAACCATCAACGCGAAGACGAGTCGCGACGCGCCTAATTGGAATGAGCGGTTCGATGCCTCCTTCCGCTGGTTCCTAACGTAGTTTGCGGACCTGACGGACATATCAATCTGAAGGGCGCTAGCAGCACCCAGAACGGCGCACCGGTCAACAGCGCAAATGTCACAGATCCGGCAACCGGTAATCAGAATCAATTGTTATAGCCGAGGCCGGGCTCGATCCTGACCTTCTTATCAGCACTTGAAGGGCCAGTGTGAGCTCTTCGCCGTGGTGACATCTATCTGGTTCACTAGGTGTTCTCGCTGATACCGGTTGCCTCGTGCCATAAGCTCTCCCTGATTCACTGACGAAGGTAAACAGATCCTCGCGAACACTCCTTGATCGAGCACGATCCCGGGATCCGATCTCATCGAAGCCCGGGACGATTCGACCATGGCCATTTTTCCCCATGAAGAACGACCGTTGCGTGGATCAGGCCGGGATTCCTCGTGCCTAACTCTTCGGCATCGAGGCCATAGAGCTCACACCTGGACAATTAGACGCCAGCCGACGCTGTATCGCCAAGTACAAATACCTCAGGATGGTCCACCGTCAGATCCGGTAGTCTGGTCGTTCGACAGAGCTGGCAACTTCAAAATCGTCGGAAGCTTATCGAAAGCGAGACTTTCCATTGGCTCGATGAAACGCACCTATGACCAATATCCTGTTCGGTCGATCACTGAGTGAGGAACTTGGCCGTCGATATTGCGACTTCTTTATCGTCATAGGTGCGGGATACGACAATCTCACCCGAGATGGCGTCAACCACCACTAGCTCAAATTTGTGTTCTTCCGGGATTTCGCGCACATTGGCGCACAGGCCAAGGCGCTCGTTGTTGAAAGTAGCCAACAACGAGGTTATGTACGCAGCAGGGATACTCATTTTCCACACTCGTTTCTACACAGCCTCCTTATTGAGGGAGTCGTGCACTTATTTGATCTGCCAGGACGAGAGTCAGGTACCTGTATTCAGGAGATTCTTGGAACATGAGGCCTATTCCTCGAAATCTGAGGAGGTGGAGGGATTGTTCAGTTTGTCGACGATAGTCTCAGTTAAATGAGTTGGGGCCTGGGTTTCTTCCTTAGTTGCGGATACAGCTTGCATATGTAAACTCCTGGATGATGTGAGTACAACTTGTTGTTCTGAGACGCTACGCCTCGTCGCACGCAGAACGGTAAAGTCTGTCGCAGCTCCGGAATTGATGGGAACCTACAAGCTCGTCACAATCCGACAAGCCCATCTTCCCAAGTACGAGGTCATTTTATGCAAGACTGAAGCGCGAAAGATATTGCATGTTCCCGGTAGTCGGTGAGTGAATCCAAGTCGCATTAACTGCATCTCTTCGACTGAATTCATCTGCAATGAAAAACGTATTCTGGGCCCCCGCTCGATCAAGGAGTCTTTGCGAGGATGGGGTTTTACCTTGGTGAGGTACTAGGAAGTCCTCACCAGGCCGTATCGCAGTTCATTGACAATCAATTCGACTGGCACCCGACTGCGATTGGCCAGATAGAGAACTGGCTCCCGTTCTCCTCATCAAAAGCCTAAATAAGTTCGAAAGAAGCAAAGGACTGCCGCACGTGAGCTCGTGCAAACCGGCCAGCAGATGTCAAGCCATTAGCAACGGCTCTCGGCTCGGTTTGTAAACTGTGTGAATTTACCTCGATGAACCCAAAGGTTCATCGAGTCAAGGCAAAAGTGATCCGGTCTGGCCTCTCGCATGCATGTTATGCGAGCTAGAAACGGCACACGGGCAAAAAAATGGCGTTTGCCGAAGCATGCCCAGCCGTAGCACGGTGCTCAATGAATCACCCGAGTTCGGCAACGTTAGGAGTCGACCGCCGTATGTATCAACCCAGTTCACGCTTTATGAAATACAAACGGAGGGCCCATTGGCCTGCGATCACGTTGTTTACCGTTTTTGGATTTCTCTCGCACGGTTTTGGACAGGTGAACACACCGACAGCTGATCACGAGCCCAATACCCCGTCAGCATTGCCAACTGTCTCGGGAGCTGCCGACCTCTCGGACAAAGGACGTCCAGCCGCTCCCAGTGCAGCCTCCGCAGAGGATACCCAAAAGTCAGCGAACGGTCGAAACACCTCAGCCAGCATTCCCCTAAGCGGAAACTTCCGCCAAAGACTCGGCCAGTTTTATCTGCAAGACTGGAATGGGACCAACGTCACAACGCCCCTGCCGCCGAAGCGCGGTCTTCCGGCTCCGATAGATTCGCCTCCGTTTCCCTTCTCTGACTGGGGCTATGGAGGATCCCCCGACATCGGTGCGCCAGACGGAAATACTTACCCGCTGATGTCGGCTCTCAAACTTGAGAACAGCCGAACCAAGATCTATGGGTGGTTCGCTCCGAGCATTAACTTCAGTACGTCGGGCCACAATAACTTTCCGCTTTCTTACGACATTTTCCCGAACAAGGTAGAACTCAACCAGGCCGTCGTCTATGTCGAACGCCTGCCCAACACGGTGCAAAACTCTCACTTCGACTGGGGATTTCATCTCACCGGGTTCTACGGAATCGACTACCGCTTCACCACGGCAAAAGGTTACTTCAGCCAGCAACTGCTGCTGTTTAACCGCCAGTATGGCTTCGATCCCGTTCTCGAATATCTCGACCTATACTTTCCGGTAAAGGAAGGTCTCGACATTCGCATCGGCCGTTTTCTCTCCGTTCCCGGCATCGAAGCGCAGCTGGCGCCGAACAACTACAACATGACGCACTCTCTGCTTTACACGATCGATCCGTTCACCGATACTGGAATCTACGGCACCTTAAAATTAAATAAGCAATGGATGGTTCAGCTAGGCATGTCGGGTGGTCATGATGTGGCCCTATGGACTTCGGACGCTAAGCCCTCGGCCATCGCCTGCTTAAACTACTCGACAAAAAGCAACAACGATAATTTCTACGGCTGCGCAAACGGCATCAATGACGGCAAGTACGCGTACAACAACCTGCAGGACTACGACTTTACCTGGTATCACAAGTTCAACGGCAAATGGCATACCGCAACAGAAACCTGGTACATGTATGAGCGCGACGTGCCCAACGTTGCTGGAAATGTGGCGAATCCGATCACGCCGGAGACCGGTGCGAATGGCGCCTTTTGCGCGCCCGGCGAGCTCCGCTGCACAGCGCCCGAATATGCGGTCGTGAACTACGTCAACCGAGATGTCAACTCTAAGCTCATGCTTGGCTTCCGGTCTGACCTTCTCAACGATAAGAAGGGGCAGCGCACCGGCATTGCGGGGAAGTATACGGAAAATACTCTCTACGCAACTAAATACATCGGCAACACGGTCATGTTTCGCCCGGAACTCCGCTTCGACCACTCCTGGGATCAACGGGGATACAACGGTGGGAGATCCAGGAATCAGTGTTTCTTCGGCGTGGATGTGATCTACAAGTTCTGAGTTGAGTTCAGGGAATTCTCATGCCCAACCATAAGCAATTGCCAAACTGGGTTGGTATCGAATGCTGAAATCGTCCGCCCCAATTGGTGATTGTTTGCATCCACTGGTAGGATTCTGTTGAGTTTGCCGAAATCTCTGGCCCTTGGCTTGCACGATTCTGCGTAAAACGAAGGCTTGTAACCACGACAACGTAAATGGGACGAATTACCATTGATACTTCGGACGACCGCGGCTGCACAAGGTCGGTCACTTCGTTGAACTACTCTCTGGCACAGATCACGACGAGTTCATTTCACTCCAGCGGTGCCAGTGTGACTGCTTCAATCAGCACTCGCTGGAGGTGCTTGTTTCGCCGCTTGGAGATCGGCGTCCCCGGAAACAAACCCTCCCGTGGATGCCGCGTGCTTCGACATTCAGCACCCTGGGATCGTTTATCGGGGCCTATCTTGAATACGCGAGCTTTGGATGGCAGGGGAGACTAGCAAAAGCCGCGGAACGAAGACCAGTCTGGCTGGCTAGCTAATAATTCTGCTAGACAGCAGAACCGCCTAAACTCCCTCTGCCGTTACATCTTTCTCTAATATCCTCGTTCGACTCACGCCACAAGAGGCTAATCGCTGTACTTCGTGGAGAACATTACATGTTCCTGCTAGAGCCGAGACCGCAAGCGAGAGCATCGAATGCGCATACGCTGAGGCACGATGCGGTTGTTAGCCACCTCGATGCACTCGAAAGACGACCACATCGAGGAACGAAGAGACAACTACATCGAGGTACAAGGAAGATGTAATGGGATTGCATCGAACTTCTCGCTACGATACATCGATATGGAGCTGACATTATGCTTCGACCAGAATTCATGAGTGCATCCGAAACAATTGAGGACAAGTTTACTCTCGCCGTGTCAATGGCGACTAACGTGCCATCGTTTGAATCGGACTCGTGGGCCGAGAAGTGGCGGACTCTCGAAGATGTGACCGCTGTAAGCAAGGTTCGGGATTGCGACACGATGGACAACGCGATCAACCGCGACTGCTTAAGGCGTACACAACACGACTTGAAGGCGGAGAAAGGCAGGCTTCAATTGCTGCTTGATCTCAGCGGCCAGATTGTTTCCAACCTGGAGATTCGTCAGCTTCTTCGTACCACGTCGGCGATGGTCCGCCGGATGATGCAGTGCGATGCAGTCGCCATTCACTTGCCTGATAAGGAAAGCAGTTCGCTGCGGCTGTTCGCGATTAATTCTGATGAGCATGCAAGCAGGGACGGGGAAAACGATGGCAGGGTCGAAGGGAGCACTAGCGGTGAAGAGGTTTGTGAAGTGTTCCGATCCAGGAAGCCCATCCTCGGCCGTGACAATGCAGGCTATGTCTTGCCGCTTGTCAGCCGCAACCGGGTGTTGGGTGTTATGGAACTCGCTCAGAAGAAGGAGCCGATCTTACTGCATCAAGACGCAGAATTTATCAGTCAGATCGCCAACCAGGTGGCACTTACTATTGAAAATGCTCAGGCCTATGCCGAAATAAAGGAATTAAAAGAACAGCTCTCAAGAGAGAACCTGTACCTTGAAGGCGAGATACGAAGCGAGCAGGGTTTTGAAGAAATTATTGGACGCAGTTCCGCGATCCGCGGCGTGTTGCGAGAGATCGAAACCGTTGCTCCCACCGATTCGACTGTATTGATTTACGGCGAGACGGGCACGGGCAAGGAACTTGTCGCTCGTGCCATTCACGAACGCAGTTCCCGCAATTCAAAAGCGTTTGTGAAGCTGAATTGTGCTGCAATACCCACTGGTCTTCTCGAGAGCGAACTTTTCGGTCACGAAAAAGGCGCCTTCACGGGCGCAATTATGCAGCGGATCGGCCGGTTCGAACTTGCGAACCATGGCACGGCGTTCCTGGACGAAATCGGCGAGATTGCGCTGGAACTTCAGCCTAAGTTGCTACGCGTATTGCAGGAAAGAGAATTCGAGCGGCTCGGAAGTACGCGCACGATTAAGACTGATGCGCGCCTTATCGCCGCGACGAATCGAAACCTGGCCGCCTGCGTCGAGGAAGGGGGATTTCGAGCAG